>PDWJ01000535.1_pt1 | contig 101693 bp, 88 predicted proteins | sample 1430881 | NCBI WGS metagenome assembly PDWJ01 (sample SAMN01162460, study PRJNA174530) | Oral metagenome, whole genome shotgun sequencing project. | biome: Marine environment; feature: Marine mammal; material: Swab sample of the gingival sulcus; isolation source: swab sample of gingival sulcus...
ACATACCGTACTCTCTGAGTCACTCTCACAGGAACAAGGAGAACGTGTCATGGATTTGGTGGAACAAATACGACAGGAAGGATGGAACGCCGGAAGGCTGAATGGAAGGCAGGAAGGCACAAGAAAAACCGCAACCAACCTCAAGGCAATGGGTATGTCTTCTGATATTATCCAGCAAGCCACAGGGCTTTCCTTAGAAGAAATAGACCTATTAGATACCACCTCTGGAATAACAGAGGAGGATTCTTGGGAAAAGATACAGTGAATAGTCTGATATTTTAAAAGTCATATATCGCGGGTGTCGGGTTTTTAGGTTTTAGGTTTTAGGTGTTAGGTTTTAGGTGATTAGGTTTTAGGTGTTAGGTGTTAGGTTTTAAGTTTTAGGTTTTAGGTGATTAGGACAAGCAATCCTGCAAGGCTGCTGGAATAACTCACAACATCAGGTACCCAATATGCAACCATCTTCTCGTTCTGCCTCAAGCGGATTCAGTCTGCTGGAATTATCCATTGTACTCTTTATCATCGGCCTGATTGCCGTGGCGGCCATGAAAGGTTCCAGCCTTTATCATCGAGGGCAACTGGCCGACATCAACCAGTATTTCTTCCAGGCATGGAAACATATCGCCTATGATCTGTACGATAAAAACGGTAAGGTGTTGGGGGATACCGATGATGATGGCTACATGGATGTGATTGATTTCACTGCAACCACCAACCTCCCCTCCATTATTGCCAATTGCACCCATGTGAATATTGACCCCTGTGACATGATCCATGTGGACTACAATGCCTCATCCACCCTTTGTCCCAGTGGAAACAATCCATTCAGACGCAATATTCTGGGAGAATTTTCCGGCAAAGATACAACACGTGTCCGATTCTATCATTTTACCTTTGATGGCAATGGTATCAAGACCAATTGCCTTGTCTTCGAAAATGTGCCTCTGGAAATGGCTCAATATATTGATACGCAAGTTGATGGCCAAGCAGATGCCTTACATGGAGACATCCGATTTACTACGAATCCTTTGCCAGGGCTAGGTACATCTCTAACGACCTTCACTCCTTATAAAAGTATGTCATCAGACACACGAGGCTATCTCATCAGTATTATTCGATATTAGAGCCAAATCATAGAGACATATGCTCGCTTCCAACCCCATCCATATCTAAGACGGAGTTTTCACCATGACCAAGCGCATTTCCGGTTTCACCCTTATTGAAATGGCGATTGTCCTTATCATTATTGGCATCATCCTTACATCTGTTATTAAAGGACGCACGCTGATCACCTCGGCCGAGAGTACAAAGGCAGCCCTGACCTTTGTGCAGCAATGGAAAAATATCGCCAATATGTACCATGACCATACAGGCAGGCTCCTGGGGGACGGTTATCCCAATGGCGGGAGGGAATACTTTCTTGAGCAAAAAGAACAATTTCTGGAAGCCCGCCGCGACAATGCCACCCAGATTATGGAAATGATCAGCCGACCTGATTCCCGCATGGATAATATCTGGATTCACCGAACAAATGAAGCATACAATGACCAGGCATCACACATGCTCAACGCCATGTATCATGCCGGTATCCCAGCCTGTTCTGCTTTTAAGAGTAATCTGGCAGATATGAACTACAATCAGGAGGTTGCATGCAGTAAGGGCTATAATATCTTTGAAAACTCCTTTAACGGGGCAGAAGTAAAAGGTGCCAGAGTGAGTGTTGGGTTTGCCCATGTGGCCATTCACAACGGGCCTATCAAAAATGTCCTCTTTTTTGTGAATGTCCCCAGGGATCTGGCTATAGGTATTGATAAGGAAATAGACGGGATAGCTGACGGCATGACGGGCGATTGTCTTTTGGTCAATGCCTATGAACGAGAGCTTACCGGCGACCAGAACAATACCTCCATCCTGGTCTCAGACAAGGCACGGACAATCCCTGTGGAACTTATGGATTTTGAAACATTACATGACACGGCCCACTATGTGACCCTCATGCTGAATGCTTCCTTTTAGCCACATCGTCCAAATCACAAGAGAAGCAGCGAAAGAGTCCTTCTGCCGTATGAAAGCTCACAGATAGGCACGTTAGCAGCATCTTGTCACAGACTGCGGTTTGTTACCCTGATACCCACGACAACCTATGAATACTTCCTTCCGGTCTAACGGGTCGATGTCTTCCGACCACTCAAATGCTTCGGGTACAGCCCTTGGCCTGACCGCTTGTGTTGCGGCCCTGGGGGCTTTGATTCTTTGTACAGATCTCTGGCTCCGTGATACCCCTGGTTCTCCTGGATTATGCGTCACTGCTGGCTGCCGACTTGCCGGACAATCCCTGCGCCTGGGTGATATTCCCCTTTTGGTTGCGGGTGTTCTTTTCTTTGCCTTGACAGCCCTTATGGCTATCCTGACCCGCCAGAAATCAGGGTCTCCCTTGTGGCGGCAACTCCTCACCATGCTTGTCTTTGGCGGTCTGGCCTTTGACGGCACATTGCTTGGGTATCAATTTCTGGTGCTGCAAACCGCATGTCAGGTCTGTGTGGGCGTTGCCGGAGCATTGTTCCTCATCCTTATCCTGCTGGCCCTGAATCGACACTCATGGAGGCTGTTCATCAAGGGGTTAGGGATATGGGCTGGTGCTGCCTCGGCCATCTTTTTTCTGGCCCTTACCCCGCCGACACCGGATCAGGCCGCAACCATTCAGTTCACATCAGGCAATGCAACCCAGCCCTTTCCCCGGTATCATCTTTACTATTCCAATAATTGTGACCAATGCGAATCCCTTCTCATGATCCTGGCTCTCGTCAATCCCAAGACATCATCCTGGGATATTTCCTGTGTTGATACAGATGACAAGCATCTTGCCCAACTCACGCCGACCTGGAACCAGCGGCACACCCTAACCAATATCTTTGCAGCCCTGCTTGCTGCCAAGCAAAGCCCTTCTTCCCTGCCTGTCCCTAATGACCTGCGCCATAAGGCCGAAAAAGCCAGGACATGGATTGTGAACAAAGACTATACAGGAGTTCCCCTGCTTGTCGTCACCCTGGACACATACCAGCACACCATTCTCCAGGGCAAAGCATCTATTCTGGACTATCTGGGTAAGAAGCAGGTCTTCAACAAGGGCAACAACCCTCTGGTGGAGTTGCTCAGCGGTTCCCCTCCTCCCAAGGCAGCCCATACCCCCTGACCTTCAGACCTCCTTCAGCGTTATCAAAACCGACCTGATTGCTCACGGAAAACACGGAAAGACACGGAAACATCAAGAATCTTTCCGTGTCTCTGGGGACGACCAAGGTCCTTCCGTGGGCCTCATGGCAGGTCGGTTGTATGATGCTTCTACGCTCTTATTGCTGATGTTCTCGCAAAAGTTCTGTCCTGAGATCATTGAGCCCCTGGGTAATAGCCACGCCGTATAAGCGCGGATTAAGAAGCCGCAGGGAACCCTGGGGCAAGCGTTCGAGCTGGGCCGCACAGCGATCCGCCAGGGTAGGCAGGTCTTCCCTGGCTGCCACAACACCTCCCTTCTCCATAACCGTCTGTCTGATGGACTCGAAGCGAATATCGCCGGGAATAGTTATGCTCCGAAACAGCGGGGCTGCCGGGTCAAAAATCCGTTCACCGGTCTGAGGTGTTTCGTGTTCCAGGGCTATGAGATCCATAAAAAAACTTCCGTCAGCATGGAAAAGCCGCCACAATTTTTTTCTGTCAGGCAGGGTCAGTTTTGAGGGATCATTGGTGATTTTGAGCTTTGGGATGTTATTACACCGAGCCAATTTGTACACGCCCCCCAAGGCCCCACCCCCTTCGCCGGCACAGGTGGCAAGTTTTGTCCCCACTCCCCATATATCCACGCATCCGCCTTCCCGATTCACAGAATCAATAACGTATTCATCCAGGTCACTGGAGGCAGTAATGAGCACCTGGGGAAATCCTGCCGCATCAAAGGCCTTGCGAACCTCTTTACTGAGGTAGGCCAAATCCCCTGAGTCAAGGCGAACCCCACGGAGGGTCTCTCCTCGGTCGCGCATTTCACGGGCCACGGTAATGGCATTGGGCAGTCCGCTTTTAAGGGTATCGTAGGTATCCAGAAGCAGGATACAATTCTTGGGAAAACAGCGGGCATAGGCTCGAAAGGCGGTCAATTCGTCAGGAAAACTCATCACCCAGCTATGGGCATGGGTTCCTTTGACAGGAATATCCAAATCCTTTCCTGCCCAGATATTGCTGGTACTGCGTATGCCTCCGATATAGGCGGCACGGGCCACACTGAGTCCGCCATCCGGCCCCTGGGCCCTGCGCAGGCCAAATTCAAGGACATGTTTATCACCGGCTGCGGTTGTTACTCTGGCGGCCTTGGTAGCCACCAGGGTCTGGAAGTTGATGAAATTAAGCAGCGCGGTTTCCACATATTGGGCCTCTGCCAGGGTGCCTTCCACCGTAACAAGCGGTTCTCTGGGAAAGACGCAGGTTCCTTCAGGCATGGCAGTAATCTTGCCTCGAAAGCGAAATGCTCTCAGAAAATCCAAAAAGTCCGGCGTAAACTCACCCAGACTATGCAGGTAGGCAATATCCTCCTGGGAAAACTTCAGGTTCTCCAGAAAATCAAGGGCCGGGCCGAGCCCTGCAAACACGGCGTAATTCCCACGAAACGGAGGGATACGGAAGTACAGATCAAAAACAGCCGGGGTTTCGTGAATACCTTCGGCAAAGTATCCGGCAAGCATGGTCAATTGGTAGTAATCTGAAAAAAGCGATGAGCAGGTCTGCATCATTGTCTATTCCTTGTTTGAACGGGAAGAGGGCCTTCAGGAAAACGTCCTCTTATACAGGTTCATAGTAAGGGAGACAAGACTTATTGCGAGGCAGTGTCATGTTTGAACAAACAACACATCCCATCCGAGCCAAGTGTATTTGACGGGATGGGATGGACGTCAGCATGTCTTAGAATGCCTTCTTCAAGCGGGGTAGCATGGAAGCAGGATGATCACGTGAGCATGGAATCCATAAGGCGCTGGGCCAGAAGTGCTTCCTGATTCAGGCGATTGGACACAGAGGATTGCACCAGGGGTGAGGAACTCGTAAATTGTGTTGTTCGCACCTTGTAGATCTGCTCAATGAGGCGTGCTGTGGGGTTGTCTGTACCTGTGGCATCAAGCTGGTTCAACGCACGGCTAAAAATGGCAGCAGTCCCAGATGGCCCATGCTGCACGGCTGTAGAAAAAAGCACCTCCTGCAAGGGAGCAGCAAAGAGATGCTCTCCCAGGCCGGTAGTTTCTCGGATATGTTCCAGGGCAGGTTGGTAATGGGTTGCGGTGATGAAGCGATGTTGCAATTCGCCGAACAGATCGGGTTCTTCCTGGGCTATTGCCCGCCAAACAGTGGGCATTATTCCCTGATCACTTCCGGTATCTGCCGGGCCTGCCTGTTCCAGGCGTTCTGCCCAGGCTGGCACTTCCTGCCGCAGGAAATCAATAAACAGATCCATTGTCCCAGGCCGTGAGGCAATCTGATAGGTACCATAGGAGGTTCCCCCCTGCTGGTCATAGCCAATGGCATCACATTGTCCCCCGGATTCAAACATCTCTGCCAAGGTACCTTGGGGAGAAGGCGAGGCTGTCACGTCCCCACGACTGCCCCTGTTCAGAATATGTGCTGCCACCTCCTGCACCTGGGCACCCACATCTTCAGTCCGTTTGGCAGGATGATCAAAGGCCCCCTGCTGTTGGGAGAGCTTGGTCAGGGTTGTAAGCACCTGAAGATTAAATGCCTGAGAAAAAAGATCATCTTCCCTCTCCTTACCAGGAGCCTCCCCACCTGCCAGGTTATGCGCCATATGCAGATCCATGCTTGTGGCAATCTGGTCCAGACGTTCCTGAAACGAGGTATCAGGAGCCTGTGCGCATGGGCGACATGTTTCCGACACCTGCACCGGCAGGCCTAAGCCTTCTGTATGACAAGAAATATACGGGGATGTGTGCATGATCTCAGCCTCTCAAGATGGAATTGCAGACTTACAAAGCAAAAACCATTCCATCCCCATTCCTTCAGCACATGATGCCTCTAAAGCGTCCTCACAACCATCTTCAACCGAAGAGGTCATCTGTGAAAATCTGTGGATACGTTAAGGACTGTTTGCAACCTCTCCAGCAAGGCGTCCACATCCTCCACCGTTGTCATCCTCCCCCAGGAAAACCGCACTGTCCCCAAGGCCTTTTCCTTCTCCACCTTCATGGCCTCAAGCACAGCAGACACAGATTCCTCCCCGGCATGGCACGCTGCCCCAGCCGAAACTCCTACCTTATACTCGGCCAATCGTCCCACAATATCTCCTGCCCGAAGCCCGGGAAATCCCACACTCAGAGTCCCTGGAAGCCGCTGCGCTCCCTCAGCGTGAATACAAAACGCACGCCCCAACCCTGCAAGCCCTTGTCTCAAACGTTCCCCCAACCCACGCTGTCTTCTTCCTTCTTCCTCCACATCTCCTATCATGGCACAGGCCGCACCAAACCCCATGATAGCGGGCATCATCTCGGTACCGGGCCTCAGCCCCCGTTCCTGTCCCCCTCCCCGAATCCGAGGAGTCACCCTAACCCCATTCCTGATAAAAAGTCCCCCAATCCCCTTAGGCGCGTACAGCTTATGTCCGGCCATACTCATCAAATCAACGCCCAATTCCTTCACCTGCACAGGAATCTTCCCCACGGCCTGGGCAGCATCGGTATGTATGATAATCCCCTGTGTCCGTGCCCAGGCAGCAATACGACCTATGGGTTGAAGAGTCCCCACTTCATTATTGGCCAACATAATAGAAATCATGGTGGTCTGCTCATTACACACGGCCTGAACATCCTCCAGCCGCACGCTGCCATCACGGGTAACAGGCACAATACTCAACCTCAGCCCTTGCCGCTCCAGATTACGTGCAGGCTCCCTAATAGCGGGATGCTCCACAGCACTGATGACAAGATGCTGGTTACCAGGCTGGGTAAGCACCCCATACAGGGCAAGGTTATTGGATTCAGTAGCTCCAGAGGTAAAAACAACCTCCTCATCCCTTGCCCCAATAGCCGAGGCCACCTGATGCCGTGCCCTATCCAGGCCCTGCCGAGCCTCCCAACCCCAATAATGTGCTGAGCCAGGATTACCGAACCGCTCGGTCAACCAGGGAAGCATGGCATCACGAACACGAGGATGAACTGGCGTGGTAGCGTTGTAATCAAAGTATAGAGAACGCATATAAACCTCTCTCCATAAGAGCTAAACAACATATATCAAACATCACCCCACCCGACTCACCACCGCATCAAGCACCGTGGTCACATTGATCTCACCCATACAGGCCATATTCTGAGAACACCCCCCCTGCCCGTGCAGGGAGCAGGGAGAGCAGGGTTTATGCAGAGAAATGACCGTATCCTGCGGCCCTGATGGATAAAACCCCCATTGACGGCAGGTGGGGCCAAACAACCCGATAACGGGTGTGCCTATGGCCGTACCCAGGTGCATGGGCCCGGAATCACCAGAAACCAGAACCTGGGAACATGCCAGCACGGCCGCTGTTTGGGCAAGATGGGTTTCATTGGTCAAGTCCATGAAAAAACCATCAGCCTTCTCTGAATACCGGGTATTTTCACCGGTAAAAGGAACCGGACTTTGACCAATAATCACGATTGCCATGTCTTTGCGGCGGCATCTGTCCACAAGCTCTGTCCACTTCTCGCGAGGCCATTGTTTGGCCTTATGGGTTGCGTAGGGGTGGAGGGCCACAATGGGCCGGTCTCCCAGGGGGGCGAGCCTGTCTCTGGCCCAGGCACGATCCTGATCCCGAAGCACAATGCGGGGGACAAGCAATTTTTTTGCAGGGGCCACAGCTTCCAGGGCCAGACTATAGCGTTGAGGAATATTAGCGGCATCCAGCCGTTTTTTGGAGGATGTGTGACGAAAGACACGATACAGACGGCGTGCACATCGCTGTTTAGGGTATCTGTATACCTTGGACGGCCAAAGGGCTCCCAGCATGGTCGAGCGAAGGGTTCCGTGCAGATCAATCAAAGGAAGATGGCCGTATCGTTTTCGGAGCAGTCGGCATACCCGTAGCCATGCTCCCGGGGCTTTGTCCCTGCGGGTGACAGAAACCACATCCCTGATGGCAGGATGTTCAAGAAGGATGGGCAGCATGTCCTGAGCTGTGACAAAATGAAAGGTCCAGCCGTGTTGGCGGTGCCAGTAATCAAGCACCCCTGTTGTGAGGATAATATCGCCAAGATGACTCAGGCGGATGACAAGAAATTGTGTGTCAGTCATACAAACAAACCGCCTGTTAGGTGAGCAGGGAGGTATAGAGGTTCATCATATTCACGGCCACCGTGCTTTCGTGAAACCCCTGGGCATACTCATATCCTTTGGTTCGCATGATCTCCCTTTGCTGGAAGTCATCAAGCACCTTGAGGATGGCCTGGCTGAGCTCATCACGCTCCCCTGGTGTTGTGTACAGACAATGGGGGCCTCCGGCCTCCTGAAAACAGGAACCCGTAGAGGTGATCACAGGCGTTTTGCTGAACAGGGCCTCCAGAATGGGTATGCCAAAGCCCTCGAACAGGGAGGGATACACAAAAAGGTCTGCCATCTGATAGATGGCTGGCAGGTCATCCGCAGGCACCCTCCCTAACAACATGACCTCACTGGTCAGACCAGCCTGCTGTATGGCGGTATGCAGCAGATTCAGGTAGTTCCTGCCCCCCCTGCCCACAAGCACCAAAGGCGGCCTCACATCACGAGGAATCCTTTCCAGGGCCTGGATCAGGGTGACCACGTTTTTGCGCTGGGCCAGGGCGCCTACATAGAGAATATAGTTCCCAGGCAGGCAATACCTGTCGCGGATCACCTGCCTGGCAGGTTCTGCAATGGTTGTGTAAAAACGCCTGTCACAGGATTGATACACAACCTCAACCTTATCCTCTTGTATACCAAAATATTCCAGCACATCCTCCCTGGTCTGTTGACTGATGGCAATGATGCGGTGAGCACGGCGGCAGCTGGAGCGGTATTTGATTGTGTAACTGGCCACATCCCATTGCTTGTAAAGCTCTGGATGCCTTACAAAGATAAGGTCGTGCATGGTGACCACTGTGCGGGTCTGAGAAGGGAGCCCGTAAGGTATTTCATGAGAAAGTCCGTGAAAGATGTCCAAATGATCACGCATGGTTTCCCGACCCAGGAGCCAATATCGCCACAAGGGATGGATGAGCCTGCCTGCAAGGGTCTGCGGGGTTCTGATATGCAGAGCCGCAGCAGGGGTGACACCCCCCTGTGCAGTCCTGGGGGTATAGAGAAAATAATGATTCTGGGGAAAATAGGTGTGAACAAGCCGTACCATTGTCCGGCTATAGCTGCCCAGGCCTGTAGCATTCAGGAAATACCTTTTGGCGTCGAAGCCTATGCGCAATGGAGCCATGCCCGTTCCTTGTCCAATAGTCATATCGTGCAATCTCACACCAACCATCCAGGAGCCGTCAGCCTCTTGAACAACGCAATCTTGCAAACGGTTCATCTTTGGCAGACGTAAGCCCCTTGGCACCGTGAAGACTCATTGCCCTTTGGCAACAAACCGCCTGCGCACAAGCTGGGCAACAAGGATTGTGGTGGAAATCCATGCTGCTATACGAAGGATCAAATGCAGGTCATATCCAAAAACCGTGATGTCTGTGGCCCATAATCGACACGAAAAGGAAAGTATCAATAAGACGAAATTTAAGGCAACAATAAGATGGCGCGTCTTTCTCTTCCTGATATACAGCACAGAAAAGACGCAGACATGAATAGCAAAGATAAGGATAATACTTTTAATCCAGAAAAGGGACATGATGGGTTAGCTAATCGTTACAAATATGTTTGTTGTTGGAATACCTTCAATCTCTCACGTACAGCACGTATTCGTTGAGCGTGCACCTGTTCTTTGCGTTATTCTTCAGACGGCTGGGATTGCAGAAAGGCTGGAAAGCCAGGAGAGCGGACAAGGCTTGCGTCCGGCAAGACCCATAGGGCCGAACTTTGGGAGTAATGCTGTAAGAGCTTTTGGCCTGCCTTGGGGCCCAGGATAAACAGGGTCGTGGCCAGGGCATCGGCCTGTTCGGCAGAAGGCCCAACCACGGTAACCGCCACGCTCTTATCCGCTGAATCTAAAAGGCTGGGATCAAGGATATGGTGCTTGCGTTTGACCGTGCCATCCTGCTCCGTAAAGGCGTATTGATAATAATCGCCTGAGCCGCACACCCCTGCATTGGCCACCTCTATGACCCCAAGAAGCCCGTCACCTCTGGGATTTTGAATCCCCACCTTCCAGGTTCGGTCTCCGTAGCAAAAAAGATCCCCCCCGGCCTCGACAAGGGCTGAAGAGGCTCCCTGACTGCGTAATGTCGCAGCCGCACTGTCCATAATAGCCCCTTTGGCCAGCCCTCCCAGATCAAGAGCCATGCCCTTTTCAGGCAGGAACACAGTGCCTTTCTCCTGATCCAAAACGACCTTTTTGTAATCAACCAGATGCTTTTTATCTGCTTCAGCCTTTTCTCGGTAATAGCCAGGCAGTACGGTTATGGCGCCAATGGTGACATCAAAAACCCCGTTGGACATCCTGCCCAGTTCCAGGGCCCGGGCAATGAGGTCAAAGGCAGGCCGGATAACCTGTACCGGGGCCTTGCCTGCCCCAAGATTCACCCTGCCCACCGAGCCGGCATAGTTACGATGTCCGTATTCCGCCTCAAGACGGGAGATGGTTGCAAAGGCCTGTTGCGAGGCCTCGCCCCCTTGTTCAGGGGTCAGTCCAAAAACGGTCATGTGGACAACATTGCCCATAGCCACCCCTGCATAACGCTGCCCGACCTCAGCCTCGCCGTCCGTTGGCGCCTCTTTACCAACGGCCTGCCCCTGAAGCGACCATTGACCAAGCCCCATCAGGACAAGAAGACATCCAGCCGTAATGATACCCTTTTGCAAGAAGCCAGGAGTGCGGGCAAGCACCAGCCAGGAGAGGGGAACGAGCAAGGCCAGACCAACAAGCCCTACAACGGCCAGGGCCAGGGGGATACTATTGAGGTAATGGGCCGCAGCCCCTCCCACAAGGGGGCCGCAGACAAAACCCATATTGGCCGCAGTATGAAACCAGCCCATAGTTTGTCCCTGGCGCAGCCCCAGGGATACGGCAAAGGTCATGCTCGAAGGAAAAGAAAGGGCCGAGCCAAGCCCCAGAAGCAGGCCCAACACCACAAAGGCAGAACCGGAATGGGCCCGGTGCAACCCCACCAGACAAAGGCCACTGAGTGCCATGCCCAGCAAGGCCAGCCCCTTGGTATCCTGCCTGTCGGCCAGCCATCCTCCCAGAGGCAGAAACACGCACGCAGCCAAACTGGGCAGGGCAAAGACAAGACCTGTCAGCCAGGTGGGGCCGTGCAGGCTCTGGGCCAGCATGGCAGGATAAAAGGCCAACAAACTGGCCGTACACAAGGTTCGTCCTGACACAGCCAGAAGTAAGGCCGTTCTGGACAGCCAGGGTGTTTGCTCTTTGACGCGGGTGGAGGAAGAGGCCAGGCAGGTAGTGGTGTCCGAGGGAAGAGCAAGCAGCACAATCATCCCGCTCACCCCCATTGTCACCGCAAGAAACAGCAGTACCGGCACAAGGTTCCGGTTGTAGAACAGCAGCCCTCCAATGACCGGCCCCAGAAAAAAAGCAGCGTTGACAACCCCGTTATACAGGCTGAAGGCCTTACCCCGATTCCTGGCCGCAGCCAGGGCAGCCACTGCGGCAGAGCCCACAGGCTTCATGGCACCGGCAGCAAGGCCAAGGCCGAATTGAACCAGATACAGGATCTGATAGCTGGTGGAAACAAGGGGGATCAGAGGAAGGAGAGCGCCGGAAAAAGCGGACACGGCCAATATGGTACGGGGGCCCTTGGTGTCAGACAACCTGCCGGCCAGGGGGGCGATAAGCAGTTTGGCAAAAAAATAGCCAGAAAAAGCCGCCCCTAAAAGGGGGGTTGGGATCTTGTCCTGCAAAGCAAGCAAGGGAATGGCAAAGATAAAAACGCTGACGCCCAGCGTAGCAAGAAACAGGGCTGTTGTGAGACAACCCAGGGGCATCCACGATCGGTTATCTTTGCCATTCCCTTGTACAATACGCACCATCATACGTTGTTGTTCATCAGGGCCCTGCACAGGCAGGGCCTTTGTTCCCTGCTAACGAGCCTGTTCCAGGGCCCGGGCTACAGCCACCTTGATACCGTCCGAAGACATGGAGGCCTTGGCGATGGAGTCAACGGCAAGACATTGCTTGGCAATGATCTGGGCAGGAATGGTCTTGACAGCTTCATCATTGCGTTCTTTCTGCTTCCCCTTGTTGGTCTGCTCAAACTCAACGATGTCAATCTTTGTCATCTTACCGCCGCTGATGGTGACTTCAACGCTGATTTTGCCAGGATGTTTCTTCTTGTCATAGCCCTTAGCAAAACCCTTGTAGACACCATCCTTATAGGCAACGGTTGCCTTATTCAGGGCCTGGGCCACAGCCAGTTCAATCCCCATGCAGGAGGCAGAGGCTCCGGCAATGGAATCCAGGGCCACAGACTGTTTGGCAATGATCTGGGCAGGAATTTCCTGCTTGGCCTTGGCGGTCAATTTTCCCTTTTTGCCTTTGTTGGTCTGCTCAAAGGTGGTAACCTTAATATCCTTGATGCTATTGGCATCAACGGTAACTTCCACCTCAATTTTTCCAGGATGACTGGCCTTGGTATAACCCGTTGCTGACCCGGAATACGTGCCTGGTTTGTACTTATCAGCCATAGCCGATCCAGCAAACGCAACCAGCAAAAAGAGTACGGACAGAGTAACAGCCAAACGTTGTTTCATTCCTTCAACCTCCATTCTTTGGAACTAGGGTGATTATAATGCTGCCAACTACCACAAAGAGAGAAGGACGTACCTGATTGAGACACCCTTTTCAATCAAAAAAAGCCCCCCTGCTCAGATGGCCCTGGCCAACACCATACCGAGCACCAGCAAAGCAAGACCCAGCAAGGTATGCCCAAGGATATTGGCTGCGGCCCAAACCCATTGGGAATACCGGATCAGGGAAGCTGTCTCAAAGGCATAGGTGGAAAAGGTGGTAAAGGCCCCCATGAAACCCGTGAGAAGATAGGGCTTCATCCCTGGGGGCAGGATCATTCTTTCGTCAATCAAGGTCACAATAAACCCAAACAGAAAACATCCCAGCAGATTGACAGCGGCTGTACCCAGGGGAAAGGAGGAACCCGCCATCTCCTGAATGACCCCAACCAGCACATACCGGCTCAAGGCCCCCAGACCTCCGGCCAGCATAAGCAAAGAAACCTTTATCAACACGGCAGTATCCATTGTCACCACGATTCGGGGGTATTCTCTTTGTTGCCATACCAACCACACCATTCAGACAGGCTACTGTAGTCAGGCAGTGGCATGTGTCAACAAACCCCTTGACCTTCAGCAAACGCATTGTTAAACAAAATGAACATCAACCGATAAAAAAACCATAATGACCACACCCTTCCCACCCCCTTCCCAGGCATCTGTAGATGCCTTTCTCCAGCGCACGTTTCTGGCAACAGGGATTGAGACGCAAACCGCCCTGGCCACCTTTCTTGGCGTGAACAGGGCTGCCATCAGCATGGCCAAAAAAAAAGGCCAGGTGCCGGAAAAATGGGCCCTTAAACTGGCCGAACTCCACGGCCTGAATCCTCGCTGGTTGCTGGAAGGACGAGGTGAGCGCTATCTTCGGGCAATGGCCTCAGAGGATGCCGTGATCATCCCCAAGGTGGCGGCCAGGCTCTGCGCTGGCGGCGGTTCCTTTGAAACCGCCTCTCAGGTACAAGATACCATGACCTTGTCCAGGTCATGGCTCACAGCCAGGGGTAACCCCAACAACATGGTTCTCATGGACATCCTGGGAGACAGCATGGAACCGGAAATCTGGGATGGCGATACCGTGCTCATTGACCAATCCCAGACCCGCATCCACGCAGGGTTTATCTATGCCCTGAGCATCCAGGACAGCCTGCTCATCAAACGGGTCGAACGCCATCCCCAGCAGGTGGCCCTTATCAGTGCCAACCCCAACTACACCCCGATCTTTCTCCAGGGAGATGAACTCGCAACCCTGCGTGTCCTGGGCCGTGTCCTCTGGGCATGTCGGGACTATGGCCCATCCCCTTGGTGAACCTATGATTGCATCAACAACGGGGTGAGCTTGTGTGCTGCTTAATGTGTTATATAAATTTAACAATCTATCAAGGAGATCATCATGCAAAAGAGATTCTGTGAATGCGGCTGTCTGTTCTGGGTGCAATACCTTTTTACCAACAATCTTTTCACGCCGCTCTTTTGGCCCAGTCAGGGTGACATCAAGCAGGTTGACAGCTGTCCCAGATGTGGCCGTCATTTGGACATCAACCAACTCCGATAGCAGGCTGTTGAAAACGCATCATCTGCTGCGTTGCTTCAACCCGTTCAAACTCTCACGTACTGGGGTACGCTTCGAGCTTGAACGGGTTTCGCGCCTTGCACCTGATACGTTTTGAACAGCCTGCTGAGGGGCGGTGTGATTCCCTCCCAACAAAGCGTTCTGTGGGGGGATCAGTCAGGGGGTGGTTTGCCTGCGCCCTTGCCAGCCAGTTGCCCGCATCCGGCCATGATGGATCGGCCCTTGCTCCAGCGAATGCGGGTATGGACGCCATGCTTGCGCAGGTATCCGGCAAAGGCGAGTAAATCCGCATCATCAGGGGCCTGAAAACGGGAATGGGTTCCAGGATTATACCCAATAAGGTTTATCCGTACCGGCAGACCCTGCACAAAGGAGAGGAGTTCCTGAGCCTGGGTTCGGCCCGCATTGAGTCCCTTAAACATCACATACTCAATGAAAAACTCCCGTTTGGGGGGCAAGGGAAAATCCTGCAACGCCTTTTTGAGGTCAGCCAGTCCAAAACGTTTGTTCACCGGCATAAGGCGGGAACGCAGGTCATCATTGGCTGCATTCAGGGAGATGGCCAGACGAAGGGTGGTCAGTCCGCTTCTGGCAAGTTCGGCCAGTCCATCCACACGTCCGGCAGTGGAGACGGTTATTCGCCTGAGAGGTATATCCAGCCCCCTTTGATCCTGCATAACTCGGATTGCCTGAACCACATTGGCAAGATTATCCAGGGGTTCACCCATGCCCATAAATACCACATTGCGCACAGCATGGCCCAGAACATACCTGGCCCTCCAGACCTGAGCTACAATCTCTTCCACCTCAAGCTGACGGACAAACCCCATGCTCGCTGTCTCACAAAACCGACATCCCTGACGACAGCCTATCTGGGAAGAAACACAGAGGGTGGCATATCCCTTCATAGGGATGATGACGGATTCAATACCTGCCCCGTCAGCAAGGGTGGTCACAAACTTGATAGTGCCGCCTTCATTCACCGAGTCGGTGATCCTCCCGCTTGCCATGCAAAGTTGGGCCTGCACCCTGTGAGCAAGATCGCCTGACCGGGCAAAGGCCCCCATGTCGGCCACCTGCCAATGCCCCTGCTGCATAACATGGCGATACAGGGCCTGGGCGTGATACGCCCCCTTGCCAAACCTTGTGCCAAACTCACGGGCAAGCTGGTCACAGGTCAATGTCAGAAGAGATAAGGTCATAGAGAGGTGGTATGGCTGGCAGGGTGAGGGTTGCAGGGCCAAGCTGCCACTCAGGTCAGCTCCCAATACAAAGCCGGACAAGGCATACCCCCCTGTCCGGCTTGCGTGTGTTCAAAAGCAGCATCCACAAAACGTTTCCGCCCTTCCTATGTCGTTTCCATGCACGGATCACCTTGCAGGAACTGCTGTAGCAGGAACCGCTGTAAAGGAAGGTGCTTGATGTTACCGGCCTTGTTTCTTGTCCATAGCCTGTTTGAGCAAATCGCCCAAACTGCCCATAGATGCCGGTGATGTGGGCTTAGAAAAAGATTTCCAATCCCCGCTTTCCCGAATATCGCCAGGGGTCAGGCTGATCTTCCGATCCGCAGGATTCACAGTTGCCACCTGGACGGCAAGGGTGTCACCCTCGTTCATTTTTTCCAGCTGAGCGGCCTTGTCTGACTTACGCAGGAGGGAAAGGGGTAAGAGGCCGGTCACCCCTGGCTCAAGCTCAATAAAATAGCCAAAGGCCTCTTTTTTCTCCAGCTTGCCTTCCACCACCTGTCCTTTGGTGTATTTGGCAGCTACATCCTCCCAGGGATCACCGTGGGTCTCACGGATGCTCAGGGAAATGCGCCGTTTCTCAGGTTCAATATTCTTAATGATCACAGTGACGGTCTCGCCAGGGCTGACCTCATCTTCTGGCTTCATCACCCTTTTTGTGTAGCTCATCTCGCTGATGTGCACGAGTCCTTCGACACCTGGCACCAATTCAACAAAGGCACCAAAGGGGGCGCAGCGTGTCACCTTACCAACCGCCTTGTCACCGGCCTTGAAGCGGTCAGTGATCTCCTCCCAGGGGTCGGTCATGGCCTGCTTCATAGACAGGGAGAGCTTAAGTTGTCCCTTCTCAGTCTGATCCATACCCAGGAGACGAACCTTCACCTTGTCATCCAGGGCCACCACATCTTCAGGACGTTCCACCCGGCTCCAGGCCATTTCAGAGATATGCACCATGCCCTCTACACCTGGCACAAGTTCCACAAAGGCCCCAAAGTCCTTGATCTGAATCACCCGTCCCTGACAAATATCTCCAAGAGACGTATTTTCCAAAAATTCCCTGGCTGCCTCCTGCTGCTGACGTTCCAGGAGTGTCCGGCGAGAGACAACAATATTACGCCCCTTTTCTTCCCATTTGATAATGAGAAATTCATAGGTAGTGCCCACATAAGCATCTATGTCTTCAACATAGCGGGTATCCATCTGACTGACAGGACAAAAGGCCCTGTGGCGCATCACCTCAACACGGAACCCGCCCTTGCAGGTATCCACGACCTTACCCTCCACAGGCACCTGATTCTCAAAGGCCTCTTCCAGAAGGTTCAGACCGCCCACCCCGGAAAGGGCCCTGGACAGAACAATCTCGTTTTCTGTCCGCTTCACCACAAACAGGGTCAATTCATCGCCCACCTCGCAGGTCAGGGCACCTTCGTCATCAAGCAGTTCGTCCCGGTCAACAACACCGTCAATCTTGGTGCCGGTATCCACGAACACATTTTTTTCGCCAAGGGAAATAACCTTTCCTTGCAATTGATCGCCTATGCGCACGGTATCACTGGCACCTTGGGTATAGGCCTCAAAAAGTTCAGCAAAATTCTCTTCCGGCTGGACAGGCGTTTCCTTCTTTATTTCCTCAGACATGAATCATACCTCGACCTGCAATATTTCGTAAAAGGGTTGTGGGACGGGAGTGCACACCGTACCATTGGGAAAGGTGTGTGATGGTGAGGCAGGTAGCACCACCCGTGATATAAGGTCAAATGGAATTTATTGAGAACATTGCAAAAATCGACTAGGAGCGGCCCCAGGAGATACAGGAGAAAAAAATGAACACACACCATATTGATTACAGCGTGTATCTGGTCACAGACAGGCCCCTTTGCCTGAGACGGGATCTCCTCGACATCGTCAGCCAGGCCGTACACGCCGGAGTCGGCGTGATCCAGCTTCGGGAAAAACAAAGTTCCACCCGCCTCTTTGTGGAACTCGCCCGATCCGTTCTCAAGATCACCCGCAGGGCCTCCATTCCCCTGCTCATCAATGACCGGATCGACGTGGCCCTGGCTGCGGGTGCCGATGGCGTTCATATTGGCCAGAGCGACATGGCCTATGAGGACGTCCGTACCCTTCTTGGCCATGAGGCCATTATCGGCCTTTCTATTGATACCATGTCACAACTGCGCCAGGCCAATGACCTTGACCTTGATTACTTAGGTATTGGGCCGGTCTTTCCCACGACCACCAAACAGGACACCTCACAGGAATGGGGGGTGGAGGGCATCCGCAAGGCCCGTCAATGCTCCCGACATACCTTGGTGGGCATTGGCGGCATCACGAGAAATAATGCAAAACACGTCATAGCTGCTGGGGCAGATGGGGTTGCCGTTGTCTCGGCCATCTGTTCTGCTCCAGATGTTCCTCAAGCCGTTTTTGATCTGCGCCAGGCTGTTCAAAAAGCATCCTCTGCTGCGTTGCGTCAAAAGGCTCAACCCCTCATTCAAACCTGAACGTATTGAGCACCTTGTACCGGCTCTTTTGAATGAATCCGTTCGATTGCAACCGTATTCCCCGTTACACTGTATCCATCCTTCCGCCCGTTCAATCTCTCTGTCTGTTTTTTCAGACATCCCCTTTCATGCTTTACCCTATTGAGTCTAACAAGCCTTCACGATCTCTGATCCATGACAAAAACACCGGAGGATACAAAATTTCTTGTCCGAAAAAACAGACTTTCCGCTTCGTCCACCTCATAAATACAAGAAAGATCCCCATTAACCATACGCAATAATTTACTATTCTAAAAAATACTTCCTTGGCACATATTTTGTTAATGTCGTACTTCTGCGTTGCGGGCATGAAAGGTTATTTTCAACCAAACACCGTTATGGCGCGTGAGTGCCAAACGTGTTTTTCGTAAAGGAGACGAGCATGGCAAAAACAATGAAAACCATGGACGGCAATACCGCTGCTGCCCATGTATCCTACGCCCTGAGTGAATGTGCTGCGATCTACCCGATCACGCCTTCCTCCACTATGGGTGAAATTGCTGACGACTGGGCTGCCCAGGGCCGCAAAAACATCTTTGGTCAGACCGTCAAGGTTCGCCAATTACAGTCTGAGGCCGGTGCAGCCGGTGCTGTACACGGTTCTCTGTCTGCCGGGGCATTGACCACCACCTTCACAGCTTCTCAGGGACTGCTCCTTATGATCCCGAACATGTACAAAATCGCTGGCGAACTATTGCCTGGGGTTTTTCATGTTTCGGCCAGGGCTGTTGCCGGACATGCCCTTTCCATTTTCGGCGATCATCAGGATGTTATGGCCTGTAGACAGACCGGTTTTGCCATGCTGGCAGCCGCATCTGTCCAGGAGGTCATGGACCTGGCCCTGGTAGCCCATCTTTCTTCCATTGAATCCAGCGTCCCGTTTCTGCACTTCTTTGACGGATTCCGTACCTCCCACGAAATCCAGAAAGTTGAAGTCATCGACTACAAGGATATGGTTGGTCTGGTAAACATGGATAAGGTCAAGGCATTCAAGGCCCGTTCCATGAACCCTGAACACCCGCAGATCCGTGGTACTGCCCAGAACCCAGACATCTATTTCCAGGGACGTGAAGCAGCCAATCCCTATTACAATAAACTCACCGACATTGTTGTGGCTGAGATGGAAAAGGTCAGCAAACTCACAGGCCGTTCCTACAAGCCTTTTGATTATGTAGGTGCACCCGACGCTGCCCATATCATCGTGGCTATGGGTTCTGGCTGTGAGGCCATCGAAGAAGTGGTCAACCACATGGTGGCCGCAGGTGAGAAGGTCGGCCTGATCAAGGTTCGCCTGTATCGTCCCTTCTCCACCGAGCATTTTCTTAAGGTTCTCCCGGCCTCTGTGTCCCGCATCACCGTGCTTGACCGCACCAAAGAACCTGGCGCCCTGGGCGATCCTCTGTACCAGGACATCTGTACCTTGTTTGCGGAAAAGGGCCAGGTGATGGAGACCATTCCAGGCCGTTACGGGCTGGGTTCCAAGGAATTTACCCCTGCCATGATCAAGGCCGTGTATGACAACATGGCCCAGGACACTCCCAAGACCCATTTTGTGGTGGGCATTGAGGATGATGTCACCCACACCTCCCTTGCGGTGGACACCACCCTGGACACAACGCCCCAGGGCACGGTGCAGTGTAAATTCTGGGGCCTTGGTTCCGACGGCACTGTGGGAGCCAACAAGCAGGCCATTAAGATCATCGGTGACAACACCTCCATGTATGCCCAGGGATACTTTGCCTATGACTCCAAAAAGTCTGGCGGCATCACGGTCTCCCACCTGCGTTTTGGCGACAAGCCCATCCAGTCCACCTATCTGGTGGCAGCAGCCGATTACGTAGCCTGTCACAAGGCCAGCTATGTCAATCAGTATGATGTCCTGGAAGGTATCAAAGACGGCGGGGTCTTTGTGCTCAATTCTCCCTGGAATGCCCAGGATATGGAGCGAGAACTGCCTGCTTCCATGAAGCGCACCATCGCCCAGAAGGGACTCAAGCTGTATACGGTGGATGCCGTTAAGATCGCCTCAGAAGTAGGCCTTGGCAACCGCATCAATATGGTCATGCAAACGGTCTTCTTCAAGCTCGCAGACGTGATTCCCTTTGACCAGGCCGTCAACCTGCTCAAGGATTCTATCCAAAAGGCTTATGGCAAAAAGGGTGACCATATCGTTAAGATGAATGTGGATGCCGTGGACAAGGCGGTGGATGCCCTGGTTGAAATCCCTGTGCCTGATGCCTGGAAAGAGGCTCAGGATACTGCTGCGGCTGCCAACCACGACCTGCCCTTTATCAAGGATGTTGTGCGGCCTATCCTGGCCCAGCAAGGCGACAAACTGCCGGTTTCCAGTTTCAGTGCCGACGGTATCTTTCCTGTAGCCACCTCCCAATGCGAAAAGCGCGGCGTGGCCATCATGGTGCCTGAATGGATTGCTGAAAACTGTATCCAGTGTAACCAATGCGCCTTTGTCTGTCCTCATAGTGCCTTGCGACCAGTGCTGGCCAATGAGGATGAAATGACCACAGCCCCAGAGACCTTTGTCGCTCTGAAGGCCAAGGGCAAACCCCTGACCGGTCTGCGCTACCGGATGCAGGTCAATACTATGGACTGTCTGGGCTGTGGCAATTGCGCTGACATCTGTCCGGCCAAAAACAAGGCCTTGGTGATGAAGCCCCTGGCCACCCAGACCGACATCCAGGTGCCCAACTTCCAGTTCAGCGAAAAGGTTTCCTACAAGGACGATCTTCTTGGCCGTAACACGGTCAAGGGCAGTCAGTTCCAGCAGTCCCTTATGGAATTTTCAGGGGCCTGTGCCGGATGCGGTGAAACCCCGTATGTCAAAGTCCTCACCCAGATGTTTGGCGAACGCATGATCATTGCCAACGCCACAGGCTGTTCCTCTATTTGGGGAGCCTCTGCCCCCACCACTCCGTATTGTGTGAACAAAAATGGGCACGGCCCCACCTGGGGTAATTCTCTGTTCGAGGATGCGGCTGAGTACGGCTACGGCATGAACATGGCTATGGAACAGCGGCGCAACCATCTGGCCGACAAGGTCAAGGCTGCCCTGCCCGATGCTTCTGGTGATCTGGCTGAGGCCATGCAAGGCTGGCTGGATAACCGTCAGGATGCCGTCCTTTCCCGCGAGTTTGGCGATACCATCAAGACGCTGCTGGGAGACAGTCCCCAGGGCCTTTTGGGAGAAATCGCGAACATGGCTGACCTGTTCACCAAAAAATCCCTCTGGGTCTTTGGCGGTGACGGCTGGGCCTATGACATTGGGTTTGGCGGGGTAGATCACGTGCTTGCTTCGGGTGAAGACGTGAATGTTCTGGTTCTGGATACCGAGGTGTATTCCAACACCGGCGGTCAGTCCTCCAAGGCCACCCCTCTTGGATCCATTGCCAAGTTTGCCGCAGCAGGCAAACGTACCGGCAAAAAGGATCTGGCTCGCATGGCCATGACCTATGGCTATGTCTACGTGGCCTCGGTTGCCATGGGAGCCAACAAGGCCCAGATGGTAAAGGCCTTTCAAGAGGCTGAAGCCTATCCCGGCCCTTCCCTGATTATCTGCTACGCCCCGTGCATCAACCAGGGTATCCGCAAGGGTATGGGCAGAACCCAGGAAGAGCAGCGGCTGGCCGTTAAATCAGGATACTGGCCTCTGTTCCGTTTTAACCCCCAATTGGTGGCCGAAGGCAAGAACCCCTTTGTGCTGGAGTCCAAAGACCCAGACGGTTCTCTCCAGGAATTTCTTTCAGGAGAAAACCGTTACGCCATGCTGGAAAAATTCTATCCAGAGGCCTCCAAGACCTTACGTTCCAAAATTGAGAAGGACTACACCGCTCGTTTTGAGACCCTGAAACACATGGCCGCAGCCGATCATTTTGCGACCGAAGATCTGACTCAGGATCCCCACTAACACCAATAACCGCTGGAGGTCTTGGCCTCCAGCGGTTATGGGGCTTGCCTCTGCGCGGCCCCACCTCGTATGTTTCCATACTCTTGCAGACGACAGAGAATTACAAAAAGTACCCCTCTCCCTGCAACAGGATGGAAACCAGGCAAGGGATGACGTTGTTTTAATCATTTTTCTTTTGAGGAGGAGTTTGGAATGTCCATTGAAGTACTCGCTCTGGTTGCACTGCTGCCGATTCTGGTGGCGCTGATACTCATGGTGGGAATGCGCTGGCCAGCTACCAAGGCCATGCCCCTGGCCTGGCTCACTGCGGCCACTGGTGCCGTAACCGTCTGGGGACTCCCCACCACCTACGTGGCGGCCTTGACCCTGCAAGGCTTTATCACAGCCATTGGTATTCTCATCATTGTCTTTGGTGCGATTCTCATTCTTCGCACCTTGCAGCATTCAGGCGGCATGGAAACCATCCAGTACGGTATGCAGAATATCTCTGGTGACCGCCGTATCCAGGCCATCATCATTGGGTACATGTTCGCCGCCTTTGTGGAAGGTGCTGCTGGTTTTGGTACCCCTGCTGCTCTGGCCGCACCCATCCTGCTCTCCCTGGGCTTTCCTCCCCTGGCCGCAGCCATCATCTGTCTGGTGTTCAACTCCTTTCCGGTCACCTTTGGTGCCGTGGGAACTCCGGTCATTCTTGGTCTCAAATTCCTGGCCCCGTCTGTGAATGAGGCTGTTCAGTCAGGTGCTGCCGTGAATTTCGCCAACATGGGTGATTTCAATATGCTCATTGGTCAGTGGGCCACGGTTATGAACCTCATCATGATCTTTGTCCTGCCTATCTTTATGCTGGGTTTCATCACTCGGTATTTTGGCCAGGAGCGCAGCTGGAAACCCGGCCTGGCTGCCTGGAAATTCTGCGTATTTTCCGCTGTCTCCTTTACCATTCCCTACATGGTCTTTGCCTGGACCGTAGGCCCTGAATTCCCCTCCCTTATCGGTGGTCTTGTGGGACTGGGTATCATCATAGCTGGTGCCAAAGCTGGCTTCTGCACCCCCAAAGAGACCTGGGATTTTGGCCCGTCCAGCAAATGGGATCCTGAATGGACAGGTTCTGTTACCACCAGCAATTCCTCCGAGTTCAAGGCCCACATGAGCCAGTTTAAGGCATGGTTGCCTTATATCCTCATCGGCATCATTCTTGTTATCACCCGTATTCCAGAACTGGGTCTCAAGGGGCTCCTCGCCTCCCAGGCCATCTCCTTTAAGAACATTCTCGGCTTTGCAAGTGTCAATGGTTCTATCAAATACCTCTACCTGCCCGGCACCATTCCCTTTACCCTGGTAGCCCTGCTCACTGTGGCCATCCACGGTATGCCCGGTGACAAGGTCAAGGCCGCCTGGGGACAGGCCATTGCCACCATGAAGAATCCCACCATTGCCCTGTTTGCTGCGGTGGCTCTGGTCTCCATCTTCCGTGGTTCCGGTATTGCTGACGCTGCGTTGAATCCCAACAACTACCCCTCCATGCCCCTGGCTATGGCCAAGGCAGTTGCGGCCCTGACGGGTAACGCATGGCCCATGTTTGCCTCCTTTGTGGGTGGTCTGGGTGCTTTTATCACCGGCTCCAACACGGTTTCCGACCTGCTCTTTGCCGAATTCCAATGGGGTGTGGCTGCCCAGCTTGACCTGCCCCGCCAGATTATTGTGGCGGCTCAGGCTGTAGGTGGCGGTATGGGGAATATGATTTGTATCCACAATATTGTGGCAGCCTGCGCGGTTGTCGGTCTCTCCGGCATGGAAGGCCAGATTCTCAAGCGCACGGTATGGCCCTTCCTGCTCTACGGTCTGGTAGTTGGTGTGGTTGCCAGTCTCTTGAGCTTTGTGTTCGTGCCCCATCTGTTCTAATGCTCCCCTTGGTGAGGGGGAAAGGTTCCCCCTCACCTTTTTTTGCGGCGTTCTCTGTCTGACAAACCACGCTATGCAATCAGGCATAGATACCCGCTCTTCACCCAGACTTCTTTGCTGTTTGCAACGCAATAAACCACCCACAGGAATGGCCATGTCCACGAATTTGTACATCACGGCGACAGAGGAAAGAAGCGGCAAGTCCGCCATTGTTCTCGGTGTTATGCAATTGCTTGTACGCGAAGTGCCTAACGCCGCATTTTTTCGCCCTATCATCAACGATCCGGGCGAGGGAAATCGCGATCACGACATCAACCTGATCCTCAACGAATATAACCTTGGTATTCCCTATGAGGACACCTATGCCTACACCCTGAAGGAGGCACGGGAACTGATCAACTCTGGCCAACACGCACTGCTTCTGGAAAATATCCTCAAAAAGTACAAGCAATTGGAGGCCAAATATCATTTCGTGCTCTGCGAGGGGACGGATTTTCAGGGCAAAGACCCTGCCTTTGAATTTGACCTCAACGCCGACATTGCCGCTAACCTGGGTGCTCCCCTTCTTGTAGTGGCCTCTGGCCGTAAAAAAACCTCCGATGAAATCGTGAGTCTGACCCAGTTGACCGTGGAATCTCTTCGGGAAAAGGGGCTGGATGTGGTTGCGGCTCTCATTAACCGCGTGAGCCATGATCAGGATACCAGCGCCATTGAAGCGGCCATCAAAAACAAGGCCCAATGTGCGGATCTCCTCATTTATGCCCTTGCCGAGGATGCCACATTAGGTAATCCAAGTATGGGCGATGTGTGCCGTTGGCTGGATGGCCAGGTACTCTACGGTCATGGCCGCCTGGATACCCTGGTGGATAAGTATCTCATTGCAGCCATGCACATTGGTAACTTCCTTGATTACATTGACGAAGGCAGTCTTATCATCACCCCTGGTGACCGCTCAGACATTATCCTGGGCTCCCTGGTGTCACGCCTGTCCAATTCCTATCCCAATATTTCCGGGGTGGTACTCACCGGGGGCATTGCCTTGTCACCGGCTGTCCACAGGCTCATTGAGGGATGGACTGGCGTGCCCCTTCCCATTATTTCCGCTCAGGGTCATACCTATCAAATCACCGAAAAACTCAATGAGTTGTATGGACGTATCCAGCCCCACGATCAGAAAAAAATCGCCTCGGCCCTGGGTCTGTTTGAGTCCAGCGTGAATGTGTGTGCATTGCGAGAACGTCTGATCCAGCGCAAATCCATCAAAATCACCCCCAAGATGTTTGAATACAGCCTGGTGGAAAAGGCTGCTGCGAACCGCCAGCGTATTGTCCTGCCCGAAGGAACCGGTGAACGGGTGTTGCGGGCCACAGACATCCTGCTGCGTCGCGGGGTGGCAGACATTACCCTGCTGGGACCTGTGGACGAAATCCGGGATAAGGCCAGCACCCTCGGGCTGGATCTTGCCGCTGCTCACATCATTGATCCTGAAACGTCCGAATATTTCGAGGACTACAAACAGACCTATATGGCATTGCGCAAGAAAAAAGGCGTTACCGAGGACATCGCCCATGACCGTATGCTGGATACCACCTATTTTGGTACCATGATGGTCTATAAAGGCCAGGCTGACGGCATGGTTTCCGGTTCCGTTAATACCACAGCCCACACCATCCGCCCGGCCTTTGAATTTATCAAGACCAAACCAGGTGCCAAGATTGTCTCCTCGGTTTTTCTGATGTGCCTCAAGGACAGGATACTGGTCTTTGGCGACTGCGCTGTGAACCCCAATCCAGATGCCCCACAGCTTGCGGAAATTGCCATATCCTCAGCCCAGACCGCTCGTATTTTTGGCGTAGAACCCCGCGTGGCCATGCTCAGCTATTCCACCGGGGCCTCAGGAAAGGGTGTGGATGTAGAAAAAATCATTGAGGCCACCAGGCTGGCCCGTGAGCGTGCCCAGGAAATATTCCCGGATCTGCCCATTGAAGGCCCCCTGCAATACGATGCGGCCATTGACCCACAAGTCGCAGCCACCAAACTCCCAGGTAACGCCGTGGCAGGACAGGCCACTGTCTTCATCTTCCCGGACTTAAACGCTGGCAACAACACCTATAAGGCAGTCCAGCGGGCGGCCCAGGCCGTGGCCATCGGCCCGGTGCTTCAGGGCCTGAACAAGCCTGTAAACGATCTGTCTCGTGGATGTACTGTACCCGATATCGTCAACACCGTGGCCATCACCGCCATTCAGGCGCAGGCCGAAAAGGAATAATGTATCATGAACATTCTTGTACTTAATTCTGGCAGTTCTTCCCTTAAATTCCAGCTTATCAACATGAAAGACGAGTCCGTCATGTGCAGCGGGCTGGTGGAACGTATCGGCCTTGAAACCGGTGCTATCTCCTACAAACAGGCCGTGGGTGCCAAGGCTGGAGAGAAAACACCCCTTACCCTGAACATCCCGTCCCACAAAGAAGCTCTGCACAAGGTCATCCAACTCATCACCACGGGCCAGACCTCGGTGATTGCGGACAAGGCTGACATCCATGCTGTAGGCCATCGGGTCGTGCATGGCGGGGAAGCCTTCAGCCAGCCCAGCCTGGTCAACCAGGAGGTCATCAAGGCCATTGAGACCTGCATCCCCCTGGCCCCCCTGCACAATCCCGCCAATCTTGATGGTATCAAGGTGGGCATGGATCTCTTCCCAGGCATACCCCAGGTGGCCGTGTTTGATACCGCCTTCCACCAGACCCTGCCTGAATACGCCTATATGTATGCCCTGCCCTATGACCTCTATACCGAGCATAAGGTGCGGCGTTACGGCTTCCACGGCACTTCCCATAAATACGTTGCCGGAGAAATGGCTGCTCTTCTGAACAAACCTCAAGAGGAATGCAACCTTATCACCGTACATCTGGGGAACGGCAGTTCCATAGCTGCTATCAAAAACGGCAACAGCGTGGACGTATCCATGGGCCTGACCCCTCTGGAAGGATTGGTCATGGGTACCCGCTGCGGGGATATTGATCCTGCTGTGATAGATTTTCTGGCCCGTACCAAGGGCATGAGCGTGTCCGAGATTGATACCCTGCTCAACAAACAATCCGGTCTTGAAGGCATGTGCGGCATGTCCGACATGCGCGACATCCATGCGGCTGCGGACAAGGGCGATGAGCGTGCCCGTATGGCCCTGGGTGTCCAGACCTATCGCACCAAAAAATACATTGGCTCGTACATGGCCGTTCTGGGCCAGGTGGATGCCATTGTATTCACCGCAGGCATTGGTGAAAACGACGACATCGTACGCCAGGAAACCCTGCGTGGCATGGACAATCTGGGCATTGTCCTGGACGAGGCTGCCAATGCTGGCCGGTGCACACGTCCCAAACAAATAAGTGCCCAGGAAAGTGCTGTGGAGGTGTGGGTGATTCCCACCAACGAAGAATTGGCCATTGCCAGAGAAACGCGGGATATTCTCGCTGCTGCTGGACAGGCCATATAATGACAAGTTCCCTGGTGCGAGGCTTGTTGGAAGCCGCACCAGGGAAACAAGGTGAGGTGTTATGACACATCAAGAACGTATTGCCCTGTTTAAGGAAAAGGCGACTGCGGTTGCGGCTGTAGTCACCGAGATCGCCCAGCGTAACGATGCCCTGGATTATCTGATGGAGATTTGCGACAAAAAAGAGGCCTGTCAGCTCATGCCTGTGGGTTGCGAAGAGAACCTTTCAGATAAGGCCGAGGCCGTTTGTGAGACCAAGCAGAGCAAGATTATTGCCGCGCCTGGTCTTGATGCTGAAACCTATCAGATGCTTGAAGAACGATGTACCAAGCACGGATTCCAGCTTATCAATTCTGGGATCCGCAACCATCTGGCCGGTATTGATATCGGTTTTACCGAGGTGCAGCACGGTATTGCTGAAACAGGTACCGTTATTCTGGCCTCTAAGAGCGAAGAGGTACGCCTGTCATCCATGATCAGCGAGATTCATGTGGTGCTGCTGCCCACATCCAAGATTGTGGAGACCTCCTATGAGATGGAGAACTATCTCATCGCCAACATGAAAGATGCCCCGGACTATCACGCCTTTATCACAGGCCCAAGCCGGACAGCCGACATCGAGCGCGTTCTCGCCCTGGGTGTTCACGGCCCCCTGGAACTTCACATCCTGCTTTTGGAGGACGACCATGCAGCAAGCTGATACCCTCAAGGAATACCGTGAAGAATTGCACGAATCCCTGGATAATGATTTTTTGCGAACCTCCCTGGACAAATTCGCTGTGGCCTACAAGGCCGGACGGGCCAATGCCTTTAAGGACATGGACGTCAGGGGCCTTATTCAGGAAATAGCAGCATCTAAAGACTATGCGGCCCAGCATCTTGATGAGTTGTATGAAGAATTCAAAAAGAATGCTGAGGCAGCAGGTGTTAAGGTTCATTTTGCCAAAGATGCGGATGAGGCCAACACCATCATCAGCCGTATTGCCCTGGATGCTAACTGTAAAACCGTGGTCAAATCCAAGTCCATGACAGCAGAAGAAACCCTGCTCAACCATGTATTGGAAGATAACGGCCTGGAAGTAACAGAGACCGACCTGGGTGAATGGATTATCCAGCTTCGCCATGAAGGGCCAAGTCACATGGTCATGCCTGCCATTCATCTCTCACGCTATCAGGTGAAAGACCTCTTTTCCGAGGTAACAGGCAAAAAGCAAGAATCTGATATTGAAAAGCTGGTCAAGGTGGCCCGTCGGGAACTGCGCCGCAAATACGCTGAAGCCGACATGGGTATTTCCGGTGCCAACTTTGCCGTGGCAGAAACCGGCAGCATTGGTATTGTCACCAACGAAGGAAACGCCCGCCTGGTAACCACCCTTCCCAGGGTGCATGTAGCCCTCATGGGTATAGATAAGCTGGTTGCCACCCTGCACGACGCCCTGCGCACCATCAAGGCCCTGCCGCGTAACGCCACAGGTCAGGCCCTGACCTCCTATGTGACCTGGATTACCGGTTCCAATGAGTGTGCACCCGGCCCTGGCGGGAAAAAAGAAATCCATTTTGTGGTACTGGACAATGGCCGCCGCGAACTGGCCAAGGATCCTATCTTTTCCCAGGTTCTTCGCTGTGTACGCTGTGGGGCCTGTGCCAATGTCTGTCCGGTATATCGTCTGGTGGGCGGCCACAAGATGGGCCATATCTATATTGGTGCTATCGGCCTCATCCTGACCTATTTCTTCCACGGTAAGGACAAGGCCAAAAACCTGGTACAAAACTGTATCAATTGTGAATGCTGTAAGGATATCTGTGCCGGAGGCATTGATCTGCCCAGGCTTATTAAAGAAATCCATAATCGTATCCAGGATGAAGACGGTCATCCCATGCCCAGCCTGCTCCTTGGCAAGCTGCTGCGCAACCGCCGTCTCTTCCACTCCTTCCTGCGCACGGCCAAGTATGCCCAAAAGCCCATGAAGGAAAGTGCAGGCTACCTGCGCCATCTGCCTATGGTCTTTAGCGAACACAACTTCCGGGCCTTGCCCACCATTGCGGACAAGCCCTTCCGGGATATGTGGAGTGTGCTTCGCCCCACCATCAAAAACCCCACATGGCGAGTGGGTCTGTTTGCCGGATGTGTTCAGGACTTTGTGTATCCTGAGCAGATGAAGGCCTGTGTCAAGATTCTTGGCGACCATCAGGTCCACATGGAATTTCCTGACAAGCAGTCCTGCTGCGGCCTTCCCCTACAGATGATGGGTGAAAAAAAGTCTGCCAGAGACGTTGCTATCCAGAACCTGCGGGCCTTTCAGAAGGGGCATTACGACTACGTCATCACCTTATGTGCTTCCTGTGCCTCGCATCTGAAACACAATTATCCCAAGCTCGTGGCAGGTGATCCTCATCTGGAATCCCTGGCTAACCAGTTCAGCCGCAAGGTCATTGACTATAGCTCCTTTGTCCATGACGTGCTTCAGGTCTCTGAAGATTCCTTCCGCAAGAGCGATGAATCCGCCACCTACCATGCCCCCTGCCACCTCTGCCGAGGTCTGGATGTTCACAAGGCCCCGCGTGAACTCATCACAACAGCTGGATTGGAATACCGCGAATGCGATGAAGAGGAAGTCTGCTGCGGTTTCGGCGGCACCTTCTCCATGAAGTTTCCTGAGCTTTCCAGTGAATTGCTTAAGAAAAAGCTGGACAACGTCGAGGCCACAGGAGCCGACGTTCTGCTCACGGATTGCCCGGGTTGCATCATGCAATTACGAGGTGGCTTGCGTCGTCGGGGCTCTAAGGTGCAGGTGAAACACGTTGCCGAGGTCATGGCAGAAAACAAAAAATAACATATATACGTGAGACCATAGAGCTCTTGTCCACGAGTGACTCTGGTCACATCCCTTGTACGGACCTCCTGCACCAGTCAGGAGGCCCGTACAAACATTTCTCCCCCTTTACTCTTCTACTCTTCCCACCCACATTCCCTCAACTATGTATGGGGCCGTTCACCTCAGAAAAAGATGGCTTTTAAAGCCAAACAAGGGCAGATAATCTTTACATAGAGTCCATAGTGTGTCATCATGTCGCGTCCTTAAGGAAACAAGATGATTGCTTGGGCAGTCACTTTCCGAGGACAGATCACACTTTCAAGCACGGGAGGATGTCGATGCAGCACATGCGGGAAAAAACAGGTTTCTTTCTTGGCCCAATTCTCTTTATCAGTATCCTGCTCATGCCCCTTCCCCAGGGGATGAAGCCTGAGGCCCTGAAGGTCGCAGCGGTCACGGTACTTATGGCAGTTTGGTGGATTACCGAAGCCATCCCTCTGCCAGCCACCTCTCTTCTGCCCATAGCTCTCTTCCCCTTGCTCGGCGTCATGAAATCCAAGGCGGCCACGGCCCCCTATGCCAACCATCTGATCTATCTCTTTATGGGTGGCTTCTTTATCGCCGTGACCATGGAAAAATGGAATCTGCACAAACGCGTTGCCATGCACATTGTCAATCTGGTGGGCACGAGTCCGGGACGGCTTATTCTGGGATTCATGATCGCCACAGCCTTTTTGTCCATGTGGGTGAGTAACACGGCCACAGCCATGATGATGGTTCCCATTGGCCTGGCTGTGATCAAAAAGGCCAATGAAGATTCTGCCAATGCTGACCCGGGTTCAGGCTCGGCCCTTTCTGCAAATTTTGGGGTCGCCCTGATGCTTGGTATTGCCTATTCTGCCTCCATTGGCGGTGTCGCCACAATCATTGGAACCCCTCCCAATGTTGTCATGGTGAGCATGTTGGACAAGATGTACGGTCAGAGCATCTCTTTTTTCGATTGGATGCTCTTTGGAGTCCCCTTGGCCACCGTTATGATCGCCCTGGCCTGGTTCCTCCTGACTAAAATTCTGTTTTCTTTCAAAGGAGATGTCCTGGCCGGAGGCAAGGAATACATCCACGCGGAACTTGCCCGATTGGGCAAAACAACCCCTGAAGAAAAAAAGATCCTCATCATTGGAGGCTTTGTGTGTGCCTTCTGGATCTTCAGGGGCTTCCTCAATATCCCAGCCCTCAAATACGTACATGATGCAACCATTGGTATCCTGGGCGCGGGCCTCCTGTTCATTACCCCTACCAACTTTAACGAACAGAAATTTCTTCTGGACTGGAAAACAGCAGTAAAAATCCCCTGGGATATCATCCTGCTCTTTGGCGGCGGTCTGGCCTTGGCCAATGGGTTCTCCAAATCCGGCCTTGCAGTATGGCTGGCTACCCAGCTCACCGGTCTTCAGGGAACAAACATGCTCATGTTCATCGGCATTGTGGTGGTCATGGTCGTGTTTCTCACAGAAATCACTTCAAACACGGCAACAGCCACCCTACTCGTTCCCATCATGGGCAGTGCGGCCGTGGCCTTGGGAATCCACCCCTTTGGGCCTATTATTGCTGGCTGCGTTTCTGCTTCCTTTGCCTTTATGCTTCCGGTTGCCACCCCCCCTAATGCGGTGGTTTTTGGCAGCGGCTGTCTCACCATCCCCCAGATGGCCAAGGCAGGTATCTGGCTGAATATCATCGGCTCTCTGATCGTCACTGCCGCTATTGTCTATGGTGTCCCGCTGATCTGGGGTATAGATCTCTCCCAACTTCCAGCCTGGGCACTTGCCGCCCAATAACGAGGCAATACAAAATCTATAGAGTACGCAAAAAGGGACGCAGGAGCGTCCCTTTTTGCGTACTCTATGACCAATTTTTCTTCACAATTCGCCGTATGGCATCTGATCATCGGCCTTATTCAACAAATGTCTGATGAATACATGGTGCAAAGTACTTGTCTGTTCGTCCGTGTCCACCCCGACCTTCTACCCTGGAGGCATCATGCTATGCTCTCGTTGTACCCGACTCCCGTTGGTATCCCTGTGGGCCAGCCTGTCCCTGTTCTTTCTGACAGTTAGCGCCTGGGCCATTTCTCCTGAGCTCCAGCATCCCGAAACCTATCGTGGCAATGAACAGATCACAGGATGGCTCATGAGTGAAAAATTCGACGGCATCCGTGGCTATTGGGACGGCCAGCGTCTGCTCACCCGTGAAGGTAAGGTGATGTACGCCCCTTCATGGTTTACCGATAACCTGCCTCCCTTTCCATTAGATGGGGAACTCTGGGCCGGATATGGCCAGTTTGAAACTGTCCAGGCAACGGTACTGGATACGACCCCTTCCTCGGCATGGCGAAACATTTCCTACCAAATCTTTGAGGTGCCCCATGCCTCAGGCGATTTTCCGGCTCGCCTGAGCAAGGCCCGGCAATGGTTCCAGCACCACGAGGCCGAACATGTGCGCATCATCCCTCAAATTACCTGTACCGGACACGAACATGTTCAACGTTTTCTTGCGACCATCGCACAAAAGGGTGGAGAGGGCGTGATCATCAAGGATCCTACCATTCCTTACCGAGACGGTTCCGAGCAACGGGTCTTGAAACTCAAATATGCCCAGTACATGGATGGTACCGTCATAGGCCACACACCAGGCAAGGGAAAATATCTGGGCCTTATGGGCAGCCTGACCCTTCAACTCAAAAACGGCGTGACCTTCAATCTGGGTACAGGCTTTTCCATGAGTCAACGCCGTTATGCCCCGCGTATGGGGGCCGTGGTTACCTTCAAGCACTATGGATTCTCTAAAAACGGCAAGCCCAGATTTGCCTCCTTTGTGAAGGTCAAAACCCCCTGATCGTTGAGATATGCTGCACAATGCTTTCCAGCACCTGTTTGCAATCAAGATCCCCGGTATCCACCATCACGGCATCTTCTGCTGGCCTAAGAGGTGCTATGGAGCGGTTTCTGTCCTGCTCGTCCCGAATACGCATCTGCTCGACCAAATCATCCAGACGTTGAGGGGTTCCGGCCTCCTGAAGTTGGAGCCATCGGCGTTTGGCCCGAATCGTGGGCGAAGCGTCCAGAAAAAATTTGAAGCGGGCCTCTGGGAAGACCACGGTTCCCATGTCTCTGCCTTCAGCCACCAGCGAAAGACTGTGCCCCAAGGATCGCTGCACCTGGGTAAGCCGCTTGCGAACCAGGGGCAGCTTGGCCACATGAGAAGCCCATAGTCCCACGGTTTCTGTTCGTATCTCCGCCCCGATCTCCTTGCCGTTGACCCAAAGGGCTGTTGCATTGCCTGAACCCTTGAGAGCAAAGGTGAGGGTTCCCAGTGCCTGCATCATCTGCTCTTCCGGCCAAAGCCATGAATCCTTGCCATATATCCAGGCAACACTCCGGTACATGGCCCCGGTATCCAGATAGGCCACCCCCAGATAATCGGCCACAGCCTTGGCCAGGGTGGTCTTACCCACACCGGCAGGGCCATCCAGGGTGACCACGAATGTATCATCCATTGCTTCAACTCTCATGAATGCACTCCTCAAAGGTCTGGAGAAATATCCTGTTCTCCTGGGTAGTACCCACTGACACTCGAACAGAGTCATGCAACCCATAGTTTGCCAGGGGCCGAATAATAATCCCTTTGCGCAACAAGGCGTCACAGAGCACATCTGGAGCCATTGGCGGTTTGACAAGCAAAAAATTGGCCTGGGAAGGATAGACATGACATCCCAGGGCTTCCATCCCCTGAGTGAGCTGATCCTTGCCGGTGAGCACGGTGGTTCGTGTGGCCTCAATAAAATCCTTATCGTGTAACGCGGCAATGCCTGCCTTTTCCGCCAGAATATTCACGCTAAAGGGCGGACGAGTCCGCATAAGGTAATCTGCCAAGGTCGGAGGCATGATCCCATACCCAAGCCGCAGGCCAGCCAGGCCAAAACATTTGGAAAAGGTACGAAGGAGCACAATATTCTGTGTTGCTTCCCACAAACCTACCATAGAATACCTTGCCACGGGATCCGCAAACTCAATATAGGCCTCATCCACGACCAACGTAGCCCCAGAGGGAATAGTTGCGGCAACCTCCACAATCTCTTTGGCAGGAACAGCATGGCCAGAGGGGTTGTCAGGATTGGTGATAAACACGAGTTTGGTTCTGTGATCCATGATTCCAAGGAGTTTTTTCCAAGGAAAGGAAAAATCCCTGTTCAAGGGAACCTGGCGGAATGTCACACCGCAAAGCTTGGCCTGAACCTTATACATGCTGAAGCAGGGATCAAAGGCAACGACATTGTCCTTACCCGGCTGGACAAGAACCCTGATGAGCAGGTCGATAATCTCATCAGACCCGTTGCCGCAGACCAGGCAGTCACCAGGAACCCCAAGATAGTGGGAAAGGGCATCACGAAGAAGGGGGTTGCCGGCCTGAGGGTATCTAAAAACAAGGGAAGCATTCCTGGCCAGGACATCCTGGACATGGGGGGAGACCCCCAAAGGGTTCTCGTTGCTGGCCATTTTAATGACCTGTGTGAGACCATAGGCCGTCTTGATTTCATCAATGGAACGACCGGCCACATAGGGATCAAAATCAAGCAGATCGGGACGGATACATGTGTTATTCATGACTCTGGTTTTCCTTGAACAAAAAAAAGCATCACAAAGAATCACCCATCCCCGCACAACAGCGAGCATGGGTAATCACTATGTCAATGGGTCCCAAACCCATCATCATGCCAACGTAGCAAGATGACGATCAAAGGTCTGATCGCTCGTGATCAGACGCAGAAAAATACCCCTGGGAGTCCATTCGGACTCCACGCCGTAAAGATTATGCCACACCGGAGTGACCTCTACATGCCCCCATGATTCACCCATGACAACCACATCGACTTGCAGGGTTTCACCCATAACATAGGATGTGGTACCAGGAAGTAAAAACCCCTTCTGGCCCAAAAAATCATTCTGCCAAATAGATGAAAAATCTTTGAGGGTGTTACACTTGAGCTGCATGGTCTCTACTACCTCAAAAAAAGACAACAAGGTTAGTCAAGAATGGTGGGACGAATAAAAATCAGCAGTTCTTCCTTGTGGTGATCGATAGTCTTATTCTTAAAGAGCCATCCCACCCCAGGTATATCAGCAAACCCTGGAATCCGGTCCTCACTGTTTTTGCCAGTGGATTTTCTCACACCGCCAATGACAAGCGTCTCATTGTTGCGGACAATCATCTTGGTTTTTGTCGAACGGGTAGATATATCATTGCCAACAGGGACATCGTCACTGATATCAAGCTCCAGAATAAGTTTGTCATCCGGGGTAATCTGTGGCTGTACAGACAAAGAAAGAACGGCCTCTTTATATTCAGTCTTGGTACCACCGCTTTCAGATTCTGCTGCATAGGCCACCTTGGTTCCCTGTTTGATCTCAGCCCGATTGTTATTCAGGGTGACCACCTTAGGCGATGAAATAGTTGTGGCAAGATGTTTGAGCTCACCCAGCCGTAATTGAGCATCCAAGGTGAAGAGATCCAGGTTGGCAATCCTGGCAAGGTTCATTCCCGCCTGCATTCCTCCAACCCTGGGCGGCAGGGACACGCCATCAACATTGAGTCTGCGGGTATATTTGGCAGGGGCAGAAGGGGGGTGATGTGCATAACTTCCCGACCAATTGATCCCCAGGCTGCGTTGAAAACTATCTGTCGCATAGACGATTCTGGCCTCAATCAACACCTGGCGTTCAGGACGATCCAGCGTATCAACCACGTTCTGAATCTTGTTTAGTTTGGAGGCTGCATCCTGGACAATGAGCATATTTGTCCGAGCATCCTGACTGACCTTACCCCGCACAGACAAAAACTCCCGCACCTTGGGTTCAATCTCAGCCGCCTTACTATACTTGAGTTGCAGGTATCTGGTTTCCAACGGTTCCAGAATGCTCCAACTCTCTTCGGCTTTTTTAGCCGCTTCCCGCGCCCGTTGCAATTGGGCACGTTCCGCCTCAAGCTGCCTCGCCGTTGTAACACGAAGGATGTTGTCCCTGGCGACCATGCCCAATGCCTTTTGGCTCAAAACAAGATCCAGGGCCTGATCCCAGGGAATATCTCGAAGCTTCAGGGAGATGGTACCCGTCACCTTATCACCAATGACCAGATTATGCCCACTTACCTCAGCAATAAGCCGCAGCACGAGTTCCACATCCGCATCCTGAAGATCAATGGAGATTTTCTGCCCGGAATAGACCTTTTTCATACCGGGAAATAAGGCGTTTAATTCCTGAAAACCTCTCTGTTTCTGGTCCGTCCCGTCAGAGTCTGTTGCATTGCCACAGGATACAACAGGCATGGTTGCCTTCAACAATTGGGCATCACGCGTCGTCCGATCAATCTCCCGAGTCATCAATTGGAGAACCTGTCGGCCCGGGCTGCTGCTTAATTGAAAGGGAATGCTCCGATCAGCAAGCATGGTCAAAAGCACCCCGTCTTGTACAGAACGAAACAAGGCAGAATCTATCTCTGTAGAAAATTTTTCCAGCCGGTACAGGTGTGCCAGACGCGGAGGAAGCAATGCCTTTGCAAAAAGAAAGGTCATCTTGCCATCTTGTGCATCCAGGGGAACAAACTGGACATCGTCCCCCACCGTGAGCGTAATAAAAAGATTACCTGCCTTATTCCTGGAAAACTCAATGTCGCGGATGGCTTGAGAGGCGTCTCCTTCATCTTCTGTGACAACCCCATGTTGGGACGATTTCACAGCCCTGGAATCTGTTGAACGAGATGTCACAGAAGGGGCTGTTCCAGGTGTATTATGGCTTACCAAATGACACCCGTGTATCACCACCAAACCAACCATTATAAGGGCGCAGAGCAAAACCGTCCACGTTTTTCGACGCGCATCAATCATGTTGAGCCCCCTGGTTATTATGGAGTTGCATACGAACATCCCTGGATATGCGGTTGCCCAGAATATCCTGCCCTTGTTCCCTGACAATAACGGCTTCAGGGGTGATCTCTATCACCACCCCCTTATGCTTCCCCACCCGCGTGGCCTTTTGGACAATAACCCCCTTGCCGTCTGGAAGCTGTAACATGGCCTTGGTTTCCTCACCTCCCTGGGGATACCAGAGAACGCCGATAAGCCTGAGATGCGTCACTTCGATTTGTTCTAACGGCGTCAGAGGACGATCTGGAAGGGATTCCTCTGGCTGAAGTACCGCAGGTTCTTCCTTACGTATAAAGGGAACAAAGGGATCTGCCTTATTGGCTGGATCATAGTGATACGGCGGAGGACGCATCCATGCAGGCTGTTCCAAGGCAGCATTGGTCACTTTCTCAGGAGATGACTCAGAAGATGCTGGCTGGGCATATCCCCTGACGGCATGAGTACATACGGCCACTATCACAATCAATCCGAATAGATATGATAATTGCAACCTCATCATGGCAGCATGGTTCCTTCCAACCTATTGCTTAGGCTTTTTGGTCTTCCTGGCCTTTTGAGCTTCTCGTTCTGCATCTGTCAAAGCCCTGAAGACAATCAACTGGCTGTCTGCGGTCAAAAGGGCCTGAGCATCCCTTGTCAATTGTCCAGCAGGCTGTAAGCGCAAAGAGTCTAATTCAACCAAACGATCAAGTTTGGAAAGTTTGTCGAAAAATAACATCAGACCATGAAACGTCCCTCGGATGCGTAAATTGACGCCCCTGGAGGCATAGAATTCAGCCACGCTTTCCTGACCTGGCGTAAAGGATACAAACCCCACACCCACCTCCTGGGCCAGCATTTCAAAGGAAGCCAACAAACGTTCCAGGGCCTGCGCATCCTTGGGAAGCAAGGTTTGAGCCGCCACCCATTCGGCCTGTCTGGCCTCGACCTTTTGAATGAGCCCAGGCAAAGCCAGGTTTTTTTTCTGAAAGGTCGTCATATCACTCTCTATCTTGGCAATTTCCTTGTGCAGGGCCACAGCCTTTTCAAGGTAAGGACGCAACAGGACATACCAAAAACCACCAGCCAGAAGGATGACAAGGGCGAACATGATCCCCAGCTTTTGTACAAGAGACATGCCTTCGAGCTTGTGCACCACCTCCTGTTTACTCATGGCCATTCTCCTGCGATGCAGGCGGTCTGGCCAATATGGAACATTGAAATGCTACCAATTCACGTTCATGAATGGACTGCTGCTGGGTCTGCCTTGTCATCACATTGGCGACAAAGGAGGATTCCCGTAATTGATCAACATATAGGGCAAAGGCCTGATTATCCAGGGCCACACCCTTTATGTCCATGCGGGCATTATTGTGCAGAGAAAAGGCTTCGAGCCAGATCTTACCTGGAGGAATACGGGAAACAACTTCATCCACATAACGGACAGGCAAGCCCTGACGCATCCGTATCTTCCGAATGGCAGCAATTTTGACATCCAAGGCCTCCAATTCTTTGGTAAGCTTGGTCACCTTGCCTACCTTGACCAGTACAATCTGCCTGGCGTTCTGACGTTGGTCTCTGGTGGCCTGTACATGTTGTATATGGGAATGCAGGAAATAATATCCCACACCCATGCCCACAATCAAAACCACAAAAAACATCCCTGCACCCAAGAGTTCCAGATACATATGGGAAATTCTGGCGCGCCGTTTCTGCGGTAAGAGATTGATGGTAATCATAAACAGCCCCGCAAGGCCAATCCTGTAGGAATAGCAAACAAGGGTCCCACAGCCTTGATATAATCATGGTCGAATTGATTGGTATCCACGTCTATCTTCCGCCAAGGCTCAAGGTAGGTAATTTCCAGATCTAACTCACTGGCAAACAGGGAAATCAAGCCTGGAAGAAGCCCTCCCCCGCCGGATACATACATGGTCTTGGGAACAGCAGAGATGGTGGTAGAGGTCTGAAAAAAATGTTCCACCCGTTTCATTTCCTGACACCAATGCCGGCACACCTCTGTCATACAATGCGACGCCTCAAGGTGCTGGTTGTCTGGAAATCCCTTGAGCTTGAAGCCCTCGGCGTCTTCCAGAGAAATAGCAAGCTCTTTGGCAACGGCCTGGGTTATCTGCTGGCCTCCAAACCCAAATTCTCGAAAATAAAAAGGACGGCCTGGCTCATGGATGCCAAGGATACTCTGACCCGATCCTATATCCAGCAGATACACGGGCTCGGTCTGTTCCGGGTAGTTGAAGGCAAAACAATTATGCAGGGCAAAGGCATCCACATCCACGACAGCAAGGGAGAGGCCAGCGATGTCAAGGGTTGCTTCAAGGTCTGTAACAACCTTTTTTTTGGTGGCCACCACCATGACCTCGCCCTTTTTCGCTTTTTTTTCTCCTGGTTTGATGACCTGAAAATCAAGATACAGATCGGCAAGGTCAAAAGGGATCTGTTCCCCAGCCTCCTTTTCAACCACAGGGAGCATATCCTTGGTCAGGGGAATCTGCATATATTTGACGATAACTTCATGCCCCCGCAACGAGGAGGTAACGATGGTATTGTTACACGACAGGGAAGTATGCAGTACCTTGGCAGCCTTGCCCACAGCCCTGGAATCTCCTTTGGCCCGAACAGGAAGTACCATGTTTCCCAGACGATCCAGACTGATGCCCTGCCTCTCCTTACGAAGGCATACCATTTTGAGCCATGACGTCCCTACATTCAGTCCGCATGAAATGGTCTTTTTGTGCAAAAAAGGAATCAAGGCCTGCCTTCCCGTGGTTGTTTGCGTCTATTGACAAGAGACCCGCATCACAGGGATGCGGGTCAAAAATTCAGGCCATATCACGTAAGCCAAGCACAGCCTTTGAGCTGTATCACGAAGATCATCTACAACGCCTCGGTAGGTCGAATCGTCAAAACAGGAACCAGGGAGGTCTGTACCACCTTTTCTGCAACAGAACCAAAAAGAATCCGGTCGATCCCCTTGCGCCCATGTGTGCCCATGACAATCATATCAACCTGGTGTTCCTGGGCGTAAGCCAGTATTTCCTCGGCAGCATATCCCGTGACCACGGCCCCTTCTGCCTGGCAATCTGCAAAACGCTCTTCAAGAAACGCATCCATCGTCTTTTCCGCTCCAGTCACGATTTCTCCCACAAAGCTTTCAATAGATGTGGGTGGGACATGAAATCCTACATATTGCGTTAACGAAGGGGCTACATAAAGCACTTTGACCATCGCTCCCAAAGATTTGGCCAAGGTCTGGGAGTACTCCGCCACCTCAGTGCTGTGCTCGGAAAAATCCACCGCGCAAAGAATCGTCTTAATCTGTGTCATACGAATGACCTCCTTCTTGGTTGAAGAACCGAAAACCATCTTACGTACAACCTACCCAGAACTGCTTCCTCAACAACATACGCTTTCAGGCTATGGAACACGTATCAGATACAAAATCCTTTTCATGTTCGCCTAGCCGAAAATACTCTTGCAAACAAGCAAAACTTCAAAAGAATAGCTTACCCATAGACAAGGTTCATTCCCTGATTATACAACAGGTCTTCATGGTCACAATCACGGTTACCATTCACCTTCCAACGATACCAGTACCTACTTATCAAGGAGTTGTTTATGCCTCTTTTTGAATTTTCCTGCAACGCGTGTGATGCTCTTTTCGAGGAACTCACTTCTTCAACTACCCCCACAACCATTGTCTGTCCCCAATGTGGATCAACAGATGTCCACAAGATGGTGTCTGCCACAGCCATCACCCGTCAGGGCACTTCCTTGTCACCAGGCAATGCCTGCGGTGGATCAGGCGGTTTTTCCTGAGCTGGTTAAAAATGCCCCCGTGGGGGGCAGCATGCACCCTGCCCAACAAAGGCAAGAAGCGCATCATCCACTTCCTTATGTTGGGCCGGGTCAGGCTATGACAAAACCAATCACCATCCCAACCAACGGGCCATTGCTACCAGACCCATACCCGTAAAAATAGCCCCAAAAAAACTTCTGGTCTTCCAGGCCACCACAAAGGTGGGAACAGCCACCCATACAAACACATTTTCCCAACCAAGATCCAGGCTGCCGTCTTTCACTACCAGGGCAGGCATGAGTAAGGCTGCAAGCACTGCGGTTGGAATAAACCCCAGCCAACGGGTCAGGGCATGTGGCATGCTGCGAGATGCCAGGGCCACCAACGGAAGCATCCTGGGAATATACGTGACCGCCAACATCCCACAGATGGTACAAAAAATCATCGTCTGATCCATCGTTCCATCCCCAAGCCAAGACTGGCGGCACACACACTCGCCAGGATCACATGAAATTGATCCAGCCCTCCCAGGGCCAGAACCACCGACATCATACCGGCTGCCAGGGCCACCACCACATGGATACGATCCTTGATCTGAAGAACCAGTAAGGCAATAAACATGGCGGGCAGGGCATAGTCCAAACCAATGGGCTTTACATCAGCCACAAACATACTGGCCACCATGCCCAGCCAGGTTCCCACAACCCAGGACAGATGCGCCATGACATTGATGCAAAAGGTTTCACGCTTGAGCTGTTCTGCCTGGGCATACCTGGTAGCGTGTACGGCAAAGGTCTCATCCGTGAGTTCAAAGGAAAACAGGGCCAGCTCCCACGGTTTCCAGGTTTTGAGATAGGGGGCCAGGGCCGCAGACATGAGCAGATGGCGCAGATTCACCACAAAGGTGGTAACAATGACAGAAAGCGGAGGTACTCCTGCAGCCATAAGCCCCACGGCAACGAGCTGGGCCGAACCAGCAAACACCACAATCGACATAAGCAGGGTATTAAGGGGAGAAAGCCCCACCTTCTGGGCCAGGACGCCATACGCAAAGCCGACAGGCAGATACCCCATAACAATAGGCATTGTCTGCTTGCCTGCGTTGGCAATCATCTGCATGCATACGCCCTCTGGCCAGCCATGTTGTATCATGTCTTCTTCCTGCCTTGCCATGACCATTTATCGCTCAAAATAGGTGTATCCCCTCAGCCCGTCTGCATAGGCTCTGACAATCCGCCCCCGTTCCTGGGGAGTAATCCGCTTTGCCCGTACAGCCGCCTCAGCCAGTTTACGGAAATCCTCAAGCATGTTCTTGGGGTCATATTCTACATAGGAAAGGACATCGGCCACGGAATCACCATCCACCTCACGCACAAAAGAAAAATCCCCGTCTTCAGAAATCCTGATACTGACCACATTGGTGTCCCCCAGCAGATTGTGCAGATCGCCCAGAGTTTCCTGATACGCACCGACCAAAAAGGCACCCAAATAATATTCCTCATCCTCTTTAAGGTCGTGGAGGGGCAATGTCCGCTGGACACCGTGCACATCAATAAAGCGGTCAATCTTGCCGTCACAATCACAGGTGATGTCTGCCAGCGTGCCCTGTTTGCCAGGCATTTCATCCAGCCGATGGATGGGCATCACGGGAAAAAGATGATCAATGGCCCAGGCATCGGGAAGAGACTGAAACACACTGAAATTACAATAATAAATATCTGCAAGCGCATCGGGAAGATGCTTGAGATCCTTGGGAATAAATTTGAGATGCTTGAGCTCTTTGGCCACACGCAGGATGATATGCCAAAAAATCTTTTCCGCCAGGGACCGCTGTCTGAGGCTAAGCTGACCCAGCTTAAACAACTGCCTGGCTTCGTCCCGATAATACATGGCGTCATTATAGCATTCCTGAAGATTCTTCAGGGAAAGGACATCCCTCACCTCAAAAAGATTGGTAATGATCTCAGGGTCGTTGCTGTCCGGCCCAACGGGCAATTCAGGGGGCTCAAACCGGCTTACATCCAGCACATTGAACAGAAGAATAGAATAGTAGGCCACCGTGGCCCGACCCGATTCAGTAATGATCACGGGATGGGGAATGTTTTCCTCGTCCAGGGAAACCATGATCGTATCAATGATGTCCGCGCAATACTCATCCAGGGAATAATTCCGGCTGTTGGTATAGTTGGTGTGCGAACCATCATAGTCAACAGCCAGTCCGCCTCCAATATCCAGATAGGTCATGGGAGCACCTTCCTTCACCAGACCAGCATACATGCGGCATCCCTCCATCACCGCAAACCTGAGATCGCGGATATTGGGGATCTGGGAACCAAGATGATAGTGCAATAGCTGGAGACAATCGAGCATCCCCTCTTCCTTGAGGGTATCCACAACATCCACTACCTGGGTGGCTGACAGCCCAAAAATAGACCGGTCTCCCCCAGAATCTGTCCAATGGCCGCCGGCCTGAGTAGAGAGCTTGATGCGAACACCAATAAGCGGCCTGATACCCAGGGCCTTGGAACGTGCAAGGATAAGGGAAAGTTCGCTGGGCATCTCCAGAACAAAAAAACATGTGACCCCCATCTGGGTGGCATACAGGCCAAGATCCACAAATTCTTCATCCTTATAGCCGTTGCAGATCAAACAGGCCTCCCTGTCCTTGAGCAACGACAAGGCCGCAATAAGTTCGGCCTTGCTCCCGGCTTCAAGGCCGTGGTGGTATTGCTCACCAAACCGTGTAATCTCCTCCACTACCTGCTGCTGCTGATTGACCTTGATGGGAAAAACCCCCTTAAAACTTCCCTTGTATGCAAACTCCTTCATCTTGGCGCGAAAGGTCTCGTGTATGGTTCTGATCTGGGAATCCAGGATATCCTCAATACGCAGGAGCACGGGCATGGCATATCCTCTGTCCCTGATCCCTTTGATAACGTCTGTCAGATCCACAGCAACCCTTTTGTTGTCAGGGAAAGGGGTTACCACCACATTGCCTTTGGAAGATATATCAAAATACCCGACTCCCCAATTCTGGATAGTATAAAGATCCGCTGCGTCCTGAACAGACCAACGTTCCAATGCCTGTTTTTTGATCATAGTCCTTAGCCTTTCCGTTGGCACAACAGTCTGCTAATGCACCGAAGCATCCTGCACCTCCACGCCCTTGGGCGGCGTAAAGGTAAACACGCCTGCCTCCAAGGCCGGATTGATGGCTAACTGGCTTAATGCCAATTCGTTACCATTGCCAAAAAAATCCACAATAAGCACCTTGGCAAGCATATGGTTCTCAGGACGAACCCAGGCATAGGCCAGTACAAGGTTGCTCTCCGGCTCTTTGGGAATCAACTTGAGTTTGATGAGTCCGTTATCATCTCCCTGATTCTCAATCACAAAATCCTCTTCCAGATTGGCCTCACCCGAAATAAACCTCAGCATGGTTTTTGATTGCAGCACCTGCTCCACAGCATACATATAGGCGACCTCTTCCTCTGGAAAATAATCCCAGACCCCCTTCTTGCTCACCACCAGGACTTCCTTTTCAGGAGTCAGAGTTTCCCACCTGATCTGCCTGGGTTTGGCAAAAATAATCTTGCCGGTACGGGCTTCCACCTCCTTAGTGGCAGCATTGGTGAGCTTCTGATCAAAGGAAGCGGTAAAGGACTCCAAAGACTGATACTGCTTCTGGATATTCGCTGCTATCTCCCCAGCCCAGAGGCTTCCAGGGAGTAGGCAGATGATGACAAACACACCCCATAGTCGCTGTACCATACAAGACACCTCTCTCAACAAATTTCCGTTCACATCTCTCTCACCGTGTTCTGATATCCTCTACCCGGACTATTCAAAGGTGTTCCAGGGCAAGCTCACCAAGGGCTCATAGCCTTCTTCCTGGGCCTTGATGTCCAGGGGAATAAGACCAATGGGAACCATGTCCATATTGGGCTTGTCAGTCATTTCCCGTATATCAATAGTAAGAAGATATTTTTTACAGGCCTTGCATACATAGGCCCGTTCATGGATTCGTTCTTCCAGATAAAAATATTCCATGCCCTTGGAGGCATCATCTCCACAGGCTGCACATTCCTGACGTTTTGACCGCCAATGGTGTCCACAGCCTGGACAATGCATCCAGCGTTTGCCTCCCTCTCCTATGAGATAGGAAACAGAAGGCAGGGACGCACAGATGGGACAGTATCCCTGGGTCCATCCATCAAGATCAAAGTGGTTGGCCAGGGCCTTTGCCTGACTGCGAAGGATAGGGGTCACAAGCTGGGACAGAACAAAGCCAAAAACATCCCCAGGAATATCCTGCTTGCTAGCTGCGGCCTCAACCGCCTTGGCATCACCTTCAAGCAGGCGGCGCATGGTTGCCGCTACCTCGGCTGTATGGGCGAACCAAGAGGAATCCTGGATGGCTCCAACTGCCTCAGCAAGCGTTGGGAAGGCCCTGGCACAGGCAGGCATCACCAACTCGCCCACCTGGGCCACACGGTCTGTAAACTCCACAAGGGACACCATATCCAGCAGGGATTTTCCCTGAACAAATTGCTCCTTCTCCATAGTCAAACCGCTTATATCCCAGGGTTCCAGGTCAGCCTCAGCAGCCTCAAATGCCTCAAACAAGGTGGCAAAGGCATCCACGGGATCCTGCAAATCAGGCTTATCAGCCTTGATGGCCCCTGCGGTCTGCAGGACGGTCTGGAATACGACATCCTTTGTACTATCTTCCTGAAACATGGCTCCTCCTTATTCAATGATTTCCTCTGTATTGACGTACATGACTCAACCCCCAATAGACGACATCATACGTGAACACACAGCATTCTCGTTACGGGCTTCAAGGGCCTGTAAGAGCACGTATCCCATAGGTTTTCTCATGGTCATAGTGTGGAGGATACGTACAATTTCTTCACGATTTCTTTCATCTTTTCGCAGCAAGGGCAATATAGGATATTCCTTGTCAGAAAAAAGACAGGGCCGCACCCTGCCATCTGATGTCACCCGCAGCCGGTTACAGGTTTCGCAAAAATGATTACTCACAGCGGAGATGATCCCGATCCGCCCTTGCCCCTCTGGCAAGTCAAACATCCTGGCCGGCCCCTGGGTACCATCCTCCTGAACAGGTACTGGCAACAAGGGGGTGTGCCGTGCAACCGCCTCATAGATCGCTTTGGCCGACCAATAGTTATCCTGACTCCAGAGGGAGGTGCCGCCAATGGGCATAAACTCAATAAAACGCAGATCCAAAGGACGTTCCTTTACAAAGGCCACGAAATCCTTGACTTCATCGTCATTAACCCCTCGCAGGGCCACCACATTGACCTTGGTACGCAGACCAAGCTCAAGGGCTGCATCAATGGCCTTGAGAACATGACCGCAAAAATCCCGCCCAGTGATCTCCTTGAAACGATCCCGACGCAGGGTATCCAGAGAGATGTTCAAACCGGCGAGCCCCAATGCCTTCAGGCGAGGGAGCTTGTCCCTGAGAAGGGTTGCATTGGTGGTCACGTGAATGGCCATATCCGGGCACGCCTCGGCCACCTCCTCTAAGAAAGCAATACAATCACGTCTGACAAAAGGCTCGCCCCCTGTGAATCTGATCTTGCGCACCCCTTCATCCCGTAAGATGTCGATGAGATACTTCATCTCCTCATACCGCATAATGTCCTTGTGAGGGATAAAGTCCCAACCACTGACGGATCGGCAATACAAACAGCGCAGGTTACACCTGTCGGTAATACTCATGCGAACATAGCTGATAGTTCGTCCGAAATGGTCTTGTAACACGGTAACCAACTCCTTGAATCTCTGCCCTGCACAGGGTGCGGCATAATAATGATGCGTGGCATGAGCAGCCTGTGGGCACAGCAATCGACTGACTAGGTAGTGCGTAACAGGTTCGCTGACAAGGTATTCCCCTCTTGATACACAAAAAATTGTTCGGGAAACAAAAAACTCCTTGCATCCTTGTCAGAAATACACCATGAGGAAAAAAGGTTTTTTCTGACTATATATGGTTTGCAATCATCCGAGGAGGAAAAGTTTCCATGAGTTATGAAGGAACAGTCAAGTGGTTCAATGAAAAGAAGGGTTTTGGTTTCATCGAACAGGCAAATGGTGGTGAGGATGTCTTTGTCCACTACTCTGCTATTCAGAAACCAGGCTTTAAGACCCTTCGTGAAGGAGAAAAGGTAGCCTTTGATATTATTGACGGTGAACGCGGGACCAAAGCCGAAAATGTCGTTACGGTCGAATAAACTTCCACCCTGTGTTCCACATATCTCCAAAGCCTTTGAACCATCCGTTCAGAGGCTTTTTTCATATCTTTCATGCTTCTCGCAGTCCGTTATCTTTCCCAGGATCTTATCAAACAGCACTACATATGAATTTTACGCATTCCTTTCAAAAAAATTTACTTGACTGGTTTCAGCAACACTGCAGGGATCTCCCCTGGCGACGGGATTATGCCCCGTATAAGGTATGGATCTCTGAAATCATGCTCCAGCAGACCCAGATGGAGCGTGGAGTGGCCTATTTTAATCGCTGGATGACACGGTTTCCTGACGTGGCAAGCGTGGCCGCAGCCCATGAAGACGAGATCCTGCACGCCTGGGAGGGATTGGGGTATTACCGACGGGCCAGAAATCTCCACAAGACGGCCCGCATCATCATGGATACCTACCAGGGCTGTTTTCCCCAGGAGGCCAGGGAACTCGCCACCCTTCCAGGGATCGGCCCCTACACGGCAGCGGCCATTGCGAGTATCGCCTTTGAACAACCTGTTCCGGTGGTGGATGCTAATGTTGCCCGGGTTCTTTCACGGATCTTTGATATAGATACCCTGATCACTGCTGCCTCCACCCGTAAACAACTCCAGGACAAGGCCCACAAGTTGCTTCCTTCCTCTGACGCCCGTCATTTCAACCAGGCGATCATGGAGCTCGGTGCTCTGGTCTGCACCAAATCACCTGCCTGTCTGCAATGCCCCCTCAAGGCCCTGTGCTCGTCCCTGGCCAAGGGCACCTTTCTTGAACGACCTGTCACGCGTAAGCCCCCTTCCATCATTCCCATCAGTATGGCCTCTGGGGTTTTGGTGCATGAGGGCAAGATCTTTATCCAAAAACGATGTCCTGACGATGTATGGGCCAACCTCTGGGAATTTCCAGGAGGCTGTATCATACCAGGAGAAACGCCTGAAACCGCTGTTGTCAGGGAATTTCTGGAAGAAACCGAACTGCCCGTTATTGCAGGTGATAAAATCGCAGAGATCAAACACGCCTATACCCGCTACAGAATCACCTTACACGCCTATCTCTGCACCCTCCCATCACCCATATCACCCGTGTTACATGCTGCTCAAGACTATAAGTGGGTGATTCATGAGGAACTCAACCAATTTGCCTTCCCTGCTGGTCACAGAAAATTGATTGAGATCCTGTTTCAGAAAAAGCTCCTGCCATGAACATGGTTGCAAGGTGGTCTGGCCGCCGCCCAACCACGAATCGGCCTTCTGCCCTTGATTTATGGTCATCACCATAATTTCATAGACCTTTTGCACAATTCTCGCTACCGGATACCTTCTGCATACAGTCCGTTGAACCACGCTGGTACGCCAGACTGTATCACAATAGCAGGTGCAAGGCGCAAGCAACATGTGGCTGCCTTGTTACAGGGAGAGCACCATGCCCACACCAACCATTGACACGGCAATCGACACCCTTGGTGTCCCCAAAATTGACACACCCCTTACCTTTGGGCCCTTTATCCCTCCTGGAAAAACCATTGTTATCCATATTGGGCCTGATATCATGGAGGAGGCACAAACCGAACAACTCCTTCTCCCTTTTGCAGAAGCCGGCCCCTGCCAGACCGTCTATTTTGATCCCCCCAAGACCAAATGCGCTCTGGTGACCTGTGGCGGCCTCTGCCCAGGGCTCAACGACGTTATCCGCTCCATTGTTATGGAGGCCCACCACCATTACCATGTGGCTGCCACCATTGGTATCCGCTATGGGCTCCAGGGGTTCATTCCCAGATATGGGCATGATGTCCTGGAGCTTACCCCGGAAACAGTAACCTCCGTTCACGAATTTGGGGGCACCATCCTGTCCTCGTCCAGGGGGCCGCAATCTCCCGATGAGATTGTAGATGCCCTTGAACGCATGAACATCAATATCCTGTTTATGATCGGCGGTGACGGAACCATGCAGGCGGCCAGGCGCATCAGTCAGACCATTACCCAACGCCGCCTGAAGATTGCGGTCATCGGCATCCCCAAAACCATTGACAACGACATCCACTTTGTACCCAAGTCCTTTGGGTTTGATTCTGCTGTGGCCAAGGCCACTGAGTCCATCCGCTGCGCCCATGTCGAGGCCCAGGGGGCCCCCAATGGAATCGGTATTGTCAAACTCATGGGTCGGGAATCAGGCTTTATTGCTGCCGAGGCATCCCTGGCCCTCAAGGATGTCAATTTCGTCCTTATACCGGAAGCACCTTTTGAGCTTCAGGGTGATAATGGCCTGCTCAAGGCCCTGGAAAATCGATTGCGCCAAAGACAACATGCCGTCATTGTGGTGGCGGAAGGGGCTGGACAGCATCTCTGTGCCACGAATCAGGAAAAGGACGCCTCAGGCAATCCTCTGCTGGGTGATATCTGCCAGATCCTTCGCATGGAAATACAAGAGTATTTCCATGCCAGAGAGATCCCTGTCGCCTTAAAATACATTGACCCCAGTTATATTATCCGGTCTATCCCAGCCAATGCCCATGACCGTGTGTATTGCGGTTTTCTGGGACAACATGCCGTCCATGCCGGTATGGCAGGTAAAACCAACATGGTTGTCACGCGATTGCAGGATCGTTATGTTTATCTGCCCCTGGATCTGGTCACCCAGAAACGCCGTAAGCTGAACACCCAGTCCATGTACTGGCGTGCGGTACTGGAATCCACAGGCCAGCCCCTGTTTCTCAATCAACATGCTGCAACCACTCCCCAGTAAAACCCAACAGGGAACATCATGAAAAAAATCATCGTCTTGGGCGGCATCGCCCTGATCGCAGGAGCCCTTGTGGCAGCAATAATGCTCTTTATGCGCCAATCATCATCTCCCCCTGCTGCCAATAACGTCACAACCCAACAAGCCCCCTCTGAAGAGAAACGCTGGCAGATTACCCAGCAGCCAGAAATTGTCAGCACCAAGGATTTGCTCCCAGAAACCAATCAAACCGAGCCCGTCCAGGAGCCGCCAGCTCCCCAGGAAGACCCGTATATCACCCTCCCCTTTGTGGACAGCCTGGTACAATTCGCCCTGGACAGATACCACCCTGGGCATTCCCTGACCAATCCCCATGCCAGGGGACGGCTCGACCTGAGTGTCAAACTCCTGAATATGCACTACGGCATCTCGCTTGACGGTCTTCAATACGAAGAAAACAATGTACCTGCCACACGCAAGGCCCTGTTATCTTACGCCTTGACCCCGCATATGCTGGATCTCCTCTTTGGTCTTTATGGCGATCAATGCCTTCGCAAGGCAACGGAAAAGGCTGCTGCCACGGTTAAGCTCTTTCCAACCCATGCTGCCAAACCCGAATCCCGCCTGCTGACCTTGCACGAACAAAAGGAATTTTTTGCCCTCTGTGCTGGCAAACTTGAGGATCTGGGGAAACTCTTTACAGCTATCAGCACCCTGGAGGACTTTTCTTCCAGAGTGGAAAACTACCTGCACATGCGCAACGAGCTGAATAATGCCTACTATACCTTCTGGAGTCTTAATGACAACAAGGCCGACCAAACCGAGATTGATCGTGCTGCCAATGCCATTAAGCAAACAGTCCTGACCTTTGAACAAAGCAAAAGGGCCCTGGTGACAAGCATTGTCAACAGGGCACATCCTCAGGCAACCGATGAAGGTGAGGTGCTGTATCTTGCCAAATGGATCTTCCGCCGCACCACCGAACAGACGATCTCCCAGAAAACTCTTGATTCCCTGGGAAAACACCTCACGGCCCTGGGCAGGGAGTTCTCACGCCAGAAAGAGGCCCTGCACTAACCATCAGTCCAGGAATAGCCCACACTTCCAGCAGCAATGTCACCAGGTCTCTTGCCCGTAACCGTGGTTAACCTGCCTCACCGCGCTTCACCCCCGCCTGCTCGAACGATAAGGGGGCCTGTTCGGCCCCCTTTGCCGTCTCTCTAGGCGCAAACCCCACCCTTGCGGAGACGATCCCTTCGGTTCTTGAGCGGCTGTTCTCTGCTGGGCGCTCGTGAGATACGATGCCGGGAAGGATGCATCAAGCATCCTCGCTGGTCATTGTGTGGTGGTGCGTGTGTCTGTAGTGGAGCCAGGTTTCCACCGAATAAATGACAAGCCCTGTCCATATACAGACAAAGGTGACAAGATGGACAGAGGTAAAGGATTCTTTATAGGCAAAGACGCCCAAAAGAAACGCCAGACTCGGGGCAATAAATTGTAACACACCCAGGGTCACCAGACTCAGATTCTTGGCAGAATAGGTAAATGCCCACAGGGGCAGGGATGTTGCCACACCAGCAGACATAAGGAGCAGACGCAGGGAAGGGGTTGGAGGAAAGGCCTCCTGGACTGGGGCATATCCAATGAGATAGGTCAGGGCTGGAATAGTCAAAAACAGGGTTTCAATAAACAGTCCTGGCAGGGCCATAACCCGAACGATCTTGCGTATCAACCCATAGGCACTAAAGGAAAAGGCCAGGGCCAGGGCAATCCAGGGAAGACGGCCATATGCCACCAGCATATAGCCGACTCCTGCAACAGCACAAAGGATGCTGATGGTCTGGGCTCGCCGCAGTCGATCCTTGAAAATAAGACAGCCAAAGAGAATAGTACATAAGGGTGTGATGTAATAGCCAAGTGAGGTTTCAAGGACATAGTTGGTATTCACGGCCCAGATATAGAGAAACCAATTTGATCCCACCACCAGGCCGCTTACAAGCAGCACAAGCAATGTTTTCCCCGAAGCAACCACCTCGCCAACCTCGTTCCATCGGTGCTGCACACTCAGAATAAGGGCAATCACCACACACGACCAGATCATGCGGTGACAAAGGATGGAGATTGCAGGCACTGCCTGCATGGTCTTCCAATACGCAGGTAAAAGCCCCCAACTGATAAAGGCAAAAAGGGCCGTATACATTGCCGGTGTTCTCATCTTACCTGCCAGAGTTCTGGTTCAGCCTATCTGGACTGTATCAGCACGCCACCTGCCCCACGGCCTCCACCAATTGAGAGACCACCTCACCAGCCTTGCCCTGTAAAAATACATCTGTAATGTCCTTGGTATACGCAGAAGGCTGGGTATTGATCTCAACCATAAAGCACCCGTTTTCATGGGCCATGCGAGGAAGCAGGCAGGCAGGCATGACCTCTCCTGTGGTTCCGATAATGAGCATACAATCCGCCTTGTTTGTATGTTGCATGGACAAACGGGCAGGTTCTTCGGGAATGGCCTCACCAAAAAACACAAAATCCGGTTTCATAACCTGACCGCATTTCCCGCAACGCGGAGGAAGAACCTGCAAATCCGCCTGGGCCGCGTCGATGGTTGTACCGCACCCCAGGCAGCTCAGGGTTCTGGTCGTCCCATGATATTCATAAACGGTTGTGCTGCCTGCCTCCTGATGGAGGTTGTCAATATTCTGGGTGATCACGGCCTTGACCAGCCCCTGCTGTTCCAGGGCTGCAATGCCCTGATGCGCCTTATTGGGCCGGGCTGTGCCCATGAAATCGTAAAAGATCTCCCGAATCGCCTTCCAGGCCTCGCGAGGATGGGCGTGGAAAAAGGAAATATCCAGGCAGGTGGGATCATATTGGGACCAGAGACCATCTGTCCCCCGAAAGGGCGGAATACCGCTTTCCACGGAAATACCCGCCCCGGTAAAGACCACGCAATGACGGGATTGTTGAAGTCGTGAGGCCACATCTTCCAATTGATTGGTATCCATACGTTCCTCCATACACATGATGTCGTTGCGGTATCTTACAATGCGGCAAGCCACCAGATACCACATAGAAAGCCGGAAGCCCCAAATATTCCTTGATTCTTGCCCTCATGCAAGCTATTTTCTTTGGCTGTTTTACCTATTGTAACCCAACCGCCTGCACCCCGTTTGGGGCATCTTCAGACCACACTTCAGGAGGTCCAATGGCCAGGGTCAAGACCTTAGTCATTACCGGATACGGCACCAATTGCGAAAAAGAAAGCGCCTTTGCCGCCAGGCAGGCAGGTTCCGATCAGACCGATATTGCCTATTTTTCGGATCTCATTGCGGAAACCTATGTGCTCAGGGATTATCATTTCATCATCTTTCCAGGAGGCTTCCTGGACGGTGACGAGTTGGGCGCAGCCCAGGCCGCAGCACTTCGCTGGCGATATACCCGAACCGTATCAGGCATCTCCCTGGAAGAGGCACTCAAACAATTCCTGGCCTCACAGGGTATCATTCTGGGTATCTGCAACGGGTTTCAGCTTCTGGTCAAACTAGGGCTGCTTCCGGCCGCTGGGGGACGGTATTTTGAACGGCAGGTATCGCTGAGTCATAACGATTCCGCACGTTTTGAAGACCGCTGGGTGCATCTTGCCTGTAATCCCCATTCACCATGCGTGTTTACCCAGGGTCTGGACACCCTTTATCTGCCGGTGCGGCATGGAGAGGGGAAACTCGTTGTCGCAAATGACCAGATCCTGACGGAACTCGAACAGGCCAACCTCATCGCCTTACAATACATTGATCCCAATACCAAGAAGCCCACGCAAACCTACCCGGACAACCCCAATGGGTCTCCCCTGGCTATTGCGGGGCTGACAGACCCCTCCGGCCGGATTCTCGGCCTCATGCCCCATCCAGAGGCCTATAACCACCCCACCAATCATCCGGCCTGGACACGAGGGGAAACAACGCCTCTTGGAACCGTGCTGATGGAACGAGGTATCCAGTATCTGCGAACCCTGTAGCAAACGATTGTGACACCCTGCGCCTCAAGCGGCTTACATAACGAATAATCCCCCCAAACGTGTCCAGCCCCCGGGTCGATGCCTGTACCGGATGATCTTTTACGTTCCAACGACAAAAGGCAGCACTATAACAACAGCCTGGCAGGACACGACCTGATGCCACATAACCACATTTCTTCCTTGCCTCCCCATGAGGAATCCATTAGGGAATCTCCTCCAGGAAACTGGTCTACTTGGGAAGAACTCATGGATCTTGCCATCCGCCAGGCCCGACGCGCTGAACAAGACAATGAGGTTCCCGTAGGGGCTGTGTTGCTGGACAGCGACGGCACCCTTATCAGTCAGGGTTGTAACAACGTTATCACCCGACACGATCCCACTGCCCACGCAGAAATCCTGGCCATACGCCGTGGAGGCCAGGCAAAGGGCAATTACCGCATACCTGGTTCCATCTTGATCGTTACCCTTGAACCCTGCATCATGTGTCTGGGGGCCATTATCCAGGCCCGAATAGCCACGGTTGTTTACGGTGCAAGCGATCCCAAGGCAGGAGCCATTGCTTCACAGATGCACGGTGCCGAACTTCCCTGGTCCAATCATGGTTTTCAGGTCATCGACGGCATTAAGGCAGAGCAATGTAGCTCGCTGTTAACGAACTTTTTCCAACAAAGACGTCATCTGCACGCCATGCGTCGGCAGCATACGTCAGCACAAGCCTTCAGAAACGGATTAAACACGATCCAACAAGGGCATCACGGCACAGCCACACACCCTGTTCCAACGGAGAGGTAGCGAAGTCCGGCCGTAACGCGCTCGACTCGAAATCGAGTTATCCGCAAGGGTACGTGGGTTCGAATCCCACCCTCTCCGCCAATGAATGTTACGAAAAAGTCCAGATTTTCCATAATTATTTGGAAAATTTGGACTTTTTCTTTTTTGGTATTCCGTCTTCTTTCGTCTTCGTCCATCGACAACCAGCGAAAAAGTGGTGGAGAACGATGAAGACCGTTTTATCATGCTTGATTTGATCCATGTGCTGCGGCTACTGGTGGTCTGCCATTGTTACCGTGAAGCCGGAGCCAGAATCATTTTGTTATCTCTCACCAATAAAAGCTCTTGCATAAGCTATAGCAGATGTCATATTTTATTGTGTTTGACACTATCACCCAGCAAAAAACATGAGGTGAAGGCATGGGAACCAAACCATTTTCAGAGCAGGTAAAGGCGGTGCGCACGGCACTGAATCTCAGCCAGGAAGAGCTGGCCCATGCCCTCGGCGTCAGTTTCGCTACGGTCAATCGTTGGGAGAATGGAAAAACCAACCCGTCAAAGCTGGCTCAGGTTACATTCACGAGCTAAACATCCGTCTTGGTTCGCTGATGAAATTTAGCGAGCAACAGACTGGCCCAGGGCCAACCCACCTCGACCTGAAAGACGCAATTCACCGCAAGGAAATGGTCGAGTTCGGCCCCCAGCACGAGTCAGTCAACATCACCCGCTACCGGGAAATGGTTGAGGCCATGATCACGGAGTTGACCAGGCACAACCCCATATTGCAGAGAATCAAGGATGGGAAAGACATCTCCCCTGAAGAAGCGGAGGAACTGGCAGAGTTACTCCATAACGAACATCCGCACATCACCAAAGAGTTGCTGCGCCGGGTTTATAATATCCCCAAGGCACGATTCCTCCAGTTTATTCGCCACATCCTCGGCATTGAGATTCTGAAAAGTTTTCCTGAAACGGTCACCGAAGCCTTTGATCAGTTCATCAGACAACACACAAACCTTTCCAGCCGCCAGCTGGAGTTTCTGAACCTGCTCAAGGGATTCATCATTGAGCGTGAAAAGGTTGAGAAAAAAGACCTGATCAATGCGCCATTCACCGTGATTCATCCGCAGGGCATTCGCGGTGTATTCAGCCCGTTGGAAATACAAGAAATTTTACAGCTCGCAGAACGCCTGGCCGCGTGATGAATATGGACTGCGAAAGACGAAAAACAGACAGGAGGTTCGCTCATGGATAAATCAGCCCTGATCATGTTGCGTAATCAGTTTGATGGTTTAAGTCATATCATGTCCGATGAAGGCATAGAATTCTGGTTTGCCCGTGATATGATGGAGCCACTGGGCTATGTCCGCTGGGAAAACTTCAAAACTGCAATCCAGCGAGCCATTACCTCATGTGAAACAGCAGGTTATGATCCAAACGACCATTTTCGTGGCGTCACGAAAATGGTCAAGCTGGGCAGTGGTGCCAAACGGGCCGTTGATGATTTCATGCTCACTCGTTACGCTTGCTATCTCATTGCCCAAAACGGTGACCCACGCAAGGAACCCATCGCGTTTGCCCAAAGTTACTTCGCCATCCAGAGCCGTAAGCAGGAACTGATTGAAGACCGTATGCGTCTTCTGGCCAGGTTTGATGCCCGTGACAGGCTGCGGGAATCGGAAAAAACCCTCTCCCGGAATATCTATGAACGGGGTGTGGACGATGCTGGATTCGGTCGTATCCGTTCCAAGGGAGATGCGGCGCTTTTCGGAGGGAACAACACCCAAGTAATGAAAGAACGCTATGGCATTACCAAAACCCGGCCTCTGGCGGATTTTCTGCCAACGCTGACTATTGCGGCCAAAAATCTGGCCACCGAAATGACCAACCACAACGTGCAGCAGGAAGATTTGTGTGGTGAGTACGCAATTACCCAAGAGCATGTGCAAAATAATGAGAGTGTGCGCGACATGCTTGGCCAGCGGGGTATCAAGCCCGAACAGCTGCCGCCGGAAGAAGATATTAAAAAACTGGAGCGTCGGGTCAAAGCAGAAGAAAAGAAGCTCGTTAAGCAATCCGGCAAATTGCCCAACCCAAAGCAGGAAGAATAAATAAGGAGCATGTTGTATGCTCAGTCCAACCGAAATACACATACATAGTCCCTGTAACAACAGAGTACACATAAGGATGAAACCACAATGAATACCTTTAACATATCGAACATTTTTCAAGGGTTTATGCAAAGCATTCAACAAATATGGACGAATGGCGTCTTCGGAGTCACCATCACCTCCCTTCTTATCGCCATAGGCATCATTGTTCTTTCTATTCTTCTCAGAAAACTTCTCTACAGACTACTTATCAACAGGATTCAATCTGTTGCTTCGGCAACAAATAACAAGATGGACGATGAGGTCATAGAGGCCCTCAGAAAACCTATCAGCTATATTCCCGTTGTTTTTGGCTGTTATATTGCGATGGAATATCTTGGACTTCAGGGAACTACCGGAGACATTGCGAAAAAATTCCTTTCATCTGTCATTATTTTTGTGCTGTTCTGGTCGTTTTACAACCTGGTGGAGCCCTTTGGGTGGCTCCTCAACAAGCTGGAACATATCTTTGACCGTTCCCTTATTGACTGGCTCAAAAAGCTGATCAAAGGGGCCTTTGTGTTTATCGGGCTGGCCACGATCCTTGAGGTCTGGGGGATTCGCATCGGGCCGATCATTGCGGGGCTGGGTCTTTTTGGTGTTGCCGTGGCCCTGGGGGCCCAGGATCTGTTTAAGAACCTGATCTCAGGTATTTTAGTGCTGGCGGAACATCGTTTTTCTGCTGGCGACTGGATCAGAGTAGAAGGTGTGGTAGAGGGCGTGGTCGAAAGTATTGGCTTCCGCTCAACCCGCATCCGTCGTTTTGACAAGGCTCCGGTGTTTGTACCCAACGCAGCACTCTCGGATAATCCCGTTATCAACTTCAGTGCCATGACCTTTCGACGCATTTCATGGACCATTGGATTGCGCTACGACAGTACTATTGACCAGCTCAAGGCCGTGCGTAACGGTATTGAAGCCTATGTTTTGGAATCAGGCCATTTTGTTCATCCAGCAGAAGCCCCGCTTTTTGTCCGTATAGATAAGTTTAATGATTCCTCCATTGATATGATGCTCTACTGTTTTACGCGCACAACCGTGTGGAAAGAATGGCTGGAATGTAAAGAAGCCCTTGCCCTGAACATCAAAAAAATTGTCGAAGAGGCGGGAACTGACTTTGCCTTTCCTTCCCAGTCTGTCTATGTGGAGACTCTGCCGGAAGGGTGTGATCCAACCTATCTGGCTGCCCCCTCCCCTGGCAGGCCGTAGCCTTGTCACATCTTACAGACACCGATTCTACGCCATCCTCCCTCTCCACCAAGAGATGAAACCTTACCCCAAAAGGCATCAAGCATGGGCATTGCAACCGACATCATCCTTCTTGTGGTCACCTCGTTTTTCAGCGGCCTCCTCATGCACCGTCTGGGTCAACCGGTCATCCTGGGGTATATTCTTGCTGGGGTGCTTCTTGGGCCCAACACCGGCGGGCTCACGGTCTCAAGCATCCATGAAATCGAACTCCTTGCGGAAATCGGCGTGGCCCTGCTCCTTTTTGCCCTGGGGCTTGAATTTTCCCTGAAAGATCTCAAACCCGTCAAAAAAATCGCCCTTATCGGGACTCCTGTCCAAATCCTCCTGTGCATTGGCCTGGGGTGTTTGATCGGCTTGGTCATGGGTTTCCCCTGGCAACAGGCCCTGTGGCTTGGTGGGCTCATATCCCTGTCAAGCACTATGGTCATCCTGAAAACTCTGATGAATCAGGGGTGGCTGGGCACCCTATCCAGCAAGGTAATGATCGGGATGCTCGTTGTGCAGGATTTGGCCGTGATCCCCCTGATGGTAATCCTCCCCAAGCTGGATAATCCCGATATGGGGCTCTCGGAACTGGGCTTTGCAGCCATCAAGGCCGCCATTTTTATCGCCTCTATGGTTCTTTTGGGAACCAGGCTGCTGCCGCGTCTTATGGCCCATATCGCGCGTATGGGTTCGCGTGAGCTGTTTCTCATCGCCATCACCGCCATTGGCCTTGGCATCGGGTATCTGACCCATCTGGCGGGTTTGTCCTTTGCCTTTGGTGCCTTTGTGGCAGGGATGGTCTTAAGCGAATCCGCCTACGGACATCAGGCCTTAAGCGACATCATCCCCTTACGTGATGTGTTTGGCCTGCTCTTCTTTGCCTCAGTGGGCATGCTTCTTGATCCTGGTTTTCTGATCAATCATCTTGGCGAAATCCTGGCGCTTGTCCTGGCCATTGGTCTGGGTAAGGGGGTTATTTTTGCGGGTATTGCCCGCGTTTTCAGCTATGGCAATGTCATCCCCCTGGCTGTTGGACTGGCTATGTTCCAGATCGGTGAATTTTCCTTTGTCCTTGCCCGTATCGGCGTGAGCGAGGGTTCCATTGATCAGAACCTCTTTTCCCTGATCCTGACCCTCACGGTTGTGACCATGGCATTGACCCCCCTGGTCTCATCCATGACCTCGCGCCTCTACGCAGTGAAAAAACGCTGGTTCACCTATGAGCCCTTAGAAACCATCAACATCCCTGCATCAGGCCTGCATCATCATGTGATTATTGCAGGATATGGCCGGATTGGCTCGCAGGTAGCAGGGGTTCTTGCCAGCTTAAACCTCCCTTTTGTGGTCATTGAGCTTGACCAAAAAAGGGTGGAGCAGGCCCAGCAGGCCGGTATCCCCATCATTTACGGCGATTCAAGCCAAGAAATAGTTCTTGAGGCAGCCTTCCTTCACACCGCTGCCCTCATTGTCATCACCCTGCCCGATACCCTGCGCACCAGGGCGGTTGTCACCCAGGTCAGGCAGCATACCAAAGATCTTCCCATCATCGCCAGCACCTCCACCCAGGAGTCCTTCAGGGAATTACAGGCCTTGGGGGTCAGCGAAATCGTCATCCCGGAAATGGAAGCAAGTCTGGAAATGATCCATAAAACCCTTGCCCACCTGCACGTCCCGTCAACCCGCATCCGCGACTATATCAAGGCCCTGCGCAAAGGATGGAACGCAGCACCGGATCAGGCAGACAAGACAGCCCTGATCGACCGGATCAAAAACGCGGAGGTGCTCTTTGACCTCCAATGGGTCACCATAGATGCCGCCAGTCCCCTGGCCGGACAAACGTTGGAAACAAGTGCCGTTCGCAAGACAACAGGCACTTCAGTAATCGGTATTGTGCGCAACAAAGAGCTTCTTCTCAACCCAGGGGCAGACGTTGTGATCCAGGAACATGACGCCCTTGCTCTCATTGGTACAGACGAGGCAAGAAAGGCCTTTTTTGACACCTTCAGCCCTGGTTCCTGGTCACCCTATCCGCCCTCCAACAACCAATGACACTACGTGCTCGACGAAAAAAGCCCTGGTCGTCCCTGGGGACACACGGAAGACGCGTACGCATCAAAAATCTTTGCATGCCTTTCCGTGGGCCTCATGGCAGATCGGTTGTATGCTTATTCTCCTGGAACGCCCCATCTGCACCAAAAAAGGTCTTTAAGGTCGTATACGACCTTAAAGACCTTTCACTCATCCACCAGCCAGGCCTGCTACGCCATATTCTGGGTCAAGCCTTGTAAATCCTGCGCCCTGGTGGCAAGCACTGTCACCGCAGAAGTAGCCTGTTCCATTCCCTCTGTGGTTTCCAGGGCAATGCTGCTAATCTCTTCCATAGATCGTTTGACCTCTTCGCTGGCTGCCGACTGCCGCTCTGAAGATACAGCGATTGACCGAACCTGATCAGCCGTTTCCTCCACCAGTTTGACGATGGATTGCAGGGAGGTTCTGGACTGTTCTGAAAAACCTGTACTTTCATCGACCGCCTTAAAGGTCTGCCCCACAGCAAGCATGTTCTTTTGGGCACTCTCCTGAATAGAGCGGACAGCCTCATCCACATCGCTGGTCGCGCTCATAGTTTTTTCCGCCAATTTGCGAACTTCATCAGCAACCACGGCAAAACCGCGTCCAGCCTCGCCTGCGCGTGCAGCCTCAATAGCCGCATTTAAGGCCAGCAGATTGGTCTGATCGGCAATATCCGTGATAACATGCAGGATATTCCCGATGTTCGTTGCCTGCTCTCCCAACTCTTCCATATCCTTTTGCAGATCCGAGGCAAGGGTACTCAAGCGTTCAATAGAGGTGGTAGATTTGCCCACGATCTCGGCACCGTTTAAGGCCTCCTGCTTGGCATTCTCCACGTGCTCCACGGCGATGCCAGCGTTATGTGCCACTTCCAGAATACTCTCATTCATCTCTTCCATGGCCTGGGTGGTTTCATCTGTCCTGTGACGCTGGGAATCCGATCCCTTTTTGGCCTCGTCAATCTGGGCGGATAACTCGTTGGCTGCTGAGGACACCTGCTCACCAATGGCTCCAATTTCCAGGGCCAGGGCCTGAAGTCTTTCCTGCTGTTCGGTCATAATCTGCTCGTTACGGCGAATAGCCGTAATATCCTGAAGCATGACCATAACCTGCTCCACATTATTATGCCGATCCCGTATAGGGGCAGCACTGGCCAGCAGGCAGAGCTTGTCACCAGCCGCATTTTTAGCAAGGATTTCTCCACTCCAGGGCCTGTTCCCTGGGATCACCTTCTTCACCACGGCCTTGCACAACTCGCATTCATCAGGCGTGGAAAAATTCAGGAGTTGGAATCCCAAAAAACGATTCATCACCTGATCTGCCTTGTGGCCCACAAGGGTTTCCATACTGTTGTTAAGATGGATCACCTTTTTGGTTGCGGCTTTGATAATAAAAAACGGTAAATCAACACCGTCTCGAAAGGAGGACAGATAATTCATATGATTTTGCACATCACTCGCCATCACATTGACAGCCTCAGCCACAGCCCCGATGGGATCTTTTGCCTCATAGTCAAGGTGAACCGTATAATCTCCCTGTCCAATAGCAGCACATTTTTTAGCGATCTGTTGTAAGGGTTTCAAAAGCCGTACCCCTGCCACCCCAGTAAGAATCAGGGCCACCATAAGGGCACCCGCACCACTGGACAGGCTGGCCATAAAAATACTCCGATCCATGCCGCCCAAAAGATTTTTTTCTGAGATATCAAAGCACATATACCAGTCCCACAGATCAAAATAACGGACAACACTGATACGGGAAACCCCATCTTCTTCATAGCGAACCACCCCGTTTTTCATGGTCACGAGTTTTTTTATTCGGGGTTCTGTCAAAGCATTGTTCGCAATCCTGGAGGCATCGGGATGATAGACATAATCACCTTTGCCATTACATCCAAACACAAAACCATGATCATGAATACGAATCTTTGCCATCAAATCCCTGATCTGCGGGGTTATAAGCTTCCGACCCACATAGAGAACAGCCACAATCTTTCCAGCAGCATCCTTTAAGGGCATATAGGCCGTGAGATACCAGGAATCCACTACAAAGGCCTTGCCTCGAAAGGTCTCTCCCCGCATCACCGTCTGATACACAGGACTGCTCTCAGGAATATAGGTTCCCACAGCACGTGATCCGTCCTGCTTGCGAACATTGGTGGAAACCCGAAGGAATTTTCCTGGCAACACCTCAAAAATGGTCGTTGTCCCGCCCACGATTTTTTGCACCATGTCCACAAGCTGAACGTTGCCGTTAATGAATTGGTCACCAAACCGAAGGGCTGGAATAACAGCCTCCTCAGAAGCCTTGGTTACCTGATTGTACATGCGCACCCTTATTTTTTCAGTATCATCCTGTAGGGGAAGTCCGTATTGCGCAATCACATCTGACATGTAAACCAAGTCTGAATCAATCTTCTCCTGAAGGATGGAATTCTGCAGTGTCAGGGAACCCAACAGCCCTTTCAGCGTTTCTCCCATCGTCTCAAGACCCATCTGATACACCTTGTTATGGATCAGCACCAGATTGGTGGCCCCCATAAAACACACCGTCATGAGTACAATCCCCACGACCCCCGCAAAGAGCTTGGTCGAAAATTTCACCCTTGTTGCCATTCCACAATTCTCCTAAGGATAAGAAGGTAGTTTGTTGATATGTTACGTGGACAAAGATTGAAGCCCAGATCTTTCACAATATCCATAAGCCACAACAAGCACTCTCAACCTTCTCACTATACACTCATAGCATTTTAAGTCAAATATGATATTAACATGTAACGATTATTTAATATAAAATAAAAAAATATTTTTAATGCATATAAAACATGTCCTTTTTAAAATAAATCATATACATAATAAGAATCATATTATTTATCGCATTACGAACACAACAATAAATATATACATATAAATAAATATTTATATACAAAAACATTCCCCTATTATAATTTATATTGCTGAAAAAATATGTAACACGACATGTCAACACAAGCTCCACATAATAAACAATCCTATTGATCTTCCAGACAAAACGGTTGTTTTTTGGGTACTTTTTCACGTTAGTTGTCATAGTATCCACAAAAAATGGGCTGCAAACCTGCATAAACCGACAAAAAAATACACCTAACCACTTGAAATCAAAAAAAAAAAAAAAAAACAAAAAGCTAGTCATACCATTCTATTGGCAGAGTATTGCTCGTATAACGTATAACAAGCGAGGTGGTCCGAATGCGCATGTCCATCAAACTAAAGATTATGCTCGGCTTGCTCATCCCTCTTATTCTCGTCGTCAGTATAACCTTTGCCCTCTCCGCCAGGGACATCACTACGCAATCTACCCATATGCTTCTGAAGGGCGTCAGCTTTCAGCTTAAAGGCATTGAACAAGCTCTTTCGACGTTTCTCAACGAGGCCAAACTCAATACCAGGATGATGGCTCTTGATCATCGTGCTTCTGATACAGAGCATATTCTCACCAACTATCTGAGTTCCGTTCCAGCCAAGACAGCCGAGGCATGGCCTGAGGATATTCAGGGCAAGGCATTGCGTGCATTTTACAAAACCATACTCCAGAGCCATGAATCCTATGAGGACGCCTATATGGGAACACATACCGGGGCTACGATTTTAGGTTACAACAACCCTCTTCCCCCTGGATATGATCCCCGAAAACGAGACTGGTACAAGGATGCCTCCCTGCATCCAGATGAGGTAGGGCTGTCACCAGCCTATCAGGATATACTGGGTGAGGCCATGATTTCTTCTTTCAAGGCTATCTCAAAAAATGGTCAGATAGTCGGTGTGGCGGCTATTGATATATCTCTGAACAAAATTACGTCTCTCGTTCAGACCGTCCGGCTTGGACAGAAAGGTTTTGCCATACTGTTTCAGGATGACGGAACTATTCTCGCAAATCCTCATGATAAAGAAACAAATTTCCAAAACATTACAGATGCTGGCAACGAGATATATGCCAGGCTTTTCAAGGCAGACAAAGATGGCCTCTTGGTAACACTGGACAAGCAGGAATATCAGGCCACTTCCTATACCTCACCGTCTCTGGGCTGGAAGATTGTCGGGCTGATCCCTCAACAAGAGATTATGGCTCCAATCTATGCCACCCTTACTCGGCTGGCCCTGATTTTTGTATCCAGTCTGCTTGCCATAAGTGTGTTTATCTGGTTTTTCATTGACAAAGCAACGGTTACCCCCCTCAACCAAGTGGTCACCTTCCTGGGAACAATCAGGCGCGGTGAGTATGATGACACCATCGACCATACCAGAAAAGATGAGATCGGTGAAATTTTTACCGCCCTGAATGAAACAGCAGCCACCCTCAAAAAAAGTATGCAGGAAATCAACACCAAAACAGAAGAAGCGGAAAAAAAGACCCTGGAAGCCCAGGAGGCCACAGCCATAGCAGAAACTGCGGCCCAGCAAGCGGAAAAGGCCAGGTCAGAAGGTATGCGTCAGGCAGGAAGTCAGCTGGAAGACACCACCCTTGAGTTGAAACAGGACAGCGCCAATATCACAAAAGAAACTGACAAGATTCATGATGGTACCCAAATCCAAAAAGAACGTATCCAGTCCACGGTAACGGCCATGGAAGAAATGAACTCCACGGTTATGGAGGTTGCCAAAAATGCGGCCAGCGCCTCTGAAAATGCCCAGGAAGCCAAGGACATGGCGGATCATGGGGCTGTTGCTGTCAACAAGTCTGTCAACGCTATCAATGCCATCCAGAAAGAGGCTGCTGGTTTGCGGGAAAACATGGGGGAACTGGAAGCAAAGGCCCAGGAAATCGGAAACATTATGGGTGTTATTACTGATATTGCCGATCAAACCAATCTGCTGGCCCTAAACGCTGCTATTGAGGCGGCCAGGGCTGGCGAGGCTGGCCGAGGATTTGCCGTGGTTGCTGATGAGGTGCGCAAGCTGGCAGAAAAAACCATGTCCGCCACCAAAGAGGTGGGTGATTCCATAAGCGCGATCCAGTCTGTTACTCAGCAAAATGCCAATGCCATGTCCAAGACGGTTACCGATCTGGAAGAGGCCACCAAATTGGCAAATAGTTCAGGAGAAGCCCTGCAAAAAATCGTTCAGGGTGCAGAAATGACTGCGGATCAGATCCAGAGTATTGCCACAGCAGCGGAAGAACAATCCGCAACCAGCGAAGAAATCGCCAACTCTCTGGAAGATATCAATCGTATTGCCACAGAAACACAGGCCAATGTCCTGGAAACCAGAGAACGTATCCTCTCCCTCAACACCCAGGTAGATAGTCTGACTGAATTGGTTCTGGAATTAAAAGCCTCGTGATAAACCATACCAAAAGGAGTTGATGGACATACATTCCCGCTTGTGTCCATCAACTCCTCAACCATCCATGTAAGACAACGACCTGTATCCTCCGCATCCTGACAGCCATCTCACGGCACAAGCCTCAGTCTCTCTCCTTTTCCCTGGTTAGCTGACAGAACCCGCCCTATGCGTGCGGCAAGTACCCCCTCGGATTCAAGCAGATAAACCGCTCGCTCCATTTTGTCCGGCGGAACACCCAGCACAAGACCGCCTGATGTCTGGGCGTCAAAGACCAAATCCACAAGCACAGGATCACTCCCCCTGGCAACCCGAACTTCTGACGAGAAAAAGGATTTGTTGGCAAAGCTGCCCTCTGGAAGCATCCCAACCTTGGCCAGTTCCACGGCCTCGGATACAAAAGGAATAGCTGCCAGAGAAAGCTCCACCTGAACCTGTGAGGCCCTGGCCATTTCCAGCACATGGCCGCCCAGACCAAATCCGGTTACGTCCGTCGCCCCCCGTAGTTCCAACTCCTGAATAACACGGCCTCCGGCCTTGTTAAGCATGGACGCCCAATGGTAGAGAATCTTTTCACATCCTTCACACCCGTCCCATCCGGCTTTCAGTCCTGTAGCCAGCACCCCTGTTCCTATAGGCTTGGTGAGGAGAAGCTCGTCGCCCAACCCAAGTCCCTTGTTGGAGGCAAAGTGTTCCGGGTCAACAATTCCTGAAACCGCCAGCCCGTATTTGATTTCCTCGTCTTGAACACTATGTCCTCCGGCTAATACGGCACCAGCTTCCCGGATTTTGTCCATCCCCCCACGCAATATCTCACGAAGGATATCCTGAGGAAATTTCTTTATAGGAAAACACACAATATTCATGACCGACCAGGGAATACCTCCCATGGCATACACATCAGACAAGGCATTGGCCGCAGCAATCTGGCCGAACCAATAGGGATTATTCACAATGGGCGTAAAAAAATCCACGGTCTGCACCAATGCTTTGCCAGGAGGAAAGGTGAGGATCGCTGCATCCTCATTGTCAACAAGGCTTGTGAGCAAACGGTCATCTTGTTGTTCCAGACAGGCTGCCAAAACATCCTCCAGGTCCCCCGGAGAAATCTTGGCCGCTCAACCAGATGCCTTAACGGATTTGACTAATGCTATTTCTTTCATTTCTCTGTTCCTTGTACATAGTCCTCGTGCTTGTGCGTGAAGGTCACAGACTCAAAACCTTGTCTGCAAGCTGCATACTGGTCACCACATCAAGCATATTGGTTGTCTCGCCCACCTGTTTCTCTTCCATGAGATGAAAACATTCCAGACAGGTTCCGCATACCAGGATGGAAACCCCCTTGTGTTCCAAAGCCTGTAACGCCTCAAGCACAGGGCTTCCCTGAGTAGCCAGTTTGACCCCGCCGTTTAAAAGAATGATGCGCCAGAGGGTCTCGCCCAGTTCAGGCAGAACATGAATAAAATTCTCCATGAGCTTCTTACCCAGCATATCATCCCCTGTACCTATACCAGATGCATTGATAACCACCAGGGTTTTGCCATTCCCCTGGTGGTGACAGCTTGTTCCTCCGCCAGTACGAGCAAGTTCCTTATCTCCTGATGCGGTACAGGACATACTCGCCCAGACCACATCATCATCTTCCTCTGCCTGACCTTCCTGAGGCTCCAGAGGATACTCCCCAACCTTGAGGCTTTGGGCGGCTATCTTCCATGTGGAACCATCCTGTTTCACAGAGGTCATTGCGTACCCCTTACTTTCCAGGAATCGTGTGACATTTTCTTTGGCGGCCTCGTTATCCACAGACACTACAAGCAGGGTGTCGGGATCATCTTCTATGGCTTGCCTGCATTGCAAAACAGGCTGGGGGCAGGGCAGCCCCTCACAATGAATGTGGACAACCTTCATACAACAACCTTCCTTGTACATTGCGTAATGTTCTGACACACCCTGCACGCAGATTATCTGAATCAGGACAAACTCATGGGGAGCCTGACAAGGCATACAACAGCCAAACATGTCCAGGGCAGGGGTTGGGGCACTATGCGTACAGAACGAACAAAAATCCAATTGATTATTCTGATATTTTTGCCCCAAAGGTATGGAAACAATCTATGTTCACCTTCTCCTGCCAGGGTATCTCCTCACCCAGCCCCAGAGATACTGACGGGCTTTATTTCGTGCTAAAAAGAACAAGCCTGGCTTTCTTGATTCCAGGCTTGCACACCGTAAACGATTTTGATTATACAGGGGAGAGTGTTTAGGAACAAGATCTCTTACACCATCACCCATAAGGAGGTTATCTATGGCTGATGAACTCGCTGTTGGCTGCACTCGTCCCGCATCGGTTGTAGCGGATGAGGCCCCCACGATACAGGAAGCCCCTGTCCAACCAAATAAACAACAAGGAGCAAACATGGTCACTGTTGGCAAAAAAGCCCCTGATTTTAGCGCACCTGCGTTTTTTGAAAACGGATTCACCACGGTCAATCTTGCTGACCACCTGGGAAAATGGGTTGTCCTTTGTTTTTATCCCGGTGATTTCACCTTTGTCTGAGCAACTGAAGTCTCGGCGGTCGCCGAGAAACATGCCGAATTTAACAGGCTTGGTGTTCAGGTTCTTTCCATGAGCACAGACAGCATGTTCGTCCACAAAATGTGGGTCGATCATGAGCTTTCCAAGATGGTCACAGCAGGTACCATCCCCTTTCCCATGCTCTCGGATGCCGGCGGCAGGATAGGTGAACTCTATGGTGTCTATGATCAGGAAGCAGGCGTGGATGTCCGAGGCCGTTTCCTTATTGATCCTGACGGTGTTGTCCAGGCCATGGAAGTGCTGACCCCGCCTGTTGGCCGTAACGTCCTGGAGACCCTGCGTCAGATTGAGGCCTTCCAGCTTGTTCGCGAGAGCAAGGGCACCAAGGCCACACCCTCAGGATGGAAACCAGGTAAAGACGTCCTCAACCCAGGCCCCGAACTGGTCGGCAAGGTCTGGGAAGCATGGAAGGTAGAGCAGGCCTTTGATTAAGCCTCACATGCACCAGTTCTGAGTAATACCTCAACAAAAAGGGATTGAACCACGGTTCAATCCCTTTTTTCCTGGAACAATCCCCTTGCTCAGAGTCCTTACTGCCCCCGCTGCTCTCCATGCCACAAGGTAACGTCAGGGCAGAGAAACAGGCAATGCCTCGGGTGAGGCATACCCCACAAGCTGACAGAGAGCCTCCCAGCCATGCTGCCTCTGCGTATGGTTCAGGGTTGTCAGGATGGCTGCTACCTGTTTGGTTCGTTCTGTAAGGGTTTGAAGGTTCCCGTCATTGGGAATAATCAGACCGCATCCCGCGAGTTTATCCAGTTGTGACCATTGCCAGGAATCCACTGTGGCGATGGTATCCTCTGCCCAGCCACGGGTTTGCAGCAGTGTATGTCTCTGGGCATCAGGACAAAAAACCCCCACAACATGATGAAACAGCCCCTTGGTGTGCCAGCCCGTTTCTGCCAGCAAGGGAAGTTCACTTATGGTCATCCGGGAGTGGCTATGGTGCGCTAAAAACTGCTCAAGCTCCCATAAGATCATCGGGTGGATCATCCCTTCCACCTCACGACGCAGGGAGGTATCCTGCTGCATAGCCAGAAAAAGACCTGCCTTGTCCACGGGTGCCCGGGTATCCGGCACAAATTGCTCACCAAACCGGCCCCGCAGCATCTCCCATCCATCCCCGCCAACCGCATACAGACGGGCAACACAGGCATCGGCTGACCATACCGGAATGCCCATATCTTTGAACACGCCTAAGACAGTTGTTTTACCTGATCCGCACATACCTGTAAGGCCGATATGCCAGGGCTCTTGAGCCGCCTGGTGCAGGACATCTAGCATATCCTGGGGTGGAGGAAGCATCAACGACATGGGCCTTCCTGTGGTGGGATGGCTCAAGCCAAGCCGCCAGGCATGGAGCATCTGACGGGCAAGGAGGTGTTCCTCAACAGGAAGCCCTTTTTGGGAAGACATCCCCCCATACACAGCGTCACCAAGGAGGGGATGCCCTCTACGGGCCATGTGCACACGCACCTGATGGGTGCGGCCGGTATGAATACGTACCCGAACCAGGGAGCACCACTTGCCAGGGCTCGCCCAGAGAACCTTGTAGGAAGATGCGGCCGGACGTCCTCCTTTGTGCACCACAGCCATACGGGTCTTGATGGAAGGATGCCGCCCAATGGGATCATTGATGTCACCCTCTGGAGGCGAGGGAACGCCCTGAACAAGGGCCAGATATTCCTTGCGTATTTCCCGACGGGCAAAGGCCTGCACAAGGGCAAGACGGGTTGCCTCGTTGCGGGCAATAATCATAAGGCCGGAGGTATCCTTGTCCAGCCGATGGACAATGCCGGGCCGCTGGGGATCCATACGGGCCAGTTCCGGGAAATGATGCACCAGGATATTCACAAGGGTTGGTTCAGTAACACTGGGGGCGGGATGCACCGTGAGTCCGGCAGGCTTGTCAATGACCAGGATGTCCTGATCCTGATAGATGATGGTGAGGCTATCCTTATGGGGGGCAACCTCTTCATTCTGGCAAACCGGCTCAAGGCTCACTTGCTGTCCGGCCTCCAGACGGGTCTTGGGTCTCTGACAGGAAATACCCTGGATACAGGCACGCCCCTGTTTGATCCACTTCTGGATCCTGGCACGGGAGATGCCCTGGTCTTCAAGCAAGGCGGCCCAGAACACATCCAGACGAACGCCGACGTGATCTTCTGAGACCGTGTGTGTCCAAAGGGATTGGTGCTTGTACATAGTATGTGATGATGCGGCTGCGAAGATGTTAGTCCAACCAACCGATCTCCTTCATCCAACGCCGCACTTCTTCCTCTTGCTGTGATCTGTCATAAGATCTGGCAGTTGCAACACCTGCCTGGATGATCGTCTCAAGCTCCCTGCTCTGCTCCTTATCCATACAGGCCGCAGCCATGCTTTCTACCCCTTGTGCCAGCCCCAGGACGTCCCCGTCAGGATAAAAATATCCGTTCCCGCTCCAGGGAACTGGTCGCAGATCAAATGGTGGGAGAACGGCAGCCGAACGGGCCTGGCGCATATAATCCCACCCACCCAGACCGGTATAGCCAATGGGAATACACCCGCTCGCCATCGCCTCAAGAGGGGGAAGAGGGCAGCCCTCTGGAAATCCCGCAGCCAAAAAAATCTGGCAGGTGCGCAACATTGCCGCCACCTCTGATCGTTCCTTATTTTGAATGCTTAGCCATTCTATATGGCTGAACAAATCAGGCCGCCGCTCCCGGACGATGCGCTGAACCTGCTGCACAAGCCGACGGTTTTTCCGAGGCATATAGGCCATGCGGACAGGTGCAGCCTGCAAGGGTTCGGCCTGCAAGGTTCCGGCCTTCCAGACTGCCGAAGGATAAAACAGGGTTGTGTCGATAAAGGGCCGGACAATGGCAGGACGAATGCCCAGCACCTTTTCCATAAACAGGGCCACGGGATGGGAAACCGCCACAAATTCCACAGGAAGATCATGCCAGCGGACACCCTCAGGCAGACCATCAAAAAGATAAGCCCAATTCTGGCAATACAAAAAAGTACGGGCCTTGGCTGTCACTCCCAGAGACAGGGCATTTACCCAGCCGTCAGGGACAAGCCATATATCCTCTGGCCCCAATTCCAGATGAGGGCAAAGACACCAAGGAAGCATCCTTGTCCTCAGTTCTTGCTCAAGCCCGGCATCAGGAGGCTCCCAAAACCCCACTACGGTATCAACCCCCACGACTTGACTCGTTTCGGCAACCTGCAAAAGAACCTCGGTTCCCCCGCTCTTTCTGCCCAAAGGAGGATAAAAGATACAAAGTCGTTTCATGGGTCGTGTCTCCACACCACAGGTTGTTAACCAATAACTGGGAAAAACATCATCGCAGAACTGGGCAGAGGCCAGATCACCTGGCCTCTGCCCAGGACGTCATCTCTTTCTCACATATCCTCGTACCAGAAGACCTCTGCCGCAACCATGACTATTCCGATCTTTCCCTGTCTCTGGCCCGGATTTCTGCTCGCTTGATCTTCCCGCTGATGGTCTTGGGTAACTCGGTCACATATTCAACAACACGGGGATATTTATACGGGGCCGTCATCTTTTTTACGTGCTGCTGCAATTCCTTGGTGAGCTCGTCAGATGCCTCAACCCCTGGAGCCAGAACAATGGTTGCCTTGACGGCCTGGCCGCGTAAGGGGTCGGGCAGACCCGTCACTGCGGCCTCCACCACAGCATCGTGGGCGATAAGGGCACTTTCCACCTCAAAGGGGCCGATACGATAGCCCGAACTCTTGATCAAATCATCGACCCGTCCCATGAACCAGAAATACCCATCCTCATCCATCCATGCCTTATCCCCGCTTCGGTAATAGCCGTCACGGGTGACTGCGGCTGTCTTTGACGGTTCTTTGAGGTACCCCTTCATAAAACCAAAGGGTTTTCCCTTGTCCAGCCGAAGACATATTTCACCTTCTACACCAGGAGGACAGGGGTTGTCGTCCTTATCAAGAATCACAATATCCCATCCTGGTACAGGTTTTCCTATGGAGCCAGGCTTGGGCTGCATACAGGTAAAAGTGGCGATTTGCAGAGTAGTTTCAGTCTGGCCATAGCCTTCGTAAATGGGCAGGCCAACACGCTCTTCCCAGGCATTGAATACCGAATAGTTCAGGAGTTCGCCCGCAGTGGTGCAATGACGAAGTGCTGAGAGATCATACCGTGTCAGATCCTCTCGAATGAGGAAACGGTACACTGTTGGCGGGGCGCAGAAGGTAGTCACCTTGTTATCGGCCATGGCGGCAAGCAGATTCCTGGGCGAAAATTTACCCCTGAAATCATACACAAAAACGATTGCTCCAGCCATCCACTGGCCATACAATTTGCCCCAGACGGCCTTGCCCCAACCGGTATCGGCCACGGTGAGATGAATATCTCCGGGCTCAAGATCGTGCCAATAGGTTCCGGTTATGATATGTCCCAGGGGATAGGAGTGGGTATGCTCCACCATTTTGGGAAGCCCTGCTGTGCCGGAGGAGAAAAAAATGAGCAAAGGATCCTCTCCGCCGGCACACCCTTCTGGTCGGGGAAAGCGTTCTTCTCCCTCGGCAATGAGCGAATCATACCCTTCCCATCCTTCACCAGCCGCATCTCCGGCAACCTGAACATAAAGGCGAATACTGGGGCAATCCTTTCTGGCTGCGTCAACCCTGGAAACAATGGATTCGTCCACAATCATACATGCGACTTCGGCAACATGAACCCTGTCCACAATGTCATGGGTGGTCAGCAGGGAAGGAGAAGGAATAGCCACAGCCCCAAGCTTATGGAGGGCCAGCATGGCCACCCAGAATTCGATCCGGCGATAGAGAATGAGCATGACGGTATCGCCTTTGCCAATCCCCTTATTCTTGAGGCTATTGGCCAACCGTGAAGATTCCCTGGCAAAAAAACGATAATCATATTCCCGACGCACCCCACGATCATCAAGATGGATCATGGCGGTTTGCCCAGGATGGTGGGCAGCCTTCACATCAATAACATCAAAGGCAAAATTAAAATGGTCTGAACCTGGTTGTTCGTAAATCTGTATAAATTCCTGGTAGGATGATGGCCGTACTTTGGTTATCACGTTAACCTCTCCCTGGGTTCTTGATGGTAGTATCTGTCTTCCTGAAAAAAAAGGATATACAAAGGGAGTTTCCAGCATGGGATCATTCTTGTAGCTGATCAGCTTGGAGCTGGTCAGACAATCCCTTCTGCAAACTCCCTAGATAATCACATCGAGAAATTCTGCGTCATCTTCACCCAGGGCACGCAGGGCATGGGGGGTGGCAGAATCAAAATACAAACTGTCCCCTGACTCCACAACAAAGACCTTGTCGCCAAGATGCACCTCAAGCCTGCCCTTGAGCATGTAGATAAATTCCTGGCCTTCATGGTGACTATAGTTGAGATCTTCCAATGCCTTAGGCGGCACCTTGATGGCAAAGGGTTCCATCTTGCGATCCAGAAAACGGTAGGCAAGACTTTTGTAATCATAGTCCTTGCGCCGTTCCACAGATAACCCCTTGCCAGCCTTGACCAGGGTATAGTTGTGTAAATGGGCCTCGTCGCCGGAAATAAGCACTGTGAGATCCACATGATATTTCTGGGCCACACGAAAGAGGTAACTCACAGGAATCTCAACCGTGCCTGATTCAAATTGTTCTACCTCATCGGTACTCACCCCCAGATCACCGGCCATGGTTTCTACCGTCATATCCAGGGCATCACGAAGCCCTCTGAGGCGGGGTGCAATTTCCTTATAGATGGGGTTTGATGCGTCCATCACTTCTCCCTTGTAGTTGCGCCATGTGTTTTTGCATACCTTCATAGAGCAAAAAAGGTTTGTTCAAGAATCTGATACGCAATGTTCACCGGCAAAGTTACGATTCTTATTACATGATTTGCTATGTTGGAATTTCAATTGCAATTCTTGTTTTACAGATTCCAAACTTTTACATTTAGAAACACCCTTCTTAACACGAGCGGAACGAGCATTAAGAAGCTCGATATGCCATGCTGGAGACGGAACAGAATCAAATTGCTGCAAAAGAGCCTCCCGTATTTCATTGCCCACACGACACGAATCTGCCGCAGCCACCATCCTTGTCAAAAGATGACAGCCCTTGGTGCAATCGTTACAAGCGGGCCATGCATGTTCTTCGCAAGCCACCCAAACGGTTCATCATCGTCCATCAGGGCGCATTGGGCGATTTTCTCATGACCTGGCCGTCACTGGCAGGTCTTCGCAATGCCTTTCCCAACCTCCCCATGCTCTGGGCAGGAAAATCTTCACGCCTCCCCCTGCTGCATCCTCTGGAGATAGACATGGCTCCGGCACAGATACACAATGCCCTGCGTTCCCTGTACCGTGAAGATACATCTTCTTCCCTGCCTCCAGACGATTATCTCCTCTGGTTTTGTCTACGAAACAAACCGTTTCAGGGCAAGCATGAAAACATTTTGTTTCTCTATGGCCTGGTTCCTCAGGACATGCGATCCCCCCGCATCCTGTATCAGGAGCAGATGGTTCACCATCATCTGCCTGATGCTGGCAATTGGCAGCAGACCTTTCAGGCCGCCTTTCCACGCCGCACGACATCACCTGCCATCCTGCTCTTTCCCGGTTCAGGCAATCCGGCCAAGAACTGGCCTTTGGTTCAATTTTTTGAACTCAGTACCTGGCTCACCTCCAGGGGATGGCACCCTGTCATGGTGCTTGGCCCGGTAGAACAGGAACAGGATATACAACCACCTGCTCCCCTGGACACCATCCGCCCCCCAAGCATTGAGGCCTTGATCGACTTATTGCAACAAGCAGCCTATGTAATTGGGAATGACTGCGGCCCCATGCACCTGGCAGGTTACATGGGAATTCCAGGCATAAGTCTCTTTGGGCCGACATCTTCCAAACAATGGGGCCCACTTGGCATGGACATCCTGTCCTCTGATCTCCCATGCAGCCCATGCACCCAGACAGCCAGCATTGCCTGCACCCAACCAGTCTGCATCCAGAACATCCCCCTTACCAAGGTCATTGCCAAACTTGAGACCAGGCTGACCCAGCTCTCAGTTCGCCCCAACAACAAAACCGGATCATGAGTTACCCATTCTCATGATCCGGTTCTGACACAAAGAGGAAAGTTATTGATTACCATTGCAAATACGCGACCAACATTCTCACGCTCAGGAAAAAATATCTATATCCTGTTATACCAACGAAATACACTCTCTTTTCCCAAAAGATACCCTGGAACCCGACCTCACCAACCGTTCAATATTTTATACTCGGCCCCATTCTCGCTGCACCGGGTTTAATTTTTTATACTGGATACCATTGGCTGCAAACCGTGCCGTTGCAATCGCCCCGTGCCGGAGTATCTTGACCTTGGTTGCCGAGATCACCTCAATAAGGGTTGAAGGCTCTCCCCCTTGTGGAAACGGCAAGGCATCCACCACACCGTCCACTCGTGCCATAAGCTGAGGATCCACATCTTCCAATCGGCAAGGAGCCGGTTCACCGCTCATATTGGCCGAAGTTGCCACAAGGGGGGCGTCTACCAGCCGACACAAGGCCCTGGCCACGGGGTGAGGTGTTACCCTCAGGGAAGTACGTCCCTGGGCATCCTTGAGTCCCGAAGCAATGGTACCCTGCATGGTCACCAGAACGGACAAGGGGCCCGGCCAAAACATGGAGGCAACAGATGTGACAGCCTCATTGGCCAGGGTAAACCTGCCCACCTGTTCCCATGAACCCACGATCAAGGGGAGAGGCTTGGCCACATCCCGATTCTTGACCTGGAACACTTGCTCTACAGCCCCCTTGTGGGCATAGTGGCATCCCACAGCATAGAGGGTTTCTGTGGGGTAGACGATCACCCCGCCCGCTGTGATGATCTCTGCCGCCTCAACCAATGATACGCCCATACATGCTTCCTGGTGGATGAAGCGAGCAAAAAATTCCCTGCCTTACCCTATAGATTTGAACTATCTCACCAGCCCTTGTGGGAATTTTTTGCTCGCTTTGTATCTAACAAACCGTTTTTTAAGGATATATAACGAACTATTTTCTTGGCAAACTATTTGCTTATCAGTCAGGCAAACACAGGAGAAGACCGTGAAAATACAAACCGAACACCTCCAACTTCTTGCCAGGGAACAGGCCAGACAACGTCCAGAGTCTCAAGGCGTTGGGTTTGATGATCTTCTTGCCAGACAGATGCAGGAAGGCGCATCTCAAGCCGCTTCCCCGGCAAGCCCACAGGTCAAGGCAGGCGGTATGCTGGGCCTGAACCCCCTGCTGGCCACACAGCAGGTCAACCCTTCTGACGACCAGCAGGCAATCATGAACAGCATGGACGCTCTTTTGGATCAAATGGATCAGTACGCAGCAACATTGGGTACGTCAGATGTCAGCCTGCGCCATGCGTATGCAAAACTTCAGGGCATAGGCCAGCAAATGGATCAATTGCGAAAAACCATGCAAACCCAGGACAATGCCTCTCCCGAACTCAACGCCCTGTGTACGGAGATGGATATCCTGGCCACCACTGAAACCTTTAAGCTGAATCGAGGAGATTATTCTGCTGGTTAGCAGTCAATCGGCCAAAGACCTATCGGGTGGTCATGGCCTCCATAAGGAGAAATATGGCCGCCCGTGCGCTTTGGTGTTTCACATCATCCCTTGTCCCTGCAAAATGCTCACACACCGCCTTAGTCTGACCAGCCACATGCCAGCCTATCCAAACCGTGCCCACGGGTTTATCAGACGTTCCTCCTGAAGGGCCGGCTATGCCTGAAAGGGCCACCCCCACATCCGCACCTGTCACCCGACACACTCCCTGGGCCATAGCCCGCACACAGGGTTCGCTCACGGCTCCATGACGTTCCAGAATATCGGTATCCACACCCAAAAGCTGTGTTTTAAGCGCATTGGCATACGAAATAATCCCGCCCAGATACCACTGGGAACTTCCCGCTACATTGGTAAGGGTATGGCCCACAAGTCCGCCGGTGCAGGATTCTGCCGTGGCCATCATCCATGCCCTTGCCTTGAGACAATCACCCAATTGGACAACCACATCTTCCAGCATCTGTTTCATACCAACGACCTCACCAAAGGGTGTTAGAAAAGGGTGAACCAATCAGGGCGTCCCTCCTGCCTGGGTTAGACATCTTGGGTTTGTGGTGTTTCTTCCTGGACTCTGCAAAGCCAGGAGTCCAACGCCCTGATCTGAGCCGCAACCGACAAAGGCCCTGTGCCTCCAGGGGCCTCCCGCCTTTGCACGGCTGCGTCATAGGCCAGCACCTCAAACACATCCTTGTCTATCAAGGGGCTCAAGGTCTGCAATGCTTCCAGGGAACAATCTTCAAGGCATAGACCCTTGTTCTCGGCATAGGCCACGGCATTGCCAGTGATGTGATGGGCCTGTCTGAAAGGAATCCCCTTGCCCACCAGGTAGTCGGCAAGCTCAGTGGCATTGAGAAATCCCTTGCGCAGGGCCGTGTGCATGGCCTTTTCATTAAAGGTCAGGGCCTCCATCATCTGGCCCATGATGACCACAGACAGGGACACGGTGGTATCGGCATCAAAAAAGGGTTCCTTATCTTCCTGCATATCCCGATTATAGGCCAGGGGCAGCCCCTTCATGGTGGTCAGCAGGGCCATGAGATCACCATAGACCCGACCGGTTTTACCGCGCATGAGTTCTGCCACATCAGGATTTTTCTTCTGGGGCATGATTGATGAGCCCGTGGCAAAGGCATCCGGGAGGTTCACAAAACCAAATCCAGGATTGGACCAGATAATAATTTCCTCGCACAGCCGACTCAGATGGGCCATAATCTGGGAAGCAATAAACAGGGATTCGAGCACAAAATCCCGATCTGAAACCGCATCCATGCTATTGGCAAAGACGCCTTTGAGCCCCAGTTCACGGGCCACGGACTCAGGATCAAGAGGATAGGTCGTGCCTGCCAGGGCCGCCGCACCCAAAGGGGAGACCGAGGCCCGTTTGATACAATCTTCCACCCGTCCCACATCCCGAACAAACATCTGGCAATAGGCAAGGATATGATGGGCCAGGGATACGGGTTGAGCCGGTTGCAGATGCGTATATCCGGGCAGGATAACCTTCTGATGTGCCTTTGCCTGACCAAGCAGAACAGCAATCAGTTCATGCAGGGATGCCTTCCAGACTTGCAGCCTGTGAAGCACAAACAACCTGAAATCCAGGGCTACCTGATCGTTACGGCTGCGACCGGTATGCAGCTTCTGACCTGTCGGCCCCACCAATTCTGTCAAACGGTGCTCAATATTCATGTGCACGTCTTCAAGATCATCGCGCCAGACAAAGGTGCCTGCCTGAATCTCCTCCGCCACCTTGCCCAGTCCTTCCTCAAGAAGGGCCGCCTCCTGAGCCGTTATCACCCCCTGCCTGGCCAGCATCCGAGCATGGGCCCTGGAACCGGCAATATCCTGAGCATACAAGGCCCTGTCATAGGTTGCCGAGACCGTATAGGCCTCGACCAACGGCGCAGTGGCCTGGGTAAAACGCCCACCCCACAATTTTTTCTGTGTGTTCTCACCTGAAGCCATTATTCATCCCTGTTTGAACGGTTTGCCGTAACGCCGCAGAGAAGGCGTTAGTTGTCTGCCTCGTTGCCATGCACCTTGTTGTAGGCCACGAGGCGTAACCCCTGAAGGCGGATAAAACCTGCTGCATCGGCCTGATTATACACCTCATCCTCTTCAAAGGTAGCCAGTTCAGGGCTATACAGGGAATAGGGCGAGGTGCGGGAAAGGGGCCAGACACCGCCCTTGTACAATTTGAGTCGTACCTCACCGGTGACATATTCCTGGGTCTTGTCCACAAAGGCTTGCAGGGCCTCACGTTCAGGGGAATACCAAAAACCATTGTACACCATCTCCGCATACCTGGGGATAAGGGTATCACGCAGGTGCAGAAGTTCACGATCCAGGCAGAGACCTTCCAGATCCTGATGGGCCGCATGGATGATCGTCCCTCCTGGTGTCTCATACACCCCCCTGGACTTCATCCCCACGAACCGATTTTCAACCATGTCCAGACGGCCAATACCGTGTTTGCCACCCAACTTGTTGAGATGTCTGAGCAAGGCAGCTGGACTCAGGGCCTCGCCGTTCACTGCCACAGGATCACCTTTGTCAAAAGAAAGGGTGATAATCTCGGCCTCATCAGGGGCTTCTTCCAGGGGAGCGCATAACAGATGACTTCCAGCACCTGGTTCATTGGCAGGATCTTCAAGTTCTCCTCCCTCAAAGCTCAGGTGCAAAAGATTGCGGTCACAGGAATAGGGCTTTTCCTGGGTCACGGGTACGGGGATACCGTGCTCTTTGGCAAAGGCAAGCAATGCGGTTCGGGAGCCAAGCTCCCACTCTCTCCAGGGCGCAATGGTCTTCAAGGATGGATCAAGGGCCATAGCTGAAAGCTCAAACCGAACCTGATCATTGCCTTTGCCTGTGGCCCCGTGAGCCAAAGCCTGGGCCCCTTCTTTGTGGGCGATCTCCACCATTTTTCTGGTAATAAGCGGTCTGGCAATGGAGGTGCCCAAGAGATAACGGCTCTCATAGATGGCCCCGGCACGAAAGGCAGGAAAGATAAAATCCCTGGCAAATTCTTCTTGCAGGTCTTCAATATAAGCCTTGGAAGCACCGGTTGTCAGAGCCTTTTCTTCAAGGCCGTCCAACTCCTCATCCTGGCCGAGATCCGCTGTCAGGGTAATCACCTCACACGCATAGGTGGTCTGAATCCATTTGAGAATCACCGAGGTGTCCAGGCCGCCGGAATAGGCAAGAACTACTTTTTTGATGTCGCTCATACATATCTCCACAACGTGCTGCAAACAAACATGGTTCAATAAAAAAGGACATGCTGAAAATGTCCCACATGCCGCCGTCCTTTGGTAACGTACAATAACCGACCTGATTACCCACAAACAAGGCCTTGATCATCCCACAAAACACCCGGAATACACCGAAGTATCAAGAATCTTTCCGAGGGCCTCATTGCAGGTCGGTTACTGGATCAGTACACGTTACTCTTTCTTCTCACACAAGGCCTGATCCTGGCACCATGAGATACCAAAAAGGGAGATGACCCAGCGCACAGCTTGATACTGTCATCTCCCTCTACGCATAGAGCATCTCTACGACCCGTGCCATACCTCTCTGGACAATCAAGCAACGCGCACAAGGATCAGGAAGGATACCCTGACAAAACAGGCCTGCGGCCAATACAAAAATAGGCCAGGCCATGCTCTTCAGCCAGTTCCGGCCCATAGAGGTTGCGCCCATCAAAGAGAACAGGGGTTGTCAGTCGTGTTCTGATGGCCTGAAAATCAGGGTTACGGAACTGATTCCAATCCGTAACCACAGCCAGGGCATGGGCTCCATCCAGTGCCTGATATTGTTCATCCACAATAGTCACCAGGGGATTGTCCTTCACCACATACTGGCTGCGGGTTCCGGCCACCGGATCAAAGACCTGGATCTTCATACCCTTCTGGGTCAAGGCATGGATAATGGCCAGGGAGGATGCCTCCCGTGTATCATCGGTATTCGCCTTAAAGGCCAGCCCCCACATGGCCAGGGTTTTTCCCTGCACCCCTCCCTGTTCAGCAAAATAGGTCGTGATTTTATCTGCCAGGACAAGCTTTTGGCGATCATTCACCGCGTCCACGGCCTGAAGCAGCTCAGGGTCGTAATTATGACTCAGAGAGGTGTTGATAAGGGCCTTAACATCCTTGGGAAAACAGGAGCCCCCATAACCAATGCCCGGATAAATGAATTGGTAGCCAATGCGATGGTCTGCACCGATGCCATGACGGACTTCCCGGACATCAGCCCCAACCTTTTCGCAAATATTGGCGACTTCATTGATAAAGGAGATCTTGGTGGCAAGCATACAATTGGAGGCATATTTCGTCATTTCAGCACTCCGGATGCCCATGACAATCATCTTATCCCGACTGCGGGCAAAGGGTGCATACAACGTCCGTAACAACTCGGCGGTGCGGACGTTGTCCGTGCCTACCACCACTCTGTCGGGCTTGAGGAAATCGTTGACCGCATCACCTTCTTTAAGAAATTCAGGATTGGACACCACATCAAATTCCACCGCTGCCCCCCGGCTTGCCAACTCCTGAGAGATCAGACGGCGAACCTCGTCGGCCGTACCCACCGGCACTGTGGACTTATCCACCACCACGGTATACGAGGTTATGGTTTGTCCGATTTCCCTGGCAACCTGGTGGACATATTTCAGATCACAGGTGCCATCGGGCTGGGGCGGTGTCCCCACACAAATAAAGGCAAAGAGTGAATCTTTCAAACCTTCGGCCAGATCCGTGGTAAAATGCAAACGACCCTGGGAGGCATTCCTCTTGACCAGGGTGTCGAGACCAGGTTCAAAAATATGGATTTTCCCGTCCTGAAGACCGGCCACAACATCGGGATTGGTATCCACACATTGGACAGTATTTCCCATTTCCGCAAAGCAGGCCGCTGAGACCAAACCAACATACCCTGTTCCAACAATACACACATTCATGTGTAGTACTCCCTCTAAGCAACGCGTTAACAGGCTGAACAAAACATATCGTCCGACGTATTGACCCACACCATTCACGATCTCAGGCTTCCGGCATATACATCAAGAAACCCATTGCGATATGAAACGTGGATTTTTTACTTTTGACACCTTTTGAACAGCCTGCAATATTTGCCAATGTATTACAATAACATATTGCAATACAATACATGTATCAAGCTATCTCAACTGTTTTATCAATGGTTAGTTCATCAACTTGACCATCAAGAGCCTGTATAAAACCTTGCAAATGATCTGTCTTGACATGCTGTTCTAATGCTGCCTCACTTGCCCAGGTCTCAACAAATAGAAATGTTGCGGGATTATCAAGGCTTTGATGCAGCATATACCGAACACATCCGTCTTCTTTTCGTGTCGGCTCAATAAGTTTCAGGCATTCTGCCTTAACAGAGTCAACAGTTTCCTTTTTGGCCACGATTTTTGCGACAACGATGACTTGACCAGACATAGTTTGACCTCCTCGTGCTGACGTGAACAAACAAAGAATACCTTCCTCAGACATACCTCTTGTTTGGCATACAGCCATTCAAGGTTGAGCGTGGTGATTCGCCGCTTCCCTCAGACAGCCTATTGCAACAACTTGCTGACGCGTGATAACCAGTCTAATATGTGCGTTTTTCAAAGGCCAACAGGGATCAAAACAAAGAATCGACAAAAGTGAAAGATGAATCTTTGTGAATGAACTAATTCTATTTTTTTGTCAATCTACATTTGGAACAAGGCCATGTGCTTCTGCCTGAAGTTCCTTATTATGCTCAACCCAAGGGGTGTATCCCGTGTATAAACTGGCGACTGTTATCCTGCATTATGGCGATGTCTCAATGACCCAAAGACTGTACCGCCAATTGAACGAACAGGACGAGCACGTTTTTGTCTTTGATAACAATGCTCCTCAACCCTTTATTCCTTCATGGAAACGCTCCTCAGTGAATCTTTACTGGACAGGAGCGTTTTCTGCCTGCGTAAAGGAAATGCAGGAACAGGGATTTTCACATCTCTGGTTTCTGAACAATGACATCCTCTTCACTGATCCAACCCAAATTTTTGACAGGGTAGCTGCCAGACACCGTTGGATAACCCGCAAAACAGGCAAAATTGGCATATATTCCCCCGCTGTTACCCATAACCCGTATCATGCACAGATGATATGCCGGAAAGACACTCAATTTGCCCATGTCGCCTATATTGACGGCATAGCACCCCTGGTGAGCCTTGCATACTGGCAGGAAACAGGCGGACTGGATGCTGAAGATAATGTGTATGGCTATGGGGTGGATGTCTGGCTTTCTTTACGAGCCGGACAATTTGGATGGCATGTCGTTGTCGATCATCAGGTTGTTGTCCGGCATACTTATCACAGCACGGCATCACAGGTTGACGGCTATCTGCAACAAGCAGGCAAGGCTGAACACCTCTACCTCACAAAACGGATGGGGAGTAATTACCGCCAGCAATTGAAAAAAATGGCTCAAGAGGTACAATACTTTTGATGTGAAGCAGTAAAGACCAACGCTGATCAGTATAAGGCTACAGCCCCCTGCAAGAGACAGATACGAGCAAGGCTTTCGATCTCTTCTGTCAGGGCCAAGGCCTCTACCAGGTCGGTTGCCCACACCACAAGACCGTGGTTATCCATCAAAATACAGGAATGGCTCAAAGATGCCTCACCTGCGGCCTGAGCCAAGGCGTTGGTTCCAGGCGGAAAGGCCGGAATCTGGGTCATTTTTTCGGCAAACACCCTACCTTCAAACAAGGGAAGCTCCTGTAATCCCTTGAGATGAGGCGCAAGGGAAAGGGCCAGCAAATAGGGTGGATGCGTGTGGAGAATGGCCTCTGCCTTGGGTTGACGCGCATAGATAGAGAGATGAACCGGCGTTTCAGAAGACGGAGGCGGGCCTGACATCACCTCCTGAGCAGCACGATCCATACGGGTCAGGTCCTGTGGTGTCAGGTGCCCCTTGGCACTGCCTGTACCGGTGATAAGCATCTGATCGCCCATTTTGAGACTGATATTGCCATTCATGCCATTAAACAATCCCCGCTGCCATCCGTCTCGACCCGTGCGGATGATGGATTGTTGGGGATCATCTGTGAGCAAAGAAGCACCAAAGGCTGGTCGTTGAACGGATTTGATGTCCAGAACCGGAGTTTCGTGCATGGCTTCCATAGGATGAACGGTCAAGGTGGTGCCGTTGATATCCAGGATAGTCACCTGATGGTGGCCAATGGGGTTGGGCCGGTCAGGAGAACGGGTCGCAAAGACCCCGCGCACGGCACGTTGGGGATTTCCTCTGGGGTGACATTGAAGAACAGTACGATCACCGCGATCCAACCAGGTAAGGACAATGACCTCCTGCCCCTTTTCCAGACCATGCAGGGCAGGCAGGTAGTGTTCTGCTATGTCTATATGAGAAACAGGATCATCCTTACCCGCCTGTTTGGGGCAGTCCGCTCGGTGCAAAAACGGGGATCGAACCCAACCAATGGGAAGAAGGGGAAAGCTTGTTGAGGACATGGCTATTCGGGGTATATGGTTTTCCAATGACGGTAAAAGGCGTCATAGCTGTTTGCCAGAATGGCCTTGCGGGCGTTTCTGACCAGATCAAGCAGCATGTGCAGGTTATGGATGGTGTTCAGCCGATAGGCAAGGAGTTCCCTGGAAACATAGAGGTGACGCAGGTAAGCCTTTGAAAAATGTCGGCAGGTATAACACGAGCATTGGGGATCAAGGGGGGTATCATCCTCCCTGTATTCTGCTCGTTTGATATTCACCCGGCCCTGGGAGGTGAATAAGGTGCCGTTACGGGCGTTACGAGTGGGCAAAACACAATCAAACATATCCACGCCGTTTCTGATACCCTGAACAAGATCCATAGGCGCACCCACCCCCATAAGATACCTGGGCTTATGGGTGGGCAAAAGCGGGGTGGTATGTTCGAGCATATCCAGCATTTCGGTCTTGGATTCCCCCACGCTCAGACCGCCAATGGCATAGCCTTCAAACGGGATGGCCGTGATCTCTTCAACACTTTGGGTACGAAGATCCGTGAAGAATCCTCCCTGAACAATCCCAAACATGAGTTGACCCCCTGTTTCACCACAGGTATAGGCTGCCCGACATCGCCTGGCCCAGGCCGTTGTCCTGGCAAGAGACTGGGCCGTATACGCACGATCTGCACCATAGGGAACACACTCGTCTAAAACCATCATGATATCCGAGCCCAGATTCTTCTGAATGGCAATGACCTTTTCCGGGGAGAAAAAATGCCTGGACCCGTCAATATGCGACGAAAAGGTCACCCCCTCATCAGTAATGGTTCGCAAACCCGCCAGGCTGAAGACCTGAAACCCCCCGCTGTCCGTTAATATAGGCTTGTCCCAACGCATAAAGGCGTGGAGTCCCCCCCGCCTGGCGATCATGGCATCCCCAGGCCGCAGATACAGATGATAGGTATTGCCCAGAATGATCTGGGCCCCCATAGCGTATAAATCGTGGGGATCAAGGCTTTTGACCGTCCCAAGGGTGCCTACGGGCATAAACATGGGGGTCTTGATGATGCCGTGAGGAGTTATAAGGGTACCGGCCCTGGCCGATCCATCCGTGGCTTCACAGGTAAAAAGGGATACATGGGTATTCAAGAAAGATGCTCCATCTAACACGAAAAAAAGGAAATCGGAGGCAATCTCCTCCAACCACCTGTTACCAGGGACAGCACATCATACACCGTCATGCCCGCAGGCATGAGACAGCATCTCCCAGGCCTGTTCCGCAGTTTCCACATAGTGGAAGAGATCCAGATCCTTTTCCCCAATGGTTCCGGCCTCGACCAGGGCCTCGAAATTGATAACACGCTTCCAAAATTCTCTCCCAAACAGGAGGATGGGAAAGGGCCTGATTTTACGGGTCTGGACAAGGGTCAGAGTCTCAAAAAGCTCATCTAAGGTTCCAAAGCCGCCAGGGAAAGCGACCATGCCTTTAGCTCGAAGCAGAAAGTGCATCTTTCTGGTGGCAAAATAATGAAACTGAAAAGAAAGCTCTGGGGTGATATACGGGTTGGGATGCTGCTCAAAAGGAAGCACGATGTTCAGGCCGATATTTTTGGCCCCCACGTCATGGGCACCTCGGTTGGCCGCACCCATGATCCCGCCACCGCCTCCGGTGATGACCACCAGGGAATTGTCCCCTGTGTTTTGCGAAATAAGCCGTCCCAGCTTTCTGGATTCGTCATAATATCGGGAATACTTGAGTCCGTTTTCTGCCTTCCTGAGCAAACGTTGATATTCCTCATTTTCTGGACATTCGGAGCAGCATGCTTCCAGACGTTCGACCTCCTTTCTGGCCTGTTCAGGCTCCTTGAGCCGAGCACTGCCAAAAATGACCACCGTGGATGTGATATTGTTCTCCCGAAGCAGCAATTCGGGTTTTATCAGCTCAAGCTGTAACCGGACAGGTCGAAGTTCATCACGCAGCAAAAAGTCATTATCCAAAAAGGCCAGTTGATATGACGGCGAGGTACATTGAGGGGTATCCTCAGCCGACAGGGTGTTTGCATGTGGATCCTGAGACATGGTACGACCTCTATTGAAGATGATATATATAATGGACGATATGAAGCCTGGACGATCCAAGCATACCAGCATATTGAAACGGATTCCTAGGCAATAACGGGCTCCCTGACAACCCGTTTGTAGGAGGGACTTCAGACGTACACATTCCCATGGGGCCGACAGGATGCAATGGGCTGCACGTCCTGGGGTGCTGGATGTTCGTCACAGAACAAAGCCCCCCATGAAATATCACCGCACCTAACACCTAAAACCTAAAACCTAACACCGTAGTCCCTAACTCCCTCATCAAGGATATAAGAATGAATGTTGCACGATACTACCTGCTTGTCTGTGCCTCCTTATGGCGTATGGCATGTCATAGCTTAAGGCCGCAAAGGCGAACCTTTACGCGCCAGAACACGATCGTGGACAAGGATCTGTATAACGACGTGGTGACCTGGCAGAACAAACAGATTGCATCCATGTCCTTTGAGGACAGTGTTCCCTGTCCTTCAGAAGGCGTGATCGACCTGGGCAAGATGAAGATGCTGCATACAACAACCCTGCGCCATGTAGACCATCAGGAAGACGGGATGTGGAAGGTATCCACAGAGACCCTGCAACAAGGTAAAGGGATCAGTTTGGATCAATCCATTGTCCTCATGCACCGGCTCAGGGATGCGGGGTTTCCCGACCATGCCCTGGGGGTTGTCTCGGTTCAGCTCAAGCATCAGCGCCATTCCTTTGCCATTATTCAGGACACAGAGGATGACTTCTGGATGCTGGACAACGGCTATTTTTCCGTGCTGCCGGTTCGGGCAAGCCATTTTTTGGCCCGACGCACAGACATTGTCTATCTCATTGGTTTTAATTTTTTTGATATATGGACCTATTGACCCATAGCAAGCAAACAAGGACAGAATCACATGAGCATTACAGAAAACTTTCAGCGCATCAGGGAAGCAATCCCCCCCCATGTCAAGATCGTCCTGGCGGCCAAGACCAGAACCAGAGAAGAAGTGGAAGAGGCGATCAAGGCCGGGGCCAGGGATATTGGAGAAAATTACGTGCAGGAAGGTGAGGCCATGCACCAATGTTTGGGCCCCCTGGCCCGGCACGTCACCTGGCATATGATCGGGGATCTCCAAACCAACAAAATCAATAAGGCCTTGCCCGTCTTTGATATGATCCAGACTGTGGATTCCCTCAAAAAGGCCCAGGCCGTGAATCTGCGTGCCCAGCGGCTTAACAAGGTCATGCCCATACTTCTGGAAATCAATATCGGCAGCGAACGCACCAAGTCAGGTATGCCGCCTGAACTGCCGATCGTGGAGGAAGTGGTACGGGAAGCGGCCCAGTTATCCCATATTGCCATCCGAGGCCTGATGACAATGGGGCCACGATTTGGCGACCCCGAGGCATCACGGCCCTATTTCAGGGCCACACGAACCATTTTTGATACCATCAAGGATCAGCATATCCCCCATGTTGTTATGGAGGAGCTTTCTATGGGCATGTCCAATGCCTACAAAGTGGCCATTGACGAAGGGGCCACAATGGTCAGGCTGGGAACCAGCATTTTTGGTAAACGCCAGGGATGCCAAGTTAAATAACCTCTTATTTTTCAATATGTTATTAACTATTTTCTTTTTTTCAAGGCACGATTTTTCCCTTGACACCCCATATCCACTTCGTTAGGAAGGCTTCCCTGTTGAGCGGGAATAACTCAGTGGTAGAGTGCAACCTTGCCAAGGTTGAAGTCGCGGGTTCAAATCCCGTTTCCCGCTCCAGCAATGGCGGCATAGCCAAGTGGTAAGGCAGAGGTCTGCAAAACCTTTATTCTCCAGTTCAAATCTGGATGCCGCCTCCACATGCGGGAATAACTCAGTGGTAGAGTGCAACCTTGCCAAGGTTGAAGTCGCGGGTTCAAATCCCGTTTCCCGCTCCAGGACATCACAAGGCCGGATTGTATCCGGCCTTTTCCTTTTGTCACAAAGGATTTGGGCACCTGACCCACTACCTGCTGCACGAGGAAGCCCCTTATGGTTACATCCCTCCCACCGGACGAGGCATCTCTTGAAGAGCTCCTTGCCATTGCCAGGCAGCGTTTTTCCGTTGCTTTCAAACCAGTGCGTATTGGCGAACAGACGCTGGAAATCGCCTCTATCGCCAATATGACCGACTACCTGGACAAACTGGCCAATCAATCCAGGCAGGGCAAAAATATTCAATTACCGCTATGGGCCAAGATATGGCCTGCATCTACCCTGCTGGCCCTGACAATGACCCAGATTCCTCCTGCCAGGGACAAACGGGTTCTGGAAATCGGAGCAGGCCTGGGTATTCCCGCCCTTATTGCTGCTTCCAGGGGATGGCACACAACCATCTCAGACACCCATGAAGATGCCCTGCTTATGATCCGAATCAATATTCTCGCCAACAACCTCCAGGACAAGGCCATAGCTATGCCCCTGGACATCACGACCCAGGATACCGACACCCCCTTTGACCTCATCCTGGGTTCTGAGCTTTTTGGGATCAAGGAGAGTTCTGCCTCGTTGATTCGTTGTTTGCAAAGCAACCTTGCTCCAGGCGGCATGGCCCTTTTAGCCAGGGATACCTCCCGCAAGGAGCACGATTTTTGTAAGCAGGCAGCGGCCTTTTTTGACATAGGCGTCAAGCAAGTGGGATGTCAGGATGTTCAGGGAGAAGTACCTCTACAGGCCCATCTCTATCGTCTTGTCCCCAAACAAAAGGTCAACAACCAATGATTACTCTGGGTTCCTGTCCCAAGGCGTATCACAAGGATCTGGACAAGGCATGTTCTCCCAGAGAAACTGTGGCCCGTGTCCAGGAATCCCTTGCCAAAAGCGGTCAGCACATCCTTGCTGAAAGCCGGAGGATTGATACCGGTCGTCTTGGTATCCCCGTGTTCATGAGCATCTGTGGAGAAGATGCCAGAAAGGTCATGCCAGGCCGCCAGCAAATGGGTAAAGGTGCTTCACCAGACCAGGCCGAGGCCTCGGCCCTTATGGAACTCATAGAACGGTATGGTTTCTTCACCCTTTGGAAGGATACATCCCGGTTTACCTCCATGACCTGGTCTCAGGCTGTCCATGCCTTTGGTCAGGATCTCATCCCCATAGAACATATCCTTGCCTCGGTGGGTGACTCTTCGAGTCCTCAACAAGGGGCAGCTATCCTTGACCTTGTCCAGTGGAGGTTTTGCAAAGCCTTTGATCTCACCTTAAACCGCGAGGTGATGGTTCCCCTGGACTGGTTCCGGCAGATCAACGAATATAATGGTTCCTCGGCAGGCAATACCGATACCGAATCTATCCTCCAAGCCCTTTGTGAACTCGTTGAACGTCATGTCAGTGCCCTGGCAGACCGTAACCATCCCTTGCTGCCAACCATTGCCATTCAGCCTGACGACGATCCTGTTCTGGTGGATCTCGTGGACAAATTTCACGCCCAGGGCATCAAACTCTTTCTCAAAGACATGACCTGCGGTATGCCCCTGCCCACAGTGGCGGCCCTGGCCTATGATCCCACCACCTTTCCAACAACAAGCGAGATCGTATTTACAGCGGGCACAGCCACCTCTCCGGCCAAGGCCGCCATCCGTGCCTTAACAGAAGTGGCGCAATTGGCGGGTGATTTTGCAAGCAAGACCATGTACGAACCCTCCGGCCTTTCCAAATACACCCGTCTGGAGGAAACGGCCTGGCTCTCACAAGGCCCCAGGTGTACCCTAAACGACCTGCCCTCCCTGGCATCCCAGGACATGGGCCATGAACTCCAGCATGCTGTCAGGGCATTGGCCGACCAAGGGTACTCGGTGTACAGCGTGGCCACCACGGTCACAACCCTGGGTATCCCTTCTCACTATACCTTTGTGCCGGGCTTTGCCTTCAGGGAACGTACCCCCTCTGCCTCCCTGGGAATGCTCACAGGCAAGCATATCCTGGCAACATGCTCACCCGATGAAGCCGAAGGTCTCCTGAACCGCCTGGAAGGGCTGTGTCCCCAGGCCCATTTCCTGCCATTTTTCCAGGCCCAACTTGCTGCAAGCCAGGGAGATCATACCAGGGCCTTCCACCTCTTTGCCCTTTCCGAAGGGCTTCAGCCGGATGAGGAACAACGGGCCTTGGCCGCCTTTTATCAGGGCCATTGTCTGACCTTGCAAGAAGACTGGGCAGGGGCTGTCCCTCATCTGGAACGGGCTGTCTCCTTGCAGCAGGACGTCAAGGAATACCACAATCTCCACGGGGTCGCGCTGTTTAAACTCGGTCATTTTGATCATGCTGCCAGCTGCTTCCAAAAGGCCCTTGCCCTGGATCCGGGATCAGCTATGGACATGGCCAACTTGGGGTTGTGCTATGAAAAGACGGGCAAAACCGATCAGGCCATAACCTGCCTGGAAGAAGCCGTTTCCATAGACCCGTCCATTGAATTTGCCTGGAAACATTTGATGGAGCTGACTTCCAGGTCGTAAAAACAAACCTTTTTGTTCCTGAAATCATCGCCAAAAATCGTTGACAAGTCACATTGTGCCATCTATTGGGGTTGAGGTCTTTTCAGGCACCCTTTAAGCAGCAACGTGCCATGAACTGGAAGAGTCTGATATTCTCTGCTTGCAGGGAACTGATTCTTTGTCTATAGACCGGAATCCATATCATTATATGGCTGGCTTGTGGACAACTATTTCTTTTTTTGAGGTATCTGACATACGCCGTATAGAAGGCAGGCGTATGAAGGGACTTGGTTACAGAAGATAAACAGTCTGGAGTACTGGCTATCTTACCAAATCATTTAAGGAGGTTATCAGTATGGCAATGGTTGAATATGAGGGCAAACAGTTTGATGTCGATGAAGACGGTTTTCTGTTGAATTTCGAGCAGTGGTGCCCCGAATGGGTTGATTTCGTGAAAGAAAGCGAAGGCATCAAGGAAATTAGTGACGAACACCAGAAGGTCATCGACTTTCTCCAGGACTACTACAAAAAAAACGGTATCGCCCCTATGGTGCGTATCCTGTCCAAGGTCACTGGTTTCAAACTGAAACACATCTATGAGCTCTTCCCCTCTGGACCTGGTAAGGGAGCCTGTAAGATGGCCGGTCTTCCCAAACCCACTGGTTGCGTTTAGTCGCTGCCTCGCTGGAACGAAAAAAAGGACGATCATTGGATCGTCCTTTTTTTATGCCTGCCAATCGTAATAAAGTAGATTATTGCAAATACTTGCTGCGCTTTTTGTCAAAACGAAAGGTCGTCCATAGAGCGGAACCTGCCAGTGCACAGAGGGTATCCACGATGAGCAGTATTTTGTAAACGATCCATTTTTGATCCAGAAGGGCTTGGGCCCAGGGTTGGCCGGTGTTGACTCCCCAGAGGTTGAACACTGCCAGGCATCCCAAAGACAGGATCAGACATATGAACTCAATCCCTATAAAATACTTCCCCAACAGCAGGACAAACAGGGAGATGTCCCTGATCAGGACAACGCCTTTCAAATGGCTGTGCAAGCGTTTAAGGGTCTCATCAGCCAAAACCATTCCTTCATATCCCTTCTTGAAGTTCTCTGGACGATAGAGACGAAGACGGGCGATCTCATTGAGCGTTCTCATGCAGAGACGAATATCTTCCTTGAATCTGCTTACTAATGGAGTAAGGGGGAACCAGGATATTTCTCGTTGTATGGCCTTTATGACTCTGAACATCTTGGTGCAGCGATGGTGCAGTTCCTGAATATCGCTGTCCACTCGCTTCTGAATATCCTGTTTTAAGGTGGTGATCCCTTTGACTAAAAGGTTCCAATGCGCATAGCTCTCCGTATCCTTATGGGCAAGGATGGTGTCCAGCCGTTGTTTGAATGTCTCATGGGCAGGATGATCTTCAGTAAACCATTGTTCTATGATCGAGCTGAGTCCTTCGTCCGTTTCAAGGAGTGACGCAGCCTTCTTCTTTGCCGTGTCCCAGGATGACCACAAACCGGCCATAAGATGCAGATGCCCCCGTTCAAGTTCTGGATCAATGAGAATGATGTTCATGAACTGCGGGGCCTCCTGAATGAGATCCCGCAGGATATTCAGTCCCTGTTTGGCAAACCCCATTTTGATCAGGCAAGCGGCGTGACGATACCGTGCCTCCAGCATGGCCGGACTGATACGCACAGCATGCCGATAGCCCTGGATAGCCGCTTCGTAGTCTTGCATGACTTCATAAAGCCTGCTTGCGAGATAGATATGGTAGGAATGGTGCAACGAGGTAAACGATAGACGCTCAGCCTCTTTCCAAAGAGAGATTGCCTTGTTGGTCTGTCCCTCTTCCATGTACATAAACCCCTGCAACGTCTTTGTCTTATAAGAATCAGGATGATTCTTCTTGAATTGTTCAAGCCGCTGAGCAGCTGTATCCAGATCCTTGTTGCGGAATCGATGAAGGGCTGACCATAAGGCATCCTCTCCCTGAGCATTGAGTTCTCTGAGCCCCTTTGGCCATTCCCTGCCCTTGCTCCGCCAAATCAGACGCATGGTTCTGAGCTGACAAGGGGCGTTGAGTTCCCAAAAGGCTGTGACAATCATAGAGGCATCGCTGTCGGCCTGGATAATGTTTTTGATCCCCTCAAAGCTGTCTTCCTGGAGGGTGTGATTGATTGCGGCAAGCCCATGTTGCAGTCTCGCAATATCCAGACCGGCCAAGGCGTCGAGGATACCGTGATTCAGGTTGTTGCATACCCGCGTGGGACATTCCCCTGGGGGATGATTGCGCAGGCCGCAATAAAAACAGGGTGGATAGTCACCTGTCAGGAGATGGCAGGGCAGTACCAACGGCAGCCTGTTTGTCTCTTCCTGGTTCCAGTTTGCAGCACGAACCATTTTGACAAAGCTATCCATGCTGCTGCCTCCTTTGGAGGCGACAAGCGTGCCAAGGGGCATAAACGTGGCCCCCAATTGATAGACGGTTTTTAAGGGAAGATGGATATAATCAGTTTCCAAATCCTCCCAGGATACCTGAATGTTTTCAGATAATTTTTTATGTAGGTACTGTTGTCCTTTTTCTAATCCCACATACACACAGGGCCAGGTTGATATGATGTCGGTACTGGCCAGAAAAATCATAAGCTCCTGACAAAGGGTGTGGAGCATCTGAAGAGTGGTGCACGAGAGGATGATTTCCATGCCCTCAGAATAAATAAAGGTGACACCTAACTTCTTAAAAAGCTTTTTGAGCGTTGCCGAATAGTCGTGCCACCCATCAATGACCTTACGTTCCAGAGGATTGCCCAGGGGCCTTATGATCACAAACCAACCCTGAGAAGCGGAATTGTCCAGTCTCATGTCCACTTGGAGACGACTCCAGCCGCCTTGTGACTCATCCTGGTGCAAAGGCTCGAAATGAAATCCTGGGGTATGGCTGAGACTGCTTTCTACCAGAGACGAAACCAGGATCTCCAGCTTTGTGGGCGGGGCCATTGTCTGCGTCCCAAGACTGACATCCAGCTTCAACCCCTGTGAAAAATTCTGGGCAATAAGCAGTTGTGCTGGAAACATCTGGACGGCCATCTTCAAAGGATGAAGATGGGACCATGTGACAATCTGCCCCAGGCCCCTTACGACCTCTGCATCAGGAAAAAACCATAAGGCCTGTTCTTCTTCCTGAACAATCACCCAGCCCCCATGACGTGCTAAGGGTTGGGTTACGCTCTTTGAAAGGGCATCGTGTCCAACCAGCCAAACCGCATACCCATCAGTGACCAAGAGGTTCTGATCGTCATGCTGGAGCTGGGCAAGGAGAGATGAGAGATGGTACACGAAAGAGTATCCTTATCTATTGAGGGTAACTTTGTCGGGATGGATATGGGACACGTCCTCACCCCTTGTCCCACCACGGTTCAAGAAGGTGTCGCAAACGCCTGGCCTCGCTCATACGACCTCGTTTCAGGCATCCCTGCACATAGAGACGCCCCTTATGACGCAGCATATGTACAAGATTTTGCCTGTCCTGGCCCTGGGCCTGCCCCTTGTCCAGGAGATGGAGCATGGCATACAATCGGTACAGATCCAGGCCGATAATTTTTTGGGAAAGCTGATCGGCCCGTCCTCCGGTCTTGACCACAAGGGGTTCTGGCACAAGCCCTACGGGATAGCAAAGACCCACTTTAAGCCAGAGATCATAATCTTCACAAGCAGGCAGGGCTTCGTTAAAAGGGCCAAGGTTATCCCACAGCCTTCTGGTGAACATAACACAAGACGGACTGATCAGGCAGCGTGCCAGGGAGGGGCCAAAAAACCATCCAGCCAACTTGCTGTGATCCTGTTTGGGATTGACCCGTTTGCCCCGACGTATCCATATTTCCTGAGTTTGGGAGATATGAAATCCTCCCTGGAGCATAAAGGATAACTGACGTTCAAGTTTGGGAGGCAGCCAATGATCATCAGAATCAAGCAAGGCTATATAGTCTCCCTTGGCATGCGCTATGCCTAAATTCCGAGCCGCGCTGACCCCTTTATTTTCCTGAGTGAATATCCTAAGACGTGCATCCTGAATCTGCTTTACCCGGGTCAGAGTTGCGTCACAGGATCCATCGTCCACAAGCAGGAGTTCCAAATCCTTCCAGGTCTGTTGCAGTACAGAATGGATCGCTTTCCCAACATGTCCGCAACGGTTATATGTCGGAATGATGACAGAGATACGGGGCATGGTCTCAGATGACGAAAAGGGTTTCCTCCAGGCGGGTACAAGACATTCTTTCCATGTGAGCCGCGATGACCACCATGCTGCCCGCCTTACACGAACCCTCTTGCCCTACAGGAGTTAGAACATCAAGATATGTATCCTTGGGGGACGTGACAGGACAGCATACAAGCTATCTTCCCTGTCTGTTCGGTCAGGATATTATGACCAGGTTCCTTGTGCAAACCACTTGCAGAGTTGTGACTACGCATGAAAATCATTCAAGTTGTTAATGTCCGTTTTTTTAATGCAACAGCATGGTACGCATTGTACCTCAGCCGTTTGCTGATCCAGGCTGGTCATGAGGTCTATGTCCTGGGGCTTGAAGGGACAGAGTCCTTTGCTAAGGGACGCTCTTGGGGACTTCCCATGTATTCCTTACCCTTGAATACGCAAACACCCTGGGGATTGATCCGGCTCTACCGCGATCTGAACCGCCTGATCACAAACTTCAAGCCGGATATTGTCAATTGTCATCGGGGGGAATCTTTTATCCTCTGGGGACTTCTGCGCAGGCTCAAGGGAGGGTTCAAATTGGTACGCACCCGTGGGGATCAGCGATTGCCCAAGGCGAATATCTTCAATCAGGTGCTCCACCGCCGCATGACCGATGCTGTGATTTCCACCAATACCCGCATGACAAAACATTTCGCCACCAGCTTTCACCTGGCTCCAGACCATCTTTTTCAGGTCATTGGAGGGGTTGATCACTCCATATTTCACCCTGACCCCAGAGCCCGCGCCCAAGTACGCAGGGAATGGGGATATGATGATCAGGATATGGTCATTGGCCTTGTGGGACGCTTTGATCGGGTCAAAGGGCAAAAGGAACTCATTGAGGCCGTGGCCCGTGCAGCAACCCTGCCAAGGTCATACAAGGTCAAGCTCATGCTGCTGGGGTTTGAGACAGATACCAGCGAGGCCCAGGTGCGACAATGGATCAGGGACAACAAGATGGAAGCCATCACGGTCATCACAGGCAAACGCGCTGATGTGGCCGCCTGCATCAATGCTCTTGATGTGGGGGTAGTGGCCTCATTATGGTCGGAAACCATTGCCAGGGCGGCCTTGGAGATCATGGCCTGTGCCGTCCCTTTGATCGGAACCTCTGTGGGTGTGATGCCCGATCTGCTTGCCCCCCATGCCCTGGTTCCTCCAGGAGATGTTACCGCGCTGACCGCCTGTCTCAACCGCTGCCTGAAGGAGCCTGTTTTTTTGCAAACCCTGCGCATGGAACAAGCTAGCCGCATGAAAAATCTCTCAGAAGGGAGTTTTCTCTCCCAGACCTTGGCTATCTATGAGGCACTTGTAGACTCAACAGACATATATATCCCGCAACAAGACTAAGTACCCCAGCAGATAGTACCTTCTGCTGGAAAGGTCGTGTCTGAAATACGACGATACGACGATCCTTTTCCTATCCCAATCTTGCCATTTTCCTTGTTCTTGTTTTTTCCTGCTTCCTGTGAAATAGCTCGTTTGTCGTGTTGTTGACGTTGCATCGAATCCACCTATTGCCCATAGGAGAAATGCCATGTATTCTAGGTCATTGATCCAATGTATTATGATCCTGGCCTGTCTGTGGTTTATAACGGCCTGTGCCCATACAGGGTCGCACAATGAGCCAACAGCGATCATAACAACCGAGGCGTTTCGTTTTTTTAACGGGGAATATGAAAATACCCCGCGTATGCGCACTCATCCTCCCACGTCTCTTGCGGTTGCCCCCTTTAGCAAGGCAACACCTGATGCATGGTCTATTGATAAGGACGGTGAGAATCCCGCCTTGATTGTTCGTACAGGGATGTACAACCATATTGCATCCCTTCCATTCAAAGATCTGGAACTGTATGCCACTGACCGCAGATTACATAATGCGGGTCTGGATACTCCAGAAAAGGTACATGCTCTGCTGCAGACCGATCCCCAAAAATTACGATCTCTTCTTGGAGTGGATGCCTTAGTGACCGGAAACATCACCCACTTTGACCGCATCTATGCAGGAATTTTTTCCCAGATTGCCGTGGGATGTGAGGTTCACATGTGGGATCTTACCACTGGCAAGCTTCTCTGGAGGGCCAAAAACGTAAGCAGGGCTATGGCAGGCGGTATCTCTCTGACTCCCATTGGCATGGTCATGAGTGCGATAAGCTCTCTCTGGAATCTGCGTGAGGATTCCATGCTCGAACAAAACGATAACCTGTTCCGTGAAATCGTCAGCAGCATTGAGCTTCCTGAATCCTTGCTGGCTACTCGTCAGCAACCTCCTCGCATAGATCTGTTTACCTGCATGAATGCGGATCATCCTTTTACAGCAGGACAGTCTGTCTCCTTCCGACTCATTGGTGATCCAGGGGCCAGGGCCTATGTAGACCTGGAATCCTTCCAGTCAGGCATAGAACTATCTCCTGTCTCTCCTGACATCAAGGCAGCCCTTTGGGACGACGTCCGCAAAGAGATCGAACAACAATATGTTGCCAACGGCCATGAGCTGACACCCGAACTTACAGCCGCCATTGCCAGGGAACTCGAAACAAGAGAAATCTACGAAGGCACCTATGTTGTCGAACCAGGACAACAGGCTTACGGGCTTATGCCCAAGGGGTATCTCGTGTCCGAAGCAGGTGCCCAGGCCACGCGTCTGGATGCCGTGCATCTGGTAGATATTGATGCCCAGCCTCCGGCCATTCCCACAGGTCTGCAAGCGTCTCCCCTGGATGGTAAGATTGAATTGACCTGGAATTCCTCGAATGAACCCGACATAAGGGCCTATGAAATCTGGACCAGCGCCACCCCGCAATCAGGCTATGTCTTGCTGGCCAGGGAAGAGGGTACCACCTTTATGCTCCAGGACAGGACCAATTTTGAGCCATTCTATATCACCCTTCGCGGTGTGGATAAGGCCGACAACCAGGGAGCGTTTACCCAGCCAGTCAAGGCCGTGGCCCTGCCGCACCCTGCGTTGTTTTCCTTTGAGCAGCCCGGCCCGATCCTGGGTGGCCCTGTCAAGAAGCCCATGTTCCTGCGTGCGGCCAAGGGCCCGTTTACGGTTGAACAGGATCTCATGGTCGAACCTGGTGGGGCCGTGTATGCCGAGCCTGGTACAACCATCCTTTTTCGACCTGATACAGGTCTTATGGTGAACAAGGGGGGCTTGTTCCTCTACGGTCAGGCCGATAAACCAGTGATCATAGCACCGGCAACCCAGGGAGCCCCTTCTGGGAGTTATACAGGAATCGTTATCAAGGATGCTCCTGCCGGTATGTTGACCTGGGTACGTATCAACAAAGCGGCCACAGGCATCAAGCTCAGCAATGCCTCGCCCACTATCTCCCATACAGAAATCACGGCCAGTTCCCAAGCTGGCATAGAGCTAGGTGACGGGGCAGGACCCGAAGTGACCGAATGTTGTATCCATAACAATCAGGGCATGGGCGGTCTGGTTATTAGCGGCGAGGGAGTTACTCCCAGGATTCACGGGAATATTTTTGAAAACAACACTCCCTTTCAAGTTCAGAGTTATGTCCCTGTCGAAATCGACCTGCGCAACAATTTCTGGGGCAGCCCAGAGCCATCAACGGATCTCTTTCTTGGTGAAGGATTACTCTTGGAACCTGTCCTGCCGACACGTCCCTGATGTCAGGCATTCACTCATGAACCATGTACCTCACCGTATTGGGGGAACACTATGAGACAATTGTATCGCATCCATCTGATCCTTTTGCTATTCACTCTTGCTCTTCTGCTTCCTGCCCAGGTTATGGCCTCTGGTGCCCCTGGGACAGAACAGGTTGGAGAGTATGGCTATATTGACTGGGAATCCATGCAAGTCCGAGCCACTGGAGTTGGCCTGGCTGGCCATCGTGCCAAAAACGCGGCCCACGCCAAGATGCTGGCCAAGGGGGCGGCCAAGGTTGTTGCCCAGCGCAATCTTCTGGAGGTCATCAAGGGCGTCCATATTGATTCTGAAACCACAGTCAGAAACGCTATGGTCGCCGACGATACCATCGTCACCAAGGTCAAAGGGGTGATCAAGGGCCAGCGTGTAGAGAGGTATACCTTTGACCCAAACGGAGGGTGTACTGCAACGGTGAGTATGCCTCTTACCGGGGAATTAAGCCGCATCCTTCTTGGGAGCCAACCTGCAACCATGTCGGTTTCTTCTGGTGCAGATGCCTCCCTGGTCTCTCAAGTCGCCCGCCTGGAACAGCGCGTTGCAGCCCTGGAACAGCACGTCAACTCCCTGCAAAAGATTCGTTTCCAGCAGGAAGAACTTTCTCGTCTGTTCCTCCAATGGGTGACCCTGCTGACGGACAACCAGCAAGCTCTCTTGCAGCCTGTGGCCCTGACCACATCTGCCAAAATTCGAGAACTGCAAGACAACCAGACCAAGATCCTGGCACAATTGACAGCCCTTTCCCAACGCCTAAACACTCTTGAACAGACCAAAGCTACCAAAGCGGCACCCAAGTCCGGTTCCTCCAACAAGGCGGGATACACAGGGCTGGTCATCGACGCCCGTGGGATCGGCTTTAAGCCCTGTTTGCGCCCGAAAATTTTCGGGAAGAGCAAACTCCTCTATCCGGGTTCATACGTGGATCGACATATAGCCGTCCGCCAGGGCTATGTGCGCTTTTACCGCTCCCTTCGCCAGGCTCAGCGATCTTCCCTGGTGGGTAAACTCCCCCTTACGGTGAAAGTGACCAAGACCTTCAAAGGCAACCGCACCTTGTTTCTGTCTGACCGGGTGAGTCAGTCCTTGTTGGCCATTATGAATGATCCTGACCATTTCTTGTCCCAATGTAAGGTTGTGATTGTTTTCTGACAGAAAACTCTTTTCATAGGTCAAAAACAAGCAAACCGCGCCCATATGGGTGCGGTTTGCTTGTGCTGGCATAGGGATGGGTGGAGGAGGATAAAACTGTTTGGAGTTATCAGGAAACCTAATAATATGTAGTAGTTCAGACTTGATCTGACACCTTTAGTTGCCAAACAAAGAAAACTCCGTTCTGATGGAAATGTTCACCAACCATCAAACCGGGCACATGCCTTATGGAGTTTCCTATGGAAAGTTTTAATCAAAAGATAAATTGGTCTCAAATATAGATTGTTCTACAGATTCATTATGGAAAATTGCAATAACACTTCCCAGAATATGCTGTCCTTCCCTTCGGAAGCAGATCTGATCGTCCAGACTCATACCCTGCCGAGACAAATCCTTGTTGAGTATATCCGTATCAATACAAAAACAAAACAGCAGATTACAATCACTTCCGAACAGGAGCGCCTGGGCTTTTTTATCTGTCTGTCAGGAGAAGACCGTCTTACTCTTCAGGACTCCAAAGAAGTCATCTATATCCGTAAAGGAGTTTGCGGCGCGTATTATGAACCAAAGGGCCTTTTAAACAAGGCGATTTACTGTCCTGACGAACCCTTTCGCGTGCTGTCTATATCCATGCCGTCAAAAACTCTGGAAAATACATTTTCCAAAGGAGGTGACGGCCTTTCCCAATTGTTCCAGAAGAAAAAATTTCCTAACCGTCCTTACGCCTTTCGTTTTTTACCGCTTCAGCCTCTGGTCAACACTGCCGTATCCCAGATTTTCAGCCCGCCCGTGAACCAGGATTTTTTTCCCGCTTATCTTGAAGGAAAGATACTTGAAATCACATCCCTGATGCTTCAATCCCTGTGTGTTGACAGCGGTCTGGATTTCAGTCCCTCCCTGAATGCCCTGGAAACGGCAAAACTGTTCCAGGTTCAGGCATTGCTGGAAGAAAACTTTCAAAATCAGCTTTCCCCTATTGAAATCGCAGGGCAATGTGGCTTGAGTATTAACCGGATGAACAGAGGTTTCAAGGAATTATTCGGTCGGACAATAGCCCAGTACCTGCGGGATATCCGCATGGAAAAAGCAAGGATTCTGCTGGCAGCCGGAGACAGTACAGTCACCGATGTCTGCTTTCAGGTCGGGTATTCCAATTTGAGCCATTTTGCCAAATTGTACCGAAATTATTTCGGTCACACCCCGGTGAAGGACAGAAAACGATTTTTTTCTGTACAATAACCACTTAAATCCCCTCAAGTCAGCCCTCAGCAACAAATTATATTCGGTGATACGTTGGTATCAACGGGTATCCATCACCCCTTCCCTCCAAAAATCTCCTTTCCTCCCCAAAAACGTCAAAAAGGCAACGACAAAACATTAGTCATAAGAAAATTACGTGTGGTAGCCAAATAAAGATACGTTCCTTTATTAGGTTTCCTATTCAAAAACAGGTAAAAGGAGTTCTCAAAATGAGCTGCATCACACGCGCATTAACTAGAGCGTGTCGACAAACGATTGAAAAATGACTATATGCCTCTTCAGGAGGCAAGTCATGGAAAGACGACATGGGTTACGTGACGATCAATGGGACA
>PDWJ01000345.1_pt1 | contig 101682 bp, 65 predicted proteins | sample 1430881 | NCBI WGS metagenome assembly PDWJ01 (sample SAMN01162460, study PRJNA174530) | Oral metagenome, whole genome shotgun sequencing project. | biome: Marine environment; feature: Marine mammal; material: Swab sample of the gingival sulcus; isolation source: swab sample of gingival sulcus...
TCGTCGGTTGCTTGCTACCAGCAGGCGCCCTCCTCGCTCCTACGCCGTGATGCCGCATCCTTCGCGCAGCTCGGTCCGGTAAGCGGATCAGCGCTCTAGGGGCCAACGACCTCGGTTGGGGGGTAGGTCTGGGGGAACGGCTGGCCGATGCCGCGAAATGCGCACGGCGTGTTGTTGACCTTGTTGGTCGCCTTATCGAGGGTGCCGGTGCAATCTGGCGCCGTGCCACCGCCGCTCGGGAAGCGCGCCTTCTGGTAGCTGGTCAAGCTCGCGTCGTAGTACAGGCGCATGGGCTTGGACACGCCGATCAGCCCTAGCTGGTCGCGGGCCTCACCAGCAACGCAGACCCAGCCGGGCTGGATGCCGTTGGCGACAAAGTCGAAGGGCAGCCCCGCACATTTGTACTTATCGGCACCCACCACCGGCCCCGGCACCCAGAGCGCGGGACGCCCAGGGTCGTTGTCGCCCAGAATGACGTAGGTCAGCGGCTTGACTGTGCGACCGGTGTAGCCCGGCGCCGTCAATGGGGCCTTCGTCGTCGCGCAGAGCTCGGTTGGCTCTTCGGTGTCGCTGCCCCAGCCATCACAGCGAGACGGAGGATTCATCGGGAAGCCCTGATCCTTGGGACGCGGCGGCAACATTGGCGCCCCGCCAGCGGAACCCACCGACACGAGGGCGACGCCCACGGCCTGTCCTGGCAGGGGCGAGCCGGCGAGGGGGACGACCTCCGGGTTGATCGCGTCGCAGAAGCCGTCGCCGGTGGTGTCGACCACCAGCGGCTTGCTGGTGTCGTCGAGCACGTAGAGCCGAATGCTCGCGGGGTCGAGATCCGCGATCGGGACCCACTCGGCGGAGGGCACGGTGCTGCTATTCCCCTGATCCTCGATCCGCGCGCGGATCGTCACGATCTGCGGCACAGCCTCCCTGTCGCTGGCCGCGTCATCGCCTACGGGATCGATAGGATAGGAGCAGACGGTCTTCTTCGCGTCCTTTTTGGCGACGTAGTAGTCATCCGGGGGATCGAACGAGATGATCGGCTGTCCGTTGTCGACGCCGACTTCGAAGTCGAGCGTGCTCTCATTGCCGAGCTTGTCGGCGGCGCGAAAGGACATCACCGGCCAGAGCATGTTCGACGCTAGCGTCCGAGTGTCGAACTGACCCTCGTAGGTGCCACTGGAGCCGGCCTTCGGCTTCAACGCGACCTGCCGCTGGTTGAGATTGTTGCCGATGATCACCTTCACCGAGGACTCCAGCACGCCGGCCGGATCGTTGACGGTGGCGACGATCCGGATCACGCCACCGATAAGAACTCCCGCTTTGTGAGAGGTCACCTTGATCGTCGGCCCAGCGTCGTCGACCTCGAAGACCCGGTGTGAGGTCGTCGTCGCGCCGTTGTTGTTGGTCGCGATCGCCGTCAGCACCTGCTGGCCGGAGAGGGGGATGGAGAAGACCGGGTCGTCGAAGGCGACGACGCCGGTGTACTCGTAGAGCTCGGTCGGGGTGTCGCGCAGCTTGGCCTCTTTGAGGTTGAGCTTGAGCTGACCGATGCGCAGCTCGAAAGACGACACGTTCGGCCCCTGGGCCGTGCCCTCAACGCGCAGGCTGATCGCCACGCTCCCCTTACGACGGCTGCCGTCAGGGGGGTTAGCAAAGATGATCTGTGGCCCCGGATCACGCGTGAAATTCGTCGCCTTGGCGTTGCTGATGCCGCTAGCGCTCTTCGCCTTGACGATCAAGCTCGTGGTCCCCTGCACCTTCGAGACATCGAGCAGCGCCTCATAGACGTTGTTGGTCCCGGTGAGCGACATCGTCGTCGGGTCGGCGCCGTCCCCAACGATCTGCACCGTCACCGACTCGATACCCTTCTGCTTGACCGGATCGGTGACCCGCACCTGGACGTTGAGCGTGTCTCCGATCACCATCTTGCCCGGGTCCACGGGGGTCTGGCTGGGGTCGCTTTGGGGCGGATCGATGAACTCGATCACTGGCCCATCTGCATTCGTCGACCCGAGATCCACCGTGGGCAGGTCCTTCTTGCCTGCCGGCCCGTCCCGAACCGCCCCGTCGTAGTCGAAATACGGCGGGTCTTTTTCATCCTCGCAAGCGGCGAGCCCCAAGGCGACGAAGAAAACCGCGGCGAACAGGCCAAAGGCTCGGACCCGCGGACGAAAAGCGTTCATCGCTTCCTCCGTTTCGACGTACACGTTATGATGAGTGACGTACAGGTTATGACGAGCACTGGGCAGTGCCGAAGCACTTCCTTGCCCAACCCTCTCGTTACACTGCGTCGCAACACAGCACGGCTCACGTTGTTCCGGATCGCAGCACCAAGGCCGCAACGTACTCGTAGCGAAAAAGCAGGCCGATCCTACCATGGAGCCGCGGGGCCAAACAAAAAGCTGTGCCGCCCTGCGATCACCGCGCCCCATGGGAGAGCCGCTCCAGGCAAGCGCCCAACGTGCCCGGAGCCAACGAGACCGAGAGCAGCAGGTCGGGAGACGTGCGACCACGATAGCTCGCGCCCCGCAGCCCAGCACTGAAGCAGGCGCAGCGGTAGGCCAGCAGGTAGTCGCCGTGGGTCAACACACCACGCAGCGGATCGACGCGGAGCCGCGCCGAGAGCTGCACCCTCCCAACGTCGAGCGTCACCCCTGCTAGCAGACGGTCTGCGGCGCCGGCAGGCAGCCGCGCCGAGCTCGGTGGCCCCTCCCACCCCTCGAAGAGCGGCCAGAGCTGCTCCGCCCGCTGCCGCAGATAGCCGCCACAGAGACGCAGCGGCGCCCAGGGCGAAGCGCAAGCGCTGACCTCGAGCCAGGGAACGCGGGCGCCAGAGAGATCGGCCACGACTCGGCCCTGTAGATCGACCCGCGTAAGCTCGAGCCGTAGATCGCCCGCGGCGAGCCAGCGCTCGCTCTCTCCCTCATACAGCCCACGGAGGGTCAAGGCACCCCAACGCCCCGGCCCGGGCTGGGCCAGGGTGCTGCGCAGCCCAACCTCGATCACGCGCAACCGCGCCAGCGGAAGCGCCTGGAAGAAAGGCCGCTTGAGCGCCTCCCCCGCGCTCGCCGCGGCAGCGACGAAGGGCTCGAGCCTATGCGCGAGCGCCCCGAATCCAGCGCCCCTCTGCGCGGCAGACCGCACCCCGCTGAATCCGTATCGTCGAGCCAGCGGCAGCCCGAGCAGCACGCGTGCCACCAACGCTTGCTCGCCAAGCAGCGCGCCGCTGTCGGTCGAGATCGCGCGCAAGCGATAGGCCACCCGCCCACGCGCGACCAACGGCTCCAGGGGCCGCGCGACGTCGAGCCTCGGCGCGAACGCCAACAGCAGGCCGCCCGTCTCGCCGAGACCGCCGTCGCCCCCCCGCTCTAATCCGTCGAGAGAGAGCGTCGCGCTCAACGCTGCGGGGCCGAGAGCCACACCGCCGATGCCAAGGGAGAGCGCGCCGAGCCAGCGCGGCTCGGCATCGACGCCGTGACCTAGCGGTTGAAAGAGCGCGGCCTGGACCGCCACGGTGAGCGGCCCTGCTTGGAGCCCAGCGGCGAAGCGGCTGGCCGTGTATGGCGCGAAGACCGCACTGGCACCAGCGGCGAGCTCGCGCAGGTAGCGCGCGTCGCTGATAAGCGCAGGGGCCGCAGAGAGCCATGAGCGCCTGCCGCGCAGCAGAACGCGCCCCCAGATCCGCCCACGCCAGCTTTCACCGTCGCGCAACCCCTCGCCGCTGAGCACGCCTCCCCCCCCCCGTGGCAGCGCCGCACGCAGGCGCAGGTCGGCGAAGCCGCCACGGGTCTGGATCCAGCCGCCTCGAGCCCGCAGATCGAGGCGACGGGCGGCGAGGTAGATGCCCTGGCCGAGCCGCAGACCATCGCGGCCGCTGTAGGCGATGAGTGGCGGCAGTAGACCGCTCACGCCGGCCTCGAGAGGCAACGCCAGATACGGAGCGGCGAACACGGGGACCGGCCCGATGCGGAGCACAGGCCAGCTGAGGTGCAAGCGTCGCCCCCGAGGGTTGCGCCACGCGCTGGGGGCGTGAAGCGAGAGCGGCGGCCCACAGCGGCAGCTCGCGACGCGGGCGTCCTTCGCCGTGACGCCGCGGCCGCGCCACCGTAGCTCCCGCGCGCCGAGCAAGAGCCGCCCCGTGTCGTCGCACAGACGCAGCCGCTCCACCCTCCCCGAGCGTGGCCCGAGGCGGAGCCGGGCCGCCGTCAACACGCAGCGCTCGCTGCGCGCCGCTGGGGTCGCGAGCAGCACGCTGGCGCCAGCCAGCGCCCAGACGATCTGGCGCAGCTCGGGAGCCGGGACGGTCACACCTCACAGGTACTATTGAGGAGCACCCCTACACATTCAGGACCGGGCCGGGTGCTGAGCTGCCGTGCCGATTTCGTAGCCGAAGAGACGAGCCATACGGGTGGTCTGGCGAGCGTTCTGAGGCCCAGAAAGCGGCCGGCCGGGCTGCGCCCGGCGACGGGAGGAGTGTGGGGGGGGGCTCTTAGGAGAAGACGCCGAAGGGAAGGTGACCACGAGGTAGTGGTATTTATCCTGCTGCTTGAGCTGCACCGTCGGCGTCACGGCCTCGCGCAGTCGGATCTGCAGCCTGTAACGGTTGCGCCCAGCGCGGCGGAGGCGAAACCAGGTGACTGGACCGGGAAAGTGGCGCGTGACCACGGCGCGCGTGGTGTTGCGGCGGTAGACCTGCACCTTGTTGATCGTGATGTTGATCCGCGTCCCACGCTGCTTGATCGTGTAGCTCACAGGCCCCGTGAGCTGCATGAAGACCTCGCTGGGGGCGTCGACGTTGGTACGAAAGCCCGGCCAGGTGATGTACTGCAAGCCCGCCTTGGGCGGCCTCGGCGCCGGTGGTGGCTCACCGCCCTTGAGGGTCACGCCGCTATAGGGCAGGCCCGGGCCCTGGAACAGAAACGGGTATTTGCGCAGCTTCACCCGGACGCGAGTCTTCCCCGGGGCTGCGTCGACGACACCGATGGGACCAAGACAACCCAACGCCACGAGCAGAGCGACGACGTGGGACAAGGCTCGGATCATGCCTTCCTCCTGAACCGCGATGATAGCGCGGACCGCGCAAGGAGAGCTAGTTTCTCCGCCTGCTCGCCGTCTCGGCGGTGCTCAGCCTACCCGACACCCGCGGCTGCCGGCGGATCACCCAGCTGCGGTGACGCCTTGCCCTCCAGCAGCGCCCGCGCCTCGCCGACGAGGTAGGCCGAGCCGCTGACCACTGTGGGCCTGGGATCGGCTCGAGCGGCGGCCAGGGCAGCCTCGACGTGGGGAAAGATCTCGGCGTCGTCGCCCCAGAGGGCCGCTAGCTGGGCCGGCCGTCGAGCGCGCTCGCTCTGCAGCTGCGGAAAGAGCGCGCGCCCGACCCGGGGCCGCAGCGCCGCTAGCATCGACGCAGGGTCTTTGTCGGCGAGCGCCGCGAAGACCAGCACGTGGTCTTCGTTTTGGGGGAGCGCCTCGGCGAGGGCGCGGCTGGCCGCGAGGTTGTGCGCGCAATCGAGCAGGCAGCCTGAGAGCCGCTCGAGGCGACCCGGCCAGCGAACCTCGGCGAAGCCCCTCCGACGAGCCTCGGGCTCCACCGCGAGCCCCCGGCCTCCAGCCAGGTCGAGGGCGGCCCAGGCCAGGGCCGCGTTCTGCCGCTGATGACCACCGGCGAGGCCGATCTCGATCGCCGCGGCGCGACCAGCGGGGGTGGAGACCGCCAACCTCCCCCAGTCATCGGCGCTCCACTCGATCTCGCGCCCCTCAAGCCATAAAGGTGCCTCGCGCTCCCAACAGACGCGGGCGAAGAGCCTCTCGACCTCCGGTGTGCCGCCGGCCGCGACGCAAGGGACCTGAGGCTTGATGATGCCCGCCTTCTCCCCGGCGATGGACTCGAGGCTCTCGCCTAGCACGGCGCGGTGGTCGAGGGCGATCGGCGTCAAGACACTCAGCTGGGGCCTGATCACGTTCGTCGCGTCGAGCCGCCCGCCGAGGCCAGTCTCCACCACGCAGGCATCCAGCGAGGCCTCGGCGAAGGCGAGAAACGCCGTCGCTGTGGCGACCTCGAAGAACGTCGCCAGGGGCGCAAGCGCCAACACCCGGTCGAGACAGCGCTCCAGCACATCGTCGTCGATCTCGGCGCCGTCGATCACGATCCGCTCGTTGAAGCGCTGCAGATGGGGCGAGGTGTAGAGCCCAACGCGATAGCCCCCCGCGGTCAGCGCCGCGGCGAGCAGCGCCGCCGTCGAGCCCTTCCCGTTGGTCCCGGCGACGTGGATCAGCGGCAGGTCGGCGAGGGGCTCGCCGAGCACGCGCAAGAGCTCGCGCATCCGATCCAGCGAGAGGTCGACGCCGAAACGTCGACGCGTGGCGAGCGCCGCCAACCCTCGGGGCAGCGCAGTCTCGCTCATGACCCCGGAGTCGCGCTGGAAGCGCTACCTACCTCAGCCGGCGCAACGATGTCATCGCGTACGAGCAGCCGCAAAAGCTGCAGGAGACGAGAGCGCAGCTTGTCGCGGGGGACGACCTCATCAACGAGCCCCGCTCCGGCTAGCGCGGCGGCGGGGGGCTCGGCGAGGTTGACGTCGCCAGAGAGGGCCAACCCCAGCTCGCCCGACGGGAGCTCGGTGAACACCGACACGAGGGGCAGCCGGGCGTGGGCCAGCCGACGACGCGCTTGGGCCAGCCGCGGGAGCGCGAAGAGCGCCGCGCTCCCCTCCTGCAGCCGCAGACCGCCCGGCGCGCCCACGGAGATCAGCGCGCAGCGGGCCTCGATCGCCGCGTCCACGGCGAGCCCCAAGCGACCCACTGCGACCTCGCCGACGGTCGCCTCGAGGAACGCATCTGCCCATAGCAACAACACCAGCGGGCGCCCTTCGAGATGCGCCCGGCCCGCGATCAAGGCCTCATCGAGCCCCGAGGACTTCCGCGCGGTCTTGAGTCGCTCCTTGTAGCGGCGGGTGTCTTTGAAGCCCAGAGCGTCATGAGGAGCCAGGTCGGCCCCCAGGGGCTCGAAGGTGCCGCCGTCGGCGAGCAGCGCGCTCCAGCGCTCTGGGCCGATCTGGTGGTGGTGACGGCAGCGTGGGCAGACGCCGTCGTGCTTCTCGAGCTCTCCCCGCGGCAAGATCTCGGCGCAGCCACCACAGCGCGACCAATCGCCGCGGCGCTCTCCGACGCCGACCTCCGAGGGCTTCTCCCGTCGCCACCAAGCCATGACGAGCAGCCTACACTCGGCGCAGGGAAATGGCGAACCGCGCGACGCGGCGCGAAAGAGTTTCGTCTGGAGCAATACCGGCTACACTGCGACGGATGCCGAGCGATGACCATAGAGGTGAGCCATCGCCGATCACGCGGGCGTTCTGGGCGCGGCGAGATGGGCTGCTCCTCGCCGCGCTGCTGCTGATAGGCAGCGCGGTCTACGCGGGCTACGCGGACTATCACGGTCGACGCGGCGGCGTCGCTGAGCTCGACGGCTACTACTACTACATCTATCTGCGCTCGCTGCGCGTCGATGGCGACATCGACCTGACCAACGACTACCGCAGCTGGGGCAACCCCTTCGCCTTCGGTCAGACCGTCACCGGGCGGGCGCGCAACGTCTTCGGCGTCGGGCCAGCGATCGCGTGGTCGCCCTTCTTCTTGCTCGCCGATGGCGCCAGCGCGCTCGGCCGCGCGCTGGGTTATCCGCTCTCCGCCGATCCGATGTCGCGCTTGCACCAGCGCATCACCTTCTACGGCTCGCTGCTCTACGGCTGGCTGGCCCTGCTCCTCTGCTACCTGATCGTGCGCCAGCTCTTTGGGCCGCGCTGGGCGCTGGCGGGCGCCGTCGGCGCGGCCCTGGCAGGCCCCCTGCCCTACTACTGTCTCGGCGGAGCCTCCTACTCCCACGCCCCCGCGGCCTTCGCCACCTCACTGCTGCTCTGGCGCTGGCTGCGGCACCGGGAGGCGCCGAGCCGCCGCAGCTGGCTCTACCTCGGGGCCGCAACGGGCTTCACCGTGCTGGTCCGCCCGGCGACGATCCCCTTCGCGCTGATCCCGCTCTGGGAGGCAGGACGCGTCGCGCTCCCAGCGCTGCGCCAGCGAGATCTCGGCGCCGTCGGGCGGGCGCTGCTCTATCCGCTCCTCGCCGGGGCGCTGGCGCTGCTCGTCTTCACCCCCCAGCTGATCGCATGGCAGCAGCTCTACGGCACGCCGCTTCTCGTGCCTCAGGGGCAGGGCTTTTTGCTCGGTGACAACGCCTGGCTCCAGACACTCTTCGCCCCGCGCAACGGGCTGCTGCCCTCCGCGCCGCTCTTGGCGCTGGCCTTCGTCGGGCTCGCGCTGCTGTGGCGCCGCGAGCGCCGTGATCTGGCGCCACCGATCTGGCTCGCCCTGATCGGCCTCCTTCTGCTCAATGGCGCCGTCCACGACTGGTGGGGTTGGAATTTCTCCGCGCGGCGCTTCACCAGCGCGCTGCCGATCTTCGCGATCGGCCTGGCCCGCTTTGTCGAGGGCGCCGCGCGCCGAATGGAGGCACGCCCCGCGCGCACCGCGGCGATCGCCGTCAGCGCGCTGATCGCGGTGGCCGTGATCTTCAACCTCGAGTGGCTGCGCCAGTACACCGAGCGCAACCTCAAATGGTACAGCGTACGCTCCACCCGGAGCCTCTACCTCACCGTCGCCAACGGGATGGCCGAGCGGGTCTACCACACCATGGGCAACCCCCTGAGCGTCCCCGCCTCCCTCGCCTTCAGCGTCCGGCACCAGGGTTCGCCGCGGGTTTATGATGGCATCCAGGGCAGCTACCTCCTCGGCGAGGTCAACCCGGAGACCCTGCCAGCGGGCAAGCCTTTCCTTCACGCGATGGTGCCGCTATCGAGCTCGCGCTTTCGGCTCAACCTCTCGCCGAGCTTTGGCGGTGGTCGACGGGACGAGCGCGGCGTCGGCTACGTGCCGCTGCGGGCAGATCGCGGGTATGTCTTCTTGCCGCTAAACCGCCCCGGGGTGCTCTCGATCTGGCTGCGCGTGCAGGCGCGCTATCCAGGCTCGGCGCTGACGCTGGGCTTCAACGGTCGGCGGGTCGCGCGATCGCGGCTCCACCCGCCGGGACGCTGGACCACGGTCTTCGCCAAGGTCCCCGCGGCTGAGGTGCGACGCGGGATCAACCGCCTCGATCTCGCGCTAGATCTCCCCAGCGCCTGGACCACGAGGGGCGACGCCCTCGTAGGCGCGACCGGTGTCCGCGCTCCAGTCGACCTCGCCGTCGCCTCGGGAGGTGAGCACGCTGGGCGCTTCTGCGACATCTGGTACCGCGAGCGGCGTCATGGCTGCGCTCGCGGGATCAGCGCGATGATCGTCGACTCGAAGAGCGGCCAGCTGCTCGGTCGACGGAGCTTCGACGCGTACATCCACCCCGCCGCCTGGACCGAGCTTGGCCGCTACCTGGACCATTTCCCCAAGGGCGCGATCGTCGCCCTGGGCGGCCGCGACGACGTCGGGCGCCACTTCCATCACGGCGGGGCCAAGGCCCTCGCGCGCCTCGGCGCGAAGATCGCCCTTGGGCAGCATAAGGGCGAAGGCTACGCCGCGATCGGCGTGCTCGGGGCGACGCTCGGCAGCGCCCTCGAGCGGACCGCCCGCGCCGAGCACGCTCGCGCCCGCGTCGGGCGCAAGCCACCGAGCTGGCGCGAAGCGGCCTGGTTCAGCGCGATCCGCCTGCGCTGAAGCCGCTCGCCGCCTGTCGCCCGGTCCGAAAAGAGCACCCCGACACATTTGGGACCGAGCCGGGTGCTGAGCGGCCGCGCCGATTTCGTAGCCGAAGAAATGAGCCATACGGGCGGTACAGCGAGCTTTCTGAGGCCTAGAGCGCTGACCAACTTACCTCCCGTCGCTGCGCTGGTCTGCGAAATCACGGCGGTTGTTGCTCGTCGGTTGCTTGCTAAAAGCAGGCGCCCTCCTCGAACTTCACCCTTCGGCGGTCGTGACAGGGGAAACGGGTGCGCCGGGCCACTCGGGCGATGCAGCGGCCGATCTTGGTCTTGGCCGCCGCTGGCGGCGTCACGGAGAACCTCGAGACCCTCCCCGATCCCTTGATGTCGAAGACGAGCAGCAGCTTCACGGCACCCCCGGGCTTCAGGTAGCGCTGGATGCAGGCCGAGATCCGCTTCTGTTTGCTGCGCATCGCTCGTTTGCCGAGGCTGGGTGTGAACTTGCGCCCTGGGCAGATCTGCGGCCGGCGGGGTCGCCTGACCGGGCTCTTTCTGCCTAGATCGGGCCTCACCTTGGGCTGATCGACGCCAGCGTCGGCCGGCGGCGGCGGGGCCGCGTCGGTGTTGCGATCGATGATGATCACGCCGCCCCCAACGCGCCCCGTCCCCGCCCCGGGGCTGTCTTGTGGTTTCTTCCAGAGCGTGTAGGCCAAAAAGGCTACGACGCCGCTGATCGCCAGCAACCCGATCGCGAGGACGATGATCGCCGGGCTCACGCTGCGCTTGCGCCGGACGACGATCTTGGGCTGAAGCTCCGTTTCGGACTGCCGCGACCGATCTCCGGTGGGGATATGGCTGCGCAGCACCAGCGAACGCGTGCTGTCGAGGGCGACGGCGCGCAGGTCGGGCAGCTTCGGCTTGTTGATCGGGTAGTCATCCCGATCGTAGAGGTCGACGATGAAGTCGCGCAACTCGACCCCCGCCTCAGCCACCGTCGTTGGGCGGATCGCCTCGCGCAGCTCACGAGCGAACGCTTCGGCGCTCTGGTAGCGGCGGCTCGGATCGCGCTCCAGGGCCTTACACGCCACCGACACGATCGCGTCGGAGATCCCTGGATGATAGCGATCGATCGGCGGCACCCGCGCTTCGCGCACCTGGTTGAGGATGTCGACGTCGGAGCGCCCACCAAAGAGGTGGCGCCGACAGAGCCCCTCGAAGAGCAGGATCCCCGCGGCGAAGACGTCGTAGCGACGATCGATACGACCGCCGTCGACCGCCTCGGGGGCCATGTAGCGAAACTTCCCTTTGAGACTCTGGGTGAACTCGCCCTCGGCCTCGTTGAGCACCTTGGCGATGCCAAAGTCGGTCAACTTCACCCGAGCGTCGCGCGAGATCATCACGTTCTGCGGGCTGACGTCGCGGTGGATGATATTCTGCCGCTGGCCGTCGACGCCGATGAGGTTATGAGCGTACTCCAGCCCGTCGAGGACGCTGAGGACGACGTTGACCACCGCTTTGGCAGGGATCAGCACTCGCTTCTGGGCGCAGTAGTGGGCGATGGTGGCCATGTTGTAGCCATTCACGAACTCCATCGCCATGAAGTAGTCGTTGCCCTCCACGCCGAGATCGAGCACCTGCACGATGTTTGGGTGGTCGAGCATCACCAACAGCTTGGCCTCCCGTACGAGGCCCTCAACGAACTGCTGCTGCTCGACGAGATGCGGCAGGATCTTCTTGATTACCACATATTTCTGAAAACCCGCGACCCCCACCGATCGCGCGAGGTAGACCTCTCCCATGCCGCCGGAGGCGAGCTTGCGAACGATCTCGTAGCGCCCGTAGCGCTCCGTCTCGCTGCCTTTGGTGGTCTCTACCGCGGGAGCCGTCACGGCCTCTCCGTCAGCGCGAACACCGCGCGCCATCGGGCCACACGGCTGCTGTCTTTCGATTCGCCACGATCGCGGCAATCACGCTCGCCAAAGCTAGACGATTCTTGAGACGAGACGAGACGATTCTTGAGTGAGACGATTCTTGAGTATAATCAAGTCGTAAGTTTACAATTCGTCCACATCCTTGGCAACAAAGCGCCCGGCCCACAGCCCCGGTTGGGGCATCGATCAGTCTCGGCTCAATAGAGGAACCCCCCATGCAGCTGGCCCGCAGGACCACTCCGCCGCCTCACGCTCTCGTCGCCACTCGAACGAGTTGTCTTGCGCTGGTTTGTGTTGTGTTGCTCTTGCTGCCCACGACAGCCGCCGCACAGGACGCCCCCGTCTCCGGGGCGCGGCTCTTCGGCGGAGACAACCTCGCGGGGCTACGCGGTCTGGCCCGCACAGTGGCCGCGAGCAACAACAACGCCGGCTACATCGCCGTAGGAACCAACCTCGAGTTCTTCGCCGCGAGCGAGTTCATCCGCGACAGCACGACGACCACCACGCTCTACGATCACTCGCGCTTCGACAACACCTACACCATCGCCATCGCGCCGCTTCGCTTCATCGAGGTCGCGCTGGCGCTCCACGTGATCTCCGACAGCACCAGCGGCGGCGGCCTCCAAACCGACGAGCTGCAGGTCGCCGTCGGTGATCCGCAGCTGGCGGTCAAGGGCGGCTTCGCGATCATGTCTGGGTTCTCAGTCGGCGCGCTGGTCGACGCCCGCTTCGCCAGCGGCGCTGGCTTTTTTCAGGCTGCCCTCGACACGACGATCCTGACCATGGCGGCGCTCGCCAGCTACACCCTGCCTTCGCTGCCGCTGACCTTCCACCTCAACGCGGGCTTCGTGCTCGACGGCAGCGAGAACCTGATCGAGAACTCCAACGCCCCGAGCTATGAGCGCTTCGCCGCCCAGGCCAGCAGCTTCAACCGCGTGCTGCTGCGCGTCGGCGCCGAGTACGCGACCAGGTACGTCGGCCCCTTCTTCGAGTGGTCGATGGAGCCCTTCGTCGGCGACGGCAACCCCGGCGTGAGCGGCAGCCCGATGCGCCTGACGCTGGGCGCCCGTGGCTGGCTGGGCGAGCGCAAGGGCCTGCAGCTGATGGCGGCGATCGACATCGGCCTGCTCGGCACTGGCCCCCGCGACCCGGGAGATGTGGGCGCCGGCAAGGACGCCTTCACGGTGCCAACCTGGAACCTCATGCTCCGCGCGAGCTACCGCTTCGACCCCTTCTACGAGCCACCTGCGAAGGTCGTCACCCGCCCGATCAAGACCCCCGACGTCAAGGGCAGCCCGAAACTAGCCGCTCTCACCGGCGCCGTGCTCGACGCCCGTTCCGGCAAGCCCGTCTGGAACGCCCGCGTACGCGTCGGCTCTGATGTCTCCTGGCTCGCCGTCGACCCGCAGACTGGGCAGTTCCGCTCCTACAAGCTGCCTGTCGGCAAGCGCACGTTATCCGTATCAGCCAAGGGCTACCACGATAAGAACGTCGAGGTGAGCGTCGCCGAGTCGATGAGCGCGATCGAGGTCAAGCTCTCACCGAGCGCCGAGATCAAGCCCGGCACCATCCGCGGCACCGTCGGCGCCATCGGCGGCCGACGGGTGCACCGCGCCACCGTGCTGATCCCCGAGCTGGACAAGACGATCAAGCCTAACCGCAGGGGCAAGTTCTCCATTGACCTCAAGCCCGGCGAGTACAACCTCGTCGTCTCCGCCCGCGGCTACCGCACCCAGAAAAAGAGCATCCGCGTCGTGGAAGGCGAGACGGTCATCCTGAACGTCGAGCTCCACAAGTAGCTTCGCCGAGATCGACCGGGTACCTTTTTCCTGTGGCACGCCGTAACACCCATTCGAGCTAACACCCCATTCGAGCCAACACCCCATTCGAGCTGACACCCCATTCGAGCCGACACCCCATTCGAGCAACCTAGTTGATCTAGCCTCCCGTCGCGACTTGCCCTTCGAACCGAGTTCTTTGTCGCTCAAACTCGCCGTAGCACCACTATCGCTGCGTTTTGGGCCGTCGGTCTCAACTCACCAGCTCCCCTGCGACGCCTCACTAGAGCGCTGACCGACTTACCTCCCGTCGCCGCGCTGGTCTGCGACATCACAGCGGTTGTCGCTCGTCGGTTGCTTGCGACCAGCGGGCGCCCTGCTCGCTCCTACGCCGTGATTCCACATCCTTCGCGCAGCTCGTCGGTCCAGCAAGCTGATCAGCGCTCTAGCGCGACCAACCAGCTCTGCAGGGGCGTTTACACCCGCGACTGACGAGCGGCACGCGCGATAGCCGGGTATCTTGGGATGAGGGTGACGGCCCGAAGCAGCATGAAGGCCAAAAAGGCCGCCCATAGGCCGTGGTTGCCCCATAGCCAAAGCCCCATATAGCCCAAGGCAAGGTAGGCCGCAAAAGACAAGAGCATGCTCTCCCGCATCTCTCGGGTTCGGGTTGCGCCGATGAAGATGCCGTCGAGCTGGTAGGACCACACGCTCACCAGAGGAGAGGTCACCACCCAGGGCAGGTAGCGAGCGGCCTCCGTTCGCACCTCCTCGATGTCGGTAAGGAGCGAGACCATCCACGCGCCTCCCAGCAAATAGGCCAAGAAGAAGAGGGCGGCGAGCAGGGCAGAGAACCTGGTCACGGCGCGCACCACCGCCGACAGGCCCGCGCTGTCTTTCGCCCCGAGCTGCTCTCCCACCAACGCCTCGGCGGCGTGGGCGAAGCCGTCGAGGGCATAAGAGATCAGGGTCTGGAAGTTCAAGAGCACGGCGTTAGCGGCCAGCACAACGTCGCCTTGAGCGGCACCTTGGGCGGTGAACCAGGCGAAGGCGCTGATGAGACAGAGGGTACGGATGAAGAGATCGCGGTTGGCCTGCCACAGCCTCGCGAGCCGCTGGCCGTCAAAGACCACGCGCCAGGACAGCGAGGCTCGGTGACTCCGCAGCACCCTCCACACCATGAGCAGCCCTAGCGCAGAGCCGCCCCCCTGAGCGATGGCGCTACCCGCACCCACTCCGGCCACGCCCCAGCCGAGGCCATAGACAAAGACCAGATCGAGACCTAAGTTGCAGAGGTTCACCGTCACCTGGAGGGCCAACGCCAGTCGGGGCCGCTGCACGCCCAGAAGCCAGCCCAGCACGGCGTAGTTCAAGAGCACCGCCGGAGCCCCCCAGATCCGAGCCGAGTAATAGGCGTGGGCCTGGGCCTCCACCGCTGCCGAGGCGTCGACCAGCGAAAAAGAGGCCCAGCCGATGGGCAGCTGAAGCGCCACGAGCACAGCGCCCAGAGCGAGCCCCATCAGGGCTGGCCTCGCGAAGCTGGCGCGCACCTCCACCGGGTCTTTTGCGCCCAGCGCCTGCGCGGCAAAGCCCGTCGTCGCCATGCGGAGAAAACCGAAGCCCCAATACACGAAGCCGAAGACCAAGGCGCCCACGGCTACCGCGCCTAGGGGCACCGGTCCTGGAAGGTGTCCCACCACGGCGACGTCGACCAAACCAAGCAGCGGCACGGTGAGGTTGCTGAGGATAGTGGGCCAGGCGAGCTCGAGGACGCGCCGGCTCCAGGAGGGCCTCGACATCAGACGCAGACTGCCATCTCAGCTGCTCATTGGCCAGGGCGGCGGCGAGGGGAGAGTGGCTGGAGACCTATGACCCTCCCGAGCTCGAGCCGGAGCCTCTGTTGACTATCACGGGCAACGCACACCACGAGCGGAGCTTGCTCCTCATCTGGAACACAACCCCATTCTGTTTCCTCATTCTGTTTCGGGTATATAGCTCGGTATTTTGACATGGCAGCGCTGTCTTGGAAACGGGGCGTGGCGCGGCGCAGGCTAGCCCGGCTCCCGCACGCTACAACTCGAGCACCGCCCGGGCGCCGACAACTCGCAGCTTGGCGCCATGCTTCGCCGACTGCGCCGCGAGCCCGCGCACCATCTTGCGGCCCTCTCGACCATCCACGATCTCGGGTCGAAACCTAACGATACGGTTTTGGATCAGCAGCGGCACGAGCTCGACGCGGCGAAGGTGCCTGTCGGCGGTGACATGGAGCCGCGCGACAAGCCCATAACGCAGCCAACGCTGGCCCGGCGTGCCGAAGGCGTAGTTGCCGAGGCTGTAAAGGATCGGCTTGCCCTTGTAGACCGCGACGGGGTGGTGCACGTGGGGATGGGCCCCGATCACGGCGTCGGCGCCGGCGTCGATCAAGGCTCGACCGTAGAGCTTCTGCATCAAGGTCACGCCCGTGTAGCTCCGCCCCCAATGGGGCATCACGATCACGAGGTCCGCGTGGCGGCGGAGCCTGGCGATATCCTGCCGCAGCGCCCCGAGCTCGAGGCGCGCGCAGCCCGGTCGCGGGCCCCAGGCGAACGACTGCATGTAGACGCTATGCATCGGCGAATCCTCCAGATAGGCCAATAGGCCCACGCGAAGACCTCGCACCTTCAGCACCACGCCGCGCCGCGCCTCGTTGGCGTTCAGCCCAGCGCCGAAGGGGTGGAGCTTCTGCGCCCCAAGATGCCGCAGCGACGCTACGATCCCCGCCGTGTCGTGATCTTTGATGTGGTTATTGGCCAACGACACGGCGTCGATGCCGGCCCAGCGCAGCGCCGCGGCCCCCGCTGGCGCCATACGATAGACGTAGCGCTTGTAGAGCGGGAAGGGCGTGTCTCGCTCGGCGACAGCGGTCTCGAGGTTCACCACCGCCAGATCGGCGTCACGAAAGAGATGCAGCGTCGTCGCCAGCGCGTGCTCGTAGCCTTTGGCCTTCAGCGTCGGCAGCGCCGCGTCGGTGAGCGCCGTGTCGCCGCCGAAGGCGAGCACGAAGGGCCCCTTACGGTCGCTCTCGACCCAAAAAGTCTCGGGTGGCGCCACGGCGACCCGTGGGTTCCAGAGCCAGAAGCTCAGCTGGTGGACGACGATCGCGCAGAGCCCGAGCAGGCCCCATCGAAGCACGGCAATCATCGTGTGCGGGTGACCTTATTCAGCCCCCGCGGCGTGTCGAGGGGCAGGCCCTTGGCACGGCAGAGGTGCATCGCCAAGAGCTGTCCCGGCACCACGCAGGGCAGCGGCGCGAGATGCTCAGGAAGACCACTGGGCAGCCGCAGCGCCCGCGTCGCCATCTTGCAGAGCCCGGCAGCGTTCGAGATCGCGATCACCTCGGCCTGCCGTCGACCGAGCTCGACGGCGAGCTCCTCGAGGTCTGGCAGCACCTTCCCCTTGGGGGCGAGGAGCAGCACGCAGAAGCCCCGATCGACCACGGCGATCGGCCCGTGGCGGAAGTCCGCCGACGAGTAGGGTTGGGCCACCACGTAGGTCAGCTCGGCCAGCTTCAGCGCGATCTCGAAGGCGCTGCCATAGCAGAAGCCGCGGCCGACCACGGCGCATTGCTCGAGGTAGCGCAGACGCTCGGCGATGGCCTGCGCTTCGAGCTCCTGATCGAGGGTCTCGCGGACGGCGTCGGGGACGCGGTCAAGGTGGTCGATCAGCGTCTGCTTGCCGGTCATCGCCGCCGAGAGCAGCGCCAGCAGGTAGAGCTGAGCGGTGTAGGTCTTGGTCGCGGCGACGCTCCTCTCTTCGCCGGCGTGGCAGAGCAGCGCCTCCGAGGCGGCGTTGGCCAGCGGTGACCCCTCGGTGTTGGTCACCGCCACGGTCATCGCCCCGCTGGCCCGCGCGGCCTCCACCGTCTCCACCACGTCGTAGCTCTCACCGGACTGGGAGATCGCCACGACCAGGGCCCGAGAGAGGTCGGGCGCGGCGCCGTAGCGCGTGATCAGCGAGGGCGTCGCCAGCGCGACGATCTGCCGGTTGTGAGCGCCGAAGAGATACTTGCCGTAGAGCCCCGCGTTATCCGCCGAGCCGCGGCCGACGATCAGCACCAGCTGTGGATCGAAGTGATCGATCGCCTGCGCTAGACGGAGCGCCTTCTTTCGCTCGCGACGCAGGATCCGCTGCAGCACCTGCGGCTGCGAGACGATCTCGCTGCGCAGGACCGACGGAGCAGGCTTTGGGGTCTTTCGAGGCCTGGTCATCTCTTCTCCTCCTCTCGAGCGGCGAGCTGTGGCGCGCCGCCGATGAAGACCTGCTCGAGCGCGCCCTCGCCATCGTAGAGCACCAGATCGGCGACGGCGCCGACCTCTGCGCCTCCTAGCGGCGCGTCGATCAGCGCCGCGGGGGTGCGCGACGCCGCGCCCCGTGCGGCCTCCCATGACGCGCTCGTCATCGTCGCGAGCCCGCTGACGGCGCGCTCCATGGTCAACGCGGAGCCGGCGAGGGTGCCGTCGGGGAGCCGCACAGCGCCGTCGTTCACCTGAACGGAGGTGTTGCCGAGGCGCGCGCCTCCAGCGGGGGCGTCGAGGGCGGCGGTGCAGTCGGTGATCAGGGCGAGCTTGCCATGCCCCACATCGGCGGCTCCTGGCTCGCTCCTCTGCCCCTTGAGCCGCCAGAGGATCTCCAGCACCGGCGCCGCGACGTGCTGTCCGTCGGCGATCACCTCGGCGACCAGCTCGTCACGAGTGAGGAGCGCGCCGGCCAGGCCTGGCTCGCGGTGGTGCAGCCCCCGCATCGCGTTGAAGGCGTGCGTCCCGAGCCGACAGCCCGCGGCGATACCCGCGCAGGCCTGCTCGTAGGTCGCGCTCGAGTGTCCCATCGAGACGACGACCCCGGCGTCGACGAGGCGCTCGACCAAGGGCAGCGCGCCTGGCAGCTCGGGGGCGAGGGTCATCAGCGAGATCCCGCCCGCCGCGGCGGCCAGAAGCTCCTCGAGCAGCAGAGGGTCGGGAGCGCGGAGGTGCTCGGGGGGCTGCGCGCCGGCACGCTCGGGCGCGAGGAAGGGCCCCTCGAGGTGTAAGCCGACCACACGAGCGCCCCGCCCTACTAGCCCCAGCTTTTGGCGCCCGACCTCGATCGCCCGCAGGGTCGCCTCCGGGCTGCTCGCCAAGATCGTCGCGCAGAGGGCCGTGGTGCCAAAGCGCGCGTGGTGACGACAGATGACCGAGAAGGCCTCATCGCTGCCATCGGCGAAGTCGAAGCCTGCCGCGCCGTGAACGTGTAGATCGACGTAGCCAGGCGCGAGGATCGATGTCTCGCCGCCATGGCGCTGCTCGCAGAGATCACCTGCGTTGGCCGAGGAGCCAAGCCCCGAGAGCACCTCCTCGACCCGCCCGCTCGCCCGATCGACGACGAGCGTCAAGAGCTCGCCACAGCGCGCGTCGTCTACACCCCAGCGACCTGAGAGTGCCCAGCGCGACGAGCTCACGCGTCGCGCCCCAGCGTCGCCAGCTCCTCGGCGACCTTCTTTTGCAGCGCGTCGGCGCTGGCCTCGCTATCCGCCTCGACGTGGACGCGGAGGATCGGCTCCGTGTTCGAAGGGCGGACGTGCAACCAGCCCTCCGGAAACGTCGCCTTCAGGCCGTCGCGGAGATCGATCTCGGCGTCTCTCAGCGTCTGGCGCAGCTGGTGGACGACGCGTCGCGCGGCGGTGCCGGCCATAGGCACCTTCTGGGCGCGACGCACCCGCCGAGGCAGCTCATCGACCAGCGAGCTGACCGTCCCGCCGCTGGCGAGGTGCTCGAGGAGCAACGCCATACCGACGAAGCTATCCCGGCATGTATGCACTGCCGGATAGATCAGCCCACCGCTCCCCTCGCCACCCACAACGGCCCGATGCTGCAGCATCCCGGCCACGACGTTGGCCTCACCCACCGGCGTGCGAAACACTGGCACCTGATGGCGCGCGGCGACGTGCTCGATCAGATCGCTGGTGCTGAGGTTGACCACCACTGGCCCAGGGCTGCGACGCAGCGCCAGCTCGATCAGCACCGCGAGCATCTCATCACCCTCGAGGGCCACGCCGCGCTCGTCGACCACGGCGAGGCGGTCGGCGTCGGCGTCCTGGGCCAGGCCGATCCGCACACCGCCGCGGGAGACGACCTCGCAGAGCTCCATCAGGTTCTGCGGCAGCGGCTCTGGCGGGCGCACGAAGTCTCCGGTGGGATCGCAGCTCAGCCGCACCACCGTGCAGCCGAGCTCGGAGAGCAGAATCGGCGTCTCCACCGCGCCGGCGCCGTTGACGCAGTCGATCGCCACGGGGATCCGCGCGGCGCGGATCTTCGCGACGTCGATCTGGGCCAGCACCGCCTCCGTGTGGGCCGAGATCGCCTCGTCGTCGCGGCCGACGGTGGGGATCCGCGTGCCGGACATGCGGCGGAAGGCGCCCTGATTGTAGATATCCGACAGCTCCGTCGCCTCCAGGTTGGAGAGGAAGAGGCCCTCGGCGGACAGCAGCTTCAGCGCGTTCCACTCGGCGGGGTTGTGGCTGGCGGTGATCGCGATCGCGCCCACCACGTCATGGCGCGTGGCGGCGCGGTGCTGGATCGCCGGGATCGGCGCGATGCCCACGTCGAGGGGCGCGCAGCCGGTGGACAAAAGCCCAGAGAAGACGGCGTTGGCCACCATCGGGCCCGAGGGGCGCGTGTCGCGCCCGACGAGGACCTTGCCCTGACCGACGTAGGTCCCGTAGGCCTGGGAGAAGCGCGCCAGGAGCTGTGGTGTGAGGGTCTCGCCGACAACGCCGCGGACGCCGGAGACGCTGATCTTCAGTCTCAATGAGCGCATGGCTTCATCCTTGGGTCGCGGCGCGGACCTGCTGGCTCACCAAGGCGAGCAGCTCGTCGGCCATCTCGGCGGTGGAGGCCTCGCAGGTGACGCGGATCACCGGCTCGGTGTGGGAGACGCGGACGTGATACCAGCCCTCGTCGAGGTCGACACGCACCCCGTCGAGATCCTCGACCCGCGCCGGATCGAGTCGCTCGCGGATCCGCGCCACGGCGCTGTAGGCGCTCGCGATCCGGCAGGGCACGGTGGTGGTGCGAGCGAAGACCGGCGGCAGGGCGTCGGTGAGCGCCTGCGAGCCACCGCGCTGGGCTACCGCCTCGAGCAGGAGTGTCAGCACCGCGATGCCATCATAGGCCAGCTGCACAGCGGCGATCGCGACGCCGCCGCTGTCGTCTCCGCCGACAAGGCCCTCCTCGATCGTCATCCGCTCGACGACGGCCTGGACGCCGACGCCGCAACGTACGACCTGGGCGCCATGGCGCTCGGCGATCCGGTAGACCCGGCTGTCGCAGGTCACGCCGGCCAGCACCTTGCGACCTTTGGGCTGGGGGCTTCGGGCGAGCAGATGCTCGACGGTCAGGGGGAGCGTGGCCCGTCGCCCGAGGGCCTTGCCTTCGCCCGTGATCGCGGCGACGCGCTCGCAGTCGCTCGAGAAGCCGAAGCCGAAGTCGGCGTCGACGGGCTCCATGATCGCCGCGACGTGCGCGAGGTTCGGCGCCGTCGGATCTGGCGGATGAGGGAACCGTTGACCGATCTGACAGCTGATCGGGATCAGCGTGACGCCAAGGCGCCGGCAGACGTCCTGCACCAGCAGAGAGCCGGCACCGTTGCAGGCGTCAACGACGACGCGCAGATCGGCGGCGGCGATGGCGTCGAGGTCGACCCACTCGCCGAGGGCGTCGAGGTAGCGTGAGAAGGGATCGCCGAGCTGATGAATGGTGCCCAGGCGCTCTGTCCTGGCGCGCAGGTAATCGGCTTGATGCCAGAGGTCGAGCACCTCGCGCCCTTCGGCGCTGGAGAGGACAGCGCCGCCGGCGCCAAAGAGCTTGAGGCCGTTCCATCGGGCGTCGTTATGCGCGCCGGTGATACTGATCACCCCCGAGAGGTCGCGCGCCCGCGCCTCGAACTGCGCCACCGCGGTGGGGCAGACGCCAACATCGAAGACCTCACACCCACAGGCCGAGAGCGCCGAGCGGACGGCGCAGGCCAGCATCGGGCTCGAGGGGCGCGTGTCGCGCGCGACCAGCACGGGCCCGCCCTCGAGCCAGGTGGCGAAGGCGCTGACGATGTCGATCAGCTGCTCGAGCTCGAGCCCATCATCGACGCGCCCGCGGATGCCTTGGGGACCTATCTTCACCTGCCTCATAAGGTGCCATCCTCGTGGTCGGGAGCCACTGGTCTAGCATGTTTGGCCGAGCTCAAGGCTTCAGCGCCGCTCGCGCGCGGGCGCAGGCCTCCCGGACGACCAGGTGGTAGTCATGCTCGCAAACGACGAGGGCCCCGCGCGAGCGACGACGCCCCGCCCGGGCCAGCGCCAGCGCCGCGGCGCGCCGCACCTGCCACGCTGGATGCCCGAGCTCGCGCTCCAGCGCCGGAGCCGCCTGCGCGTCAGCGAGCAACCCCAGCGCCTCGATCACCACCTGGCGCTCGCCCTGTCGAGTCGCGGGGTGGTCTTCTCTCAGCAGCGACAGGAGCGGCTTCGTCGCGCGGTGATCGCCGAGCTTCGCCAGCGCGCGCAGCACGGCGAGCTGGGTCTCCTTGCGCAGAGCCTTCAGCAGCAGCGGCACGGCGGCGACGTCGCCGAGCTGACCAAGACAACGCGCCCCGGCGGCGCGAAGCTCGAAGTCCTTGTCGCCGAGGAGCTGCTGCGCGACCGCCCGCGCCTCGGCGCCGAGGTGGACGCAGCCGCGAGCCGCGGCGCGACGCAAGGACTTGTCTTTCGAGCGCAGGCCGAGCTCGATCGCCATCCGCGGCGACGACCGCGCCGGCAAGCTGGCAGGCGCGGGCGCGCTCCTTGGCGCCCGCGTGGGCGCGCTGGCTGGCAGGGTGCTCGAAGCTCCCGCAGCGCCCAGATCGCCCAGACGCCGCAGCGCCGCCACCCGAACCCGGCGGGGCGCCGATAGCGCCACCTCGGCCAGCAAGCGCCGGGACTCCGGCGCGTCAGGCAACGCCGCGATCAGCTCCACCACAAGCGCCGGCGAGGTGCTCGGAGGCAGCAGCGGATCGGGGAGATCGCCGTCGTCGCGTCGCGACGGGAACTGAGAGAGCAGCCAAGCCAGCGCCTTGCGTCGGTCTTTGAGCTTGGGCGGGCGACGCTTGACCATCGGACGGCGGACCTTGCCGTCGAGGGCACGCCAACCATCGCGCGAGACCCAGCGCTGAGCCTCATCGCGGTAGGCGGCGAAGGCGCAGCGCGCCAGCGCCGCGATGGTCCCCCGCTCGACCATCAGGGCCGACAGCAAGCTGAAGCGCTGCCCGAGCCTCGTCGCCCACCCCGCCGTCGCAGCCGTATCGCAACGCAGGGGGCGCGGCCCTACGATCGCGGCGACCTCGCCACAGCGCGCTACCAGGCGATGGCGACCGAGAGCCCCCGCGGCGGCCAGGCGCAGCTCGAAGGGACGCTTGGCGGAGAGCGCCTCGCAGAGCTTGCCCACCAGCGGATCGGGGGGTACCTGCTCGCGCCGGGCGATAGCGCGCAGACTCGCCACAGCCACCTCTGGCTGGGGGTCTACCGCGAGGCGGGTCAGGAGCGCAAACCCGCCGTCGGCGAGGTACCCCAATCCCACCGCAGCGGCGAGGCGAGCCTCGCTGCGCTTCGCCGTCGCCAAGGCGGCCAGGGCGCCTCGCGCGTCGCGGCCACCGATGCGCCCGAGAGCTACGGCCACAGCTCGCAGCACCAACGAGGAGGGGTCGTTCAGCCGCGCCTTCAGCGCCGACAGCGCCGCCACCCGTCCCGAGCGACCGAGGAGCCGCGCCGCCCCCGCACGCAGCTGCGCGTCGCGAGCCGCCAGCAGGCGTCGCGAGGTCTCCTCGAGGGTCCGCTTGGCCAGCCGCTTGCTCTGCTCGGCGGCGGAGACCCCGAGCGCGATCAAGCCCTGGGTCGCCGCCCGTCGCACGACCATGCTCGGGTCGCGAGCGAGGGGCAGCAGCGCGCGCGCCGCTGGGGGCCGCCGCGAGTCGCCGAGCACCCGCACCGCCGCGAGCCGGACCTCGAGGTCGCGATCGCCCAGGGTCTCGATCAGCGGATGGAGCTGGTCGCCGATGCCCACCGCGCCCAGCGCGGCGATCGCCGCCTGCCGTACCCGCGGCGAGGGATCGCGCAGCAGCTTGCCGATCGTCGCCGCCAGTGTGGCGTCACGTCGCTTGCCGAGGATATGCAACGCCCGGGCACGCGCTGGCGCGCTCGCGCTCGAGAGCCCCTCCAGCGCGCGACGGCGCTCGAGATCACAGCCACCAGCGACCAGGATGAGGGCCAGCAGGGCCGTCAGCGTCGCTGACCGAGCATGGAGCGCGAGCCGCGCCTGATCGCTCGCCGCCTCGAGGCTCGACGCTACATCTCCCTGTCCTCGGCCGCCATCGGCCCAGACCACCACCACCCGCGCGAAGGGCTTCGGGATCGCCAGGCGGTCCCAGGATCGCAGGCGCCAAGCCCTCGAAGCCCAAGCGGCGACCAACCCCACGGTCGTCGAGCCGGCACGAGCCAGCTCGCCGACGCGGGCGACGAGCTCACGTCGAGGCCCTCGTGGGCCGTCTGCCGCCAACGCCGCGCGATCACCCGCGCGCAGCCGGCGCAAGAGCCCCAGCGCCCCGGCCACGGCGCCGCCGCTGCTGCTGCCTCGCACAGGCTCGACGCCGAGAGTTCGCGCCAGTCGAGCGGCCAGCGCCCCGTCGTCGCTGCGACTGATCAACACCCCCAAAGGGCGGCCCTCGCCCCGCTCCCCGGCTAGCCACCACAGCGGCAAGGCCGCTAGCGCCACCAGGTCACCGTGCCAGCAGGCAAAGAGCCGTGCCCCGGACGGTGGCGCGCCGATCACCCGCACGCGCCAGGTCGCGCGCAGCAGTCGCAAGGTGACCACCGCAAAAGCGGCGAGCGATGCGCGCCAGAGGCGACGCGCCATACCGAGGCGACGGGTCGAGGTCATCGGCGCTTGCTCTTGCCTTTCGCCTCGCCGCCGAGCAGGCGCCCGAGGCTCTGCGCCTCCCGCTGGGCCAGCTGCTTCCAGCGCTGGCCGCCGGCCACCCGCGCCACCGCGCGGTAGGCGCTCAGCGCGCGACCGAGGTAGGCCACCGACAACCCCTGGAGCTTCCGCGTGCTCTTGCGTCGTTGCTCCTTGTTGAGCTCCTTGGGGAGCTCGGAGGTCAGGGCTTCGGCCATATGGTGATACATCGCCGCGATGCGGAAGCGCGCCGCAGCCTTGGCGGCGGGCCCGCCCAGCGTCTCCACCTTCTCGTAGCGCGCGACGGCGCGGCCGAGGAGCGCCTGCTTGCGTAGCAGCGTCCTGTCCATCGACTCGAGGCGCCAGCGCACCACGTAGCGGTAAAACGCCACGAGCTGCTGCTCGGCCCGACGGATCATAGCCTTGACCTGTGGTGACTCGCCTAGCCGTAGAGAGCCCGGGACCGGACCGCGAACATCCGCTAGCGGTGCCCGGGTGACGATTCGCGCCCGGCGCTCACGGGCCTGCCGCGCCAAGGAGGCGTCTTGACCTGCGAGCCGCTTGACCACCTCGAGCTGCTCGAGAGCGGCGCGCTTGTTGCCGCAAAGGTGCGCGATCTCGGAGAGCCAGAGAGCGGCTCGCGCCCGCAGCAGGTCGGGAGCGTCGTCTCTGCCAACCAGCGACGCCAGGCCCCGACGGGCGAGCCCGATCTCTCCGCGAACCCAGCGCCGGTGGTAGGCCAGCGCCAGCTGGGCAGTGGGGCTGTCCAGCTGGTCGATCGGCGCCGTTGAAGCGTTGGGCGCGCTCGGTAGCGCAGACCGCCGCGGAGCGAGGTCGGCGCGCATCGCCCGCTGATCCAGCCCGGCGCCCGTCGAGGGCATCCCGTTTCCTGGGCTCGCGTCTTCGCCACAGGCGACGAGCAGGCAAGCGAGCACCGCTGGTGCCAGGCTCGACAGGATCGTGGAGGACCTACACAGCGAGCTTGTAGCCGATGCCATGGACAGTCACCAGATAGCGTGGGTTGTTGGCGTCATCCTCGATCGCTTTGCGGATCTTGACCACGTGGTTGTCGACGGTGCGGGTGTTCAGCCCGCGGGAGGCGCCCCAGGCCTCCTCGAGCAGCTGCTCCCGGCTGAGCACTTCGCCGCGGTGCTGTGCAAAGACCCGCAGAATCGTGAACGCGCGGTCCGAGAGGTCGAGGGTGGTCTCTCCCCTGCGCCCCTCGTGGCGCAGGAAGCTGATGTAGATGTCTCCGAAGCGGATCTCCTCGACGTCGGGCACATCGCGCTCTACGGCCTCGTAGCGGCGGCTCCGGCGCAGCACGGCCCCGATACGCGCCAACAGCTCCATCAACGAGAAGGGCTTCGTGACGTAGTCGTCGGCGCCGAGCTCGAGGCCCCGCACCCGATCGAGCTCCGCTCCGCGAGCGGTGAGGATGATCACCGGCACGTCCGGACTGCCGGGTTGCTTGAGCGTGCGGCAGACGTCGAACCCTTCCATGTCTGGGAGCATCAGATCGAGCACCACCAGATCGGGCGTACGCTCGCGAAAGGCGGAGATGCCCTCGCCTCCGCGCGCCGCCGCGGCGACGTCGTAGCCCTTGGCTCGGAGGGTGTCGACCAAACCCATGCGGATCGCCGGATCGTCCTCGATCACCAGCACCCGCGGCCCGGCCTCGCTCTTTCTTGCTACAACCATGCTCACTCCTCGCCGAGCCGAAACAATAGCGTAAACGTCGAGCCCTCGCCGGGCCTGCTCTCCACGGTGACCCGCCCCCCGCAGGCTTCCATGTGGCGGCGCACCAAAGAGAGCCCGAGGCCCGTGCCCTCGACCCCCGCGGCTCGCGCCCCCGGCGCCCGATAGAAGTCGTCGAAGATGCGCTTCTGCTCGGCAGCAGGGATACCGATGCCCTGGTCGACGACGGCCACGCCGACCTCGCCTCGCTGTCGCGTCTCCGCATCATCGACGAAGCGCACCTTCAGGTCGGGGCGTTCTCGCGAGTACTTCGCTGCGTTGGACAGCAGGTTCAGCAGCGACGTCACGGCTGCCTCTCGATCGGCGTAGACGAGAGGCAGATCGGGGGGCGGCGCAAAGAGGATCCGCACCTCCTCGCCGTCGGAGAGGCGCTGGAAGGTCTCCACCGCCTCCCGCACCAACGCCTCGAGGGGCTCTCCCTGCAGGTCGTAGCGCCGCGTCCCACGCTCCACACGGGAGAAATCGAGCACATTGGTGATCAGCTGACCCAGGCGTTCAGACTCGCGGATGATCACCCACTGATAGCGCTCGCGAGCTGCGCTGGTGTCGGCGATCCCCTGCTGCAGCATCTCGGCAAACATCCGGATCGACGTCAGCGGCGTCTTCAGCTCGTGGGAGACCGTCGAGACGAAGTCGCTCTTCAGCCGCGCCAGGTCGGATTCACGGCGGACACCGCGGTAGGTAAAGAAGAGCCCCGAGGCCATCAGCACCAGCAACCCGACGACCACGGCCAGCTGCCGCAGCTCGCCGCGACGTTCGCGCGCGAGCAGCGCGTCGGGGGGACGTCGAGCGCTGAGGATCCAGTAGTTCAGCGGCGCGGGCAGCGGCGCGCTGTAGAAAGGGGCGGGGGCAGCCGCTGCAGCGTCGACGGCGCCGACGCGCTGCAGGCCGAGGCGCATCCCCTCGGAAGAGGTGATCAGGTCGCGCTGCTGCTCGGCGAGGCGTCGGCGCAGCATGCCTTCGGCGAGGGCGAAGCCCACCACGGCGTCCCCGTGGCGCTGCAGCACGAGCATCATCTGCTGCCCCAGCGCGACGCTGCGCACCTCAGCACGGGCCTGAAGGCTCAGCTCGGCGACGCCAAAGCGCGAGAGCCGACGACCGAAGCGCTCGGCGATGAAGAGTCGCTGGGTGTCGCGAGAGACACGCTCGAGCACGCTCTTCGAGGCGCGGCGGCGCAAAAGGCGCACGACCCAACGCAGGTAGAAGCTGCGCACGCTCTCTCGGAGCTTGTAGCGGCGCGCGGCCAGCCGCCGATGGAGGCCCACCAGCTTGTCGATATCCCCGAGCTCGGCGAGGCCCACGTCGGCGATCAGCGCGTAGTCGATGCCCTCCGGGTCGCGGCGCCCACCGAAGCGCCGGCGCAGCTCGCGGAAGGCCTCTCGCGCCTTCTCGCGGGCCTTGCCCTGTCTTCGTAGGCGCGCCACGCCAAGCAGCGCAGCCGGCACCTCATCGCTCGGGGCGCGGGTCTGGGCGAGCTTACGATAGGTGGCCAGCGCGCGGCGACGCTTGCCCCGGTACTCGGCGCTCAGCGCGCCGCGCAGCTGCTGCCAGCGGCGGATCCTGCGCTGCCGTCGCGCGTATTGGCGTTTCAGATCACCTGGCGTCTGGAGGTAGCCCTGGGGAACACCTCGGGGTGGCGCCGAGTGCCCGATGTCGGGCGCCGCCTTCGCAGGGGGGTAGACCAGCTGCCCGCCCCGCACCAGGAAGATGTGGCGCGCCAAGGGATGAGTGGTGACGAAGCGGCTCTCGAGCTCGCCGTCCGGATCCCGCCGCTGACAGCGCGCCGCCAGGTCGACGAGCGCTCGCCGCGCCTCGTCCGAGAGGCGCTTGCCGACCAGCCGCACCAGACCGACCTGGTCGCGCTCATAGCGCTGGCGCAGCAGCAGCGCCTCGGCGCTGTAGGCGCGAAGGCCCAGCACCGCCAAGACCCCCGCCGGCGCGAGGATCGCGGCGACCGTGAGGAGCGGGCGCAGGGTGCGCGAGAGGCGGCTCGGCGTGGACATCGGCGCTCATTGTCGCCCAGCGCCGGTCGCAACTCCAGACCGCGCCGCGAGCGATCCCGTGGTGGCGTCGGCGAGGAGGCGGCCGCCTCGCAGCTCGAGCAGCCGATCAGCCCCCTCCCAGAGCGCCTCTCGATGGCTGACCACGAGCAGCGCACGCTCCTCGGCGAGCCCGCGCAGGATCTCGCAGAGGCGTCGCTCCTGCTCAGCGTCGAGCGCCGCCGAGGGTTCGTCGAGCACGATCACCGCGCGATCACGCAGTAACGCGCGGGCGATCGCCAGCCGCGAGATCTCGCCCACCGACAGACCGCCGCCGCTGCCCTCTCCGATCAGCTCCGAGAGCCCCTCCTCGACGCGGCGGAAGCGCTCGCCGAGGCCCGCGGCGTCGAGGGCCGCCCAGAGCGCCTCGTCGCTCGCCTCGGGCGCCGCGCAGCGGAGGTTGTCGGCTACGCTCCCTGGCAGCAGCAGCGGCTGCTGGGGTACCAGGGCGACCCGCGCGCGTAGCCGCGACTGGGCCCCCGGTGAGAGCTCCTCCCCGTCCCAGAACACACCGCCGCGCTCGAGCGACTCGAGGCCCGCGACCACGTCGAGGAGCGTGCTCTTCCCCGCCCCAGAGTCACCGCGAACCACCACCAGCTCTCCAGGGGAGAGAACGAGCTCGAGCTCGCGGAGCACCCAGCGCTCGCCATAGCGGAACCCGAGCGACCGCAGCTCGAGCGCGCGAGTAAGGCGAGCGGGTGGTCCCGACACCCTCGGCGTCTGAGCCTCGGGCTCGAGAGCCAAGAGATCGTCGACCCGCTCGACGCTCGCGCGGCCGGCGGCGAGGGTCGACAGCGCGTTGCCGACCGCCTTCAGGGGGCGATAGAGCAAAAGCAGCGCGGTGAAAAACGAGACCAACGCCGCCGCGGGGAGCCGCCGCTGCGAGACGAGGCCGCCGGCGTAGATCAGCACCGCGCCCAGCGCCAGCGCCGCACAGACCTCGTTGAAGAGGGGCGAGACCGCCTTGGCCAGCTGCTGCCGCAGCGAGAAGCGGGCCGCGCGACGCGCAGCATCGGCCACGGCCGCGGCCTGCTCACCTTCGACGCCGAAAGACTTTAGCTCCCTGAGCGCCGCCAGCCCTTGCTCGGCGCCCCGGGCAAAATCTCCGAGCGCCCGCTGCCCCCCCTCGGCGCTGCGCTTGACCCGGCGTGAGACGGCCGCGATCACCAGCGCGATGGGCGGCAGGGTCAACAGCGCCAGCAACGCCAGCTGGGGGGCGAGCGTGACCACCACAGCCAAGAGCGCGGCGGCGGCGAGGCCCTCGCGGACGAGCGCTAGCGGCGCGTGAACCATCGCCTGCTCAACACGCGTCACATCGTCGAGGAGACGCGCGAGCAGGTCACCCGCGCTGCGGCGACGATGCGCCGCCAACGGCAGCGCTAAGAGGTGAGCATAGACCTGCGCTCGGAGGCCCTGGCCGATGTCGGCGACGGCGCTGGCCACCAGCGCCGTGTAGAGCAGCTGCGCCAGGCCCTTCAGCGCCGCCAACGCGACGAGCGTTCCCGCGAGCCACCACAGCGCGACACAAGGGGGACCAGGCTGGGTGCCGACGTCCAAGGCGCTCGCCGGCAACCACGCGGCCAGCGGCCCGAGGTGCAGGTTGGTAGGGCCACGAGCGCCGAGGAGCAGGGCCAGCAAGGGCCCGCTGAGATACGCATACGCGGCGGCGGCGGCGGCCACCACCGCCGAGCAGAGCAGCCCGAGGCTGACGCGACCCAGCTGCGGTGCGAGCAATGCTTTGGCGCCGAGGCGTCTGTGGCTACCCCTTGAAGCAGCGCGATAGTCGCCCTGGAACCTCAGAGCGCGGTCTTCAGGCTGCTTCTCAGGCACGTCTCTGCTCAACGCGCTCGTTTTCACTGCGTCGCGGCTTTACCCCCCGGTGAGGCCGAGGCGGATCCGCCAGACCATCCACATCGCCTCGGCGACGATCGCCTTGGACATCTTGGACTGGCCAACGCGACGATCGGCGAAGATGATCGGCACCTCGACGACCTTGAAGCCGCGCTGCAGGGCGCGATAGGTCATCTCGATCTGGAACGAGTAGCCCTCGGAGCGAATGCTGTCGAGGTCGATCGCCTCGAGCACCTGGCGGCGGAAGCACTTGAAGCCGCCGGTCATGTCTGAGACATGGGTGCCGAGGATCGCCCGAGCGTACATGTTGCCGCCGCGGCTGATCGCCTGTCGGGCCAAGCCCCAGTTGACCGTGCCGCCACCCTCGATGTAGCGCGATCCAAGCGCGAGATCGGCGTCGGTGCGGGCACGACTGAGCAGGTCCTGGAGGAAGCGCGGATCGTGGGAGAAGTCCGCGTCCATCTCGAACATGTACTGGTAGTCGCGCTCGAGACCGTACTTGAACCCGGCGATGTAGGCCGTGCCGAGCCCGAGCTTGCCGGCGCGATGCAGCACGGCGATGCGCGGATCGCGCTCGGCGAGCTCGTCTGCCAGCTGCCCCGTGCCATCCGGCGAGGCGTCGTCGACGACCAGCACGTTGGCGTCGGGGAGCTGCTCGAAGACCTGCTGAGTCAGCGGCTCGATGTTTTCGCGTTCATTGTAGGTGGGAACGATGACGAGTACTTCTGATGACATAGCTGCACATGATAGTCGACTGACGCGCCGCTTCCTATCGAAAAGCCATCGAGAGCGTGCAGCGCCGGTGGAGAGCGCCGCCCAGCGCCTGCTTTGGGTATTTGCGCGGCTTCTCTCGCTCTGATAGCGTGAGCCTTCTCACGAAAAACAGCCGCCGCGCTAGCAGCCGACCCAGCGGTCGGTCCAACGAGTCGTTCAACGCATGCGTGTCCTCAAAGCTAGATTTCGAGATGCCGACGCGTTCCTCGAGGCCTACTCCGACGAGCCCCCCCAAGGCAGCCTGTTCTGCCCGACCACGACCCCCCTCGAGGAGGGGCAAGAGGTCGTCGTCGAGATCAGCTTCCCCGAGCTCCCGAATAAGACGATGCTGCGAGGCACCGTCCTATCGTGGCGCTCCGCCCTGCCCAGGCTGCGTGTGCGCGCCGGCGCGGAGGTGGCGTTCGACGCCGTCGATGACGACAAGCGGCTCTTCTTGCTCGAGGTCGCCGCAGGCGAGCACCAGGACGCGGTGAAGCGACGCCACGCGCGAGTGCCGGTAGAGGTGCCCTGCCGCTGGCGCCTCGCCGACGTCGCCGAGAGCGCCGAGGGCACGCTGCGCGACATCAGCATCGGCGGTGCCCAGCTGATCATCGACGAAGAGCTCGAGCTCGACAGCGACGTCGTCGTTGAGCTCACGGCGCCCGGCGGCGCGCAACCTATCTCGATCGCCGCGAAGGTATCGAACGCGATCGACAACGCCTATGGTCTACGCTTCATCTACCGCGACGGCGGCGGCTCGCGGCGCCTGCGCGAGGTCGTGCGGCGCTTGACCTCGGGCGATTGACCTCTGGCGCTTGACCTCTGGCGCTTGACCTCTGGCGCTTGACCTCGGGCGATTGACCTCTGGCGCTTGACCTCTGGCGCTTGACCTCTGGCGCTTGACCTCGGGCGCTTGACCTCGGACCTCGAGCGATTGACCTCTGGCGATTGACCTCGGGCGATTGACCTCGGGCGATTGACCTCGGGCGATTGACCTGAGGCGATGGGGGTCGCTACCCTTGCCCATGATGTACAACAAGGCACGCAGGGACCACGGGGCCATCGCGACGCTGCTGCTTTCGCTGATGTTCGCCCTAGGCGTCGGGGTAGGCTGCTCCGATGACGACTTCAAGGCCGGCCCCGAGGGCGACGGCGGCTCCGGCGGTGACACAAGCGCCGGGCCATGCGCCGACGGCACCAAGCGCTGCTTGGGGCAGGATATCGAGGTGTGCAAGGGCGGGGTATGGACCCAGCTCGAGCGCTGCGACAGCTCGAAGATCTGCACCGAGGTTCTCGGCTGCGTCGACTGCCTGCCGTCGGTAAACCGCGTCTGCAACGGCGCTAACGTCTACGGCTGCAACCCCGACGGCAGCTTCGGCGCGCTGATCGAAGAGTGCCTGACCGAGGCCTGCCAAAACGGCCGCTGTGGCGGCAACTGCAGCGCTGCCTCCCAGTTGATCTACGTGGTCGACAACGACCACAACCTGCTCTCCTTCAACCCCAAAGACGACGCCCACACCTTCACTGCGATCGGCAAGCTGAGCTGCCCCACCGGGAGCGCCTGGCCCGCCTGGGGTGGAAGCTCAACACCGTTTTCGATGTCGGTCGACCGGCAGGCCAAGGCTTGGGTGCTCTATACGTCGGGCGAGATCTTCTGGGTCAACACCAAGACCGCAGCCTGCGTCAAGAGCCCCTTCGTCAAGGGTCAGGGCGGATTCGAGCTCTTCGGCATGGGGTTTGTCAGCGACGCCGCGGGGTCGTCGTCGGAGAAGCTCTACGTCTTCGGCGGCGAGGCCGGCGCGCTCGAGAAGGGCAAGCTGGCCAAGATCGATCCGGCGAAGCTCACCATCTCCCCGATCGGCGCGCTGGCGCTAAAGAAGCGATCACCAGAGCTCACCGGAACCGGCAACGGCAAGCTCTTCGGCTTCTTCCCCGCCGGCTCGCAGAGCTTCGTCGCCGAGATCGACAAGGCCACCGGCACCCTCGGCCAGCAGTGGACCACCCCCGTCAACGGGGACGTCGGCGCATGGGCCTTCGCTCATTGGGGCGGCCGCTTCTACCTCTTCGTCACCGTCGACGGTCTCTTCGGCCAAAACTCGATGGTGCTCCGCCTCGATCCGAAGACCGGCCAGGTCGACACGATCAAAGACAAGCTCCCCAACCGGATCGTCGGCGCCGGCGTCAGCACCTGCGCCCCCACCATCGACTAACCCCTGACCGCCCCCCTGTGTCGAGCAGGCCCTCGGCGAGGTCGGCGACGCGGCGGGCGAAGCCGGGGGGGCCAAGCGTCGCGCGGAGCTCGGCGTAGGCGTCGCGCTGGGCCTGCTGAGCCGCTGGATCGTCGAGCAAGCGACGGACGCCGCTGCCGAGGGCGACCGGCGTGGCGTCATCCTGGAGCAGCTCACAGACAACCTCTCGGTCGCAGAGGAGGTTGGGTAACGCGACACGGTCGACCGACAGCAGCAGCCGCGCCGCCGCAGCCGAGAGCGCCGAGAGGCGATAGAGCACAACCTGGGGCACGTCGGCGAGGGCGAGCTCGAGGGTGATCGTGCCGCTCGCTGCCAAGGCGACGTCGGCGCACGTCAACACCTCGGCCGCGGTCGCCGGGCGCAGGTCGGGGGCGAGCTCGGCGCAGCGGCGAGCCATCGCCTCGTCGGCGACCGCGACGCGGACCTCGAGCGCCCGCTCGCCTCGGAGCGTCGTCGCGACCTCGCGCATCAGCGGCAGGTGGCGCGCGATCTCGTGACGCCGCGACCCCGGGAAGAGGCCAAGGAGCGGGCGTTCGTTTGGGCGACGGGTGTGAGGCACATCCCCTTGGTCAACCAGCGGGTGACCGACGAAGGTCGCGTTGACGCCGCGGGATCTGAACCAGGCCTGCTCGAAGGGCAGCGTCACAGCCAGCCCGTCGAGCAGCTTCGAGAGCGTCTTGGCGCGCCAGCCCAGCCAGGCCCAGCGCTGCGGCGCCACGACCTGCAGTACGGGCACGCCAGCGCGCTTGCAGAGCCAAGCCAGGCGGAGGTTGATCCCCGGCGAGTCTATCAGCACAGCCAGCTGTGGACGGCTACCTGGACGAGCCAGCGCGAGGGCTAGCCGCGCGGCGAGGGAGGTCGCGGTGGGCAAGGCCGAGAGCGCCTCGGTCAGACCGGCCACGGCGAGCTCGTCGCCGCTGCCCCAGCGCTCCATCCCCGCCTCCGCCAATCGAGCGCCGCCAAGACCAAAGGCCTCGACAGCTGGATGACGCCCACGCAGCTCGCAGAGCAACGCCGCGCCGATGCGATCGGAGGAGACCTCACCGGCCGAGATGAAGACCCGCACCGATTCCTAAGACGCCGCAGCTTTGAGGGGTTTGGGAGCGCGGCACCGCGCCTCGCGGCCCGGCCTGGCGGCCTCGAAGTAGCCGATCATCTTATAGACCAGCTGGGCGGCGGCGTAGGCAGAGCGGTGATCGCCCGGCCCAGGCGCGAGCTCGACGACGTCGCAGCCGACGACCCGACAGGCCTGGCCGACGGCGCGCAGAAGCCGCAGGGTCTGATACCAGCCGAGGCCGCCGGGCACCGGCGTCCCGGTCCCCGGGATCACCGAGGGGTCGAGCCCATCGACGTCGACCGTGACGTAGACCGGGTGGTCGGCCAGCCCCTCCACGGCGCGGGCGATCCAGGCGTCGTCCTCCTCGCGCCAGACGTCCTCACCCCAGATCGGGGCCAGCCCATGCTCCTCGATCACGGCCAGCTCCTCGGGACACGCCGTCCGCACGCCGACCTGCACCACCTGCCCCCCGTCACCTCGCAGCCCAAGCAAATGGTAGGCCACGCAGGCGTGGCTATAGGGGCTGCCCTCGTAGCTCGGCCGCAGGTCGAGGTGCGCGTCAATCTGGAGAAACGAGAGCCGCGGATGCACCTCTGCCACGGCGCGCGCTGCGCCCAGCGTCACCGAGTGCTCTCCCCCGAGGACGAAGGGCAACTTGCCGTCAGCGACCACGGGCAGGCTCAACGCCTCGATCTGGTCGATCACCGCCTTGGGTCCGGCCGCAGCTGGCGGCACGAGCGCCGGCAGCGCGTGGATCCCAACCTCACAGGGCTCACAGCCTAGCTCGCGATCATAGGGCTCGACCTGAGCGGAGGCGGCGAGGATCGCCGCTGGACCGTCGCGAGCGCCTGCCATGTAAGAGGTGGTGCCGTCGTAGGGCGCGCGCAACAACACCACCCGGCTCTCGTCGTAGGTGCACTCGTCGGGCGGCAGGCCAAGGAAGGTGTCGTGGAGCTGTTCGATCGCCATCTGACGGAGGGCGAGGCTGCTAGCTCTCGTTAGCGGGAGCATCGGCGGGAGCATCGTCTGTCTCGACTCCGACCTCTCCCGCCTTGCCGCCGGGGCGCATCGCAGAGAGGCGTTTGCTCAACGCCTCAACCCGGTCTCTCATCGCCGTGATCTCGGCGACCACAGGCTGCTGTACCCGCTCGATCGCGCCCTGGACGCTGGCGCGGAGCTTCTGTTCGTAGTCTTCGCGGCGGCGCTGCAGCCGCTCGCGTAGCTCGCCGACCAGCCCTTGGGCGACCTTGGCCTCTGGAGCCACCTCGACCTCTTGCGCGTCCTCCGCGCTCGCCTCGCCTGAAGCGCCGTCGCGGCCGAAGATCGTTCGGGCCCGTTTCCGCAGCTCGTCTTCGACCCCTTGACTCGCCTGCTTGGCGTCGGCCCAGGCCTGCTGTAGCGCCTTCTGCACGGGCATGCGCCAGAAGCGCCGCGGCTCGCCTGTTGGCAGGGTGGTCTCCTCGGGGGTCTCTTTTTCAGTTTGTTCGGACATCACTACCTCGGGAGCTCGGGCCTCCGCGCGGTCGATACGGCTCATACAGCCCGGAAAGAAGCAGCAGCGGGGAGCGTCAGCAGCATTGTAGCGGTTCGCGAGCAGCGCTAACTCGAACGAGAGCGTTGGCTTCCGGAGCTATCTGAACCGTATGAACCCTACCCACCGCGCGGATGAATCCCGAAGACACATTCGGTTTAACCGTGGCGCCTCACCGCTGTCAAGGCGAACATGGCGCAGCGCGTCGAGAGATGCCCCCCCCAAAGGGCGAGATCGTCGGCCGAAGACTCTCACTTCTGCTTTGATGAAGCAGGTTTAGCGGTCGGCTTGGCCGTGAGGGAAGCGGGGACGGAGGCTGGCGTAGCCGCCGCAGGGGCGAGGCGAACCGGCACGCCAGGGAGCTTCTGTCGCGGTGACGTCTGCTTGCCCTTGCCATCGACCGGATCTGACATGCTGCCCATCAGCTGCGAGATCTGCTGACCACAGGACTCCTTGTAGACCATGATCATGATCAGCGCCCCCAGCATCGCCAAGAGCGAGATGATCTGCATCCAGCCCATCCGCGGCGCGGGCCGACGCTTGCTCAGGTAGCGATCCAAGGTGATCGTGGCCGGCGGCGCGTTCTCCCCATCGTCGTTTGGATCGAAGGCCGCGATCGCCTCCTGCTCACGTGCCTCGCGGGGCTCGTCTCTGGTCGTCTCAGCTTCATGGGGGCTGCGCTCGTCCGAGCTCACGGTCAACCTCCTCGTGAGGGCGCGATATCGACCAGGCGGAGGCGCAAGCGCTCCACTCCCTTATAGTGATCGATCTCCGCAACGTAGGCTATGTCGACGCGACTGCCCGGCTCCGGCCGCGACTCGGCCAGACCAAAGCCTATCGCCTGACGGACAGCGCGGTCCTGGCGCAACGCCAGCCGCAGGTGGTTGGCGCCGACGATCTGCGAGCTCTCGACCCGCGCTCGACGGGTCAGAAAGAGCGGCGTCGGGTTACCCTCGCCATGAGGCCCGAGGCGAGCGAGCTGGCGGACGAAGCCGAAGTCGATCGTCGCCAGCGAGAGCTCGGCGTCGAGCTGCAGCGACGGCGCGGGGCGATCCGCCAGGGCTCGCTCGGCGGCGCCCGCGAGGGCGAGGCGGAGCGCCTCGAGCTGCTTTCGCTCGACGGTGAAGCCGGCGGCGGCTGCGTGTCCGCCGAAGCGCACGAAGAGCTCGCTGCAGCGTGAGAGCACGGCAAAGAGGTCGACCCCTTCGACGCTCCGCGCGCTGGCTCGACCGACCTCGCCCTCGAGCGCCACCACCGCCGCGGGGCGCTCGAACTCCTCGGTCAGCCGGCCAGCGACGATACCGATCACGCCAGGATGCCAGTCCTCGTCGGCGACGAGCAAGAAGGGAGCGTCGCCCTGCTCCTCGGCCTGCGCCCGCGCTGCCTCGAGGATCCTGCGCTGGATCTCCTTGCGCTGCTCGTTGAGCGCGTCGCAGCGGCGAGCGCTCTCCACCGCCGTCCGCTCGTTCCGCTGAGCCAGACAGTCGAGGGAGACCGAGGCGTCGCCGAGCCGCCCTGGGGCGTTCAGCCGAGGCCCGAGGCGCCAGCCCACGTCCTCGGCAGTGGGCCGTCGCCCTTTCAGGTCGCAGAGTCGCAGGAGCTCTCTGAGGCCGGGGCGCTCCGTGCGCTCGAGGCCACGGAGCCCGTGGGCGACGAGGATCCGGTTGTCGCCGTCGAGGGGCGCCACGTCGGCGAGCGTCGCCAACGCCACGAGATCGAGATTTTCGCGCGGGTCGACGGCCTCCCGTCCGCGTGCCTCGAGCCGACGGCGCAGCGCTGCCATCACATAGAAGGCCAGACCGGCGGCGCAGAGGCCCTTATAAGGGAAGGCGCAGTCTGGGCGATGAGGATTGACCAGGGCGAAGCCGGGCCAGGAGAGCTCACCCACCCGATGGTGGTCGAGGGCGATTACATCGACGCCGACCTGCTGAGCGTGGCCGACAGCCTCGACGTCGTGGGTCCCTGTGTCGGTGAGCACCAGGAGCTGCACGCCCTGGTCGATCAGCTCCTGGGCCTGGCTGACGTGAAAACCGTAGCCCTCGTCTCGCCGCGCGACCCGGAGCGTGACGTTGGCGCCACAGCGCTTCAAGTAGTCGCCAACCATCGCCGCCGAGCTCACGCCGTCGACGTCGTAGTCGCCAAAGACCCCGATATGCTGCCCCGCCTCGAAGGCCTCCATCAGCCGATCGAGCGCTTGCGAGAGCGCGGCCATCGCCGCCGGGTTGGTCAGCTGCCCGAGCCGAGGCTCGAGGTAGGCCTTCACCGTCTCGAGCTCGTCGACCCCGCGCGCGACCAGCACGCGCATCATGGCGATCGGCAAGGAGAGCTCGCGCGCGAGCGCTGTCGCCCGCGCGTCGTCGGCGGGTTTCAGCGTCCAGAGCTCGGCGGGCATTGGTAGGGAGCCGGACGTGCTAGCGTGCGGCCGTAGACTTGCCAGCCTTGCGCTTGGCGGCGTCGATGCGCTCGTTGAGCAGCACGACCAGCGGGCTGGCGATGAAGATCGAGGAGTAGGTGCCGACCAGCACGCCCGCGGTGAGCGCGAAGGCGAAGGTCTTGAGGATGCCGGTGCCCATCAACCAGATCGCTACGGTGGTAAAGAGCGTGGTCAGCGAGGTCAGCACGGTGCGGCTGAGGGTCTCGTTGATCGAGGCGTTGACCACCAGCGGGAACTTGCGGTCGCGGAGGCGGGCCACGTTCTCGCGGATGCGGTCGTAGACGACGATGGTGTCGTTGATCGAGTAGCCGGATATCGTCAGCAGCGCAGCGACGACCGGCAGGCTGAACTCCGTCCAGGTGATGGCGAAGAGGCCCACGGTGATGAGCACGTCGTGCGCGAGCGCGACGACGGCGCCGGGGGCATAGCGGAAGTCGAAGCGGAAGGCGATATAGACCAGCATCAGCAGCAGGGCGTAGAGCACCGACTTGATACCGTCGTTACGCAGCTGCTTGCCCATCTTGGCGCCGACGGACTCGGCCTGCGGGATGTCTTTGACAGAGCCCTTGCCGAACGCCTTGTCGAAGATCTTCTCGAGGTCGGCACCGAGGCCGCCAAGGGAGACCTCGAAGGCGCGATCCTCGGCGCGGCCGAAGAGCTGCACCTGGTTGACCTCGATCTTGGCCTTACGCAGAATCGCGGCGAGCTGTACCGAGACGGCGGGGCCCTTCTTGGCGTCGGCCTTCTTCGCGGGAGCGCTCGACGGTGCGCTGGTGGGCGCGACCGACGGTGCCTTCTCGTCGGCCTTCGCGGGAGCGCTCGATGGCGCGCTGGTGGGCGCGACCGACGGCTTCTTCGCCTCGGGCTTCTTCGCCTCGGGCTTCTTCGCCTCGGGCTTCTTCGCCTCGGGACGTTTCCCCATGGCCTTCGCCTCGGCGGCCTTGGCTTTGGCTCGCGCCTCGGCCTTGATGGCCTGCTCCGCCGCGATGTCGATCTTCATCGACTGCTTGAACTGGATGTAGACCTTGTCACCACCCTCACGGTAGTCGAACTTCTTCAGCTGATTGGGGAAGGCGTCTTGTACGGCCTTCTTCGCGCGCTTCTGCTCGGCGGCGCTGAAGGAGGAGACCTCGGTGAGCCGGAGCATGAAGAAATGCGTCCGGTCAGCCGCCTGCATCTTGACGACTTCGGCGTTCTTATAGCTCGCGCTCTTCAGCGCCCCACGGATCTGGGCGATCGTGACGGGCTTGGAGAACTCGATCTGGATCTGCGAGCCACCGCGGAAGTCCGTGCCGTAGTTCAGCGCGCTGCCGCGAAGGAACACGTTGGCGACCATCGCCACGAGGCCGGCCACGACGACGAGGGTCGAGATCGTCCAGAACTTCCGCCGCTGGCCGACGAAGTCGATGTTGATATCGGGTTTGATCCACTGGGCCATCGGTAGCTCCTCAGATGCTCAGCTTCTGCGGCTTGAACTTGCCCACGACAACGTCGAAGAGCAGCCGGGTGACGACGATGCCAGTGAACATCGAGCAGATGATGCCGATCAGCAGCGTCAGGGCGAAGCCGCGGATCGGGCCGGAGCCGTACTGCAAGAGCACGATGGCCGCAATGGCCGTTGTCAGCTGGGCGTCGAAGATGGTCCAGAAGGCGCGGGAGTAGCCGGCGTCCACCGAGGCTCGCGGTGACTTGCCGAGCGCCGCCTCCTCGCGAATGCGCTCGTAGATGATGACGTTGGCGTCCACCGCCATTCCGATGGTGAGCACGAGCCCCGCGATACCAGGCAACGTCAGGGTCGCTTGAAAACCCGCCATGATCGCGGCGATGAACAGGAAGTTCACTGCCAGCGCGATGTCGCAGATCAGTCCGGCGCCGCGGTAGTAGTAGAGGATGAACAGAATCACGAGGCTGAGACCGATCAAGAAGGCCATGGAGCCCTTCTGGATCGCGTCTCTGCCCAGCGTCGGGCCAACCTGACGCTCGAAGGTCTTTCGGAGCGGCGCGGGCAGCGCGCCGCTGCGCAGCACACCAGCGAGGTCATGAGCCTCTTCCTGGAGCTTGAAGGGATCCTTGAAGCCACCCAAGGTGATCCGGGCGCGACCGCCGCCGATTCGCTCTTGCAGCACCGGCGCGGAGTTGACCTTCTCGTCGAGAACAATCGCCATACGCTTGCCGACGTTGTCGCCGGACACGCGGGCGAAGATGTCGGCGCCCGTGCGGTCGAAGGTCAAGCTGACCTCGGGACGACCGCTCTGGTTGTCGAACTGCACCTCGGCGTCGGTGATGTAATCGCCGGTGAGCTCTGTACGGCGACGAAGGTAATGGGTGACGTAGATCTTGTCGGGTAGCGGGTTGCCCTTCTTATCCTTGGCGAACTGCTCGCCGAGCATGATCTCGCGGTTCTTGGGTACCTTGAGCGACGCGATGAAGGCCAGCAGCGCCTTCTTGTCCTTGCTCTGGAAGTAGGTGTAGCTGACCGCGCCATTCTTCTTGCCGTCGTAGCTGTCGCTGCGGACCTCGATGCCCTTGGGAGCCTTCTTTCCCGCCTCCGCCATGAAGCCCGACTCGTCGTCGAGGATCTTGAACTCGAGCTGCGCCGTGCGGCCGATGTTCCGCTTGACCCGATCGAAGTCTTTCTTCTTGAGACCAGGAAGCTCGACGACGATGTCGCGCCCCTTGCGCAGGATCGTCGGCTCGGCGACACCGAACTGGTCGACGCGGCCGCGGATCGTCTCCACCGCCTGCCGAATGGCGTACTCCTGGACCTCCTTGACGTACTTCTCGTCCATCTTGAGGCGGAGCTTGCCTTTGGCCTCGTCGCGCTCGACCTCATCAAGGTTCGAGCGAAACGGGGCGAAGAACTTCTTGTCGAACTTCTTGATCTCAGCCGGCTTGAGGAAGGTGACGATCAGGTCATCGCGCCCTTCGTGCTCGATCCGAACCCGGATCTTCTTATCCTTCCGCAGCCGCTCCTCGATATCAGCAGCGATGCGGTCGGCCTTGTCGGCGACGGCCTTGTCGACCTGCACCTCGAAGACCAGGTGAATACCGCCCTGGAGGTCGAGGCCGAGGTTCAGCTTGGCCTTGATGTACTTGGTGTACCACTTGGGGAGGCTCTCCTCACCGACCACCGTGGGCACGAGGTGCGCCACGGCCAGCACGACGAGCAGCAGCATCCCGATCGTCTTCCACCACCACTTACGTTCCATCGATCATGCCATCTTGCTAACGGGCGTTAATCAGCCGATCCGCTGGAGACCGGTAACTCGCGACGGTGAGAAGCACCGCCGACTGCCAGCAGGCCTTCGAGATGCCTACTTCTGCTCCTCGCCATCGACCTCGGCCTGCTTGCCGAGCACATGTGAGCGCAGCACTCGCAAGCGGATCTTCTCGGCGACCTCGATGGTCAGGTAGCGGTCGGTCAGGCCGGTCACGGTGCCGAGCATGCCGCCGTTGGTGATAATCTTGTCGCCCCGCTTGAGGTTGGCCAACATCTCGCGATGCATCTTGGCCTTCTTCTGCTGTGGGCGGATGAGGAGGAAGTAGAACACGGCGAACATCAGCAGCATCGGCGCCAGGTTCATCAACCCGCCACCACAGCCACCGGGTACGGCGCTTCCCCCGCCCTTGCCCTCCGCCTGGGCCAACAACTCGATCCACTGCACATAGGTCAAGACACGACCTCCACATCGCCGGCTGCTAACCGTCGACGATTACACGTTCTTTTCGTCTTTAGCCGCAGTCCTTCGGCAAAAGACGGATTTATCTAGCAAAATTGCCGAAGACGGTCAACGGCTCCCTTCGCCCCGCGCAGCCAACTCGGCCGCAGCGAAGGCCGCGTAGCGACCTTCACGGATCGCTTCACGGGCCCGGCGGACCAGCGAGATGAAGGCGTGTAGGTTGTGATACGTCGCCAGCCTGCTGTAGAGGATCTCCTTCGCCGTATAGAGGTGGCGCAGGTAAGCCCGACTGAAGCGACGGCAGACCGCGCAGGAGCAATCGTCGTCGATCGGCGCGTCGGCGTCGCGATGCTCGGCGTTGGTGATGACGATTCGGCCAGTCGCCGTGAAGAGCTGACCGTTGCGAGCGTGGCGCGTCGGCATCACACAATCGAACATGTCGATCCCTGCACCAATGGCGACGATGAGATCTTCTGGCCTGCCGACGCCCATCAGGTAGCGCGGCCGGTCCGCGGGCATGCGGGGGGCCACGGCGCGCACCACCCGATGCATCTCCGGTGGCGCCTCGCCCACCGAGAGGCCCCCGAGGGCATAGCCGTCGAAGCCCAGCGGGGTCAGCTCGGCGACATGGCGTTCGCGCAGCTCGAGATCCAGCGCGCCCTGAACGATCCCGAAGCGCGCCTGATGGTCGGGGCGCGGCTCACCGACGCAACGCCGCGCCCAGCGCGTGGTGCGCTCGAGGGCCGCGACGATCGCGTCCTTGGAGGCGTCGCTCGGCGCACAGTGGTCGAAGGCCATCGCGATATCGGAGCCGAGCGCAGCCTCGACGGCCATCGCGCGCTCCGGACCGAGCCGCCGCGGCGAACCATCGATAGGAGAGCGAAAGCGCACACCGTCCTCGTCGATCGTCATCTGCTGGCGCAGCGAGAAGAGCTGGTAGCCCCCCGAGTCGGTGAGGATCAGCCGCTCCCAGCCCATAAAGCGCTGGAGCCCGCCGAGGCGCCGCACGCGCTCGTGCCCCGGGCGGAGAAACAGGTGGTAGGCGTTGGAGAGGATGACCTGGGCGCCGAGGGTCTCGAGCTCCTCCGGCGTGATCGCCTTCACCGTCGCGTAGGTACCAACGGGCATGAAGATCGGGGTCTCGTAGCTCCCCCGCGGCAAGCTCACGCGCGCCGCGCGGGCCTCGCCGTCGCGCGCCTCGATCGAAAACTGCAAACGTCCATCGTGCATCGGATGAGATCCGGGCTAGATGCGGCGGAGGCTAGAGCAGGAGCATCGCGTCGCCATAACTGTAGAAGCGATAACCTGCCACCACGGCCTCGCGATAGGCGGCGAGCACGCGCTCCCGCCCTCGAAACGCGCAGACCAGCATCAGCAGCGTCGAGCGCGGCAGGTGGAAGTTGGTCATCAGCCCAGAGACCACGTTGAACTCGTAGCCAGGGCGGATGAAAAGATCAGTGCGACGCGCCGCGGCCAACCCCGCCGAAGCCTCGAGCGTCCGCACCACCGTCGTGCCAACAGCGATGATCGGTCGTCCGGCGCTCCGAGCGCGGGCGATCGCTGCGGCCGATCGCTGGCTGACCTCGTAGCGCTCCTCGTCCATCCGATGCTCGTCCGGATCGTCTTGGCGCACGGGGACGAAGGTCCCGGGGCCCACATGGAGGGTCACCCGGGTCAGCTCGATGCCCCGCTCCTCGAGGGCGGACAGCAGGCCATTGGTGAGATGCAAGCCTGCTGTCGGGGCGGCCACTGAGCCCTCCTCGGCGGCATAGACCGTCTGGTAGCGCTCAACGTCACGGTCGTCTGCCGGCCGCTGGATGTACGGCGGTAAGGGGATCGCACCCAGGCGGTAGATCCAGTCCTCGTCGAGGCTGATCTGGCAGCGTCCCTCGTAGGGCGCGTTGCAGACCTTCACCCGCGCGGTCGAAGGGGCCTCGGCGCTGTCTTTGGGATCTGGTGTGAGCAGCTGCAGGATCTCCCCGGAGCGGAGCCCCTTCGAGGCGCGGAACATGCAGGTCCAGCGCCCCACGCTGATCCGCTCGAGCAGCAAGAACTCGACTCGCCCGCCGGTCGCCCGCTTCGCGCGAAGCCGGGCCGGGAGCACCTTCGAGTCGTTGATCACCACGAGGGCGTCTGCGGGCAGCAGCCCGGGGAGCTCGCCAATGGAGGCGTGGGTCACCTCCTTCGAGTCGCGACGCAGCACCATCAGCCGCCCGCCGTCGCGGCGCGCAGGCGGCCGTTGGGCGATCTGATCCGGCGGCAGATCGTAGTCGAAATCGGCGAGAGTCAGGCGCTGCTTGCCCATGACGGCGCGAGCCTAGTCGGCCACTCCGCTAGGGTCAACTGACGACGGCTCTCTCCAACCAGGCCGCTGGAGGGGTACGAAAAGCCGGCGAACATGCTAGACGTCAAGGATGAAAGTGGCAGGTCCGGCGGCGCCGTCGGCCCGCCGAGCTGTCCCCCAGGTTAGTCAAAGGTCAAGACCATGAAAGAGATTCTCGAGCAGTTGGGCATTGAGCAGATCAACTCCGGCGTATACGCCGATCGTTGGCTGCCAGGCGAGGGCCCCGAGCTGGCGTCCGTCTCGCCAATCGACGGCAACACTATCGCCACCGTCAAGACCGCCACCGAGCATGAGTACGAGCAGGTGCTCGCGGCTGCCGACGCGGCCTTTCGGGAGTGGCGCCGCTGGCCGGCTCCGCGCCGAGGCGAGGTGATCCGCGAGCTCGGCGACGAGCTGCGCCGCCTGCGCGATCCGCTGGGTCAGCTGGTGACCCTGGAGATGGGCAAGATCCTGCCCGAGGGCATCGGCGAAGTGCAGGAGATGATCGACATCTGCGACTTCGCCGTCGGCCTCTCTCGGCAGCTCTACGGGCTGTCGATGCACAGCGAGCGCCCGGGCCATCGGATGTACGAGCAGTGGCATCCTCTTGGCAACGTCGGCGTGATCAGCGCCTTCAACTTCCCCGTCGCGGTCTGGTCGTGGAACGCGGCGATCGCCGCCGTCTGCGGCGACAGCACGATCTGGAAACCCTCGCACCACACACCGCTCACGGCGCTGGCGGTGCAGAAGATCTGCGAGCGCGTGGTCGAGAAGACCGGCGCACCGCAGATCTTTTCGCTGCTCACGGGGAAAACGGGCCGCAAGCTGCCACGAGACGGCCGCGTGCCACTGGTCAGCGCCACGGGGTCGACGGCGATGGGCAAGATCGTCGGCGAGCAGGTCGGCGCGCGTCTGGGCCGCACCATCCTCGAGCTTGGCGGCAACAACGCCGTGCTCGTCACCGAGGGCGCCGACCTCGACCTGGTGATCCGCGCCACGCTCTTCGGCGCCGTCGGCACCGCCGGGCAGCGCTGCACCTCGACGCGCCGGCTGCTCTTGCAGAAACCCATCGCCGGTGAGGTCCTCGACCGGCTGGTCAAGGCCTACGCTCAGGTGCGCATCGGCGATCCCCTCGCCGAGACCACGGTGATGGGACCGCTGGTCGCCGAGAGCGCGGTCGCCGACTACGAGAACGCGCTGAAGCTGGTCAAGGAGCAGGGCGGCGAGATCCTCTGCGGTGGCAAGGTGATGGCGGGGATGCCGAGCGGCTGCTACGTCGAGCCGACGATCGTCAAGGCCAAGGCCGACATGCCGATTGTGCAAGAGGAGACCTTCGCGCCGATCCTCTACGCCATCGAGGCCCAGAGCGTCGACGAGCTGATCGCGATCCAGAACAACGTGCCCCAGGGCCTCTCCTCGGCGATGTTCACGCTGAACATGCGCTACGGTGAGCGCTTCCTCTCCAGCGAGGGATCGGACTGCGGCATCGCCAACATCAACATCGGCACCAGCGGCGCCGAGATCGGCGGCGCCTTCGGCGGCGAGAAGGAGACCGGCGGCGGCCGCGAGGCCGGCAGCGACTCCTGGAAGGCCTATATGCGCCGTCAGACCGTGACGATCAACTACAGCACCGAGCTGCCGCTCGCCCAGGGCATCGAGTTCGGCAAGTAGCCTTTTCTCCGTAGGCGGCGGAGCGGCCGGGCCCGCCGCCCCTTCGTCTCTCAGCCCCCTCTTCTCAGCCCAGCGCGTCGAGGGTCTCTTTGAGGGCGGCGTTGTCAGGCTCGATCTCGAGACCGCGCTCGAGCATGCTCTTGGCCTTGGCGTTCTCGCCGAGCGCGGCGTGTATCTTGCCCAGAGCGCCGAAGATGTCGGCGCGGCTGATACCCCAGTCATTCTTGGGGTTCTGTAGCAGCATCGAGCGGTAGATCCGCCGCGCGTTCTGCCAGTCGTTCTGCTGCATGTAGACGCGCCCGAGGGCGACCAGCGTTGGACCGCTGGTGCTGTCGATGCGGTAGGCCTTCTCGTATTGTCCGCGGGCAGCCTCGATGTCCCCGCGGCGCTCGGCGACCACCCCGAGGAGCTGGAGGTAGCGCGCAAGCTCCTTGCTGCGCCGGTTACCCGCGGCATCCACCAGCTCGCCCAGGATCGGCTCGGCGTCGTCGAGGCGGTCGGCGCTACAATAAGCCTCCGCCAGCGGCACCAGCACGCCGGTGTCCTTTGGCGCCAGCTCCCGCGCGCGCTCCCAGGTCTGAACGCTGCGCTCCGCCTGATCGAGCTTGTCTCGATAGAGCATCCCCAGCTCGCGCAGCAACGCCAAGAGTTCGTCGCCCTGTACGTCGCCTTTCCGCAGCTCGATCAGCTCGGCCACTCGAGCCCAGTCGCCCTCCTCCCGCGCCAGCGTCTCCAGCGCCCCCGCCGCCTCGCCATGCGTCGGCGAGAGCTCCAGCGCCTTCTCATAGTGCGCGCGGATCGTAGCGGCGTCCCCGCCACCGCGCGCCAGGAGCACCTGCGCCTTGCGAAACTCGAGCTCGGCTTGCTCGTCATCGGAGGGGTCGAGGGCCGCGGCCTTGTCGAGGACCTCGAGGCATTTATCCCACTGCTGCGTGGTCTCGTAGAGCCGCGCCAGCTCCGCGAGCGCCGTGACGTTCGTCTCGTCCTGCTGCAACACCTCCTCGAGCACCTCGGCTGCCGCCTCTGGGTCTTCGAGGTGATCCGTCCAGACTCGCGCTACGGCGACGAGCTTGCGCACTGAGCCGCCCGCGTCGCCATCACCGAGCAAGAGCCCGGCTCGCTTACGGAGCAGCTCGACCAGGTCATACCACTGCTCCTGGCGGCGCAACAGCGCCTCCAGGCGGGCGTAGGCGCCCTCATGCCGTGGCTCCTCGTCGAGGATCTGCTGCAGGTACCCGGAGGCCGCGCCAGCGTTGTCCAGCTTGTCGGCGGAGAGCTCTGCCAGCGCCTGGAAGATCTCGATACGGGCTGTGCCCTCGAGCCCCTCGAGTCTGCGCATCAGGACCCCTTCGACCGCCGGCCAGTCCTCTCGCTGTCGCTGAAGCGCCTCAAGGCCGCTCAGGGCCTCCTCGTCCCGCGGCTCCAGGTCGAGCACGTCCCGGTAGCAGTCGATCGCCCCCTCTAGATCATCGAGGTTATCCCGCTGCACCTCTGCCGCACGCTTGCGCAGCGCCACCTGCCGGCTGGCGTCGTCGGCCAGCGGAGCGAGGCGTGTCAGTACGTCGAGCAGCTCGGGCCATTGTTCTTGTTGCTCATAGAGCTGCCTCAGCGCCTCGAGCGCGGCTCGATCGAGTTCGTCCACATCGAGCACCGCTCGCCAGGCCTCGATCGCCCCGGCGTCGTCGTCGAGGGCGTCCTCCCGCAGCCGCGCCACCTCGGTGAGCAGCTCGCGCTTCTTGAATGAGTCGTCGATGAGCTCCGCGCGACGCACGAGCACGCCAGCGAGCTCCTCGAAGCGGCTACCCCGCTTGTAGATAGCCTCCAGCGCCCTCAGCGCCTCCCGGCAGTCGGGCAAGGCCTCGAGCACGCGCTGCAGCTGCGCCTCTGCCTCGCCGGGCTGTCCGAGCCTATCCCGATGCCAGCCCGCCGAGCGCAACCCGAGCTCGCGTATGGCGTCATCCGAGAGCTGATCGTTCTCCAACACCGCGGCGGCCTTGGCCGCCAGCGCCTCATAGCTGCCAAGCGCCTCCGCGAGCCGCTCGAGCTCATTGAGCACCGTCGCGTTCGAGGGCTCCTCGATCAAGCCGTCGGCGTAGGCCTCGAAGGCGGCCTGCTCGTCGCCCAGCTGCTCCTCGGAGATCTTAGCGATACGCTCGTAGAGCCCCAAGCGCTCGATCGGATCGACCAACGTCGTCAGCCGCAAGCCGAGCAGCTCGACCACCTTGCCGAAGTCGCTGGCCTGCTCGTAGATCGGCTCGAGCACGTCCAGCACGCTGGTCCGGTAGAGCTCCTCGTTAGCGAGCGCCTCCATCGCCTCTCGCGCGCCAGCGTGCGTCGGATCCTGCTCCAGCGCGCTGCGGTAGGCGGCGAAGGCCCCGTCTATGTCGTCGAGCTCCTCCTTGCGGATCTGGCCAGCGCGATAGCTGAACTCGGCCTGCTCGCTGGGCGAGGTCACGGCTTGCACCCGCCGCTCTAGGATCTCGAGCAGGTCATCCCACTTCTTCTGTCGCTCGAGCACCCGATCGAGGGCCTCTAGCGGCTCGCGCTCGTCGCCGCCAGCGTCGAGCGCCATCCGGAAGTGCTGCTCGGCGCGCTCGTCATCCTCGAGCACGTCTTCGAGCATCCTGGCCAGCTTGAGGTTCAAGCGCCGCCCGAGATCCATGTCGTAGATCTCGTCGAGGCGCTCAGCGTAGACGTCGACGAGCTCCTTGGTGGCCCCAAGCCCCGCGCCGAGACGGTCGAGCTCACCGTGAACCTGCTCATCGGCGGGATCCTCGGCGAGAGCCCGACCGAAGGCCTCGAAGGCGGCGCGCTGATCGTCGAGCCCCTCCTCGGCCAGCTCCGCGACACGCACCAGGACGTCGCGCCGCTCCTGAGGATCGGCGATGGTGGTGAGGCGCGTCTCCATCACCCGGATCAGCGCCGGTACATCGGCCCGGGCCTTGTACATCTCTTCGAGCACCAGGGCCACGCGGACCCGCTGCCCCTCGTCATCGAGCAGCTTCTCCAGCGCCTCGGCCGTAGCCTCGTTTCGTGGGTCGTCTCTCACCACACGCTCGAAGCGTTCGATCGCGCCATCGAGATCGCCGATCTCGTTGGCGAGGATAGCCCCCGCTCGGAAGCGCAGGCCGTTGACCTCGTCGCCGTCGACGAGCTCCGCCTTGGCCTCGACGATCTCGAGCAGATCGCTCCACAGCGCCTCCCGCGTGTAGAGCCGATCGAGGGCGTCGATCACCTCTCGCCTCTGTCCGTCGTTCCCGTCGGCGTCGTCGCGCTCGAGGATCGCCTTCAGCGCGTTGATCGCCTCGAAGTTATCCTCCAACCGCTCCTCGTAGCAGCGCGCCACGGCGAGCTGCAGCTCACGCCAGAGCTCTGGATCGTCGGTGAGCTCGAGCTTGCGTTGGTAGACCCAGATCAGCTCGATCCACTCCTCAGAGGCGATGTAGAGCCGCTCTAGCGCATCGAGGGCCCGGCCGCTGGCCGGGTCGAGGCCCAGCACCTGGCGCCAGGCATCCACCGCCGCGACGGGATCCGGGAGCTGCTCGCTGTAGATCTCGGCGATCCGCTCGAAGGCGCGCTGCTGCTCGCCCGGGTCCGGCGAGAGCTCGGCCTTGCGCCGCAGCTGGTCGACCAGCTCCTGCCATCGCTCGAGCAGCTCGAGCAGCTGCAGCAGCGAGGTCATCGCGTTCTCGTCGTCGTCGCGGACCCCAAGCACACGCCGCCAGGCGTCGACGGCGCCCTCCGGGTTGTCGAGCTCGTCCTCGAGCAGCTGCGCCACGCGGGTATGAAGTCGCGCCTGCAGATCGAAGTCGTAGGTCTTGTCGACACAGCGCTCGAGCAAGGCGACGATGAATGCCCACATCCCAAGCTGATCGGCGAGGCGCTCCGCCTCCACCAGGCTCTCGCTATCCTCCGGGTTCTCTTCGAAGGCGCGACAGAGCGCGCGGAAGGCCAGCTCGAGGCTGCCGCCGCGCTCCTCGTGCAGCCGCGCGATCTCCTTGAGCAGAAACACGCGGCGGTCGGAGTCCTCGATGAACGCCAGCTGCGCGTCATAGATCACCACCAGCTTCGCCCACTCGTCAGCGTTGCGGTAGATCGGCTCGAGGATCTGAGCGATGCGGAAGCGCTGCTCCCGATCCATCACGAGCTGCTCCAGCGCCGCGATCGCGGCCTCGTGGCCCGGATCGCGAACGAGCACCTCTTCATAGTGGTCGATCGCCGCGCCGAGGTTGAGCAGCTTCTCCTCGTAGATCATGCCGAGGGAGAACTTCATCTCGATCAGCGCTTCGGCGTCGTCGACGTAGTCCATCTGCCTATTGATCAGCTCGCAGAGGTCCTCCCAGCGCTCCGTGTCTCGGTAGAGACGCTCGAGAGCGTCCACCGCCTGCTGGTCGTTATCCTCGTCGAGGATCTGCTGGTAGGACTCGATCGCCGCGGTCATATCCTCGAGGGCCTCCTCCCAGACCCGGGCGATCTTGAACATCAGATCGCGGCGCTTGGAGGAGTCGAGGGTCGCGTCGACCGTGTTGCGGTAGAGCTCGAGCAGCTCTTGCCACTGCTCATGACGCATCAGCAGCTGCTCGAGCAGGCGGAAGGCCTCCTCGTCGGCGGGGTTGTTGCGCAGGACGCGCTCGAAGCTCTCCTTCGCTGGCTGCCAGGTGTAGAGCTTGTCGTCATAGAGGTGGCCGACCAGCAGCGCGATCTCGCGGCTGGTGTCGTCTTCGGCGAGGTTCTCGTCGAGGTAGCGCGTGAAGACGTTGGCCAGCGCCTCCCAGCAGTCGAGGATGCCGGTTAGCCGCATCAGCTGTTCTCGGATCCCGCCCTCTGTCGGGCTCTCGAGGAAGACCTTGCCATACCAGGTGAAGGCGCCCTCGAGATCTTCGAGCTGCTCCTCATAGAGCTGGGCGATGCGGGTCATCAGCGCCAACCGATCCGCAGCGTCCTCCGCCGCGGCGAGGCGAATCTCGTAGATCGTGATCAGGTTGGGCCAGTCTTGACGTGAGCTATAGATCGGCTCGAGCAGCCGCGCTGCCTCTTCGCCGAGCTCGAGATCGTCGAGGTACCCCTCGAGCTTCTCCACCGTGGCCCCGTGGCTCGGCGAGGCCTCGAGCAGCCTCTCGTAGGCAGAGAGCGCCGCTCGCGGCTCGGCGAGCTGACCCGCCCGGAGCTCCGCGAGGCGGTAGTAGAGCTCGACCTGTTGGTCGACGTCCTCGGCGAGCTCTGCGCGATACGAGAGGAGATCGGCGAGGTCTGGCCAGCGTTCGGTCTGTCCGTAGAGGCCATCGAGGGCGTCGAGGGTCGCCTCGTGGTCGCGCTCGTACTCCCGCACCCGCTCGAAGCTGGCGATGGCGTCATCGGCCCGCTTCAGCTGGTCCCTGTAGAGCTCGGCGGCGCGCACCAGCAGCTCGACGCGGAGCGCGTCGGCGGCGACCAGCTCGATACGCCGCGAGAGGATCTCGAGCAGCGACTCCCAGGCCTCCGTCTTGCTGTAGATCTCCTCGAGCGCCTCGAGCGCGTCTTCGTGCTCCGGCTCGATGTCGAGCAGCGCCCGGAAGTGCTGCTCGGAGCGCGACAGGTCGTCGAGCTCGTCGCGCGTGGTCGCCGCGCAGATGCTGTGGATCCGCTTGCGCTGCTCGAGGTCCAGCACCTCGTTGGCGACCCCCTCGAGCGCAGAGACGAGCCCCTCGTGATCGCCCGTCGCGCTGGCTACGCGGACCAGCGTGTCGACCAGCTGCTCAAGCTCCGGCTCGCTCGCCGCGGCCACCAGGGCGCGCCGATAGGCCGCGAAGGCGTCGCCGAGCTCATCACGAGCGTCCTCATGGATCGTCGCGATGGTGCGCAGCAGCTCGACCTTCTCGCTGACCGCGGACGCACGCTCGGCCTGCAGCTCGTGGACCTTGATCAGCGCGTCCCAATCCCCATCCTCTCGGTAGATCGGCCCCAAGATCTCGCAGACGGTCAGACCGTAGTCTTCGTTATCCTGCAGCTCCGCCAAGGCCTCACGGGCGCCGCGATGCCCGCGATCTCCGTTGAGCACCTCGCGGTAGCGCTCGATGGCGAGCGCCAGATCGTGGAGGTGTCGGTGTGAGATCTCTGCCGCCTCGAAGAGCCGGTCACGACGCGCCTCGCCCTCTTCTTCCGCGAGCGAGATCTGCCGCTCGAGGATCTCCATCAGCTCGGGCCAGCGCTCGGCCGCGCGATAGAGCCGTGAGAGCACGTGGAGCGCCTCCGCGTCGTCGTGGTTCTCTTCGAGCACGGCGAGCTGCGCGTTGATCGTCTCCTCGGCGTCCTCGAGCTGCTCCTCGTAGAGCTGCGCGACGCGACGCCAGAGCTGCTGCCGGACCTCGCTCTGCTCGGCCAAATCGACACGTCGCCTGAGGATCCCGATCAGATCGAGCCAGCGATCGGCCGCCAGGTAGAGCCGCTCGAGCGCGTCGAGCGCCTCCTCGGATGAGGGGTCTTCTTCGAGCAGCTTGCGGTAGATCTCGATCGCCTCGGCAGGCTGCTCGAGCAGGTCATCCTCGATGCGCCCCATCCGGGCCAGCAGATCGAGGCGCTGCTCTCGCTCGGCGACCCAGCTCAGCCGCTTGCCCAACACGTCGACCAGCGCGCGCCAATCTTGCGCGGCCTCGTAGAGACGAGCCAGCGCCTCGGTCGCGACGAGCCCGGTCTCTGGGTTGTCCGGGTCGAGCTCGAGCAAGCGCTGGTAGCTCGCCGTCGCCTCCTCCGGCGCGTCAAGGCGCTCATCTTGCAACCTCGCCAGCTCCGCGATCAGCTTCGATGAGAGCGCCACATCCTCTTCATCTGCAGCCTCGAGGGCGGCCTCCCAGGCCCGCGCCTCGGCCTCCCAGAGCTCGAGCTGCTCGCCCAAGCGCTTAACCGCGTCCTGGATCTCGGCGGCCTCTGGCTCGATCCGCAGCGCCTCGCAGTAGCGATAGAACGCGGTCTCGAGGTCCTCGGTCTGCTCCTCCGAGAGACGAGCCACCCGGGTGAGGAGCTCGACCTGCTCATCGCGATCCTCGGAGAGCTCGCGGCGGATCGCGAGGACGGTGACGAGGTCTTTCCAGCGCATGCTGCGCTGATAGATGCCCTCGAGGATCTCCGTGATCCGGCGCCGCTCCTCGTCCTCGGTGAGCAGGAGCTCGAGCAGGGAGGTCGCACCCTCATGCTCGGCGTTGGTGCTCACGACATCCTCGAGGAGATCGAGCGCGGCGCCGACCTCGGCGAGCTCGCGAGCGCGCACCTCGGCCTGTTGCACCTTCAGATCCGCCGCCTCATCACCGCTCTTCGCGTGGTCGAGGCGACGCCCGTAGAAGTCCGCCAGGTCGCTCCAGCGCTCGCCGTCGCGGTAATGTCGCTCGAGCGCCCGCACGGCCTCTTCGTCTCCGGGCTTGAGCACGAGCATCTGCTCGTAGGCCTCGATCGCCGCCCCATCGTCGCCGAGGACGTCCTCGTTGAGCGCGCAGATCTGGGCCAGGATATGGCGCCTCTCGTCGACGTCGTCGGCGAGGTCGCGACGGTGATGGAGCACATCACGCAGCTCCTGCCACTTGCCCTTGTCGCGCAGGATCCGCTCGAGCAGCCCGAAGGCGTCGGAGTGCGAGGGATCGAGCTCGACGATGCGACGGACGTGCTCCTCGGCGTCCTCGGGCCGCGAGAGCGGGCCGTCCAGGGCACGCGCCAGGTCCCAGCGCAGCGCCAGCTCGAGCGCCGTGTCATCTTCGACCTTGTCGAGCGCCTGCTCGAGCGCCTGCGCGAAGACCTCATGCTTCTCGGTCTGCTCGGCCAGCCGCGCCAGGTCTCGTCGCGCTTCGTGATCGGAGATGTCGGCGGCGAAGAGCTCTGCAGCGGCCCATCGCGCCCGGTCGTGGTTGCCCAGCCGCTTGTCGTAGAGCACCTGCAGCCGGCGGAGCAGCTGCTTCGCCGCCTCGTCTAGCCCCTCGTCATCGCGCGCCTCATCGAAGAGTACCTCGAGGGCGGCGGCGAGCTTCTCGTGGTCTTCAGCGCGCTCGTAGATCGGCTCGAGCAGCCTGGCGACCCGCGGGCGGTGGTCGCCCTCTTCCACGAGCTGTTGCTCGAGCGCCAGCGCCGTCGGGCGGTGGTTGACGTCGATCCTCAGCGCGCGCTCGAGCGCGTCGATCGCCGCCGCGCGATCTCTCAGCTCGTCGGCGTAGAGCTCACCGAGGCCGTGGAGGATCTCGACCTTCGTGTCGTCATCGTCGACGAGAGTCAGCTGCCGCTGGAGCACCTCGACCAGCTTCGACCACTCGTTGCGGACGTGATAGAGGCGCTCGAGAGAGCGCAGCGCGCGCAGGTCGTTGGGATCCGCCTCGGCGATGCGGGCGTAGGTCTCGATCGCCGCCGCCGGATCGGCCAGCCGCTCCTCTTGCACGAAGGCAACCTTGAAGAGCTTGTCGACGGTCTCTTCGCCCGTCGCCGCCCCACCGTCGGCCAGCGCGGCCTGCCGCTCGATCACGGAGACGAGCTCCGACCAGCGCTGCCTAGAGCTGTAGATCTGCTCTAGCGCTTCGAGGGCGTCGCTGTCCGTCTCGTCGATCTCGAGCAGCGCCAGGTGATACTTCTCAGCGTCCTCGGGGCGGTGCAGCTGCTCGGCGCAGAGCTCCGCAACCCGGCGCAGCTGCGCCTGCTTCATCGCGGGGTCTTCAAGCTGCGAGACCCGCTCGTCGTAGACACCGGCCAGCTCCTCCCAGGCCTCCGAGGCGGCGGCCAGGCGCAAGAGCTCGGCATCGAGCTGAATGTCGTCGGGGGCTAGCCGATACGCCTGGGCACACCAGCTGAAGGCTAGCTGGCGCGAGCCCAGCTGCTGCTCGCAGATGTCGCGGATATTGGCCAGCAGGGAGAGCTTCTCGGCGAGCTCTTCGGTGCCGTCGAGGAGCCCTTCGTAGATCGACAGGAGCCGACTCCACCGCTCGGTCTGCCGGTAGAGCGGCGCGATCGCGCGGCAGGTCTCGATGTGTCCTGGCGCGACCGCGAGGACTCGCTCATAGGCCTTCACCGCCCGCTCTGGATTATCGAGCTTCGTCGCGCAGAGCTCACCTACGCGGGAGTAGAGCCGAACCTTGAGTCCCGTCTCGGAAGAGCGATCGGCGGCGTTGGTCAGCGTCTCAGCCAGCGTGCCCCACTGCGCTCGTTCGCCAAAGAGCGCCTCGAGATCATCCCAGCGGCGCTGCTGCACGTAGAGCTCGCGAAGCAGGGCCAGCGCCTTGGGGTGCTCGGGGCGCAGCTCGAGCACCTCGCGCCAGACCTCCACCGCCGCCGCCGAGCCATCGGCGCCGGGCGAGGTCGAGGAGCTGCGAAGCCGGTTGGTGTAGATGTCGCCAAGCTGCTCCAAGATCGTCAGCGCGGGCTCGACGTCGGCTTCGGCTTCTCTCTGACGATGCAGCACCTCGGCCAGCGCCGCCCAGCGGTCCTGCCGTCGATAGAGCTCCGCCAACGCCTCGAGCGCCTCCGCGTCGCGGTCATCTTGCTCGAGCAGCTGGTTCCAGACCTGGATCGCCTCGCCAGCGTCGCCCAGGCGCTCGGAGGCGACCCGGGCCATCTCCTGCGCCAGCGCGCGCCGCTCCTCGCCGCTGCGGTGCTCCGCCTCGCGACGGAGGAGGTCGATCAGCGCACGCCAGTTGCGGCGGCGTTTGTGGATCTCCCGCAGCTTGCCCAGCGCCTCGCTCTCGAGCGGCTCCAAAGAGAGGATCTCCTCGAGGGGAGCGATCGCTTGCGAGTGGTTGCCGAACTTCTCAAGCCAGAGCGAGACCACCCGGTGCAGCAGCTCGACCTTCCCGGCCGTCTCGCGCTCGACGTCTTTGCGCCGGTTGAGCACGTTGATGAGATCGTTCCAGCGGCCCATCTGCTCGTAGCGCTCGGTGAGGGCGAGCAGCGAGGGCTGGTGCTCTGGTCGCAGATCGAGGATCGCGTTGTAGGTGTTGACCACCATCACGTCGAGCTTGAGGTGCTCGGCGTAGATCTCGACGATCTCCTCGAGCAGGGCGATCTTCTGGTCGACCTGCCCCTCCTCGAGGCCGTCGATCTCCTCTTTGAGCAGCTCTCGCAGCGCGTTCCATTTTGGCGGATGCGTCGCCCGATAGAGCCGCTTGAGCGCCTCCATCGCCTCGACGTCGGCGGGCGCCAACCGCAGCGTGCCCTTCCAGATGTCGATCGCCTTTTCGAGATTGACCACGTCATGCTCGGCGACCTGAGCCATCTCGCGGGCGATCTCGAGCCGCCGTTCGGCGTCCTTCTCGAGGCGCTGGGCGGTGTCGAGGAGGGCGAGGATCTTCGCTGGCTCGTCCTGCTTGCGATAGTGAGCCCGGTAGAAATCGAGCATCACGCGCTGCGTCGGGTCGGCCTTGCGCACCCGTCGGAAGAACTCCTCGGCGCGGCTCCCGTCGTCGAGCTTATGAGCATAGATCTGGCCGATCTGGACCAGCATCCCTGGATCCTGCGCGCTCGGCGCCCGCGCCCTCAGGGCGTCCTCATAAACCTTGACCAGCGACGACCAGTCTTCTTCGGCGGTGAGCAGCCCGACCAAGCGGCGCAGCGCCCGATCGCAGGCCGCGTCGAGCGCGAGGGCCCGACGGTAGTAGTCGATCGCCTTGGGGCGATCAGCGTCGAGGCTCTGCTCATCGCCCTCCGTCGTGGTCTCCTTTGGGGAGCGAAGGACCACGTCTCCAGCCCAGAGGTCGCCGAGCGCCAAGAGCGCCGACACGCGGTCTTGCTGCGTCGGCGCGACCGAGGAGCGGCTCTCGAGCAGCGCGGCGAGCTCGGAGAAGCGCCCCTGACCACGGAGCAGCCGCTCGAGGTGCCCGCTCGCCTTGCGGTTGCGCGGCTCGACCTCGAGGCTCCGTCTCAGGCACTCCTCGATCCGGGCGGCCCCGGGCTCGTTGCGCCAGATCACCTCGGCCGCCGAGAGCAGCAGGCTGGTCGAGAGCTGTCGATCGGTGGCGGCCTCGGCCTCCTCGATGTACTTCTCCGCGATGCGCTGCCAGTTCTCGCGCATCATCTCGAGGTGCTCGACGGTGTCGCGCATCTCTTGATCGTCGGGACGTAGCTCGAGGGCGGCCTTGAACGCGGCCACCGCCGCCGTCTCGTCGAGGAGCTCCTCTTCGAGCACGCGGCCCTTGAGACCGAGCAGATCCGCTCGACGATCGCGGTCGACCACCGGCAGCTCAGCGTCGATCAGCCCGACCAGGGCGGACCAATCGCCGCTCTGACGCAGCTCCCCCCGGACCTGATCGAGCAGCTCTCGCTCATCGGTGGAGAGGTTGTCTCGCGAGCCGAGCAGCTTGACGATCTCCCCCAAGACCAGGCTGTCGTGGGGGCGATCCTTTAGCGCATCGAGGTGATGTTGCATCGTGGAGCTCATATGAACTGGCCTCTCCACAGCGGTGCGCCCTGCGGCGCCCCTTATGAGAGGAGCGCTCGGCCACGCCGACCGCCCTCTTCCCGCGCTGGTTCGCCCCGCCACGGTCGGTTCGCCCCGCGTCGTCGCGCGCCAGCCATCGTTCGTTTTCGCAAGCGGCCTGGATGCCGCGTAGCGCTACCCTCACCGACCTCCGACGAACGCCGGGAGACAGGCCCTCGAGCGAACCCGACGACCGCGCAGGAGCACGAAAATCCCGCTGTCTTTCTCGGCGCTTATCGGTAGAGCATCCTACCAGCAGGCTCGCTCGGGATTCAACCCACAAAGGGAGGGGCCGGGCGCATCTCTAAGTTACCGGAAGCGTTTGGAAAGCCCTAGCCCTCGCGCGCTCTCTCACACCTGCTACGCTAGCCGCTGTGACACGGAGCGAGAGCAGCAGCGCGGTCACCATCTCACCGCCTTTGACGCGCAGCGCAAAAGACCAGCGGTTCGATACGACACCGTGGGGCTCACCCGGGCGCACGCTCCCCGCCCACCCGCTGCGCTACCTCGCGCGCTACCGCCGCTGGATCGTGCTCGGGATCCTCTGCCTGGTCGTGACCAACGGCCTGGCCCAGGCCATCCCTTGGATCGTCAAGCTGACCATCGAGGCGATCGAGCGGGCCGCCCAGGGCGCCGCGCTCCCGGCCGTCGCCGGCGCGGCTTCGCCTCCCGAGTTGATCAGCTGGCTCGCGATCAGCCTGATCGGCATGTCCGTGACGCAGGGGCTGATCCGGATCCTCTCTCGGGTCTTCATCTTCAACGCCGGCCGCGACGCCGAACACGACCTCCGAGGAGCCCTCTTCAGCCAGCTCTGTCGCCTGGACGGGGCGTTCTTTCGCCAGCACCGCACCGGCGATCTGATGTCGCGGATGACCAACGACCTCGGCGCCGTCCGCGCCTTCTTCGGCGCCGGGGTGCTGCATACGGTCAACACGCTCTTCGCCTACGCGGTGGCGCTGCCGCTGATGATCCACATCGACGGCTGGCTGACGCTCTGGGCCCTCCTGCCCTACCCGGTGCTGCTCCTCGGCGCGCGGGCCTTCGCCCGTGGGATCTACGATCGGAGCAAGGCTCAGCAAGAGGCGCTGGCGGCGATGACCACCAACGTCCAGGAAGACCTGGCGGGGATCCGCGAGCTGAAGAGCTACCGCCTCGAGCAGCGGCGCTCGCAGACCTTCGAGCGCGCGTCGGCGCACTACCTCGACCAGGCGGTGAAGCTGGTGCTCTGGCGCACCGGGATGATGCCGATGGTCGGGGCCGGCGCTGGCGCGAGCCTGGTGCTGATCCTCTGGCTCGGCGGGCAGCGGGTGATCGCCGGTGACCTCGGCCTCGGCGACCTGGTGGCCTTTAACCTCTACATCGCCCTCTTGGCCTGGCCGACGATGGCGATCGGCTGGATGCTCTCGCTGTGGCAGCGGGGCACGGCGGCCTGGCATCGGCTGGGCGACATCCTCGGCGCCGAGCCCGAGCTGCGCGCCCCAGCGGTGAGCGCCGGCGACGGGGCACCAGCGTCAATGAGCCTCGAGCTTCGCGAGCTACGCGTGACGCTAGGCGATCGGGAGGTGCTCGCGGGGATCGATCTCACCCTCGAGGAGGGGCAGGTGCTCGGCGTCGTCGGCCGCCTCGGCAGCGGCAAGACCGTCCTCGCCGAGACGGTGGCCCGGCTCGTCGAGGTGCCCGAAGGCGTGCTCTTCTACGGCGGCCGGGACGCCACCGATCTCGACGTGCAGGAGGTGCGGGGGCGCATCGCCTACGCGCCACAAGACCCCTTCCTCTTCTCGGCGACGCTGGCGGAGAACATCGCCTTCGGGTTGTCCGAGACCGACGAGCTCGATGGCGAAGAGCGAGCGGCGCGGATCGACGCGGCCCTCGAGGCTGCCGGCCTCAGCGCCGACATCGAGGCGCTGCCCGATGGGCTCGAGACGCTGGTCGGTGAGCGCGGGATCGGCCTCTCCGGCGGTCAACGACAGCGAGTGGCCCTGGCCCGAGCGATCGCCTCGGACCGGCCGCTGCTGATCCTCGACGACTCACTCTCGGCGGTCGACGCCGAGACCGAGGAGCGGATCCTCGCCGGGCTGCGGCGGACGTTGGCAGGACGCACGGCGCTGCTGATCTCGCATCGCCTCTCGGCGCTGGCCCACGCCGATCGGGTGCTGGTGCTCGACGAGGGGCGCATCGTCGAGGAGGGCGCGCCGAGCGAGCTCCTCGCGGCGGGCGGGCTCTACGCCCAGCTCTATCAGCGGCAGCAGCTCGAGGCGGCCAAGGAGCCGCTGCCATGATCAGACGATCGGCGGGAGCCCAAGGAGACGAGGCCGCGCGTCGAACGCGACGCCGCCCCAAAGACGACGACGGAGCCAACGCCACCGGCACGCAGACGATGGGCGGTCGCGAGGGCGGCGTACCGGGAGGCAAGGCCCTCGACCGGCAGCTCGTCAGGCGGCTGTGGCCCTACCTCCGGCCCCATTGGCGGCTCCTCGCCGCCTCGCTGCTGCTGCTGCCGCTGGCCGCCGCGCTCTCGTTGGCGCCCCCCTACCTGCTCAAGCTCGTGATCGATCGCGCCTTGATCCCGGGAGACCTCTCCCAGCTGACCCCGCTGGCGCTGCTGCTGGTCGGCGTGCTAATCGGCGAGCAGCTGATCGGCTTTTCCCACACCGTGCTGATCCAGCTCTGCGGGCAGCGGGCGATGCACGCGCTGCGCGTCGAGACCCATCGGCACCTGCTGGGGCTGCGCCTGAGCTTCTTCGACCGCACCCCCGTGGGCACGGTAATGACCCGCGTGACCAACGACGTCGAGAGCATCGCCGAGGCCTTCGCCTCGGGGCTCGTGGCGCTGATCGCCGACGTGCTAAGGCTCTGCGGGATCGTCACCATCATGCTCTGGATGGATCCCTGGCTGACCCTGCTGACCTTCGCGATGCTCCCCGTGCTGTTGCTGGTGGTGCTGCTCTTTCAGCGCGCGCTGCGGGGCGCCTACCGGCGGGTTCGTCGGCGCCTTGCGCGGATCAACGGCGTGCTCCAGGAGCAGATCACGGGGATGAAGGTCGTGCAGGTCTTCGGCCGCGAGGCGCGGGCGCAGCGTGACTTCGCCGAGATCAACAGCTCCTACCGTGACGCCTTCAAGCAGGCGATCAAGTTCGACGCCTCGCTCTACGCGCTGGTCGAGATGATCGGCGCCGTCACGGTCGCGCTGCTGCTCTGGTATGGCGGCGTGCAGGTGGTGCATGGCGCCAGCGCCAGCGCCGCGGGGGTGGCCACCGAGGCGATCACCTTCGGGCTGCTGGTGGCCTTCGTCGAGTACGTGCAGAAGTTCTTCCAGCCGGTGCGAGACCTGTCGGCCAAGTATGCCGTGATGCAGCAGGCGATGGCTGCCGCCGAGCGCGTCTTCGAGCTGCTCGACACCGACGAGCCCGACGCCCCGAGCGCCATACCGTCGCCCCCCGCGGCGCGCGCGGACGGCGCGAGCGAGGGAGTCGACGACGCGCCGAAGGTCGAGTTTGACGAGGTCGTCTTCGCCTACGATCGGGACGGCGAGGCCTCACCGCTCTTCGACGGCCTCTCGCTGGCCGTAGAGCGCGGCGAGACCGTGGCCGTCGTCGGCGCCACGGGATCGGGCAAGACCACCTTGGTGCGCCTCTTGATCCGGCTCTACGAGCTCGACGGCGGGACGCTGCGCCTCGACGGGGTCGACGTACGCGAGCTCGATCCGGGCTCGCTGCGCCGCCGGGTCGTCGTGCTCGGGCAGGACGTCTTCCTCTTCGCTGGCACCGTGCGCGAGAACATCACCCTCGGCGATGACCACTACAGCGAGGAGACGATCGCGACGGCGGTGCGCCGCGCCGGGCTGAACGCGCGGCTGCAGCTCGACGCCGAGGTCGCCGAGCGAGGCCAGAACCTCAGCCTTGGTGAGCGGCAGCTGATCGTGATCGCCCGCGCCCTCCTCCGCGACCCAGAGGTGCTCGTCCTCGATGAGGCCACCGCCAGCGTCGATCCAGAGGCCGAGCAGCTGATCCAGCGCGGCATCGGCGAGCTGATGCAGGGCCGCACGGCGATCGTGATCGCCCACCGCCTGAGCACCATCGAGCAGGCCGATCGGGTGCTGGTGATGCACCGCGGCCGCCTCGTCGAGCAGGGCACGCATCGGGAGCTGATCGAACGCGATGGCTTCTACGCGCGTCTCCACCGCCTGCAATACGTTTAAGATCGTCCAGAAAAGCTCCACAAGAGCGTCGTCCGGGTCAGCCAGCGTTGGGCTCCCGCGACGCCCGGGTGGGCTCGATCAGCCTCACCGCCTGACCGCGCACCTCGTAGAGCGGCAGCGCGGCCACGCGGCGGCCCTGGGCGTCGAAGCGGAGACCGCCGGTGAGGCCGGTGATCGAGAGGCGCTGCAGCGCGTTTCGCAGCGCCAAGGGGCTGAGCGCCCCGCGGGAGAGGGCGGCGCGCGCCGCGGCGACGGCGTCATGGGTGAAGGCCTCGACGAGCCCAGGGGCGCGGCCGGCGGCGGCCCGATAGCGGCGCAGCAGGGGCCCCAGCGTGGTCGAGGCCTCGTCAGCGTAGAACCCAGGGGCGAGCACGGCGCCCTGCAGATAGCGCCCCGCGCTGCGCAAGAGCCGTGAGGAGAGGCCGTCCGCGGTCGCGAACAGCCGGATCCCTCGACCGCGCTTCGGCGCCTCTCCGTCCACAGGACGCGACCACAGCCCGGCCTGAGCCAGCGCGGGGGCGAGGAGGGCCAGACGCCGGGCGCCGTCGGCGACGAAGATCGCGTCGAAGCTGCCGCCCGCCGCCACCGCCTTGGCCAGCTTGACGAAGCTGGTGCTGCGCGCCGCGTAGCGCCGCACGGCGCTCACCCGGCCGCCAGCGCGGCGCAGCGCGGAGGCGAAGGCCCCCGTGGCGAGGCGACCGAAGCGCGTCTCGGGGCCAAGCACGAGCACACGAGCCCGCGGCCGCTCGGCGGCGAGCTTGCGGGCTAGCCCCGAGACCCGAGCGCGGAGCGAAGGGACGACCCGCAGCATCCACGGTGAGCGCCCAGATGGCGCAGGCGCGAGGGTCAAGAAGGGCACCCGCGCGGCGGCTGCTTGGGCGGCCAGCTGCCCCGCCCGGCGGCTATCGAAGGCGCCGATCAGCACGCTGACGCGCTGCCTCTGGAGCAGCTCACGAGCCGCCGCGACCCCGCCGCTGCCGCTGTCGCGGATCAGCACCTCGAGCGGTCGCGGCGCGGCCGAGAAGGCTCCCGCCGCGACCGCGGCGCCGGCGAGCGCCAGCTGCCCGACGCGACGATAGGGCCCCGTGAAGGGTAAGAGCAGACCGACCCGAGCGCCGCGCTGTGACGACGCCAACAGACCGTGCTTCCGGAGCGCGTCGTCGTGCTCCCGACGGAGCCAGGTCGCCCGACTGAGATCACCACGCGCCTGCGCCGCCTCGAGCGCTCGCCGGGCACAGAGCCCCCGCAGCAGGCTCCCGGCGGGGGCGACCGTGAGCGCCTTCTCTAAGCTCGCGACGCCGAGCTTGCTGACGATCCGCTCGAGGGAGAGGCGGGCGTGGAGCCGCTCGACCTGGCGGTTGGTCTTGTCGTGCAGCTTCTGCAGCAGCTGCGCCGCGGCGAGGGGCTTCCCCGTCGCCTCGAGGGCCGCTCCCAGCGTCGTCGCCAGCGCCGGGAAGCTAGCCTCGTCGATGGTCGCCTCCAGCGGCGAGAGCAGCGTCGTGACCTGTCGATGGCGACCCAAGCGAGCCACCGCCAGCCCAAGGTAATAGCGGGCCGCGCGAGCCATCGACCGCGCCGCCGCGTCCTGAGCGTCGCCCTTGGAGACTCTGCGGAGCTCGCTCCACAGCGGCTCGAGCTGCGCCGAGGCCGCCTTGGCGTCGCCGCGAGAGAGCGCGATGCGCCCGCGGTAGAGCCTCGCCGGGCGGGTGAGAGGCTCTTTGGGGTGCAGCTCGACGAAGCGCGCGAAGCAAGCGTCGGCCTTACCAAGCTTGGCGCCGTTGAAGAGCTGCTGGCAGCCCTCGAAGCTGCCGGCGACCTTCGGGTTGCTAGAGCTGATCGGCGGCGCGGCGGCCGGGTCGAAGCGCCGGGGGCAGCCGAGCGACGTCAGCGCGAGGGCGCAAGCTGCCGCGAGTCCGACGGAGCGGCGGCGACGTGTACGGGGCAGCAAGAAGAGGCCTGGTAGTACGGCGAACGCTCTGAGGCCTAGACAGCGGCCGGCAGCGCTATGCCCGGCGACGGGGGGGATCTGTAGGGGAGCTCCTAAGGGCAATCGACCATGCCCGCGGACGCCAGATGACATGACGCACATTGATTCATCGCTGTGTAGCCGTGGCCAGCGCCCGCGTGACAGCTCAAGCAGTCGTTGCTCGGCAGATGATCCTTCTTGTTGCTGTTGGCCCCGTTGGCATCGCAGGCGCCGTTGGCACCATGGCAGCTCGCGCATTGCCAAGACTCGGTGAACGCCGAGTGATCGCGCTGCTGCACCGACGGTGGCAGGCCGTGGCAGCTCGCGCATTCCGTCTTGGCCCAGCCGACGTGGTTCTTGTCGAGGACCGGCGTCGCCGAGCCCTCGTCGAGCTGCGGGATGGTGTCCAGTGTGCCGACTCCGTCGGGGGTTCCCTGATCGGGTCTCGCGAGATCGACCTCACCGAGGTCCACGGCGCCATCCGACCCACCACTCGCCTCGTCGCTGCAGCCGAGGGCGAGGCAGAGAGACAGGGCGAAGGGGACGGCGACGTGCGCGAGTCCCGAGAGCTGCGTTGACATCCTCGACATCCTCCTGAGGCACCCACGATATCATGGCGCGTCCCCGCTGGACCAATCTCCTTGGCAAGCGCCCCCCCGTGGTATAGTTCCTCGTCGATGAGCGACGAACCCTACGCCGACTTCTCTTCGCCCCCCGACGTCGACGCCTCCGACGAGGAGCGGTCCCTCGATATGGACGCGATCACCGCCCACCTCGATCGAGGCTGGGACCTCCTCGGTCGCGGCGACACCATCGGTGCTCGGCTCTCGGCGCATCACATCTTGCAGCTCGACGCCGACAGCCCGGAGGGCCACACCTTGCTCGGCGCGATCGTCGCCGCCGAGGGTGATCCCGACGAGGCGATGGATCTCTTCCGCCGCGCCCTCGACGCCGACCCCGACTACCTCGACGCGCTGCTCTACGCGGCGGAGCTGGCGATTCACCCCTTAGGTGACCTCGAGCAGGCGCTGGCCTTCTGCGAAGACGCCGAGGATCTGGTGCGAGACGACGACCCCGAGGCTCTGGATCTGATCCTGCTGCGAGCCGAGGCCCACCTCGCCGCAGGAGACCGGTCATCGGCCGAGCGCGCCCTCGCGGCGCTGCCGGCGCTGACTCCAGCGACGGCTCCAGACCCAGCCTTCCCGCTACGCGTCGGTCGGCTGCTGCTCGACCTCGAGGCGCCCAAGCGGGCGATCCCGCTGCTCGAGACCACCCTCGAGCATCCCTCCACGCGCGCCGACGGGCGCTACTTCCTCGGCCTCGCCCTCGAGCTCGCCGGGGAGCACCAACGTGCGCTCGAGCACCTCGTCTCTGTGCACGCCCTCGACCTCGAGGCGCCGCCGCCGAGCTGGACCCTCGACGCCGAGAGCTTCGCGGCGCTCGTCGAGCAGGTGTTAGGCCAGGTCGAGGCCCCCTTCGGCGAGCGACTGCTCGCGGTGCCGCGGCGCATCGCGACCAGCCCGCCGCTCGAGCTGGTCTGCGAGGGCTTCGACCCACGCGCCGCGGTCTTCCTGGCCGGCGCTCCAGCCCCATCTCGAACCTCGGGGGGAGAGAGCCCGACGGCGCGGCGACGCTCTGGCTCCGCACGAGAGGGAGGCGAGGAGCTGCAGCTCTCCTGCCTCTTCATCTACAAGCGCAACGTCGAGCGCTTCGCCGGCTCGCAGCCACAGATCGGCGCAGAGCTCTTCCGCGCGCTGATCGCCGAGCTCGGCTTCTTCTATGGCCTGGACGACGCGGTCGTCGACGGGCTGCTCGACGGTGGCGGCGGAAAGATGCACTGACGGATGTCTCGGCTGGTCTACGGCCTGCACCCGCTGCGCGAGCGGCTCCGCAGGGGTCGCAGCGAGATCTCGGCGCTCTGGGTCGACGAGGGGCGGGCTCGCAGAGACGCCGAGCTCGAGGCGCTCTTGGCCAAGCTGCCCGCGGAGGTGACGCCGCAGCGGGTCCCGAGAGAGCAGCTCGAGCTGATCTGCGGCAGCAGCTCCCACCAGGGCGTCGTCGCCGCCGTCGGCGACTACCCCTACGTCGACCTCGAGGGTCTGCTCGAGGGTGACGCGGTGGAGGCCACGCCAGCGCTCCTGCTCGTCGTCGACGGCGTCACCGACCCGCAGAACCTCGGCGCGATGCTGCGCTCTGCGCTGGTCTTCGGCGCCAGCGGCGTGGTGCTGACGCGTGACCGCTGCGCCTCGATCACCCCCACCGTCGTGCGGGTCTCCAGCGGGGCCAGCGAGCACCTCCGCTGCGCGCGGGTGACCAACCTCTCCCGCGCCCTCGAGAAGCTCAAGGAGCTCGGGGTCTGGATCGTTGGTACGGTCGAGCGCGGCGGAGAGCACCCCGCTCGCATCGATCTCCGTGTCCCCTGTGCCCTCGTCCTCGGCAGCGAGGGCAAGGGCATGCGCCCCAACGTAAAGAAGCACTGCGACCTGCTGCTGACCCTCCCCGCCGCAGGCCCCATCGGCGCGCTCAACGTCGCCGCCGCCACCACCGCCGCCTTCTACGAAGCTGCTCGGCAGCGCAGCTCGAGGTGACCTCTCCGCGCGGCCAGGAGAGCGACCTGGGATGAGAGCTACCTGGGATCGATCAGGCGAAGTATCGGCGTGCTCCCGCCGAAGACGTACTGGCCTTCGCGCACGAGGACCTCGACGCGCTGATCGCCGACCGTAGCGGGGACGTAGAGGTCGGTCTGAGAGCCCATGCGGATCAGGCCGATGCGCTCGCCCTTCGCGACCTTGGCGCCGACGGGCTTCCAGAGCTCGATCTTGTCGACGTAAGGATCAGCGATGCGGGTCATGTAGACGGGGAAGCGGCCCTCGAAGAGCAGCGTCTCTCGCTCGTTGCGCACGATATGCTCGGAGCCGCGCTCGTAAGGCCTCTGACCGAACATCAGCCGCAGGCTCATCGGCAGCATGCTGGTCATCGGGCGGCCTCGGACATAGTGGCGCCAGGCGATGCGCCCGGCGATCGGGGCGCGGTTGACGTGGACGCTCATCGGCGTCATGAAGACGCCGACCAGGATGCCGCCCTGGATCCGCGTCGGCGACCTCCCGAGCAGCTCGGAGAGCTCGATCGAGCGCCCCTCCTTGATCGCCACCGGCGCTTTGCCCCCTTCGACGCGGCGGACGTACACAATCCACCCATCGGCGGGCGACACCAAGGTGGCCTCCGATGGGACCTGGCGCTCTGGATCGGCGAAGAAGTACAGAAAGCGCCAGGCGATCGCCTGCAGAGCGATGAAGAGCATGATGCCCACGACGTGCGTCAGCAGCGGGCGACGCGGGCGACGAAAGGCTCGCCCGTCCAGCCCCCGCGCCAGGCCATAGAGGGTGACGCTGCCGATCACACCCACCACCAGCGAGGCCGTGATCTGGCGTAAGAAGAGCCAGAACACGCAGCCTAGCCAGCCGTAGGAGAAAAGGAGGTAGAAGCCCCAGCGCAGGATTCGGGCCAGCGCGCGCCGCCCCGAAGACGGCTGCTCGTCTTTCAGCATCGCGAGCGATCAGCGCCCAAGGCGCGCTCGGCGGGCGCCTGATCGCGCAGGTCGAGGGGGACGCGCTCATAGAGCCAGAGCCGCCGCGCTGAGGGCGAGCTCGCCAGCGCGGTGGGATCGTCAGTGGCGGACGCGTGTTCGATCGCTAGCATCTACATCCTCGTGCTTTCGCCCGGCCAGCCCCGGGAGCGTAGCAGCTCGAGTCGATCCGCGCAGACAGGAGCGAAAAAAGATCGCGCGGACCGAACAATGCCGGCTCGATGAGGTCTACTCTCGGCGAGGTGATGCCCTGGCGACGTTGGCCTCGCGAGGGCTGGCAACTATCGCTGTTGCCCAGGATGCCCACAGCGGCGAGACTGAGAATGGTAGGATGACACGTTTGGCCGCCATGAGAGCGAGGAGACGATGACGACGCAAACGCAGACCCTGACCTATTTGACTACGGCGCTAGTCTTCGGCGCCCTACTTCAACCGCGCGACGCCCTGGCCGAGAAGAAGGGCCCGACCTATCGCCGCAACCGAGGCCGCATCGTCTGGCAAGCCAAGGCCTTCGCGACCTTCGGCACCGAGAAGGAGTTCGGCAAGCTGGTGCGCAAGGCCCGACGCAACAAGGCGCTGAAGAAGAACGCCAAGGGTCGCTGGAGCCTCCACTTCATCGCCTTTTTACGCAGCGCCCCGAAGGCGTCGCAGGTCAACCTCGTCTGGTACCGCCTGGGCAAAAAGCGCGAGCAGGTCGACTTCACGGAGTTCACGGTGCCGCCGGACGGCGTGACGCTGCAGGCCAGCGCCACCCTCTCCCCGACGGCGGGGTTCAAGGTCGGTGACCGCCTCGAGGGGCGAGTCACGCGCCTGATCAGCGGAAAAGAGAAGGTCTACGCGCGCTGTCGGCTGACGCTGAAGTGAGCCGCGGCCTCCTCGCGCTGCTGCGCGTGCTCCTCGATCGAGCGACGCGGGGGGCTCACGCCGCGCTGCGTCGTCGGCTGCGGCGACACAGCTGACCCGCTACGACGATCTCGTCTGCTATCCTTGACCGGTGAGCAGGCGACAGCATCGCGCCGGTGGGCGCGACGACGGTGGCGGCTGGGAGGACATCCAGGAGCACCGAAGACGCCAAGGGCGAGGAGCCCTGGGCTGGGCGCTGCTCGTCTCGACGGCGCTGACCCACGCGATGCTGCCGCTGCTGCAGCTGCTGCTCTCGCCCTCCCCGGCGCCTCCGCGACCGGTGAGCCTCGAGCTGGTCGAGGAGCCCGAGCTCGGACCGCACCCCCGCGAGCTGCCGCGGCTCGCGCGCCGCCTCCGGCCAGCGCCGCGTCGACGGCCGCGGACGCGCCAGCGCCCCCCAGAGCAGCGCAAGACACCCACGCCGAAGGCGAACAAGCGCAAGGAGCGCGAGATCAGACCGCAGCCTCCTCAGCCCCCTCGGCTGAAGATGGTCGAGGTTCAAGACCCCGGGCGCGAGGCCGCGCCGAAAAACGCGCGCTACCTCTCGGATAAGAACCGTCGGGTCGAGCGTGAGACCCGCGCGCGCCACACCAACCGACAAAAGGCCGCCCCCACCCCGCGCCCCGTGCCGAGCAGAAGCAAGCAGCCGGCCAAGCGCGCCGGCGCCAAAAAGACCCGAGCGGCTCGCCCCAGGCCACCTGAGGAGCGCCCGCGAAAACGCCCCAAGGTGATCCACGGCGAGCGGCTCTCGCCCCGCCTGGCGATGCGACAGAGACGCGCACAGGAGGCGATCCGCGAGCTGGCGCCGAGCGCCGACCATGGAGCGCTCCGAGCGCCGCAGAGGGCGCAAGAGGCGCAGAGCGCCCAGAGAGCGAGGCGCGGCCGTAGACCAAAGCTCGACCTGGACCAAGGGGCGCTCGACCGAATCGTCGGCCCGGAGGCCAAGCGGCAGCGAGAGCTGGCGCGCCTGAAGCCTTCCCCGCGCCGTGGCGGCACCATCGCTCGCAAGTGGAAGCGCGTTCGGGCGGCGCTGGAGAACTATATCCCCGAGGTGCAGCCAGGCAACCAGACCGCTCTCAGCACGCGCGCGAACCCCTTCGCGATCTACATCGCGCGGATGCACCGCAAGATCCATCCGCTCTGGGGCCACGGCTTTTTGATCGACCTTGACAACAAATCGGACCGCCACCCGCTGAACGAGATGAAGCTGCGGGTGACGATGGAGATCGCCGTCAACCCCGACGGCAGCGTGGCCAAGGCGACGATCGTCCGGCCTAGCGGCCAGCTGGTCTACGACGTCGCCGCGATGGAGACGATCTTCAGCGGTGGCCCTTACGACCCGACCCCGAAGATGATCCGCTCGGCCGACGGCAAGGTCTACCTGCATTGGAGCTTCTACCGAAACCACCGCCAATGCGGCACCTTCAACGTCCGCCCCTACATCCTGACGACCCCACCGGAGGGGCCGGTCGACGGGACGAAGGCCCTGCTACCCAAGCCCGACCGGCGCGTACGACGCCTCAACCGTCGCAGCCCCATCGCCGCTGGTGCGACGCGCTATCGGCCCGGCCCTGCGACGCCCTCGAGGCGTCGCCTGCCGCCGCAGGTCGACCATCGAAGGCTCTCCGCGACGCAGCGGCGACAGCGGCTCCGCGCCGCCCGCGCGGCCGCGCGACGGCACGTCGACGCCGAAGACCCCGCCGCCCGAGCGCGCGCCTGGCGGCTGCTGCGCGCGTTTCGCGCTGGCGACGCCGAGGCGATGGCGAGGGCCTGCGCCCTGCCCTTCCGCGCCCGCGGCACGATCGTCGCCCGCACCCGCGCCGAGCTCGAGCGGATGTTCGCCAACCTGCTGCGCGAGGCGCGCTCCCGGCGCCTCGGGGCGCTGAAGCTGATGACGACCTTCGAGGCCCGACGCCGGCTCGGCGCCCTGCCCAGGGGCGTGCGCCACGGCCAGCAGCTGCTGGTCGGCCGGGTTCGCCTCGGCGAGCGGATGTTCACGATGACGCTGCAGCGCCGACGTGGTAGCTGGAGGATCCGTGCCCTCGAGCTCCGATAAGGCCCGCCCCGTCGTTTCGCACGCTGCGCGGCGAAGACCCTTACCCTTTCTCGGGTTGCTCGTGCTCGCCGTCGGCCTCGCCACGCCCGCGAAGGGTCAGCGCGCGACGCCGCTCTTGCACGAATACGTCCGCCCCCCAAGCCGAGGCCAGCCCCTGGCACCCACCGGCGAGAAGCTGCCGGAGGCGATCCGCGGCGACGATCGGCTGCTGCCTCGACCACAGCTCTCCAAAGGGCGCGCGCGCGACGAGCAGCTCCTCGGCGAGCGGCAGGCCATGGATCGCAGCACGAGCCTCGCGCCGGATCGCAAGACGATCCACGACGGCCAGCTCCGCTACGCGGCGAGCTTCAACCCCAGCGTCGTGCCCTTCAAGCGGCTGACCGCCTACGACGCCGTGGGAGCCGACTTCAAGCTGCGCGTCAGCGACCGACGGCTCCATCCCCTCTCCCTCGCTCGCCGCCCGACCCCACCCACACGGGAAGCCTTCTGGGGCTCGCTGCTGCTCGACCTTCAGGCGGCGAAGCCGGCTCCGATCCCCTCGGTGGCGCCCAACGCCGTGATCGTCAGCTACGAGAGCCAGCCCCAGCGCACGGCCTCCTTCTTGCGCGACGCCGCCGGCAACTACTGGATCCAGGCCAAACACACCGGGAGGGTCCGGCTGATCTTTCTCACCGACGCCCCGCGACTCTACTTCAGCCCGGAGATCCCGCCGGAGGTGACCGCGAGCGATGTGCCGTCAAAGCTGCGCCCCAAGCTCCCGGCGCGGGTGCGCCAGGCCGCGATGAAGGTCGTGACCCATATCGGGGTACGCTCCCGGCGGATCTACCGCCAGGTCGAGCGCTTGGTCGCCTACTTCCGCAACTTCCGCCCGGGCAAGCTCCCGGCGCGCCACGACAACACCTACCTCGACATCGCCTTCAGCCAGCGCGGCGTCTGCCGCCACCGCTCCTACGCCTTCGTGATCACGGCCCACGCCCTCGGTATCCCCGCCCGCTATGTCGCCAACGAGGCTCACGCCTTCGTCGAGGTCTACGCCCCACGCCACGGCTGGCTGCGGATCGACCTCGGCGGCGCGTCCAACGGCCTGCACGTGGGCAACGCCAAGCGCAAGGCGGTGCACCGCCCGGGGCCCGATCCCTTCCCTCGGCCGAGCGCCTACACCACCAACTACAGCCAGCTCGCTGGCAACGTCAGCGGTCTCTCCCGGCGCCAGCTTCCCAAGCCCTGGGCGCGGCGCCGAAGATCGCTGAGCTCCTACTCGCGACAGCGCGAGGACGCCAGCGGCGCAGCCGAAGCCGCGAACGTCCGCGCGCCGGCGCGAACCCTCTCGGACATCCATGGCGCCGATCCGGGGCCCGGTAGCGGCAGCGCCGCAGCGGCGGCGGCGCCCCAGCTCCCGCTGGCTCCTCAGCGCAAGCGCAAGGCGACGAAGACCACGCTCTACAGCAGCGCGAGCAGCGTGCTTCGCGGTAAGACCCTCCACGTCTGGGGTGACGTTCAGGCCGGCGCTCAGGGCGCAGCAGGGCTGCGGGTCGAGATCGTCCTCAGCAAGGACGGCAAGACCGCCTACTTCCTCGGCGCCACCCAGACCAACGCGCTCGGAGCGTTCAAGGCTCGGCTGCCGATCCCCACCCACCTCGCCGTCGGACGCTACCGCGTCTACGCCGCGACCGTTGGCGACACCGACCACAGCCCCAGCCTCAGCAAGTAGCGCCAAAAGCCCTGTCCAAGCTGTCCAAGGCGAGGGGTCAGAGTCGTCCGTCTCCGAGCACGACCGCCCCGCCTCGTCGACGGCGCTCCACCAGGCGCAGCACCAGCACATAGCAGCCCTGGAGCAAGGCTGCCCCCATCAGCAGGCCGACCAGCGCGGGGATCAACCCGAGCAGAGACCGCCCGGGCGGGACGACGCCCGTCGCAACGCAGCCGACAGTGGCGGCGACCAAGAGCAGCAGGGCCGCGACCAGACCGTGGCCGGCGAGAGAGAGGTCGGCCCGGCTCGGAGCCATATGACAGACGACGGCGATCGCGAGGTAGAGCTGCAGCGGCAACCAGGGGCTGCGGCCGCGCCAGAGCTCGGCGCCGAGATCGCGAGCGAGGGCGCCAAGCTGAGCAAGGAGGGCCAGCCACGCTTCGCCCCGAGCCACCTCGCTCAGCGCCAGCTCGCGATCGGCCGAGAGCCGCCCCCAGGCGCCCGTGGGCAAGGCCCACCAGGCGAGCAAACCGAGGACGAGCGCACCCGCGATGGCCGGCGCCAAGCCGCTAGCCAGATAGCCCAGCCGCTGCCATGCGGTGTCGCGGCGCACAGCGTGGCGCACGTAGCCGAGGGTCCCTGTGACGGGATCGGGTGAGAAGAGCTTCCAGTCGATCACACGGTGGCCGAAGAGCTTCGCCGCCAAGAGGTGCGAGGTCTCATGGAGGGGCACGCCAACCCAGCCTGTGAGCAACACACCTCGCCAGCCGAGGCGATGAGCTACGTAGCGTGCCGTGGCCCGCTCGAGGAGCTGCAAGGCCACCAACGCGCCGACCAGCAGCGCCAGGGCGACGACGAGCTCGACGAAGGCTGGAGCCAACCCCTTGGTCCACGGCGCGGCGAGTGTCATCGAGGTGAGCATCTCGCCCAGGATCGCGCCGACCCTGCGGCGGGGCAACAAAAGCAGGGCGTTGGGAGGTGTCGTCCGCCGCCAGGCCGCGTCCGCTAGAGCGCTGAGCACCCTGCCGGACCGAGCTGCGCGAAGGCTAGAGCGCTGATCAACTTACCGGACCGAGCTGCGCTAAGGATGCGGAATCACGGCGTAGGAGCGAGAAGGGCGCCTACTGGTAGCAAGCAACCGACGAGCGACAACCGCTGTGATTTCGCAGACCAGCGCGGCGATGGGAGGTAAGTTGGTCAGCGCTCTAGGAGAGGGCGGCGGTGAGGCTGGCGATGGCGCCGTCGAGGGCCGAGCCGTCGGGGGGGTGTGGACCGAAGGTCGCCACGGCGACAACCTCGCCGGAGAGCATGGTCGCGCGCCCAGCGAGGACCTTGCTCTCGGCGTCGCGGAGGTCGAAGCCGCGCACCGTGCCGAAGGGGATCATGCCCTCGAACTGGCCACCGAGCTTGGTCAGCAGCTGAGCCACCGCGGCGATGCCGTCACGGAGCTCCTTGTCGCCCGCGGACGCCACGACGATGCCGTTCGAGTCGGCGAGCACCGCCGACTCCTGACCCTGCTCGGTGCAGAGGATGCCCAAGATCTCGTCGAGCGCGCCCCCGGCGCCGGCGAAGCGCGCGATGGCGTCTTCGAGGCTCATCCCGCCCCCGGCGCGGGCTGCCGCCAGCTCCTCGGCGTGCTTGTCGCCCTGCTGCTTGAGCTCGCCCTCGAGCTGCGCCGCGCGAGCGGTGGCCTCGCCTACGAGCTTCTCGGCCTGCTGTGCGCGCCCCTCGGCCTTGTCTCGATCTGCCGCGACGCTCTGAGCCTCTTGCTTGGCCTGATCGCGCGCTTGCTCGGTCTCCGAGAGCTTGGTCTGGAGGCTCGAGACCTCTTTCTTGGTCTTCGCGACGGTCTCCTCGCTGGCGCTCGCCTTCGACGTCGCTGCCTCGAGGTCCTTCTTCAGCTTGCCCTCGCTCGCCTTGAGCGCGTCTAGCTCCGCCGAGCTCTTGCGCTTCAGCTCGGCGAGATCGGCCTTGGCTGCTTCGAGCTCCTTACCCTTGCCCAGGGCGACCACGCCGATGATGACGCCGACGACAACACCGCCTGCGCCGACCAAGATCGAGACCATATCCATTGCGTCTTCGCCTCCAGCGAGAGGTTCAACGCGACGCTCTCACGCCGCGGTTTCGCGAGCTGATTTGGGATCCGTGCGGAGGAGATACTGCCACAAGCCAGCGAGGTCGGGAATATGTCTGATGACCTTCTCTGGCGCTCGAGGCGAGGTGAAGGAAAGAAGACGCCGGTGACTACTCTTGCGAGGCTGCGTCCGGGACACCCGCGTCGGGAGTCTTCGCATCCCAGGTCGCGCTGTCGACGCCAGCGTCCGGCAGCCGGCTGTCGAGCATGCCAGCGTCCGGCAGCTGGCTGTCGGGCATGCCAGCGTCGGTGCCCGGCAGCGGGCCGCTGGTGGTGTCGTCGAGGCAGACGCCCTGCGGATCCTTGGGATCCGCCATCGGCTTGCCGGTCTTTCGGTCACGGCAGAGCATGTCGGTGTTGCCCTGCGGGCCCAAAGAGGCGCAGCCCGGCACCGCGTCGCAGGTCGAGAACGCTGCGGCGGCGCAGACGGGCTGGTCGGAGACTGGGACGCTGCCCAGCAAAAGGTTGTTCCAGGCGTAGCAGTCGTAGTCGCCATACATGTCGCCGGAATGATTACGACACCCGGTGGGGTTGGCGGTGTCGCAGGCGAGGTGGCACCACCCGCCGAAGAAGAGCCGGTGGCAGGTCGACCCGGCCGGGCAAGCAAAATCGCTGATGCCCGATGAACAGCCGCGGATGGTGCAGTAGCCCTGCGGGTAGCCGTCTCTGTCGGTGATGCAGCTGCCGTTGTTGGGGCAGTCCGTGTCGCCGGTGCAGGGGTCGCCGATCTTGGCGGTCGCCGAGCCGCTCTTGTGGGGGCCGCAGAGGCCGCCAGCGGTGCAGTTCCCTGGCAACGCGCAGAGCCTCGAGGCCACATCGCAGAACGCGCCTGCGCCTTCGCCAGAGCACTCCGCGTCACCCTTGCACGCCTTGCCCGTCGTCACGGGGCAGTCCTTGCCGTCTTTGCAGGCGGCCTCCCAGCAGACCTGTTGGTTGCCAGAGGTGTAGCGCGTGGAGGTTGGCGAGCAGGTGTGACCGCTCGAGGCGGGACAGGGGTTTTCGGTCAAGCTCGGCTGACAGGTCTTGACACATCCATAGGCGCTCTTTGTCGCGCTGATGCGGACCAGCGCGGCGCAGACCAGGCCCTTGCCACAGGTGTCTTCGTTGAGCAGCGGCGTCTTCGGGTCATCTGGGGTGCAGATTGACGAGCAGATGCGCTTGTTTTGGTTCGGCGAGTTTTTCGAGTCGTCGCCGATGCAATACGGTGATCCGGGCTTGCAGTCGGACTTATCCTTGCAACCCTCGCCGTAGTTCGACTCCAACGACGCGTCGCCCCCTGCATCGGAGAGCAGGACGGTGTCGACGCCCTTGTCGGACGTCACCTTGGCGTCGGACGTCACCTTGGCGTCGGGCTTCGCGCCATCGTCATCGCTACAGGCGCTGAACGCCAACACACTGCCCAGCATGATCATCACGGCCAGTTTTCGAGGCTTCATAAGGGTCCCCTTCTCAACGGTCACGCCGTCGGGTCGTTCGACTCTTCAAAAGATGCAACGCACTTTTGTACTCCCCATTTCCCCTGACAGCAACACAACTTCGCACTCTCTCCCCTCGAGCAGCGCATCCCTGCCTCAAAGGTCAGCGGCATCGCCCTCGGCGCGGCGGAGCCCGGCGACGAGACGGGTGGGTAGGGGCGCTCCTCAGTCTCGAACCGCAGGGTATTGTGTACCACTCTCGGTCTTCTGTAATACACTGCGCGTGCTGACAGCGACGCCGTAGGCTACGCTCCCTGCACCCATGACCCTTGGCCGCCACTGTGAACGATAGCGACGTCGATCGTAGCAGCAGCAAGCCCCCGTCGGAGGACGTGGAGCCGCGTCCATCGATCCAGCGCGTCGGCAACTACCAGATCCTCGAAGAGATCGGCAGCGGCGGGATGGCCGTGGTCTACAAGGGCTCTCAGGAGTCTCTCGGCCGCGTCGTCGCGATCAAGGCGCTCAAGACCGTCCTGACCAGCGACCCGAACATCGTGGCCCGCTTCGAGCGGGAGGCGATGTCGGTGGCCTCCTTCCAGCACGAGAACATCATCACCCTCTACGACTTCTTCCGCGAGCGCGGCGCCCTGTTCATGGTGATGGAGTTCGTCGAGGGGATCGACCTCTACGACCTGCTCGAGCGAGCCGAGCGGATCCCCCACGAGGTCGCAGCGATCATGGCGCTTCAGGTGGCGCGAGCGCTCGACTACGCCCACTTCCGCGGCGTGATCCATCGAGACGTCAAGCCGGCAAACATCATCATCTCGCGCCTCGGCGAGGTGAAGCTGACCGACTTCGGCATCGCCCGCACAGAGCACTCCGATCTGACAGAGGCGGGCATCGGCCTCGGCACGCCAGCCTATATGTCGCCCGAGCAGATCATCGGCGACCACCTCGACCATCGCTCGGACATCTGGTCGCTCGGCATCGTCCTGTACCAGATGCTCACCGGCAAGAAGCCCTTCGTCGACGACGAGGAGCGCTCGGCGATGCAGCGGATCCGCCTCGACGAGGCCGAGCCGGTCAAGGCGCTCTGCCCCGACTGCCCCAAGGAGCTGATCGCGGTCATCGATCAGTGCATGCAGAAGTCGCCCGACGATCGCTACCTCTCGACGCAGGAGCTCGTGGTCGAGCTCGAGCATTACGTCGCGAGCCACGTCCACACCAACTACCGCGCGCGGATGGTGTTCTTCCTCAAGGAGCAGGGGGTGATCAGCGATGAGCAGACCACGGCGATGCTGCACCCGGCGCTGATCGGGGGTGGGTACGGTGGCAAGGCGCGCCCCCTACCCCGCCGCCCCAGCGGGGGCGGCTCACAAGCCCTCGGGATGCTCTTGCTCGTGCTCGGCGTTGCCCTCGGCGGCGTTGGTGGCTGGCTCGGCTATGAGCGCTATGGCCCCGGCGCGCAAGCGGCACCCAAGCCCGCGCCGGGCGTCTGCCCGCCCGCCGACAGGACCCAACAATACGGCCAGCTGATCGTGCGAGTCCACCCCTGGGCCAACGTCAAGGTCGACGGCAAGCAGCTCGAGACCACCCCCCTCGCTCGACCGCTGATGCTGCCAGTGGGCAAGCATCGCGTCGAGCTGACCAACCCCTACTTCAAGACCCGCACCCTCGAGGTCGTGATCCGGCAGAACAAGGCCTACCAGATCAGCGAGACCCTCGAGATGAAGGACGCCGACCGAGGCGGCTCCTCTCCGTCGAGCGGCTCCACCAAGCGCGCGGCCAAGGGGGCGAAGAGACGATGACGAGAGCGACGAGGCGATCGACGCGCGCGCCGCTGCTCCTCCTCGCGCCGGTCTCGCTGAGCGCGCTGCTCGCCAGCGCGCCAGCGGAGGCGCAGCAGGTGCTGCACCAGGTGCGGATCAACGAGACGATGCGCAGCATCGCCCTCGAGTACTATGGCGACAAGCGCAAGGCGTCGTTTCTGCGCAAGGTCAACGATCTCGAGCCGCGGGCCAAGCTGCAGATCGCGAGCAGGCTGCGGATCCCCACGGCCTGGATCTATGTCGTCCCACGGACGATCACGCTCCGCTCGCTGGCCAAGCGGCTGCTCGGCGACAGCCGCCGCTACCTCGCGCTGCAGGCCTTCAACGGGGATCTCCGACGGCGGCGAGTCAAGAAGGGCACGGAGGTGCTGGTCCCCTACCCCGTACGTCACGTCGTCGAGAGCGACGACACCTTCATCAAGCTCGCGCGACAGTACTTTGGCGACGGCAAGCGCGCCAAGCTGATCGTGCAGTATAACCTGCTCAAGGGGACCAAGCCCTCACCGCGGTCGACGCTGCTGATCCCCGTCAACACCCGGATCCTGCCGGCGAAGCTACGACAGCTGACCAACGAACGCGTCCTCGGCGTTGGTGGCAACGACCGCGAGAAAGGCAGCCTGCGGCAAGCGAACGCGGCGCTGCGCCAGGGGCGCTATTGGTATGTGCCGCTGCTCCTTTTGCGGATGCTGGCCGCGAAGATGCCCTACCACACACATTTGGCCTCGGTCTTTCGACACCTCGCTACGGCCTACGTCGCGCTAGGGCGCAACAAGCTGGCGACGATGGCCTTCAAAGAGGCGCTGCTGCGCCAGCCAGGGCTGACCCTCAACCCGATCAGCACCTCGCCGAAGGTGATCGAGGCGCTCGCGCGCGCCAAGGGCGCGAAACGCGACTAAGCGCCCCCTACACACTCGTGACCGAGCTGCCGCGCCGAATCTCGTAGCCGAAGACATGAGCCATACGGGTGGTCTGGCGAGCTTTCTGAGGCGCAGAAAACGGCCGGACGTGCTGTACCCGGCGACGGGAGGAATGTGTAGCGGTGGTCCTCAAGGTGCAGCCTCCTGCTATGCGACGCGACGTCGCTAGCAGCGCTAGCAGCCGGCTTTGACCGAGGCAGCCAGGTGGGCTACCTTGCCCTCGGGAGCCCATACACCGTGTGCGTCAGCGAGCCAGCCCAACACCCTGAAAAGACGCCTGATCCTTGGCTCGGTCGGATCGTGGATGAGCGCTATCGGGTGCTCGAGCGCGTTGGGCAAGGCGGCATGGGCGTCGTTTACAAGGTCGAGCACGTCCGCATTGGCAAGGTCGCCGCGATGAAGCTGCTGCATCGGCGGCTCTGCGGCGAGCCGGCGTTGCTCAAGCGCTTCCGTATCGAGGCCGAGGCGATCAGCAAGCTGAACCACCCCAACATCGTTCAGGTCTTCGACTACGGCCAGGTCCTGGAGCAGCCCTACCTAGTGATGGAGTACCTCCACGGCGAGGACCTCGGGACGATCGTCAAGCGCGACGGGCCGCTGCCGCTGCGGCGGCTGGTGCCGCTCTTGATCCAGGTCTGCGACGCGCTGACCGAGGCCCACGAGCTGGGCATCGTCCACCGTGACCTCAAGCCGGAGAACATCCAGGTCTCACGCACGCGCGCTGGCCTCGACCACGCCAAGGTGCTCGACTTCGGCCTAGCCAAGGTGCTCGGCGAAGGAGTGTCGACCAACGACTCCACCGCCGGCAACTTGGTCGGCACACCCTATTACATGGCTCCAGAGCAGATCCGTGGGCACCCCATCGACCACCGCTGCGACATCTACGCCCTCGGCGCGCTGACCTACCGCGTGCTCACGGGCAACCACGCCTTCACGGCGCGCACCCCCGTCGGCGTGCTGACCAAGCACATCACCGAGGTTCTGGTGCTGCCCAGCCGCTCGGCGCCAAACCTCGGCATCTCGAGTTCGATCGATCAGGTGGTGGTCAGGGCGATGGCCAAGGCGCCGGAGCAGCGCTACGAGACCATCGCTCAGCTGAAGATCGCGCTGGTGGAGGCGGCCAACCGCTCGCTCTCCGGCGAAGTGGACATCGCGCCGGAGGTGTTTTCGTCGGAGCTCAGCGGCCAGATGCTCAAACTGCAGCGCCGCGCCTCCGACGCCTCGCTGCGCGACAGCTCTCCCGATCTCGATCCGGGCGCGCCCCTCCCTCCTCCCCCAGACGGGAGCGCCCTCGCCACCCCTGGGTCCGCGCTGGAGATCACGCCGCCCCGGCTGACGCGCGCCGATCTCCACTTCGATCGCAAGGTCTACCGGGGGCGCCGCGTCGGCATCGCGCTCCTCGTGCTGGTGTTGCTCAGCGCGGCGAGCGCCGCCGGCTGGTGGTTCTACCTGCGCGAACGCCCCGTTGAGCCGCCGACCATCGAGATCGAGCCGAACAACACCACGGCGCAGGCCACGCAGCTGGTGGCCAACAAGCGGGTCACGGGGATGCTCGGCAAGCGCCTGAGCAAGACCGCCTCCGACATGGACTGGTACACCTTCCGTGTCGAGGGCGAGACGCCCCGAGCGCTGACCGTCACCGTCAGCCCGATCCCCAACATCGATCTCGTCGTCGAGCTCTACGATCGCCTCGGAGGGCGGCTAGCCCTCGCCGACGGTACGGAAAAGGGCGGCCACGAGCGGGTCTTTGGCTGGCCGGTGCAGCCCGGCACCTACTACGTGCTGGTGCGCGAGGTCGTCGATCAAGGCAGCGTACCCACCGAGAACATCACCGATAGCTACAGCATCACCGTCAGCTGGGCGCCGCTGGCGGCCAACTGGGAGCGCGAGCCCAACGACACCGACCGCCAGAGCAACACCCTGACCCTCGGCAGCGAGCTCCGCGGCACCCTCGGCGCACCAAACGACGTCGACAGCTACCGCCTCGACGTCCCTACAGGCAAGCTCGAGGGCCTCGTCAGCGCCATCCCCAAGGTCGACATCGTCGTCGAGGTCCTCGTCGACGGCGCCGACAAACCACGCCGCTTCGACAGCGGCAAGGTCGGCGGCGGTGAGCGGATCTTCGACATCGCCACCAACGGCAAGAAGCCGGTGATCGTCCGGGTGCGCCGCAAGCATACAGACAAGCTCAAGGCCATACACGTCCCCGGCCAAAAGAGCCCCTACACTCTCCGCATCTGGACACCCTCCTAGCCGGATAAAGCGCTACTATTTCCAAGCCTTAATAGCACCCCTGCGAAGGCCTCCCGTCGCCGGGCGGCCGCTTTCTATACCTCAGAAAGCTCGCCGTACCGCCCGCATGGCTCGCTTCTTCGGCTACGAAAGCGGCGCGGCAGCTCAGCACCCGGGGCTCCGGTCCCGAATGTGTGGGGAAGCTCCTAAGAGGCCTGTTCAGGGGCGAGAGGAGGAGTCGCCGGCCTTCTCGACCACGACCTTCTTTTTGGCCACGACCTTCTCTTTGGCCACGACCTTCTTTTTGGCCACGACCTTCTTTTTGGCCACGACCTTCTTTTTGGCCACGACCTTCTTTTTGGTGGCTCTCTTGGTGGCGTTTGAGGTCGCCTTCTTGGCGCGCTTGCGCACGCCATCCTTCTTGGTCGCGGCCTTCTTACGGGCGGGCTTCGGTGCGCGCGGATCTTTGCCCTGCTCACGCATCCGCTGCTCACGCGCGGCGATCAGCTCGAGGGCGTCGTCGAAGGTGATCTTCTGTGGATCGCGGTTGCTGGGGATGGTCGCGTTGACCTGACCATCGGTGACATAGGGGCCAAAGCGGCCGCTGCGGACCTCGATCGGCTTGCTCGTTATCGGGCTATCGCCGAGCTCCGCCAGCGGCGCCTGTGGGGTGTTATGCTGGCCGCGGCGGCTGACCCGCGGCTTCGAGAGCAGCTTGAGCGCGCCCTGGAGGTCGATGGTGCGTAGCTGCTCGTGGTTTTCGAGGCTGCGCGTCTCCCGCTTGTCCTCGGGCAGCGCCATCTGGATATACGGGCCGAACTTGCCGTCTTGCGCGGTGACCATCGCCCCATGCTCAGGGTGTTTGCCCAGCTCGCGCGGAAAGGAGAGCAGCAAGAGCGCCTGCTCGAGGGTGATCGTCTCGACGCTCATCCCCGGCCAGAGGCTCGCCATTTTCGGCTTGCCACCCTTTTTGATGTTGCCCTTCGGCGTCAGCTCGGGCTCGCCGAGCTGCACGTAGGGGCCGAAGCTGCCGTTTTTGATATAGACGTTCTTGTTGGTAAGGGGATCGACGCCGAGGGGGCGGTTGGCCAGATCGGCCTGCTTCAAGAGCTCCAGCGCGTGCTCCGTGTCGAGCTCGTCAAGCAGCACGTCATCGGCAATGTTCGCCCGCCGCTCGCTGTCGGCGACCTGCAGATACGGCCCATAGCGACCGACCCGCGCGGCGATCAGCTCGCCGTCGGGCGTCTTGCCCACATCGAGCGAACAGATGTCCCGCGCGTCGATATGCTCCACCCCCGAGCCGATCAGGCCCTTGAGCCCGACCTTGCTCAGCGTGGCGTCCTCGCCGTTTAGGACCTTCTCGCCGCCATGAGCTCGCTTACCGTTCTTGCCGAAGTAGAAGCGCTCGAGCCATGGCGTCGCCTCGGTGTCGCCGCTCGAGATGTCGTCGAGATCCGACTCCATCCGCGCCGTGAACTCGTAGTCGACCAGGTCGCCAAAGTGCTGCTCGAGCAGATTGACCACGGCGAAGGCGGTCAGCGTGGGGACCAGTGTGTTGCCCTGCTTCCAGACGTAGCCGCGGTCTTGGATGGTTTGAATGATCGTCGCGTAGGTCGAGGGGCGACCGATGCCGCGCTCCTCGAGCACCTTCACCAGCGCCGCCTCGGTGTAGCGCGGTGGGGGCTGCGTGGTGTGCTCGCGAGCCTCGACCTCGAGCGGCGACGCCACGTCACCGACGGCCATCGCCGGCAGCAGACGCTCACGATCATCCTTGCGCTGCTCGTCCGACGAGTCGTCCTGCCGCCGGCTGCTCTGGTAGGCCCGCAGGTAGCCGGCGAAAGTGATCACCTTGCCCGAGGCGTTGAAGGTCGCCTTACCCGAGAGCGCCTCCCCGGCGGCGGTCTGCACGCCGGCAGCGGCCCCGATGTCGGCGGTGAGGCGAAGCTGGGTGCGCTCGCCCTTGGCGTCCTTCATCTGGCAGGCGACGGTGCGCTTCCAGATCAGGTCGTAGAGGCGCATCGCCTCACCGTCGAGCTCGTTGCGGAGCGACGCGGGGCTGCGGAAAGCCTCTCCCGCGGGTCGGATGGCCTCATGAGCCTCCTGCGCCCCTTTGACCTTCCGGGTGTAGATCCTCGGCTCGGCCGCCATGAACTCGGCGCCAAAGCTCTGGGTGATCGCGGCCCGGGCGGCGCTCAGTCCTTCCTGGGAGAGCGTGGTCGAGTCGGTACGCATATAGGTGATATAGCCGCTCTCGTAGAGCCGCTGCGCCACACGCATCGTACGCTTGGCCGCGTAGCCGAGCTTGCGCCCCGCCTCTTGCTGAAGCGTAGAGGTAATAAAGGGCGGCTGCGGGCGCTGGGTGAAGGGCTTCTTCTGTACGTCGGCGACGCGCAGCTGCTGAGCCGCCACCGCGTCGCGCAGCCCCGTGGAGGCCTGCTCGTCGAGGCGCAGCACCTTATCGGCGACGGCGGCTGCCGAGAGCGCGCCGGTGTCGGCGTCGAAGTGGCGGCCGCTGGCGATACGTCGCCCGGCGAGCTCTGCCAGCTCCGCGGGGAAGCTCGGCGCCGCACCGGAGGCCGCTTCGAAGGCCCCAGCGACGCTCCAATAGTCGGCGCTGCGGAAGGCCATCCGCGCCTTCTCGCGCTCGACGACCAGGCGAGTCCCCACCGACTGCACGCGCCCGGCCGAGAGGCGGGGACGGACCTTACGCCAGAGCACCGGCGAGACCTCGTAACCGAAGAGCCGATCGAGGATACGGCGAGCCTCCTGAGCGGCGACCAGCCGCGTGTCGAGATCACGCGGCCGCTCCAGCGCTGCCTCGATCGCCCGCTGAGTGATCTCATGAAATGCCAGCCGCTTCACCGGCACGGCGGGCTTCAGCACCTCGAGCAGATGCCAGGCGATGGCCTCTCCCTCGCGGTCTTCATCCGTCGCGAGATAGAGCAGCGACGCCTTCTCGAGCAGCGCACGCAGCTTCTTGACCTGCGCCTTCTTCTCGTTGGGCACCACGTAGACCGGCTTGAACTGATTGTCGACGTCGACCCCGAGCCGACCCCAGGGCTTCTTGCGGTGCGCCGCCGGGATCTCGTCGGGCTTTGAGGGCAGGTCGCGCACGTGCCCGATCGACGATTCAACCGTATAGGCATCGCCCAGAAGCCGCGCGATCGTGCGCGCCTTCGCGGGAGACTCGACTATGATCAATGGCTTAGCCACGTCGCTTCACGTCCTTTGGGTTTGTCCTCGCTCGGCTACTGGCTCGCTTTTACGAGGGATTCGCTTGAGCGCGCGGGCTGCTCTGGCGCTTCTACGGCCACGACTGCGGCACGTTCTTCGGCCCGGCCGACGGCTGACCTAGCACGCGTCGCTTCGCAGCGCAAAGCGGTGCACCTAATAGAACGGGTCGACGGCCGTTGTAAAGCCGCCCGACGCCGAGGTCGACGAACAATCGACCCTAAAAGCCTGGGATAACGAAGAAAAAAGCTCGTTGGGACCTATTGCCGAAGGCAACGGCCGCCAGAGCCCACCGCGAGGATCAAAGGGAGAGCCGGTGTCGTTTGACAGCGCCCTCCATCGTTGCAACGATCACCCCTCAACGCCGGAGAGGCGATGCGACGCTGCCCGATCTCTGCTCGTAAGCCCCCGCCGCGCGGACCTGCGAGGGACACCAGCTCTCACTCATCGAGACGAACCTCGACCCCAGCCAGCGCGCGGGAACAGCGGCGGCACACCAACGCGACCGCTCTCCATTGCAATACAAAACCGGCTCCTCAAGAGAGGACAAAACAAAGCTAAACCAGACAGGCACAATCAAGACCCAAACCCGGCACAACCAAGGACAAGAAATGACCGAAAAGACGAAACCCATCTTCATGATCTTTTTACCACTTGCATTGTTTCATGCATGCACATCCCAAGAGAACAAATCGCAACAAGAGACTCACCCAACACCAGAAAACCACGCAAAGATAGACAACCACACACGCCGAGACAGCCCAACACGACCAAGAAACGATATAGCACTAACAAAGAAAAAAGAGGAAGAAAATATCAAGAACCTTCCACCATTACCAGATAACAAGAAGTGGAAGCTGGTCTGGAATGACGAATTCAACGGCTCAACACTAGATAAGTCAAAATGGTCACATGTTACCTGGAAAGCACCTGGCGTCGATCAACCTCGAAGAGATGGCTATTGGCGCGACGATGCAGCCGCTCTAAACGGCAACGGCTTCTTAGAAATGCTGGTTTACAAGGACCATAACAAAGACAGATACATAGACGGTGCGATACGAACCAAAGGGAAATTCGAAAAACTATATGGATATTTTGAAATACGAGTAAAGTTCCAAAAAGAGATCGGCCACTGGTCTGCGTTCTGGCTAATGAGCGACGGGGTTAGTTCAACCGCAAACGAAGGCGTTGACGGAACCGAAATCGACATTTTTGAAAAAATCAACCCATCAGACAACAAGCTATTTCACACGCTTCACTGGGATGGCTACGGAAAAGATCACAAATCATCTCACATGCAATCAGATAAGCTGAACCCAAGCAAGGAATTTCACACAGTCGGCGTTTGGTGGAAAGAGGACAGCTACACCTTCTATGTCGACGGAACTGAAGTATGGAAAACAAACGCAGGAGGGGTCTGCAAAGTCCCATCATATATTAAGATTACCGATGAAGTAGGAAAATGGGCAGGAGACATAAAAAATGCAACACTGCCCGATGTCTGGCTTGTTGACTATGTGCGAGTTTATGACGTCGTCAACAAAACACAATAACACCCACAAATGCAATCCAAAGAAAACAGTCGAGAGTTCGGCCGCCACATCACGCCGCTGCTGCTGAAGGTGATCGTCGCTACGCCGAGACGATGAGGGATTCGCTCGAGCGCACAAACGGCCTTGGCGCGTCGACGGCCACGACTGCGGCGCGTTTTTCGCCCCCGTCAATGGGTGCTGAGCTGCCGCGCCGATTTCGTAGCCGAAGACATGAGCCATGCCGGTGGTACGGCGAACGTTCTGAGGCCTAGAGCGCGATGCCCGGCGACAGGAGGACGTGGGGGTGCTCCTCGCACGCAAAGCGGAGCACCTACGAGAACGTGGAGCCGCTGTTGTTTGACAGCGCCCTCCATCGCTGTAACGATCACCCCCTCATAGCCGGAGAGGCGATGCGACGCTGCCCAATCTGTGCTCGCCAGCACCCCCCCGCGGCGCGGACCTGCGAGCGACACCACATCCCACTCGTCGAGACGACCCTAGACCCCGGCCAGGGCGCCGAAGGCCCGGAGAGCGGGCACGTGCTCGACAACCGCTACCTGCTCGGCGGCCTCGTCGGCTGTGGCGGGATGGGCGCGGTCTACGAGGCCGAGAACCTCCGCATCGGGCGCCGTGTGGCGGTCAAGGTGCTGCTGCCCGAGCTCCACGCCGACCCCAAAGCGCGGCAGCGGCTCTTCCGCGAGGTGTTGGCGACGTCACGCATCCGCCACCCCAACGTGGTTGAGATCTACGACTATGGTGACGACGATCGCGCGGGCGCCTACCTCGTGATGGAGTTTCTCGATGGGCGCAGCCTCGGCGCGCTGATCCGGGAGCGGGGTCGTGTCGAGCCCGCGGACGCCCTCCGGCTGCTCACCCAGCTCTGCGCGGCGCTGGCGGCGACCCATGGCCAGGGGCTGATCCATCGCGATCTCAAGCCGAGCAACATCCGGCTCACCGAGCAAGGCGTGATCAAGGTGCTCGACTTCGGCCTCGTCAAGGCCTTCGAGGGCAAGCGCGAAGACGAGGCCTTCGCCACGATCACCACCGGAGGCATCGCCTTCGGCACGCCCTGGTACATGTCGCCAGAGCAGGCGAGCTTTCAGCCTCTCGATCAGCGATCCGACCTCTACAGCCTCGGCATCATCGCCTACGAGATGCTCTGCGGGCGCCCCCCCTTCACCGGCAAGAACCCGCTCGACCTCGTCGACGCCCAGCGCCATCAGAAGCCGCCCCTCCCCTCCGAACTCGACCCGCAGGTGAAGCTACCGACGGTGCTCGAGCTGCTGCTCTTGAAGATGCTCGCCAAGCAGCCCAAAGAGCGCCATCAGTCGGTCTCTGAGCTGATGGGCGACATCTATGGCATCGCCGACGAGCTGCGCCTCGACATCGGCGAGCCCGTCGCTGCGCTGGCCTATCCAACCCCAACGCTGCACGACGGCGATACCAAGGCCGAGCAAGCGCACGAGCACATCGATGACCAGACGATCCAGGTCACGGCGCCCTTCTGGCCCCCCGACGAGCTGACCTCCGGCGTCCAGAAGCTGGCTCAGAGCCGAAAAGATCAGATGGCCGAGATCGTCGCCGACGAGCTCCGTGAGCACATCCCGCGCTACCGCACGGTGAAAAAGGAGATGCTCCGCGCCGGCGTGCGGGTGGTGCTCGACATCGCCGCGTCGGCGCTCTCCGAGGAGGTGCGCGAGGTCCCGGAGGCGCTCAAGCGCCTCGCCGACGAGCGCGCCGAACAGCAGTTCTCCGTCACCGAGACGATCGGCGCCTTCCTGATCGGCATCTCCGCCTGCCGACCGCTGCTACGGGAGGTCACGGGCGACGACGTCGACCGCTACGTCACGATGACCCGGGAGATCGACCGCCGCATCACGTCACTGCTGCTGAAGGTGATCGACCTCTACTTCACCCGCTACAGCCAACGCCTGCTGCGCCAGAGCGAGATGCTCTCGCGGCGCAACGATGAGCTCTCGATACTGCGGCAGCAACTCTCCGAGCAGCTGCGCTCGACCGCTGGGCAGCTCGCCGACGTCGAGCGGCTCAAGGCCAAGGTCACCCAACATATCTCGTCGGGGCTGATGCTGGTGGAGCGCGAGACCCACCGGATCCTGCTCTTCAACGCGGCGATGGAGCGGCTCACCGGCGTCCGGGCCTCGGAGGTGCTCGAACGTAGCGTCAACGACGTGATGCACTTCGTCGAGGGCGTCCCCTTTCGCGAGTTCGCCGAGCAGCTGCGGATGCACGGCGAGGTCGGCCTGCGCAAGCTCCAGCTGAAGCTGGTCAATGGTCGCGAGCGAGCCGTCTACATTCGCGGGCAGCTCTTCGAGACCACTGGTGATCAGCCCGACAGCACGCTCTACGTCGTCGACGACGTGACCGAGCGGGAGCACATCATCGAGAGCTTCTCGCGCTATGTCTCGCGCTCGGTGGTCGATCGGGTGCTCAGCCGCCCGACGGCGAAGGCCGAGCCGAGCGGCGAGCTGAAGCGCGCCGTACTGCTGGCCTGCGGCATCCGCGACTTCCGCAAGCTGGTCAAAGACCAGGGCACGCCGCTGGTCACCGAGCTGCTTACCGAGTACGTCCGCACCATCGGCGACGCGGTCTTCTCCGAGCGGGGCACCATCGACTCGGTGGTCGGCGACGCCGTGCTGGTCTACTTCTCCTCTGGCCGCGGTGGGCGAACCGACTGCCACCCCGCCGTCAACGCCGCGCTGAAGCTACGAGAGCGCTTCGAGCGGCTCAACGACGCCCGCCAAAAGGCCAACAAGCCGCCGATCCTGGTTGGCCTCGGCGTACACATCGGCGAGATCTTCGTGCTCGACGTCGGCAACGAGCAACGGATGGTGCATACGGTGGTCGGGGAAGCGGCGCTGATCGCGCAGGCGCTCCAGGACGTCGCCTCCGGGGGTGAGATCCTCGTCAGCACCCAGGTCCGCGACTGCAGCGGCGAGCGCTTCGCGTTCGAGCCGGGGCCGCACCTGGCGGTGAAGAACCAGGCGCCGGTCGAGGCGCTGCGGCTGGTGGGCGTGGCCAGCGATGACGAGCTAGCCGACGTCACCCAGCTCGACGCGCGCCCTGCGGGAGCTCGAGCGAGCGAAGGCGAGGACGACTAGAGCGCTGATCCGCTTACCGGACCGAGCTGCGCGAAGGATGCGGCATCACAGCGTAGGAGCGAGAAGGGCGCCCGCTGGTAGCACGCAACCGACGAGCGACAACCGGCGTGATGTCGCAGACCAGCGCGGCGACGAGAGGTCAGCGGGTCAGCGCTCTAGCAGCTGGTAAGTGGTCGTACGTAGGCGGCGTGTAGGAGGGGAGACTCGAAGCTCGAGCGTTCTCGAGACCAGTCGCTACTTGATCTTGGCCTCTTTGAACCAGACGTGCTTGCGCACGACCGGGTCGTACTTCTTGAAGCGCAGCTTATCCGGCGTGTTGCGCTTGTTTTTGGTCGTCGTGTAGAAGTAGCCGGTCCCTGCCTCGGAGACCAGACGGATTTTTTCGCGAATCTTGGCAGCCATGGGACGGCTCTCCTCTATCTCGGGGCGCTGAACCTCGAGGGTTGAGCGCCAAGGTCAGAACGTACGGGCGCTGATCAATAGTCGGCCGCGACGCCTCTTGTCAAGTGATCACCCCGAGATCCGCCCCGCTAAGACCTCATTGCCGAAGAAGCTGCGCGATACGACGCTCCAGAAAGCTATACGGCGCGTAGCTTCGCGCGTCGGTCGTACCTGCAGCGTTAGACTCCGGCCCAGTTCCCGCGTCGGGCAGCTCGGCGCCCGGCTCGGCCCTGAAGGTGTGGCGGTGCTCCTGAACGCCTTCGATCGTGGCGTTGTTCAAGCGCAATGTCATCGGACTGATCCTGGTCGGGTACGCCGGGATGAGACGCCCCAGACGCTCGCCTTCGGGCGGCCACGTTGCAGATGATGCTGCCGTCGATCAGCACCCGCGAGGCCTGCGGCGACGACGCGCCGGGCTTGCCGCGAGGTTGAGCTCGGCAACGTCGAGTCGCCGGTGTGGGTCCAGCGGCGACGAGCTTGTAGTTGGGTCAGAAGGGAAAGGGGCGTTTATGGCGGGCGTCGGCCCCGCCACCTGAGGAAAAAAGCGCGCGCTAGAGCGCCGCGTCGTCGCCGACGACACCGACGACTGGCGGGGCCGGCATGTCGTCGTCTTCGGCGGTGTCGACCTCGACGTGGAGCCGCTTGTAGGCCCCGAGACCGGTGCCGGCGGGGATCAGCCGGCCCATGATCACGTTCTCTTTCAAGCCGCGGAGGTGGTCGGTCTTGCCGCGCACCGCCGCCTCGGTCAGCACCTTGGTCGTCTCCTGGAACGACGAGGCGCTGATGAAGCTGTCGGTGGACAGCGAGGCCTTGGTGATACCGAGGAGCAGCGGCTCGCCGGTGGCGGGATCGCCGCCGTCGGCCATCACGCGCTTGTTCTCCTCCTCGAAGGCCCACTTCTCGACCTGCTCGTCGACGACGAAGCGCGTGTGCCCCACCGCGGTGACGCGGATGCGGCGCAACATCTGCCGCACGATCACCTCGATGTGCTTGTCGTTGATCTTCACGCCCTGCAGTCGGTAGACCTCCTGCACCTCGTCGACCAGGTACTTCGCCAGATCCTTCTCGCCGCGGACCCGCAGGATGTCGTGCGGGTTGGCGGCGCCGTCCATCAGCGGCTCGCCGACGCGCACCCGGTCACCCTCGCGCACCGAGAGGTGCTTGTTTTTGGGGATCAGGTACTCGGAGGGATCGCCGATATCCGGGGTGACGATGACCTTGCGCTTGCCCTTGGTGTCCTTGCCGAAGGTCACCACGCCATCGATCTCGGAGATGACGGCGTGCTCTTTCGGCTTGCGGGCCTCGAAGAGCTCGGCGACGCGGGGCAGACCACCGGTGATGTCCTTGGTCTTGGTGGTCTCGCGGGGGATCTTGGCCAGGATCGTACCGGGGACGATGGCGTCGCCCTCGTTGACCAGGATGTTCGATCCCACCGGCAGGTGATAGCGAGCCATCGCCTGCTGCTGCGTGTTCGGCAGGTAGACCACCTCGCCGTTGTCGTCGACCAGGCCGATCGCCGGGCGGATGTCCGGGTCGGCGCTCTCCTTGATCAGCTTGCGCGACAGACCGGTCATCTCGTCGAGCGACTCGGTCATGCTCACGCCCTCGATCACGTCGCTGTACTGCACCACGCCACCGACCTCGGTGACGATCGGCATCGCGAAGGCGTCCCACTCGGCGAGGATCGTGCCGCTCTTGATCCGGTCGCCGTCGGCGACCAGCAGGTGCGCGCCGTAGACAAGGCCGTAGCGCTCGCGCTCACGGCCCGAGTCGTCCTGGACGACGATCTCACCGTGCCGGTTCATCACGACCAACAGCTCCCGGCCCTCGGAGGTCTTGTAGGGCACGGTGTGGCAGTTATCGAGGCGCACGACGCCCTCGGTGCGGGCCTCGAGGGTCGACTCCTCGTGGCGCACCTGGCCGACGCCGCCGATGTGGAAGGTACGCATGGTCAGCTGCGTGCCCGGCTCGCCGATGCTCTGGGCAGCGATGATGCCGATGGCCTCGCCGATGTTGACCATATAACCGCGCGCGAGGTCTCGGCCGTAGCAGCGCACGCAGATCCCGCGGCGGGTCTCGCAGGTCAGCACGGAGCGGATCTTGACCCGGTCGATGCCGGCGTCCTCGATCATGCGCACGCGCTCCTCGTCGATCTCGTCGTTGGCCTCGACCAGCACGTCGCCGGTGATCGGGTCGATCACGTCGTCGAGGGCCACGCGGCCGAGGATACGATCGCCGAGGCGCTCGATGATCTCGCCGCCCTCGACCAGCGCCGACATCTCGATGCCGTCGAGGGTGCCGCAGTCGACCTCGCTGATGATCGTGTCCTGCGCGACGTCGACTAGACGACGCGTGAGGTAACCGGAGTTGGCGGTCTTCAGCGCCGTGTCGGCTAGCCCCTTGCGAGCGCCGTGGGTCGAGATGAAGTACTGCAGCACCGAGAGGCCTTCACGGAAGTTGGTCGTGATCGGCGTCTCGATGATCTCACCGGAGGGCTTGGCCATCAGGCCGCGCATGCCGGCGAGCTGACGGATCTGCTGGGGCGAGCCACGGGCGCCGGAGTCGGCCATGATGTAGATCGGGTTGAAGCTGGGCATCGTCTTGGTGTTGCCCGTGCTCTCGTCGAGCACCTCATCCGAGCCGATCTCGCTCATCATCTCTTCGGCGACCTTCTCGGCCACCTGAGCCCAGATGTCGACGACCTTGTTGTAGCGCTCACCGTCGGTGATCAGACCCTCGGCGTACTGATCCTCGATCTCGCGCACCTCCTCGGTGGCGCGGTCGAGCAAGAGCTTCTTCGCCGCGGGGATGATCATGTTGTCGATGCAGATGCTGATGCCCGCCGCGGTCGCGTTGGTGTAGCCCAACGTGCGGAGGCGGTCGGCGAGGAGCACGGTCTTCTTCTCCCCACACTCGCGGACGGCGCGGTCGATCAGCTCGGTGAGCTGCTTTTTGCCCATCACGCGGTTGACCAGCTTGAAGGGCAGCTCGCTGGGGACGATCTCGTAGAGCAGCACGCGGCCGACGGTGGTGCGCACCAGCTCGTCGCTGACGCGGACCTTGATCGGGGCGTGGAGCTCTACCGCGCCGTGGTCGTAGGCCATGCGGACCTCTTCGCGCGACGCGAAGACGCCCTGCAAGGGGTTGTCCTTGTCGGCCTTGCCCTCGGTCGGCAGCCCGCCACGGGCAAAGGCGCGCTCGCGGGTCATGTAGTAGAGGCCGAGCACGATGTCCTGCGAGGGCAGGATGATCGGCTTGCCGTGGGCCGGGCTGAGGATGTTGTTGGTCGACATCATCAGCACGCGGGCTTCCATCTGGGCTTCCATCGACAGCGGCACGTGGACCGCCATCTGGTCACCGTCGAAGTCCGCGTTGAAGGCGGTGCAGACCAGCGGGTGGAGCTGGATCGCCTTGCCCTCGATCAGGATCGGCTCGAAGGCCTGGATGCCGAGGCGATGAAGCGTCGGCGCGCGGTTGAGCAGGATTGGGTGCTCCTTGATCACCTCGTCGAGGATATCCCAGACCTCGGGCTTCTCCTTCTCCACCATCTTCTTGGCGCTCTTGATGGTGGTGACCAGGCCGCGCTCTTCGAGCTTGTTGTAGATGAAGGGCTTGAAGAGCTCGAGGGCCATCTTCTTCGGCAGACCACATTGGTGCAGCCGCAGCTCCGGGCCGACGACGATCACCGAGCGGCCGGAGTAGTCGACGCGCTTGCCGAGCAGGTTCTGGCGGAAGCGGCCCTGCTTGCCCTTGAGCATGTCGGAGAGGGACTTCAGCGGGCGCTTGTTCGGTCCGGTGATGGTCTTGCCGCGGCGGCCGTTGTCGAAGAGGGCGTCGACGGCCTCCTGCAGCATCCGCTTCTCGTTGCGGATGATGATCTCTGGCGCGTTGAGCTCCTGCAGCCGCTTGAGGCGGTTGTTGCGGTTGATCACGCGGCGGTAGAGGTCGTTGAGGTCCGAGGTCGCGAAGCGGCCACCATCGAGGGGAACGAGGGGACGCAGATCCGGCGGGATCACGGGGATCACCTCGAGCATCATCCACTCGGGGCGGTTGCCGGAGTCGCGGAAGGACTCGACGACCTTCAGTCGTTTCGCGAGCTTCTTGCGCTTGGCCTCGGAGCCGGTCTCCTTCATCTCCTCGCGGAGCTGGACGGCCAGCTCCGTGATCGGGAGCTCGGAGAGCAGCTCGCGGATCGCCTCCGCGCCCATATCGGCGCGGAAGGCCTCGTCGCCGAGCTCGTCGGCGACCTCTTGGAAGCGCTCCTCCGAGAGCAGCTCGCCCTGGGTCAGGCCGCTCTCTTTGGGATCGATCACGATGTAGGACTCGCAGTAGAGGACCTTCTCCAGGTCCTTCAGCGTGATGTCGAGCATGTTGCCGATACGCGACGGCAGGCTCTTGAGAAACCAGATATGCGCGACCGGCGTGGCCAGATTGATGTGGCCCAGGCGCTCGCGGCGTACCTTGGACTGGATCACCTCGACGCCGCATTTCTCGCAGACGACGCCGCGGTGCTTCATCCGCTTGTACTTACCGCAGAGGCACTCGTAGTCCTTCACCGGGCCGAAGATCTTGGCGCAGAAGAGGCCGTCTCGCTCCGGCTTGAAGGTACGGTAGTTGATGGTCTCGGGCTTCTTGACCTCGCCGTGCGACCACTCGCGGATCTTTTCCGGGCTCGCCAGCGAGATGCGGATCGCCGAGAAGCTCAAAGGATCTTTGGGCTTCTCGAAAAAATCAAAGATGCCTTTCACAATGACTCCCTATGCTCGAAGCGGCTGTGTTCTCCGTGGAGAAGGCGCCGCGGCATTGCCACTACCACACGCGAGGCCTGGACGCCGCCCGACCATGCGATCGGCGCCCAGCTCGCTCCCCGAGCCGAGCTAGAAGCCCGGCAGCCCGGCCCGCGGATACCCAGCGACCGGGGGGACCACCGAGGGCTGGGCGGTGGGCTCGCGCACGCCGCCACCCTCTTCCAGAAGCTCCACGTTGAGGCAGAGGCTCTGCAGCTCCTTGAGCAGCACGTTGAACGACTCGGGCAACCCCGACTCGAGCACGTGTTCGCCTTTGACGATGCTCTCGTACATCCGGGTACGACCCGCGACGTCGTCGCTCTTGACCGTCAGGAACTCCTGCAGGCCGAACGCCGCGCCGTAGGCCTCCATCGCCCAGACCTCCATCTCGCCGAGACGCTGACCGCCGAACTGGGCCTTGCCGCCCAGAGGCTGCTGCGTGACCAGCGAGTAGGGCCCGATCGAGCGGGCGTGGATCTTGTCGTCGACCAGGTGGTGCAGCTTCAGCACGTACATCACGCCGACGGTGACGTCCTGATCGAAGGGCTGACCCGTGCGCCCGTCGAAGAGCACGGCCTGACCGCTCTTGGGCAGCCCAGCCATGTCCAGCGACTCCTTGATCTGCGACTCCTTGGCGCCGTCGAAGACCGGTGTCGCCACATGCACGCCGCGACGCACCTTCGAGGCGAAGCGACCGATATCCTCCTCATCGAGGGACTCGATGAAGGTATGGGCCTGCTCGGTGGTGTAGATCTTCATCAGCTTATCCCGCAACACCTCCGGGCTCCACTCGGCCTTGAGGTAGCGGTCGATCTGCATCCCGAGCTCGCGGGCGGCCCAGCCGAGGTGGGTCTCGAGGATCTGCCCGATGTTCATACGCGAAGGCACGCCCAGCGGGTTGAGCACGAGGTCCACCGGCGTACCGTCGGCGAGGTAGGGCATGTCTTCTTCGGGCAGGATGCGCGAGATGACGCCCTTGTTGCCATGGCGGCCGGCCATCTTGTCACCGACGGCGAGCTTGCGCTTGATGGCCACGTAGACCTTGACCATCTTGATCACGCCAGGAGGCAGCTCGTCGCCCTTGGTCAGCTTGGCGATCTTCTCGTTGTAGAGCGTCTCGATCGCGTCGACGTCGGCCTCGAGCTGCTGCTGCATGCCCTCGAGCTTGCCCTCGACCTCGCGGCCATCTTCGACCACGGGGATCGACGCCCAGTAGCGCTTGGGCACCTCGCCGAGCACGCTGTCGTCGACGGCCACGCCCTTCTGCACCAGGACCTTGCCGCGATCATCGACGGTGCGGGCCGCGGTGGTCTTGCCAGACAGCAGGTTGGCCATCTTCTCGTAGTAGGAGCCGGAGATGATCTTGATCTCGTCGCGCTGGTCGGCGAGGAGCTTCTCCTTCTCCATGTCGAGGATGTCGCGGGAGCGATCGTCCATCTCCGTGCCCTTGCGGGCGAAGACGCGCGCGTTGATCACGATGCCGGTCACACCCGGAGGCACGCGGAGCGAGCTGTCGCGGACGTCGCCGGCCTTCTCGCCAAAGATCGCCCGCAGCAGCTTCTCCTCGGGGGAGAGCTGGGTCTCGCCCTTTGGCGTGATCTTGCCGACCAAGATGTCGCCCGGCTTGACCTCGGCGCCGATGCGTACGATCCCGCTGTCGTCGAGGTCGGCCAGGGCCTCCTCACCGACATTGGGGATGTCGCGGGTGATCTCCTCTTTGCCCAGCTTCGTGTCGCGAGCGATGCACTCGAACTCCTCGATATGAATCGAGGTGAAGACGTCTTCTTTGGTCAGGCGCTCGGAGACGAGGATCGAGTCCTCGAAGTTGTAGCCGCCCCAGGGCATGAAGGCGACGACCGTGTTCTGGCCCAGGGCCAGCTCACCGCACTCCGTCGCCGGACCGTCGCCGATCACGTCGTTCTGACGGACGGTGTCGCCCTTCTGGACGATCGGCTTCTGGTTGATGCAGGTGTTTTGGTTGGAGCGCTGGAACTTGACCAGGTTGTAGATGTCGGGCTTGGCGCTCATCGGGTCGTTGTCGTCGGTGTCGACGGGCTTGACCACGATGCGGGCGGCGTCGACGGACTCGACGATGCCGTCGCGCTTGGCCACCACGGTGACGCCGGAGTCGCGGGCGACGATGCCCTCGATGCCGGTGCCGACCAGCGGTGAGCGGGTCTTGACCAGCGGCACAGCCTGCCGCTGCATGTTCGAGCCCATCAGGGCGCGGTTGGCGTCGTCGTTCTCCAAGAAGGGAATCAGCGACGCGGCCACCGAGACCAGCTGGTTGGGCGAGACGTCCATCAAGGTGACGTCGTGGGGCTTGGCCATCACGAAGTCGCCGTTGTTATGGCGGGCGCTGACCACCTCGCCGGTGAGCTCACCGTCGGCGCTGAGGTCGGCGTTGGCCTGGGCGATGCAGTGCCCCTCCTCCTCGAGCGCCGAGAAGAAGTGCACCTCGTCTTCGACCTTGCCCTCCTCCGCCTTGCGGTAAGGGGTCTCGATGAAGCCAAACTCGTTGACGCGAGCGTAGGTCGACAGCGAGGCGATCAGGCCGATGTTCGGACCTTCAGGGGTCTCGATCGGGCAGACGCGACCATAGTGCGTGGTGTGGACGTCACGGACCTCGAAGCCCGCGCGCTCGCGGGTCAGCCCACCTGGGCCGAGCGCCGAGAGGCGACGCTTATGCGTGACCTCCGAGAGCGGGTTGGTCTGGTCCATGAACTGGGAGAGCTGGCTGGAGCCGAAGTACTCCTTGACCACCGCGCTGACCGGCTTGGCGTTGATCAGGTCGTGCGGCATCAAGTACTCGATCTCCTGGGACATGGACATGCGCTCTTTGATCGCGCGCTCCATGCGAACCAGGCCGATCCTGTACTGGTTTTCCATCAGCTCGCCGACCGCGCGGACGCGGCGGTTGCCGAGGTGATCGATGTCGTCGATGGCCCCGCGACCGTTCTTCAGCTCGATCAGGTAGCGCACGGTCTCGACGATGTCGCGCGGGGTCAGCACGCAGTTGTCGAGGGGCTCGTCGACCTTGAACTTGTAGTTCAGCTTCAGCCGGCCGACCTTGGAGAGGTCGTACCGCTCCGGGTTGAAAAAGAGGTTGTCGAAGAGCTTCTGGGCGGTCTCGATCGTGGGCGGATCACCGGGGCGCAGCCGCCGGTAGATCTCCATGATCGCCTCTTCGGTGGTGTTCAGCTTGTCGGCGAGCACGGTGTCGCGCAGGTAGCTGCCCACGTTGAGGTTGTCGATGAAGAGCACCTTGAACTGCTGGATGCTGGCCTCGCGGAGGCGGTCGAGGTTCTCCTCGTTGACCTCCTCATTGCACTGCAGCAGCACCTCGCCCGTGTCGGGGTCGATCACATCATGGGCGCAGACCTTGCCGACGAGCTCCTCCACCGCGATGGGGAGCCGCTCGAGGCCCGAGTCCTTCAGCTTACGGATCGCGCCGCGGGTGAACTTGCGGTTCTTGCGGACGATCAGCTCGCGGGTCTCCGGGTGGCGGATGTCGCGCGTCGAGCGCTGGCCCGGGAGGATGTCGTACTCGATGCTCTTGGAGTACTTCTTGGCCGACTCGAGGTAGACGACCTCCGTGTTGTAGTACTCGTTGAGCAGATCCTCGGTGGAGGAGCCGAGCGCACGCAGCAGCACCGTCGCGTGGAGCTTGCGGCGGCGATCGATGCGCACATAGAGCAGATCCTTGGCGTCGAACTCAAAATCGAGCCAGGAGCCGCGGTAGGGGATGATCCGGGCGCTGTAGAGCAGCTTGCCGGTGGCGTGCGTGCGGCCCTTGTCGTGGTCGAAGAAGACACCAGGGCTTCTATGAAGCTGGCTGACCACCACGCGCTCGGTGCCGTTGATGATGAACGTCCCGTTGTCCGTCATCAGCGGGATCTCACCGAAGTAGACCTCTTGCTCCTTGACGTCGCGGACCGACTGCTCGCCGGTCTCCTCGTTGACGTCGCGCAGCACGAGCTGGATCGTGACCTTCACCGGAGCGGCGTAGGTCATGCCGCGGGCGCGGCACTCTTCCTCATCGTACTTCGGGCGCTCGAGGTTGTACTTCACGAACTCGAGAGAGGCCGTCTCGGAGAAGTCCTTGATCGGGAACACGCTCTTGAACACGCCCTGCAGGCCGACTTCATCTCGACGATCCGGAGGGATGTCGAGCTGCAGAAACTTGTCGTAGGAGCGCCGCTGGATCGCGATCAAATTCGGGATATCGATGATCTGCTTGATCCGGCCGTAGCGTTTGCGCACGCGAAAGTTATTCTGAATGACGCGTCCCATGGACTCTCCTGCTAGAGGGCGGTGCTCCGACTAGACCGCGGATACACCAATACCAGGGCCCCGGAAGCTCGATTTCCGCGCTTCCGGGAACCTGGTTTGGATCGAACTCGACGTTAAGCGCTGCGAGGTCAGGGTAATCAGCCGGCAGGCTTGATCTCGACCTCGGCGCCCGCCTCCTCGAGCTTCTTCTTCACGTCCTCGCACTCTTCCTTGCTGACGCCTTCCTTGACGGCCTTCGGCGCGCTCTCGACCAGCTCCTTGGCCTCCTTGAGGCCGAGGCTGGTCAGCTCGCGGAGCGCCTTGATGACCTGGATCTTCTTCGCGCCAAAGCTCTTCAGCACGACGTCGAACTCGGTCGGCTCCTCGGCAGCCTCTGCAGCAGCGGCGGGGCCAACGGCCCCGGCGACCGCGACGGGTGCGGCGGAGACGCCCCACTTCTCCTCGAGATCTTTGGTCAGCTTGGCGATATCCATCACCGAAAGGTTGCTGAGGTATTCGACGACCTGCTCTTGGGTAATCTCGGACATGTCTGACTCCTTCATCGGCGCCGGCGACTCTCGTCTGCCGGCTCGCCTCCTACGACCTCGCGGGCCGTAGTGCTTTGTTGATGCGATTAAACTCGCTGAGTGTTCGAGTCTCGCTGCTACGGGCCGCCCATCTCGCGCTCGCGAGCCTGCAGCAGATAGAGCACGTTGGTCGGCACGGCGTTGAAGAGCCGCACCAGGCTCTGCGCCGGAGCCATGAACTGCGCCAGCAGCTCGGCCCGCAGCTCATCCTTGCCCTTCATCTTGGCCAGGCGCTTCACGCCAGCCGCGTCGAGCACCTCGCCCTCGAGGAAGCCCCCCTTCAGCTCGAGGGCCGGGAGCTTCTCTTCGAACTGGTCGAGGATCTTGGCCGGCGAGACCGGGTCTTCGAAGGAATAAGCGATCGCCGTGGGGCCGGTGAAGAGCGGCGAGATGCCCTCCATCGCCGTGCCCTTGACGGCGAGCTTGACCAAGGTGTTCTTCACCACACGGTAGTGGCACTCGGCCTTGCGGATCTCCGAGCGCAGCCCGAGGGTGTCGGAGACCTTGAGGCCGCGATAGTCGGCGATGACCAGCGACTGCGCCTTGGCCAGCGTCTCTTTCAGCTCGTCGACCGTGGTCGTCTTTTGCTCTCTGTTCATGGCGCGCCTCTACTTTCCGACCTGGCCGAGCACCTCGGCGGTGTCGAGCCGGATCGCCGGGCCCATGGTCGTCGAGAGCGCGATGCTCTTGACGTAGGTGCCCTTGGCGGACGACGGCTTGAGCTTGAGCAAGAGCTCCATCAGCGCCAGCACGTTCTCACGCAGCTTGGTCGCTTCGAAGCTCGCCCGGCCCACCGGCGCGTGCACGATGCCGGCTTTCTCGACGCGGAACTCCACGCGACCGGCCTTCAGCTCTTTGACCACCTTCTCGACGTCGAAGGTCACGGTACCCACCTTCGGGTTCGGCATCAGCCCGCGAGGACCGAGCACGCGCCCGAGGCGACCGACGACGCCCATCATGTCCGGCGTGGCCACGGTGGCGTCGAAGTCGAAAAAGCCCCCCTGCACCTTCTCCATCAGATCCTCGGCGCCGACGATGTCGGCCCCGGCGTCCTCGGCCTCTTTGGCCTTCTCGCCCTTGGCGAAGACGGCGACGCGCAGCGTCTTACCGGTACCATGAGGCATCACCACCGCGCCGCGGACCATCTGGTCGGCGTACTTCGGGTTGACGCCCAGGCGCACGGCGATATCGACGGACTCGTCGAACGTCGCGCGCTTGGTCTTCGGCACCAGCTCGCAGCCCTCCTCGAGGGAGTAGCGCTTCTCGCGGTCGATCAGCTTGGCGGTCTCTTCGAATTTTTTTCCACGCTTGGGCATGGCCGCCTCCTAATCCACCACGTCGAGACCCATCGAACGGGCCGTACCAGCGATGGTCCGGCAAGCCTGCTCGACGTCGTCCGTGTTCAGGTCTGGAAGCTTGATCTGCGCGATCTCGCGAACCTGGTCCATCTTGACCTTCCCGACCTTGTTCTTGTTCGGCTCACCCGATCCTTTCGGGATCCCGGCGGCCTGCTTCAAGAGCACGGCGGCCGGCGGCGTCTTGGTGATGAACGAAAACGAGCGATCGGCGAAGACGGTGATCACCACGGGGATGATGGTCCCCTTGTCCTTCTGCGTGCGCGCGTTGAACGCCTTGCAGAACTCCATGATGTTCACACCGTGCTGGCCGAGCGCAGGACCGACCGGCGGGCTCGGGTTGGCCAACCCGCCGGGCACCTGCAGCTTCACGAGCCCAACGACTTTCTTCATCGGCATACTCCTTCGCGGTTCAAGCGGCGGCGCGCCCCGAGGCGTCGAGGCCAACCGCCTCCCGCAAAGCGGTTATCGCAACCCGCCGCGGCGACGACGGGCAGATGAGTTCTAAGAGCTTCCCCACACATTCGAGCCGGGTGCTGAGCTGCCGAGCCGCTTTCGTAGCCGAAGACATGAGCCATACTTGTGGTACGGCGAACGTTCTGAGGCCTAGAAAGCGGCCGGCCGTGCTGTACCCGGCGACGGGAGGCATGGGTGGGGGTGCTCCTAAGCTTTCTCGACCTGGGTGAAATCCAGCTCGATGGGGGTCGCGCGGCCGAAGATGCTGACGAGCACGCGGACCTTCTGTTTCTCGGGACGAACCTCTTCCACGACGCCGGCGAAGTTGGAGAACGGGCCGTCGGTGACGCGGACGTTCTCGCCCTCCTCGAAGCTGATCCGCGGCTTGGGAGCCGTGGCGCCCTCGGACATCTGCCTGGTGATGCCGGCGATCTCTTTATCCTTGACCGGCACTGGGTTGGTGCCGCCGAGGAAACCGGTGATCTTCGGCGTGTTCTTGACCAGCGACCGAGTGTGGTCGTTGAGATCCATCTGCACGAACATATACCCAGGGTAGAACTTCCGGGTCATCGTGCGGCGCTGGCCCTTGACCATCTCGACGACCTGCTCGGTGGGGATCAGGACCTCGCCGAACTGGTCTTGCAGGTTGGCGTTCTTGATCCGCTCGAGCAGCGAGAGTCTGGCGCGGTTCTCGTGGCCGGAGTAGGTGTTGACCGCGAACCACTTCATGTCGGCCTTGGGGTCGACCTCTTCGGCGGCGTCCTCTGCGCTCTCTTCGGGCGCGGCGTTGGCCACGGGCGCGGCGTCGGGCGCAGCGTCAGCCTCGGGCGCGGCGTCGGCCTCGGGCGCGGCGTCGGCCACGGGCGCGGCGTCGGCCCCGGGCGCGGCGTCGACCTCGGGCGCGGCGTCAGCCTCGGGCGCAGCGTCAGCCTCGGGCGCGTCGGCCTCGGGCGCGTTGGCCTCGGGCGCGTCGGCCGCGGGCGCGACGTCGGGCGCGGCGTCAAGCGTCTGGGGCTCAGACGCCTCCTCAGGAGCAGCCTCGGACGTAGCCGGCGCGGTCACCAGATCTTGCGACACATGCTCGGTGGCTTCGACCTCGGCCGGAGCCTCGGGCTTGTTCGGTTCCATTCGGCGACCTTCTTTAGCTGTAGATGATGCCCGTGGCCCAAGACCAGATCAGGTCAAAGAGGCCGAGGATCAAGGAGATGATCACGGTCGTGATGATCACGACCACGGTCGCCGCTGAGGTCTCTTTGCGGGTGGGCCAGGTGACCTTGGTCAGCTCGTTGAGGATCTCGGACGCCTTATCGAAGGTGACCTGACGCCGCCACAACAGAAAGGCGATCAGGCCACCCAGGATGATCCCGATGCCGTTGACATAGAGGTCCTTGGGCTTGGCGAAATAGCCCCAGGCCCACTCCGTCGTTTGTACGCAGAGGTACATGAGCAGCAAGCCGCCCACGACGAACATCAGGTGTACCCACTTCGTGTTACCCATGATCGGTACTCTGGCCCAAGTCACGCTTCCGCGCATCCTCAGGTTGAAATGCGTCGGCGGCGCCAGCAACAGGGCGTTGGCGCCGCCTTTCAGCAGGGCAGGAGGGATTCGAACCCCCAACCCGCGGATTTGGAATCCGCTGCTCTACCAATTCGAGCTACTGCCCTCCAAGGGACGACCGGATGCCCTGCAGAACACCCGGTCGTCATACCTGATTGTCCGGTCTGTTGTACCGGGCGATACTATTTCTCGACGATCTCGACGACGACGCCAGCGCCGACGGTGCGGCCACCCTCGCGGATCGCGAAGTGGAGGCCCTTCTCGCAGGCGATCGGCGTGATCAGC
>PDWJ01000143.1_pt1 | contig 101465 bp, 91 predicted proteins | sample 1430881 | NCBI WGS metagenome assembly PDWJ01 (sample SAMN01162460, study PRJNA174530) | Oral metagenome, whole genome shotgun sequencing project. | biome: Marine environment; feature: Marine mammal; material: Swab sample of the gingival sulcus; isolation source: swab sample of gingival sulcus...
GATTTGGCCGTTTCTTTTGAGTGTTATGTTGTTGGTTTGCATCGTAATATAACACTTTGAAACGGCCTTTTCAATTGTATTTATGAGAAATCCGGGCTATAAGCCTTACAGGTTCATCTATGTGTTTTCGGGCCATGGCTTCTGCTGTTCTGAGTATGGTCTGGTCCTGGTCGGTTGGAGACGACAGCCTCTTCCTTCTTGTTACTCTCTTCATGTTTCTAAGACGGTACTTAAGAGTTACAGTCCCCCCCTGCCAGCCTGATTTTCTGGCCCTGCAGGCGGTTTTCTGAGCAACCATGGCCAGAGCAGGCATGTATTCATCAGGGCTGAAGACATCCCTGCTGAAGGTGTGCTCATTCCCTATGGATTCAGGGGGCTCCAGGTGGCCGAAAAACTGTACCGGCCTCTCATCAATTCCTCTGGCATACCTGTATATTTCCTCCCCTGAAACACCCATTATGGACCTGAGAACAGACCTGGAAAGGGTTCGCAGTTTTCCGATGGTGTCTATGCCGAATACCTCCAGTTTCTCAGCAGCTCCTGGGCCTATTCCCCAGATTGTTCTCACAGGGAGGTTCACCATGTCATCAGCTGTGAGAATGCCTGTTCCCCTTGGTTTGTAATGATTGGAAGCCATCTTTGCCAGGAGCCTGTTGGGGCCGCATCCAACTGTACACCAGAGAGAGGTGGCGTCATGAACCGCTTTCTGTATCTTTCCGGCCTTCTCAAGAACAGGGCCTTCCGTTCCGGAAATATCAAGAAAAGCCTCATCTATGCTTGTGGCATGCATTCTGGGAGTAAACCGGAGCAGCACCTCAAGCACTCTGTGGCTGTATGTTCTGTAACGGTCAAAACTTCCTGAAAGCACCACAGCATGAGGCACCAGATTGAGCGCTCCTGCAATGGACATTCCTGCATGAACCCCGTATTCCCTTGCTTCATATGTACATGAGGTAACGACTGAACGAAACATGGAATTGCCGCCTACAATCACCGGCTTGCCATGAAGTTCCTCTCTGCCGAGAAGTTCGACTGAAGCAAAGAATGCATCCATGTCCACATGCAGTATCTTTCTTTCAGGCTCCATGGGAGTACTCGCAGTCAATGATCCAGCCAAGGGTCTCAGTATTGAAATGCATCTCGTATACATCGTTGGCAGAGGTTCTTACCACAAAATGAAAAAACCTTACAGTTCCCCTTCTGCTCTCCCATGAGGAGGAAACCCTGACCACATGATAAACCCGGTTCTGCCACCGGAACCGGCAGGGCAGCACTGTGCCCCCTGAGAAATGACAGATCATCTCCACTCTCTCACCCAGTTCCTGCAAGGCTCACCTCCCTTCTACAGCAAAATAGTAAACATATGTTTATCTGTCAAACCTCTGATTGCAAAAAACAGAGAAGGGCATCTGAACCTGACACGCCGGCGATACACCTCCCTAAACGGCAGTGCCGCAGATTCTGTCTCAAAACCTGGCCAGGTGAAATCTTTCAAACCTTACCTCAAATCATAATAACTGCATATACTTCCCTTTTTGAAATAATACTGAGCATAATCTATTGACATATAATTGGTTACAAAAAAGCGATTCGACAGGCAGAGTTAAACAGAGCTATTATCTCTGCAGAAAGTGCAACGATTTGGTGAAGAGAAAGGTCTGTAAGCCTGAAAAGTCCTGAGCTTTCATTAAGCTCATCGGTAAACCATGTTTCAGCAAACTTTGTGTTAACGGTAAGGTATCATCTGCCTGCTTCCGAGCTTTTTTCTCAGTCTGAACAGATCCCGTATCGCCCTGGGAACCCTTTTGTAAAGTGCCAGGGGAGTTTCCCGTATCTCCTCAAGGGAAACAGGAAGTTCAATTATTCGCAGACCCTTCCGCTGAATTCTTATTATCAGTTCAGAGGGATAGAGATCAGGCTCATCACCACAGAGGGGAAGAATTTCTGATACTTTCTCTCTAACCATAATTTTAGGGCCGTGTGTATCTGTGCCTCTGAATCCCAGCAGCAGCTTGAGCAGTGAAGTAAGTACCCTTGAAGCCATTCTTCTTACAACGGGTCTGCGATCATTCTTTCCTGCAAGTATCTTTGATCCCTGTACCACATCAGCTTTTCCCAAGCCGATCAGTGCCAGCCCCTGATGCCAGAATTCGGTATCAAGCACATCAAGGTCGTCCACCATGAGCACATCTCCCGACGATGCGTCAAGCCCGGTCTTAACCGCTTTACCGTAGCCAGGTTCTGAAAGGTTCATAACCTTCAGGCAGCTGAACTCAGCGGACAAATCGTTGAGAATGGAGGAGGTGGAATCGGTGGAACCGTTCTGAACAACAGTGACTGTCATGCCCTTCGGAGACCACTCAAGAACCGGTCTAAGCTGGGAAACCAGTATTCTCTCTTCATTGTAAACAGGAATTACAAGCTCAACTGATCCACAGGCCTCAACCAGCTTCTTCATGTTATAAGGCACTTCCGGTCTCCTTCTTTCGAAAAGCTATTCCAGCTGCCAGAAGGCTTATCTCAAAAAGCACATAAAGCGGCAGTGTGAGCATTACCTGTGTAAGGGGATCAGGAGGGGTCAGAACAGCTGCAATTATCAGCAGCCCTACAAGCACATGCCGTCTGTAGGCTCCGATATCCGACGGTTCAACTATTCCGGTTTTCGCCAGAAAAAGAACTGCGAGAGGCAGCTGGAAAGCTGAACCGAAAACAATGATGAACCTGCCTATGAAACCAAGATAGCTGGAAACGCTCCACATACCGGTTATGTTGCCGGTCTCGAAGCTTCTGAAAAGCTCTATCGCAGGCCCTCGCATCACAAACCACGCAAAGGCCGCGCCTGCGAAAAAAAGTATGATGCCTGCAGCGGTAACCCCGAGAACAGATTTTCGCTCTTTTCGGTAGAGTCCCGGAGAGACAAAACGCCATATCTGAAAAAGTATCACAGGAACAGAAGCTATAATTCCGGCAGTAACTGATATTCTGATATTCGCTGTTACCGCTTCAGCAGGTGTCAGTGCGGCAAGGGGAACCGGAGAGGTCCCTGCGACATATCCGGTAAGTTTCCTGCTGAAAAAGAAAGCGATCATGCTGAAAACCGCCACAACAATCACAACTGTAATCAGCCTGCGGCGGAACTCCTCGAGATGATCCCAGAAAGAACCGTTCTCCATCACAGTTCCAGAGCCTGTCGCAGCAGTTCCTCTTCCTCAGCGGCAGAAAGAACTCTCTGAACGCAGTTCCCCCAGGTTTTCGGGAATATCCATGTTCTTCCTTCTGCTGTTGTCTTCTTATCTGTATTCAGCAGTTTGAGAATTAAATCAGTAGATATTGCTTCAGGCAGACTTGTGTCTATTCCCAGCTTTCGGGCAACAGATATAAACTCCTCTGCAAAGGCGAAGCTGCCCCCCATTCTTGCAGCCACAGGTATTCCCATTGCAACAGCCTGCCCGTGGGGAACCTGAAATGAAGTAATGGCTTCAATGCAGTGGCCTGTTGTATGCCCCAGGTTGAGCAGCTTTCTCTCCCCTGATTCCTCAAGGTCTCTTGATACTATATCGCCCTTGGCCTGCATGCACATTCTCACAGCTTCATCTGTCTCGCCCTTTAGAATAAGGTCGGATATTTCCCTGCCGGCAATCACCGATGTTTTCAGAGCCTCTGCAATGCCGCACTTCATCTCCCTCTCAGGCAGTGTGGCCAGAAATGCTGTGTCCGCAAAGATTACTGATGCCGGGTAAAAGGTTCCTGCCTGATTCTTCCCTGCATCCAGATTTACTGCAGTTTTTCCTCCCAGACAGGCATCCACCATGCAAAGAAGTGTTGTAGGCACCATCTGCAGATCAACTCCCCGTTTCCAGGTGGAAACAGCAAAAGCCCCTATGTCACAGACTGTTCCTCCGCCTGCCACCATTACAGTGGAATCCCTTCTGAGGCCTGCCTCTGACATTTTTTGCCAAAGAAAAAAGAGGGTCTCCGGTGTTTTGCTTATCTCTCCACCTGAAAGCTGTACCACATGAGTACAATCTGGAAACCTTCTGCTGTGAAACTCCCATACAGTGGAATCCACCAGCAGCATATCAGGCTTTTCCGCTTCAGCAGGAACATCATCGGTGAAAATCACCTGCGTTTCAAGCTCTCGCCTGCAAAAGGAAAAGGTCAGCCGGTTCACGGATGCCAGACGAACCAGATGAATGCAGCGCCGGCTGCAGTTGCCACCAGGGTAAACGGAAGCCCCACCTTTACGAACTGCTTAAAACTCACGCTGTATCCGTTCTTCTTCAGTATGGAGACTGAAACAATATTTGCAGCAGCCCCTACAGGAGAGATGTTGCCGCCAAGACAGCTTCCTATCAGCAGCCCGAAAGTAAGGTACAGGTGTTCACCTGCACCATGCCCCATTGATCCGGCAAGGGCGTGAGTAACGGGAATCATGGCAGTGACAAAGGGAACATTGTCCACAAAGGCACTGAATATCAGAGCTCCTGTTACAATTATCAGATATGCAGTAAGAGGCTCACCTCCGGCTACCCCTGCAAGAAAAACCCCTGCCTGCTCCATAACACCGTACATATCCAGTGCCGACACCATGAAGAATATTCCCGCCAGAAGAAACAGTGTATCCAGATCAAAAGACTTAACCACACTTCGGGTCTTTCTGTCAACACAGTTTTCGTAACGATGGCCGTGCCTTCTTCTGAATACGGCATACCATAACAGTGAAAGAAATCCTCCACCTATACACATGAGACCTGTGATAAGGTGAACACCTGGACTTATGAAACTTATCACAGCCAGCCCCACTATCACCGCAGCCAGTATCCATGCAGGAACCCAGCTTGCCACAGGGGGAATGGCAACCTTCGGCACATCTCCCCTGTCCCTGCCCAGAAAGTGATGGAGAACCAGAAAACTTGCTGCAGCTCCAAGCTGAACCGCCCAGAAAATCCCGGGCCTGCCGTGTATGAAGAAGAAATCGTTGAAGCTCATGTTCTCACTGGCAGCAAGTATCATTGAAGGCGGATCTCCCACCAGCGTTCCGGTACCCTGCAGGTTGCTGGCAATGGCAATACCTATGAGCAGGACAACCGGATTGGCATTATGCCTTCGGCTTACCTCCAGAGCAATCGGAGCAACTATCATCACAGTAGCTACATTTTCAACGAATATGGATATGACGCTGGACAATCCGCAGATAAGCATGGCCGCCCAGCCGTAGTTTCTGCTCATGGCAATGATACGGGCTGCCAGATGGGCAGGAACTCCTGCATCTATGAGAACCTCTGCTGTGAAAAGAATACCGGAAAATATCAGAAGCACATTCCAGTTTACCATGGAGAAAAGTGCGCCAAGATCAACATGGAGGCCGTTGAGGTGAGCCACTGCAGTCGCGGCGGCAATACCTGCCCACACCACTGCTCCTCTGAACCTGCTTCCAAATGCAATGTAGGCATAGACCGCAAGAAAAGCTGCGGAAAATATCTGAGCCAGGCTCAGTGACATGCCATGTCTCCAAAGGCAGGGACAGCAGCTCTTTTTCTGTCAGACAAGGTACAGAAGAATATCCATAACTGAAAGCATCGCAACTGAACAGGAGACGAAGTACAGCTGGAAAAGGGCAACTAATTCCCTCCTGGAGTAAAAGAGGTAAGTGTCAGAACATGTTCATCAGATTCAAGGGCTACCATACCCACATCGGGAGCAAGCCATATGCTGGTTACTGTCACAGTTGTCTCAGGATTGAATCCTGCTGTCTGTATCCAGTTGATGGTTGTTTCTTCCCTGTGTATCTTGTAGCATTCTGCCCACTCACCGTCAGGTGAAACCACAGGGCCGGTAACTGTCTGTGTTCTTACCCAGGTATGACTGAGTGTTACTCCCTGGCTCACAGTCTGAGCCCCTACAGAGTCCCTGGATGAAATGCCGTCTGTAAGCGGCCACTGGAATAAAGTTAACCAGCCCTGATAGATGGGAACCTCGAATCCATTGAAGAGAATGGTCTGATTCTCAAATTTTTCCAGTTTACCATTATCGTTGATGTAGTATTCGTAATCGGCTCCTGACTGAAGTCGCCAGCATGGTCTTTCTCCCATTACCACCTGGTCTACCACAGTCACGATTCGACTTCCTCCGCCGTCAATAGAGTACTCCCAGGTGGTACCGGAAGGTGATACGGGAAAGTATAATGACGCAAGTCTGAAGTATAGAGGATTGCTCTCACATCCGGTTGAAATAAGTATAGCTGCAACTGAGGCAATCAAAATTATCTTCTTCACAACGACACCTCCCTGGACACGCCGAAGGTGAATTTGAAGGCATCCCCGTTCTTCTCGGAGGAAAGCACACTCTCAAGATCAAAACCGATTCCTGCTCTCCAGGGCTCACCCAGGCTGAAATTCCATCTTACTCCTGCTCTCCAGAATGGATCCCAGCTTACTGGATCAACTCCTTCTCCTGAGGAAAGTCTGCTTCTGCAGTATCCGAAAGCCGCCACTATACCTGGATTGAAGCTTCTGCCCCGGGGACGAAAATAGAATGAGAGTATACCCATTGGCTTCAGCTGCAGAAGTGAGGCATCTTCGCTGTAACCGTCACCGAAAACAACACCCTCCAGACCGAGACCTGCCTGAAACTTTCTGGAAAAAAGCCATTTCGCCTGGACTGAACCTGAGAGACCGTTGCTGAGATATTTTCCCCAGCCGCCCAGCGCCGTGAGACCGGCTCCCTCAACGGTGAGGTTGACAGTTCCTGCCGCTGCAGTCACGGAGAGAACCGCTGCCAAGATTATTATTCTGAACAAATTGCCTCCTATACTTCTATGAAACGCAAAGCCCTGTCCGGCTCACCGGCATATACATCAAATCTTCCAGCTGCTGCACTGGAACAGGCTTTCACCGCCAGTTCCGGAGTGTTGTTCTCTCTGCTGAGATGCGCTGCTACGCAGAATCCCAGTTCCGAATGCACCAGACCGTCAAGCAGCTCCTGAGCGTCACTGTTGGAAAGATGCCCCTCCTCGGAAGCGATCCTCTGCTTCAGCGGCCAGGAGTACGACCCATTCCATAACATATCTATATCATGATTGAACTCAAGAACCAGCCCATGACAACCCTGCAGCATTTTTACCGCAAGGGGGCCTGCCACTCCCATATCAGTTGCAATACCCAGCCTTCTGCCGCCTGCTGTTACGGTAAATCCGCTTGGATCAACGGCATCATGAGATATTGTCCAGGGCATTACAGTGAATGGCCCTATATTCACAGTATCTCCATTGGCGAAAACCTCAAGACCGGGAAGTTTCTGAGAAGTAAGCCCTGAACTGTCAAGTGTACCTCTGGTTCCAAAAACCGGAACCTTCCATTTTCTTGCAAGAATTCCGGCACACCTGGAGTGGTCTCCGTGTTCGTGACTTACAAATAAACCTGCTGCAGACTCATAAGATAATCCGGACTCCTGAAGACGGAGCAAATGCTGCTTGCCGCTGATTCCTGCATCAAAGAATATCATCTGCCCTTCATGCTCAACTGCCAGTGCGTTTCCCGAGGAGCCGCTTGCCAAAACAGCCAGCCTCATCTTACCACCACCCTGTTGAACATTGCAGGGGAAACACCGTGTTCCGGAGCGGTGCCGCGTCCCCAGAATTCCAGCAGTTTTTCCTCTCCACCTGCAGGAAGGGAGTTGAGGCTGAACACGCAAACTCCTGCAGCGTCACGGTCAAGAGCCCTCTCTGCACCTGTCAGAGCATTATCCACTGACTGGTTCCACACTCCGATTCCGTAAACCACTTTATTCGAATGTTCAGCAGTGGTCAGTGCAGCAAGCTCCAGCGCTCTCTCTCTGCTGGATGTGTAGGCCATGGGAAACGCAAGGTCAATCAGACCGGTATCCAGCCAGTTCTGCCATTGGCAGAAGAACTCATTCACCGCAGAATTCGGATTGGCCATAACAGCACAGGAAAGAAGCATCTCAGGAGCAACAGAGTTCAGTGAAGCCCTTACAGTTTCCACAGTTGCTGTTACCTGCCTTCTTCGCCAACTGTTCCACTCTTCAGAGGATTCTTCAGGAAGAAGACCTGTATCGTTCCAGTACCTTTCCTTTTCACCTTCCGAGTAGCCGAAGGAAGAATTCGGATACCTTATATAGTCCAGATGTATGCCTGTAAGGCTGTAATTTTCAGCAAGTTCGCATATCACATCAGTTATGAATCCTCTGACAGCTGGATATGCAGGAGAGAGAGCAGGGCCCACAAGCCCTGCTGCTTCAGCCTCAGCAGGAGAGAAATCTCTGCTGCTTCTGCCGGAGATATGCCCGGTAAACCATTCAGGATGCTCATGGTAAACATGCGTCGATGAAACAGGTTCTTCCGGTGACGACCACACAAGAAAGGCATTAACCCAGCCGTGGACCTCAAGCCCCAGAGGCCGGGCTTTCATTATCAGGTAAGCCAGCGGATCTTCAAATCCTGAAAAGTCAGCAGGTGGAAGTATCTCTGAATCGTAATAGGACTCACCTCTGCCCACAACCTGAACAACCAGACCGTTTGCTCCTGCAGCAACTGCCCTTTCAAGCAGCTCATCTATGGAACCGGGAGAAGAAAGCCCGTGACGGACCACCCAGAAGTAGCGGCAGTTACTGTGGGCTGATGCAGATGATGCAGCAGTAAGAACAATTGCCATTACAATAAGCCTTTTACAAAAATGGTGCACTGAACTCTTCCTTCTGGGGTCTGAGGAACAGTCTGCCGACAGCTCCCTGAAGATCTGTTCTGCCGTCTATGATATTTCTTACCATTTCAGTAATCGGTAGTTCCACACCATTGACTGAAGCAAGCTCCAGCAGGGCTTTTGATGTTGCCACTCCCTCTGCAAGCCCCTGAGATTCCTCTTTTCTGACAAGAGCTTCTCCAAATGCTCTGTTACGGCTGAAACGGGAGAAAAGAGTTGCCTCGTAATCCCCCAGATGAGAAAGACCGTATACGCTTCGCCAGTCACCTCCGCATGCATCAACAAGCCTTGCAACCTCCTGGGGACCACGGGCCATGAGAGCGCCTTTGAGGCCGCCCATGTTCATTCCGTCAAGCATACCTGCTGCAATACCTATCACATTTTTTGCTGCAGCACCTATCTCACAGCCGATCATATCAGTTGATCTGTACATCCTCACAAGAGGCGAGCCCAGCATTCCGGTTATTCGCATAGCATCCTCCTCGGCTGCTGAAACCAGAAGCATGCATCCGGGAACACCTGCCGTGAAATCCTGCAGGTGTCCAGGGCCTACCCACGCGCTAAGTGACCTTGTCTGCATACCCTCCTGCAGTACCACTTCAGAGAGCCTGCTGCCTGTTGCCACCTCAATGCCCTTCATGCACAAAACCACATCTGTTGACGATAAATCGTGCTCTGCCAGCTCCGAGGCCAGCCCTCTGAACTTCTGGGCAGGCACGGAGATTATCAGCAGGTCAGCATTGAGTGCTTCTTCAATGTCTGTGGTGAGTTGAACAGAATCAGGAAGAGAGAGATAACGGTTTGATCTCTTTTCCATAAGCCGTTGGAAGGAAACGCTGTAATCAGGCTCCCAGCCTGTTACCGGAAACTTCTGTCTGGCGGCATACCAGAGATGGAAACTGCCCCAACGACCGCAACCAAGCACTGAAACCCTCATGGCAAACCCCTTTCAGGAACAGCACAATATACTTGTTCCTGCTGTTTTTTGACATTCCGTTAATTTTGCCGATATTACAATTGCAATAGCCATTCCCGGAGGAACAACATGAAGTTTAATCGTATTCTCATCCTGGCAGCACTGCTTATAGCCGCATGCGGAGGCAACACTGAATCATCACTAGCTGACACTTCCTGCCAAACCATGCAAACACAAATCCTCACAGCTGTTACATCCATAGGCGAAGAGCTGGGAGACTCCACTAACACCTTCGGAGTACTCTCCGATGCCCTGTATCATTCAGGAACAGGGAACATCCTTGTGCTGGATTCAGGACGATCATGCCTGAAGGAGTACACTCCTGACGGAGAATACATCAGGCAGATATCCAGACAGGGAGACGGTCCGGGAGAGCTTTCCGTCGTTTCTTTCGGCTTCTTCCAGATGGGCGGAATGACGCTGGTGAGCAACATGATGAAACAGGGGTTCGTAGTTTTCGATGATTCACTGGAGTTTCTTGAGGAAATATCACTGTGGACCCAGAATCCTCCCCTTCAGTGCTTTGCTCTCTCCGACTCTTCTTTTGCTGCGTACAAACCGGATTTCAGTGAAGGAGACAGCGAAGGTGAGTTCATGCTTTACCGGAGAGTGGTGCGAATGAACCACAACAGTGACCAGTTTGAAACTGTTTACTGGGCCGATTCAACAGAATTCACACTGGCCAGACTGATGGCAGGGGGCACATCCGATATGATTAACGACTTCATATTCGGTATAACAGTGGGAGGCAATGAAAGCATCGTAATGGTGGCTCTATGCGAATCGGAAGAATACCTTGTCAGGTGTTACAATCCTGACGGAACAGAAGCCATGACCATCTCACTTGATATAGAGCCTGTTGCGAAAACACCTGAAGAAATCGCCGAGGAAAAGGCCTACATGGAGGGGTTCTTCGGTCAGATGGGAGACCAGAGCATGCAGGGATACACACCTGAACCCTACAGAGACATGATAAAGAATGTAGGTATCGGCCCTGACGGAAACATATGGGTTCAGCGGGGTACAAACCGTCAGCCCATGTTCGACATTTTCGGCATGGAGGGTAACCACATAGGACAGGTTCTCTACGAGATGGAAGGCTGGAGCTGGAGATTCTCCATCTCTGAACAGGGTATTCTTGCCTGGGAAGACGATCCTGAGCTTGGCTATCAGCAGCTTTATACCACGCGCCTGAATGAAAATTCAGAGTTTTCCCAGGGTCTTTGATCAAGTCCGGAGGCGGCAAAGAGCCGCCCCCGCTGTGTTCTCCTTCACTGCCTCAAGGGCAGAAATATTTCCCAGTGGTAAAGAGCCGCCCCCTGGTGTGATGTGCCCCGGTAACTCTACTCAACAAGAACAACTCTGCAGGATGATACTTCTGCGCCCTGTTTTATAACAGCAGTGTACAATCCAGCAGGGAGGTTCACTGTGCCAAAGGTTACAAGCGGGTCAGAAACACCAGCTGAAAGAACTCTTCTTCCTGCACCATCAAAAAGAGTTACTTCTGCTTCTGTCTCAAGCCCGCTGACCATGAAACTGAAACTGCCTGATGCCGGATTCTCTGCAGGAGAAATGGTCAAACCGCTGCTAATGAGAGCACTAGTCTCACCGGCAATACCAACAATGTCTGCCAGAAAGATGTTCACATTGCCGTTGTTGTCACTGGCAATAATGTCAGGCAACCCATCCTCATTCCAGTCAGCTATATCGCAGCGCGAGCCGTAGTTGAGATCCAGAGGCTGTGTTCCCACCATTATCGGCTCATAGGAAGTGAACACCGGAGAGTCGTTGGAATCCTGATTCTCGTAGTAATAGAACTTGCCGCTGCTCTCACCGACGATAAGATCCTTGTTGCCGTCACCGTTCATGTCGTAAACCGCCGGAACGCACCTGTACCAGTTGATACTTGACCCATTGCTGTATATCCAGGTCCAGGTATCAAGTACAGGATTGGTTGCAGTTCCTGTATTTATGTAGAGCCTGATGCCCTGTGATGAATCCTCATTGCCCACAAGCAGATCAAGAACCCCGTCACCATTCCAGTCTACAACCACCGGAGCTGAGTTGGAGCCCACATCGATCACACCACTGCCGTCACTCATGTGTCCTTCGGAAGTCAGGTCGTTTATTCCTGTACCTGTTCTTCTGAAGAATGTTACATAGCCGTTCCTGTCACCTACGATAATGTCGTCGAGGCCGTCACCATTCCAATCCGCAGCCTGCGGATTCGTAGCACCGGTGCATCAACCGGCAGGCAGTGAAATATTTGTTCCGTCAGCCTGCATCACGGTGTGGGAGTTAAATACCGGATCCTCATTGGTATTCTCGTTCTCAAAATACCAGATGTTCCCTCCGGTAAATATTCCCAGAATCAGATCCTTATTGCCGTCGGAGTTCCAGTCGGTTACACAAGGCGAGCCGTAGTAACCGCAGTCGATTGCAGTACCGTTCTCTTCAAGAAGAAAAAACGGCTGGTAACCGGGAGCTGCAGAAAAACTTACCCCGGCCATCACAAGCATCAGAATTACTTTCATAACCACTCCATTCTCTTAAACTGAACCTGATATACCATTGCTTACAGAACTGGTCAACAGAGAAGGAAGTTGCTTCTCGGCTGCTCCCTTCCGATGTCACTGTAAATTCGCAGGACAATCGATACCATTCTGCAGAATGCTGCAGCTTCACAATATACTGCCACTGTACCGTAAACTTTTGCAGACTATGCGCAGTTATTGTGTTTTCAGGCAAGGCTCAAAGCATATAGCTCTACTTTATTCCACATAAAAATCCACTTGATAAAGTGCAGGCTCTGCTGCTTACCTGCTGGAAGGTTACTAAACTGCATTCCTTACCAGTACGAAATACACTGTAAGTAAAATCGCCATGAGATAGCTGAACCAGCCTGCCTCTTTTCCCTTTCCAGAAGCCAGCTTGATCGCAGGATAGCCTATAAAGCCAAGAGCAAGGCCGTCACCGATGGAACATGTGAAAGGTATTCCTGCCATGACCAGAAAAGCAGGAATAGTTTCTGAAGGATCGTTCCACTTCAGTTCCCTGACATTCTGAAGCATCATTGCTCCCACCACCACCAGTGCTGGGGCTGTAATCGGCGGATAACTTCCCACCATGGCAAACACCGGAGCAAAAAAGAGGGCACACAGGAAAAGAAGGGCAACGGTAACAGCGGTAAGCCCGGTTCTTCCCCCTTCCTCTACCCCTACAGTGCTTTCTATGAAACTGGTTACTGTGCTGGTTCCCAGTACAGCTCCAGCCACTGTTCCCACAGCATCCGAGAGCATGGCCCTCTCCAGCCTGGGCATTTCATTGTTCTTTATAAAGCCTGCTCTTGTTCCAACTCCTACAAGGGTGCCCATTGTATCAAACACATCCATTACCAGAAGAACCACTATAAATGGAAGCATGGTAAGATTCAGGGCACCGGCAACATCCATTCTGAAAAAGGTAGGTGAAACAGCAGGAGGTGCCGAAACAACCTTCTCAGCAGGATGGAATGCAGTAAAGATTCTGGCTCCGCTGTAGGAATCCCTGCTTAAAACCCCATGAAGGAGTAAAGTAAAGGCAGCAGCTCCAAGTATTCCCCAGAATATCGCCCCGGGAACTTTTCGCGCCATAAGAGCCACTGTAAGGACAAGCCCGAAAAAGAACACCCAAATATCCGGGCTGTTGAAATCGGTATTCATGGTAAGGGCAGCTCCGGGCACAGAGCTGACAAGCCCTGCATACTGAAGACCTAGAAGCGCAATGAACAAACCTATACCAACTGCAATTCCGCACTTCATCGAGGGACTGATTGAGTCCATAAGTTTCTTCCGTACACCAAGAACAGAAAGAAGAAGAAAAAGTACACCGGAGATGAACACTGCCCCCAGAGCTATCTGCCATGCCTCACTCTGTCCTGACTGTACCTTCGCAAGCCCTGCCGCTGCCGGTATGACTGAAAAGACAAAGAAAAAGTTTTCCCCCATTCCAGGTGCCTGGGCAATGGGATACCTTGCATAGAGGGCCATTATCATAGTTGCAAGGGCAGCGGCAATACATGTTGCAGTGAGTACTGAACCATAATCCATACCGGTATCAGTTCCTGAAAATGCCCCTGACAGTATGGCAGGCTGAAGAAATATGATGTAAGACATGGTCAGGAAAACCGCCAGCCCTGCTGTTACCTCGGTTCTCACAGTTGTTCCTGCTTCCTTCAGGCTGAACAGTTTTTCAAGCACAGCTGCCTACCCCTTTCTGTAAAGATCGGTTGTTGTTTTCCATCTCCTGTGAGCCCACCAGTACTGTTCAGGGTACTCACTGATAAGTTCTTCAAGCGCTGTTACATGCCTCTGAGTAAGATCAAGCTCTGCTTCATTTCGGGAAAGATCGGGATCTGCCTCAAGAAAAGCCCTGACTACAAGTTTGTGATAAGGGCCCTTTTCCCTGACCATACCTCCTACTGCCAGAGGAAGATTCAGCTTTACAGCGAAGGCGGCTGCTCCTCTGGCAGTAGAGGCAGGAAGCCCGAAAAAGTTCACCACCAGACCGTTTCTTCCTGCATCCTGATCACCGAGCCAGCAGAGAACTCCCCCTCTTCCGGCAACATCAATAACTCCTCTTATTGAGGCATCCCGTCTGAGAATTGTAACTCCCAGGGAAGAACGAAGACTATTTATGTATTTATCTATAAGCACATTATGTTGCTTCGCAACTATAATAGCAATTTTTTTGGCCATAATATAGCTGAGAGTTCCTAAAGACTCCCAGTTTCCAAAGTGTCCGCTGAGAAAAATGAGACCCCCTTCATTTGCAAGAACTTTCTCCAGAGCAGGGGTCTTCTCAACTGTAATGTACTTTTCAAAGTATTCCCTTGTAAGGCTTCTCTGCCTGATAAATTCTGCCATTGAACGACCGCTGTTCATGTAAGAAGCCCTGCCTGTTCTGTTCACTTCCTCTGCTTTCATGTCAGGAAAAGCGCTTGCAATGTTCAGCCTGGCTACCTTCTTTCTTACTCCTATAGCCCATGCTGTCCAGCCTAGAAAAGCCCCATACCACAAAGCTGCACGAAGAGGCAGAATCTGAACTGTCAGAGCTGCAATTCTGGTGAACAGATACTCAATACGGTGAACAAATTCAGATTTTTCAGACATGCCCTATCCCAGCCCCAGAGGCAGTTTGATTTCAACAGCATTATCCGGACACATCTCATGGCAGCACAGGCACATGATGCATATACCTTTTTTCATCACAGCCCTTTGCTTTCTTATCTCAATGGCATGCACAGGACACGCCCTGGCACAGACACCGCATCCGGTGCATTTGGAATTGGATGAAGGCGAAATCCGCATAAGCCTTCTGGCAACAGCGCCAAGCCATCGTGGAATGCGGTTTAGATATGAGGGTCCGGGTATTTCAAAATCCTTGAACAGATGGTTTCCGTGAACTGTAAAACTGCCTGGAGGCCCAGCCAGTCCTCTTCTTACACCTTCTGAACAGTATTCCAGCTCCTGCCAGGGCAAGCCTGCCATTTCGCTGAGAGCCATATCAAGCTGAAATCCGTTTCGGGAAAGAGCGAGAAACCCCTCATGCCTCCGACGGCCATCGGTACCTGGACCTCTTCGGTCAATGGCCAGTATGCCATCGGTCACATTCAGATCAAATGCGGCAGCTTCATACAGGTCGGCAATGGCCACAGCAAGATCCTTTGGTCTCGGACTTATGGCATGGAGCATGGCCTTTCCGAAACCAGGCACTATTCCAAATGCATTCTTTACTGAATTGGTGATTCTGGTATATGAATGGGTTTTGAATTTAGAAAGGTTTATTCGGCAGTCATATCCTTCCACTACAGGCAAAGCTATATCGTATTCTCTTCCTCTGACTGAAACTTTTCTGGAACCTGATGCCTCAAAGTTAACCAGCCCCGCACCGGATAGTTCTGCGGCAAAGCTGAAGCCGCAGTTGTCCCAGTACCTCTGTATTCCGCGAACCGCTCCCCCTGGACTGTCACCGATGTCTACAGAGCATCCCTTCTCTCTCAGTAAAGAAGCCACTGCAGCAACAACAGCAGGGTGGGTGGTTATGGCTTTGTCAGGATCTTTCGCAGAGAGCATATTCACCTTGAGCAGCACTCTGGCTTCCGGCTGTACTGCCTTCGGCCATCCCCCTGCAAGATCCACCATTTCAGAGAGGGCTTTTCTTATCTGACTGACACAATATCCGGCAAAACCATCCCTTACAACAACATCAAATTTCCTGTGATGATTCATGTATGACAGGTCCTGTTCTTTCCCTCTCTCTTGGCACGGTACATTCTCCGATCTGCTATTTCCACCAGTTCAGCCTGCTCCCTTGAGTCTTCCGGAAAAGCAGCCACTCCCAGACTGAGGCTGACACATCCTCCAGGCTGGGAGGAAGCATTGGGAATATCACTGTTGGCTTCAAGAACATTCCGGCGAACCCTTTCAGCTATCTCAACAGCAACCTGCTTGTCCGTAAGAGGCAGCACACATATAAACTCCTCGCCTCCATACCTGACCAGAATATCAACTTCTCTCAGGGAACCAATCATAGCCTGGGTAACTTTCTGTAGAAGCACATTTCCCATCGGGTGACCATAAGTGTCATTATAGGTCTTGAAATCATCAATATCCATCATGATCAGAGAAAAAGAGTACTGGTAACGAAGAGCTCTCTCGAACTCTTCAGGATAACGCTCCTCAAAAAAGGTCATGTTGTGCAGACCTGTCAGCCTGTCCCGTCTTGCAACCCTTATCAACTCTGTCTGCTGAAGAGCCGACTCAAGAACTCCCGCGGCAAAACCTGTGATGTTGTTGAGTCTCCTTATATCATCTGCCTGAAAGCGATTCTGAACAGGGCTTAAAATATCCACAACACCAACTATTCTTCCCCGACTCATCATAGGTATAACCAGCTCACTCCTGCTTCCGGTACTTCCGGAAAAGTAATAATCACTGTTGAGAAGATCGGGAATGTTGGTTACTCTTGCCTTTCTGACAGCTTCACCAAGAACTCCTGAATCTCTTTCACCATTCAGAAGAACAGTAGCTCTAGGAAGCAGGGAACTGGCCCTGTTTCTCGCGCCGGATACAGCATAGACTATCATTGAATCCGGCTCAAAAGAGGTTTTCAGCGATTCAGGGGCAAGAACAGCTGCAGTTTCCTCAGGATAAAACTTCTCAACTGTTCTTGAAATGATTCTGCATATCTCTCCTGCATCCATTTCCGAGGTGAGATCAGCAGCAAGTGAAGCCATTGCATCGGTCTCAAACTCCATGGACTGCACCCTTTCAGCAAGCCTTGCCTCTGCTGAACGATCGGAAATCATGACACTGATACTGCCATCAGAGCTGGGCATGCAGCTTATTCCTGCGTACATTGAAGAATCACCTATTCTGACAGGTTTTCTTGTCAGCTCCAGCCCGCCTTTCAGAACTGTCCTTTCAAATTCTTCTGCAAGGTCTTCTGAAAAGCTGCTGAAGAAGCTGTAAACGGATTCTTCTGCAACAGTTTCCTGAATGAAGGGGGAAATCCAGTTTTCACCGGATATTTCCCTGATGCGTCCTTTACCGTCTGCTGTGAGAGAAAGCACTCTGAGGTGATGAAGTATTCTGCCCACATTAAGGGCTTTTTCATCAAGAATACCCTGAACTGTCATGTACCTTACAAAAGATGAGAGAATGCCTGCGACCATTGACAGAGCTCTGATCTGACCGCTGTCAGGCAGTCTCTTTGATAATCCGTTGTCGCATCTGATAAGTCCTGCGGTATCAGTACCGGAGAAAAAAGGAGTGTCTATGTATGACATGGAACCGGCCCATTCAAGACCGGCCTGCCCTTTATCCAACTGCCATGAGAGCACCTGTTTTCCTGTGCTGATGGCAATATCAGCTGGAAGCTTTCCAGATACTCCGGAAATGACCAGAGGGTCGCCGGCAACTCCTCTGCCCTTGTAGTACACAGGTTTCAGTGTGTCTGAATCGCTGCTCAGCATACCTATCCAGACCCTCTGAAAGCCCAGGCCCCGAAGAACAGCAGCAGAGGTTTTTCTGCACGCCTCTGTGACTGATGAGACGCCCCTTAGTTCATCTGCCAGATAAACAACAGTCTCGGTTATCTCCAGTGCCTCTTCAATGGAGTCTGCTGCCATGGCAAGAATACTGCCTCTTGAAAGTGGAAGCTCCACCGGTGTACTTGATGTCACCGACTTACTGATTAATTTTCTTACCAGTTCTGCAATTCTCTGCACAGTTGTGGAGTACTCCACAACTGATGCAGCGCCTGCCTGTAAAGCTCTTCTTCTCATCTCAGGCTTGCTGTCCGGAATGCTTACTACAACAGGCATCTCATTTTCAGGGATAAGTGATCTTATCAATCGGCATGCTTTTATTCCATCAACTCCTGCCATGACCTGCCCCAATAGCACACACCTTGGCCTCTGGCTGAAAGCTTCCATCACAGCGTCAATACCGTTACCAGCCGAATGTACGGAAAGGCCCTCCCGAAGGAGGGCCTCTTCAATGGATTTCAGAAGGGCGGAGTTTCCCATTGCCAGAAGCAGATCATTTCTTTTCACCGTAACCGCCCTTCGGATTTACTTATGTTCAAGCACCGCCTGGGCAGCTGCAAGCCTGGCAACAGGAACCCTGTATGGAGAACAGGATACATAGTTCAGGCCTACTGCGTTGAAGAACCTGATAGAAGCAGGATCTCCTCCGTGCTCACCGCAGACGCCGAGCTTGAGACCAGGCTTTGTCTTCCTGCCCAGTCTTACTGCTGTCTCAACCAGCCTTCCCACTCCCTCAACATCAAGAGAGGCGAACGGATCCCGTTCGTAAACACCCATCCTGACATAATCATCAAGGAACTTGCCTGAATCATCACGGGAGAAACCACAGCCCATCTGTGTGAGGTCGTTGGTTCCGAAGCTGAAGAAATCAGCCTGAGCGGCAACCAGATCGGCGGTTACAGCAGCTCTTGGAATCTCAATCATGGTTCCGATGCTGTAGCTTATGTAATCAGAAGCCCTGCCCTTTTCTTCAAGAACAGTGTCTATGACCTTCTGAGCCCTGTTCCTAGCTATTTCAAGTTCCTTAACGCTTCCTATAAGAGGAATCATGATTTCAGGAAGAGCAGTTATGCCCTGATCGGCAACCTCTATGGCAGCTTCCATGATGGCCCTGACCTGCATATCGGCAACTTCAGGATAGGTAAGGCCGAGTCGGCAGCCTCTGTGTCCCATCATAGGGTTGAACTCATGAAGGGCTTCCACCTTGAGGGCTATTTCTTCAGCCTTCACACCCATTTCCTCTGCCATCTCCTTCTGTCCCTGCTGATCCTGGGGCAGGAACTCATGAAGGGGAGGATCAAGAAGCCTGATGTTGCATGGACGGCCGTCAAGTACCTTGAAGATACCTGCAAAGTCACCTCTCTGAAGGGGAAGGAGTTCCGCAAGAGCCTCATTGTAGGTGGCAAGGGGCTCACTGAGTTCTGCTTCCAGTTCAGCAAGGTTCTCTGTACCGGTTTCTATCTTTTCTCTGAGACGCTTCACAGTGTCTGCAACAAGAATAAGCTTTCTGAAGGGAACAATTCTATCACCTTCGAAGAACATGTGCTCCGTTCTGCAAAGACCGATGCCCTGCGCTCCAAAGAGCACTGCCATCTCAGTATCTCTGGGAGAATCGGCATTGGTTCTGATATCAAGCTTCCTTATTTCGTCAGCCCAGCTGACAAGCTTCTGGTACTTGCTGTAAAGAACACTCTCTTCAGCCTTCATCTCACCTCTGAGAACCTGAACTATCTCACTGGGCTTTACGCTCACTTCACCTGCGAAAACCTCGCCGGTGAAACCGTCGATGGCAATAACATCACCTTCTTTAATGGTGATGTCTCCGCACTTGAGCATTTTTGCGTCACTGTCCACATGGAGCTCGCCAGCACCTGACACACAGGGAACACCCATGCCTCTGGCAACAACTGCTGCGTGGCTGGTCATTCCGCCTCTGGCGGTAAGTATGCCTGCAGCAGCAGCCATTCCGCCGATATCCTCAGGACTTGTCTCAAGTCTGCAGAGAATGACACTTTCGCCTCTCTCTGCCCACTCTTCCGCTGCCTCAGCTGTGAATACAGCCTTGCCGCAGGCACCTCCAGGTGATGCATTCAGAGCCTTTGTAACAAACCTGGCAGCACTCTTGCTGTCTGCGCCGAGAACAGGGGCGAAAAGCTGGTTGAAGCTCTGTGCAGGAACACGCATCACAGCTTCCTCTTTGCTGATAAGGCCCTCTTCGTGCATATCGACAGCCATGTTGAGAGCGCCGAATACAGTTCTCTTGCCGGTTCTGGTCTGAAGGATGTAGAGTCTCCCCTCTTCTATGGTGAACTCTATATCCTGCATGTCGTGGTAGTGGCTCTCAAGATCATGACGAAGCTTGAGAAGCTTCTTGTAGGAATCGGAATCTTTCTCGTCCAGGGTGGCAATAGGCTGAGGAGTACGAATACCTGCAACCACATCTTCACCCTGGGCGTTCATAAGGTACTCACCGTAGAACACATTCTTCCCTGTTGCCGGATCTCTGGTGAAGCAGACCCCTGTACCGGAATCTTCGCCCATGTTTCCGAAGACCATGGCCTGAACATTAACAGCGGTACCGATGAGACCCTTGATCTCATTGAGTTCCCTGTACCTTATGGCCCTTGAGTTGTTCCAGCTGCTGAACACCGCATTAACGGCATGGGAGAGCTGCACCCAGGGATCTTCAGGAAAGTCTTCGCCAATGGCTTTACGGTAAATTCCCCTGTAAACTTCAGCCAGTTCCTTCAGATCTTCAACGCTGAGCTGGGTATCAAGCTTAACACCCTTTTTGTCTTTGATGTTCTGAAGGGCATGCTCGAAGTCATGGTGAGGTATGTTCATTACGACATCGCCGAACATCTGCATGAAACGCCTGTATGAATCCCAGGCAAACCTCTCGTTGCCGCTTTTCTCAGCCACAGCCTTGAGAGTTTTTTCGTTAATGCCCAGGTTGAGTACTGTGTCCATCATTCCAGGCATGGAAACCGCTGCTCCGCTCCTTACAGAAACCAGAAGCGGGTTGACAGGATCACCGAACTTCTTGCCCAGCTCCTGCTCCAGTGTGGCGATACCTTCTTTTACCTGGTCTTCAAGACCTTCAGGCCAGACAGAACCGGCCTTGTAGAACTCGTCGCAAGTCTCTGTTGTAATTGTAAATCCCGGAGGCACAGGCATATTGATACGGGTCATCTCAGCGAGGTTCGCTCCCTTGCCGCCCAGAAGCTCCTTCATTGTCCGGTCGCCGTCGGTTCTCGTGGAACCGAAGTAGTACACATACTTCCTGGTCATTTCTGTCCGTTCTGTTGATTATGAAACACTTGCTGTATTCTGATAATAGTGGCAGTTCCCGGAATCACCGGGAGAAACCACATTAATATAAGGGATAATGCCGAAGGCATGGGGCTCCAGTGTCCTGTCAAACCTCAGATGACGGATTCTGCTTGTTCTTATCTGCCCAGGCAGCGTTGCAGACTCGGTTACATAGCCTCCGGCTATGCGCCCTCAACTGCGCATACTCTCCACATTCGAAGCATGACAGGACACTAGCTGTAATTCTTTTTGCGCCAGATATATGCAACGAATTCTTCCATCTCCCGCCGCTGTTTTTCATCCACAGGGGAAACCCTCTGAAAAACCCAGGAGGCAGCTTCAGCAGCACTGTCAAACTCAACTTTAGAGGAACCCATCTCAGCAAGTACAGCTGCTATTTCTTCCTTTCGGGCTTCCCGAAGCAGGTCTGATCCCTCTTCTGCAACCCTGTCGAGAAGATCAGCTGAAGGCAGCTCAACAGAATCCCTGATAACCTGATAGTGTTCCCGAAGCTGTGTCACTGAAACACCGTACTCAGCTGCAAGCTGCTCCTGGGTGTGGTGGGGCCCCTCCCTTGTAACAGCATACTCAAGGGCTGCAGCCCATGTTTCCGGCTTTCTTCCGGCAGGTGTACTTACAGCGCAGAACCTGCGCCAGGCATCTGAAGCTGTTCTGGCCCTTTCCGGAGAATATCCGTGCAGCCCGAGCATACCTGCTGTCATTCCCGGAACCACATCTTCAAGGGGCAGGTCGCGGCTTTCAACAGCACTGCGCCGCATGTGTACCCTGAGAGCCTCTATACGAAGAAGACTGTGCTCTATCTTCTCGTCAAACGGTGCAAGTTCCTTTGCCTGAAGCAGCAGGTGCAGGCTTTCTTCAAGCCTCCCTGACTTTGCTTCCAGCAAAGCCAGGTAAGTAAGTGTGGAAGGCACCCTGTACTTCTCACGCCTTGCAACAGAAAGAAGGATGCGCTCAGCCTCCCTGTCCTGATGAATCATCATCAGAACAAGGCCCTTTTTGCGCTTTGCATCTGTATCCCCTGGAAACTGCTTAAGGTATGAATCAAGGGCATCCAGAGACATCTCGAACCGGTCAAGCCGAAGGAAAACATCAGCTGCGAGAAGCAGAGCCGCAGGGCCTGGAACCCCCAGCCATTTAAACTCTGCCAGTCGCCTTGCTGCTTCGCTGACAGCTCCGTACTCTATATCAATTCTTGAAAGTTCCAGTTCAGCAAGGTTCCTGTCGGGAGTTCCCCTTACAGAGGAATCATCAAGAAGCCTTTCCAGGCTTTCCCTTGCCTTACCTGCATCACCGGCGTCTCTGGCTTCCTCAACCTGTTTCCAGAGCCAGCTTATCTTCTCACTGCCCATATTTACCCCTGCCATACAACAAAACCCGCTTTAAGATTCTAAGCAGTAAGACATGCAACTGCAACCGGACAATACCATATGTTCAAGACAGGCTCTAATCAGCTCTGAATACAGCCTTGAAGCAAAGACTGATAACCGACAATTCGGTACTCATATGTCAGCGTGGACTGGAATACAGTATTCACAGTATGCCGCTGAGTTCGGAATAGCCATACTTTATACCGTGTCGCAATAGATTGTATTTGATATACTCAATACAATGATATATCATTATTTTAGTATATATACCTTTGGATAATCATAGTCGTATACTTGTGCTGCCACCACTCCGTATTCTGTTGCATAGATATTCCAATTTATTGTATTATCTATTCCTTCTATTATTACATTTTTTATTACTTCATGGGTTTCATTGTCAATCACATCATAGAAAGGAATATCCTCGAATCCCCTTTGCACCCATACATTACCCTCTGCATCACATCCAATACTCCTTATCATTGGCTTATACTGATTGGGTATATACTCGATCATTTTTTCACCTGATGTCATATTGAATATATAACCTTGTATATATGCTGCCTCCTGCGCAATTTCCCGCTCTGTTTTTCTCACTTGCTCGTATGGCATTTCTATTTCATCCAGCAGATCTCCCTGCAGATTGTATACATACACTTTTGGTTCATTCTGCGAATCTTTTGCTGCAAATATGCTTTCATCAGTTACTGTGTATAAAATCTGAAAATTCTGCTCTTCTTCATACAAATCTTCCGGACAATTAACAACATATTTCACTTTAAAATATTCATTTATTATTTCATCTGGATTTTCCCTGTTCCAGCTTTCCAGCCTTCTCTCAATATGCATTCCACTGCCGGTTAATTGTAAATAGTTTTTTATACCTATTATTAAGCTGTCGTTTCCAGCTTGCATTGAAGATATATTAGAATTGTCCATGATTTCTGCACTAACAAAATTCCATTCACTATCGTATTGATACCATTCAGTGTTATTTATTACTACTGCTCCCTTGGTGCCGCAGGCACATAATCCTTTTAAATCATTGAATTCACCTGGCCCTTCTCCGTATCTGCCGATTCTTCTCACATACTCTCCATCCATCGAGTATTCGCGAATACAGCTTCTGCTCCAGTCCAGAACAATAATCTCGCCATTCACACCTCTATCAATATCCGATATCATTCCTATCGTATAGTTATCATCACCGCTCAACACACCAATACTGTCCACAATACTCATTGTATCCACTGGAACTGTTGTTTCACCCTTTTCTTCACCGGTGCAGGCTGATTCAAAAGCCAACAGTACACATACATATGCTGCTATGAGTATCGTGTTTCTCATGTTATTCCTCAATTCCACCATAGATGAGCGGTGTTACTACTGTGGATACTTACTTAAAATAGCAACATCCTTTACCTGCTTGATTACTTCTATAAACAATTCAGGTTCATCTGGAGACAAAATCAGGTGTTCCCCATATTCAGTGATGAGTTCCAGGCTGTTTGAAGGGTCTGTTACATAACTCCTCCAGATTCCCCAGTATCTGTTCCAATACAAACCGAAAGACCCGAATACGCCGCCTACCCCCAGCAGACAGAAAGTCAGTCCTGCAGGTATCGCCGAAGGAAACCTTATGCTTTTAATCTGAACTATCTTAAGCCCCTTTGTGTTCCCTATTCTTCTGCGCACATGAACATTGCCATTCTGAATGCAGTACCCTTTAGGCGAATAGAGAAAAGCTGCCAGAACAGCTGCAGCAAAAGGAAAAGGCAGAAGCAGAACAAAAGGGTTGGCAAAAATTGCGTAGAAAAGCACAGAGAGAAAGATCGGAAGCCCAAGTCCGACCCCAAAGCCTACAGCACAGGTTACAATACGCTCTGTTGAACCAAGCGTTGCTGAGAACTCAGCAGAAGAGAAACATGTGTTTTTTCTGCGAATATTCAGTACTGCCTTTCTTCTGAATATCTGACAAAAAGCTCGGTATTCTACTGTAATCCACCTGTTCAGAGAGCCAAAGATGTATATGTCAGTTCACTGTTGCCAGAACCCCTGTAACTGAAGATGACTTGCTGAACAGACCGCTCTCGGTCTGAGCCTCTATCAAGTAAATGTAAGACCCGGAGGCCGGCGTGTCACCATCTGCGTCCAGTCCGTCCCAGATGATCTGGTTGTACCCCTGGGAGCACATCTTCGAAAGGGTCCTTATCCTTCTTCCTGCTGTGGTGAAGATGGAAACCTCCACATGAGCCGCTGTGGACACCGAAAAGCTGAAACTCCGTGTTCCACTGCCGGGATTCGGATACACAAGGTGCTGCTGAATAGAGACCTCGTCCTCATCAGTTGAGGTTACATAGAGGGTATCGGAAGAGATGTTACCCACACCGTCAGCTGCCCTTAAAATGAACCGGTGTTCTCCGTTGGCAAGGCCTGATACTGTGTATTGAAGCTGACCTGTTACAGTTGATCCCGTGTTGTAGGAAAAGCTGTCGGAAAGATCGAACTCTGTGTCGTCAACAAAAAGCTGTATGCTGCTTCCGGAACGGCCCAGAAAACTAATACCACTGGAGTCGGACAGTTCAGCCTCCAGGGAACCGTCCCCGGTGATCACCGGTTCCTCCACATCCCTCTGCCCTGATATCCACATATCCATCTCCGGCCCCTGGAAGTCCTGAGCAGGATCACCCTCCACCAGTACAAGGGGAGCCGCTGACCCCACCTGAACCCCGGATGATACCACTCCAGCGCCGTCTGCCCTTGCAAGAGCGCCTGGAGCTGATGCAGCAGGAATAATGCAGTCAGCAGTGAACTGACCTTCTGCAAAGGGTTCTCTGCCTCGCCAGGCAGTGCCGCCCTGTCTGTAGTAATCAATTACACCTGAACCAAGCATAGTATACTGCCATGGAATATCTGATTCCCTTATTTCGATCAGAGCAAGTCCATCGGAAGAAGATGCTGCTCCTGAAACTGTGTTAACCTCACCTGACCTCAGCGTATCTCCCTGAAGAGTAATTTCCACTTCAGGCAGTGCAGCCATCAGGTGAAGGTCGGGAATACCCAGAAATACATATCTCTCGGAGTTTCCTGACCTGGAAGCTCGGAGTTTGCCTGCCCAGAAGGCATATCCCATTGATTTCTCTGTATAGACAAGATTCAGAATTGACTCAGCATAGGCTCTGTTGGAACCGCTGCTTGACGGACCTGACGCGCCTATGGAAGCAATTGCACCGCCCCCTGGATGGTAGACAACCTTCTCTCCTATGCATTCAACCCCGGGATTGAAGAATCTGGAAATATCACAGGACATGAACATGGCAAGGGGAAGACGGGCGCCGTTCTCAAGCGCTGCGGGATCTTCTCCCAGCATAACTTTCTCCTCTGTAAGCAGGTTTGCCGATCCATGACCCTGAAAGAGCATTATTCCCATACCCTGATTCCAAAGCTCAAGGAATGCTGTTCTGGCTTCCGGTTTCTCAGGATGCACTCCTCCTGGAACAGTCCCCGGAGGCCAGGGGAACTCTATAAGATAGAATTTTTCAGGACTGGCGTGTTCAGGAAGGCTATTGTAGCATATCGCTTCGCTGTTAAGAGTGTGCATCCGTTCTGATTGGCTCGAATAGTTCCACTCATCATCGGCAAAAAGAACTATTCTGCTGCTCCAGCTGCCTCCTGCCTCTCCTGTGTGGTAGAACGAACTCTTTGCGCAAACAGCCCCGAACTCTGCCACATTTCCTGCTGGAATACGGGCAACGGGAATCTCCGGATAGGTGGCATCGGGATGCACCTGGGACATCCAGTCTTCTGAAGCCCACACAGGATATTTTTCATTATTGGTCAGATAAAGCTTAGGCGGAATCAGGTCCGGAATGGTGGTTGCGTGACCCAGCGGATCGTAGTTGCCGTCGCCGCAGAGGATCACCGTACTCAGTGGTGTGGTCCATGAGTCCATGCCCCATCTCACTGCAGACCTTATTGCTCCAGGATCCTTTACTCCCTGGCCGAACTCGTCGTAAATCTCGCTGGTAGTAGCTGTAACCACCGAGTATCCCATCTGCTCAAGGAGTGCTCTGAGAGCCAGGGCGTCATCGGTGAATTCAGGAGGAACAACAAGAAGTCTGTCACCTGCAGTTATGGTGCCAACCAGTCTTCCAGGAGAAGCGGGTTCTATGGAAACCGGCGCCCTCCAGTCCCCAGAGCCCAGTACAAGCAGTGAGGTCTCCGGCGTGAGTGTATGGGAGAAGCGAGAATCCTGTATGCCGGTAATACGGACAGGCTGCATCAGGTCCGATGTATCAAAAACCATGTCGGCGCCTGTAAACCTGAAGGAGTATCTGCCTTCTCTCTGTGGAAAAAGCCGTCTTCCTGAAGCTGTGAGAGGAACAGGGAACTCAAGCTCAACATAATCGAAATAAAGGTCTGATTCAGGGTCATGTGAATCAAAAGTCACTGTCAGTTTATCAGTTGAACCCAGGTTCACATCATTGAAAACTGCACTTGCTCTGCCTTCACCGCTCAACTGAACACTTCCGCAGCCCTGAAGGGATACAGTGTACAAGGCTTCCTCTGTAACCGCAAAGAAAAGAGTAACGGCGGCAGAACCGGCTGAAGAACCAATCTGAACCGGAATACTCAAAGACTCTCCGTCATCAAGCCTTTCCATGAACCAGCCAGTACGGTTTTCCATCCACGGGAACCAGACACCACTCTCTTCCAGATGTACCAGGCAGGGTAAGGTGCTTCCCCAGCCAGGTGATCCGTCCGGTGTACCTGAGACCGTGGCCATCCTTGCGCCCTCAGCACCACCCCAGGTAAGCCAGTACACCCTTTGAGCATCATACCTGTGATAAAGCCACTGAAGCCGGCCTTCAATCATTTCATATCTGTTAAGGCCCCCTGCAAGAAAAATAATCTCGTCGCCGCCGTTAAAGATTCCATCTCCATCATCTTCAACCAGAATAGCAACCTCTTCCAGATTATGTTCTGTTTCAGGAGCATTTGCGAACATCACCCCTGGACCGGAGAACATGGCCAGGGTGCTTACAGGGACGCCGGAAACATCGCAGCCTGCATTCTCAAGCTCCTGGCAGGATACCCTGTACCCTCCAGTATCAGAAATGGATATTCTTGCCCAGGGTTTTCCATGAAACGGACTCTCTGCTCTGTGAACAGGATCAGGCCAGAAGACATCGCCCTCCACAAGACCGCTGAGAAGGTGGTCATCAGGAACCGGTACTCCTCTGGAATCACCTTCCCATGTGAGAGAAACATCAATTGAGCTGCTGAATCCCCTCTCTGTAAGAGGGTGAATGTTCACAACTGCCACTGTTGCTCCAGCCAGAGGAATGACACCCTGAAGCTCTGCAGCCTCCATTCTTCTGTTTACCGGTTCTGCCGGAACCTCCATTACCTCAAGACCGCTGCCTGTTAGTGCTGCTGCCCTGGGTATGGTTCCTGAAAAAGCATCAGTTCGGGGTGCTGCAAACTGCAGTACCGGTTCCGACCCTGGAGGAACAGGAATAAAAACAGTTCTTACAGGATACTGTGGCAAACCCGGTTCATACACATTAACAGTACCCTCTATTCTGGGCACACCGTCAGAATCAGCAACCGGCGCATTAAAGTGAAAGGTATCGCTCCATGAAGTGGCCAGAAGAATGGAAATCAGGATCATCATGACTCCTGCCTGTGGTCTGCTAGAACCGGAAGTATCTCTCCGGCATTATTCCTTATGCTTATAACACCCTTCGAAACCGACAGTTCCGTCTGTACAGGGTTGATCTCTATTATTTTCGCACCACTATCAAGTGCCGCAAAGGGCAGTCCCGCTGCCGGCCAGACCTTTACGGAAGTGCCTATTACCAGCATGAGATCGCACTGTTCAGCCAGGTTGTACGCCCTCATCAGAACATCCTGCGGCAAAGCTTCCCCGAAGAGAACTATATCCGGCCTCAAAATGGCTCCGCACTTCTGGCATACAGGAGGAAGGTTTTTCACAAGCTCTCTGCTAAGTGCGACGGAATACCCGCATCTGTGAATACATGAAGCCGTTCTCATGGATCCGTGTATCTCAAGCACATCAACCTGACCGGCTTCACTGTGAAGACCATCTATGTTCTGGGTGATTACAGGAAGATATCCCTTCTCATTCTGCAGCGCAGTCAGCGCGTAGTATCCTGAATGAGGTTTTACCCCCTCACTCTTCATGAACCGCATACGATACCACTCCCACACTGTTTCAGGATCAGCTCTGAGACCTTCTATGGAGGAAAGCTGCTCAGGGCTGTACTGTTTCCACAGCCCGTCCTCACCTCTGAAGGTGCGCATTCCGCTCTCTCTGGACATTCCTGCACCTGTGAAAACAACAGGTTTTCTGCTGGCTTTTATGAGTTCCTTTGCCATCTGTATCAAGGAGCGACCACCAGAATACCAGTTACTGAAGTACTGCCGCTTCCTGTATCAAGGGTAAGTTTGTAGATGTAACTGCCTGCAGCCATTCTGTCACAGTCAGCATCAAAACCATCCCATACCAGCTGACCGGCTCCGGTAACGGCAGAAGCGCTTCCATGCCAGACAGGTCGCCCTGTAACTGTGAATATCTCCACCGAAACATCACCTGCTGCTCCTGCTGTAAAAAAGAAAACCCTTGTTCCTCTGCCGGGGTTGGGAAAAACTCCTGTCTCTTCAAGCAAAGGTCTTTCTCCCTCCAGAACATTGAATTCTATGGTGCCCTCTCCGGTGTTCTTCATGCCGTCACGGGCAACCACACTTATCTGATGAGGTCCGGGAAGGAGCTCCGGCAGGGTGTAACTGAAAGAACCGGTCGTGCTGCTGCCTGTATCGTACGAGAACAGGTCAGTTACATCCTCATAGGAGCCGTCTATGGAGCAGATGATTATTGACCCGGCATCTTCACCAAGAATGCAGATTCCTGACTGATCGGAGAGCTCTGCGTTAAGAACAGAGTTCTGCCACACTGAAGGTATCTCTCCCTCTATCGGGTCTTCGAAGAAAAGCTGTATCTCAGGCCCTTCAGTATCATCGGAATACTCGCCGTTATCCGCCACCGGAACCGGCCAGGTGTAAGCTGTGTGGAGATCCTGAGAGAACACCCCTGTTCCAGTCGTTCTGCCCATGGAACCGGTATCCGCCTGAAGGGGAACGAAGAAAGATACTTCTGCCCTTCCCTCTGAATCAGTGGATTGTATACCTGTATATATGGTAGAACCGTACCTGAGCCAGTCAATCTCTACACCGGCGGTCAAGGGGCTGACATAGTGAACGGTATCAGCACTCGCCCGAGCTGTGAAGGTAAAGAAGGATTCTCCGGGAAAATCAACCTCCACAACATTCACCTGTCCTCTGAAAAGGGAGTCCGGTGCGAGCATGATCGACTGCTGGGTATTGCTCCTGGGCAAAACAATAGCACCATCACCCAACACTGAGAACTTCCGGTTCTGTGGATTACCTGTTTCAATCAGCGCCAGCCAGAACGACTCAGCAATAGACAGCTTCTGATCATCATAAAGGAATGTAAGCAAATTGGTTGCAAGCTGTTTGTTCTGCGTAGAATAAGTAACATCAGTCGACGCAAGACAGTAGGCTGCACCTCCTCCGGAGTGATTCAGTAATATCTCAGACAGACAGTCTCCTGAAGGCAGAACAAAGTCCCCTGTGTGACAGGAAAAAGAGTTAAAAAGGAAATATTTCGGGCCGTTGTCAAGCTGAGAGACCATGTTGGAGGCAAACAGCTTTTCTCTGGTTATCTGATCGTAGGAACCGTGGCCGAAAAAGGATGCGGAAGAAACCCCATTATTAAGCTGCTCAATAAAATCAGAAGAAGCTTCAGGTTTTTCCGGATGTGCGCCCTCTCCGGTTGTTCCAGGGGGCCATGGGTAATCTATCAGATAGAGCTTAACAACATCCAGACTGGAATCAAGGATAGTATCAGCCATGTATTCACAGGTAAAAGTATGATTTGAGTCTGATGTATTATTATCACTCCACTCATCATCAGCGGCAAGAAGCACTCTGTTTCCCCAGGGACCGGAGTTCTCATTGCTGCTTAGAGCCAGACTCTTCTCAAGAGCTGTGAGCAGATCAGTGGAAGTGGAGGCTGGAATCCTGCTGTACGGCAGCTCAGGAAAAACAGAACCGGAATGGAAGGTTGTAAAGAAGGATTCAAAGCAGTTACCTGTTCCAGCTTCTATGTACACCGGAGAATTGGTTCTGTAACCTGTTACATATCCCAGAGGATCCGTTGATCCATCACCTATAAGTTGAAGCATCACAGGTGGGGCTTCCCAGGTATCCACTGCCCACCGGACAAAGGATCTTACAGCTCCAGGATCAGAAACTCCCTGTCCGAACTCGTCATAAATATTTCTGTAGGTAGCTGAATAGACACTTAATCCCCACTCAGCATACATCGCTTCTATTTCCGGAATGTACTGGGAAAACTCATCAGGAACAGTTACCAGAACATCAGCTTCCTGATATCCTCCAACAATTATTCCTGGTTCAGCATACTGAATTAATACCGGCTTGATAAAAGAGCCAGGAGAAACTGATACCAGTTTGGCAGTTCCTTCTGTAAACTCCGTTGATATATGAGCAGCTGCACCCTCCAGCGTCCACCCTGTAAGCTTAGTGGGCTGAAAAGGATCGGTGACATCAAAAATGCGGTACTGATCTGTTACAGGTCCGTACTCAAAATAGACAGTGCCTTCAGGAGGATCGGTAAGATAAATTGGATACGAAGAAGATGAGGAAAGGGGAACAGGAATCATAAACTCAACAAAGTCCATGTAAGACTGACCTCCTGAATGGTCATTCCAAACCTTCAGAAGATTACCACCCTTGCCCAGAGTAATACCGGAAACACTCAGAACCTCATTTCGCAAGACTGTAAAGATGGTATCAATTACAGTCTCTCCTTCAAGTTCGGCTACCACATTATGCGACCAGGCGCCTACACGGCCTGAGTTGGTCATACCCAGTCTGAGAGTGGCATTGTCAGAGGCAACCGGAGAGCTTAGATAGAAGTAGCCTGGAACATTCTCAAAAAGAAAATCCCAGACCCAGCCTGTTCTGTTGTTCTGATTCTCCCAGAGTATTTCAGGTTCAAATCCCAGCAGAACCGTTCCCTGCTGAACAGGTATCCCTCCTGAAGGAGCAACTGAACGATTACTGATTCTTGTGCCTCCGGAACCTCCCCAGGTGAGCCAGAAGGTGTTCACATCATCATAACGATGAATGGATCGCCATATGGAATCCGGCTCAACATTCCAGTGCCATAGGCTTCTTCCGTAGAAAACAAGGGAATCAGAACCGTCAAATGAGCCGTCTCCACCGTCAAAAACCTCAATGGCAACAGGAAGGAGTTCATGGGCCGCTGCCGGATCATCATGTGTAAACATTTCTCCAGGGCCTGAATACATCGCCAGCGATGCTGTGGGCACCCCTTGTACTTCACAGCCTTCTGCAGCCAGTTCAGAACAGGTTACTGAGTGGAATCCTGTTTCCTCAATACAGATTCTTGCCCATGGTTTACCCTGAAAAAAACTCTCTGAAGAATCATGCGAATAACGCCACCATCTCTCACTGCCTGGAGAAAGCGTCTCAAAAAGGGTTCCTTCAACTGTGCGGGCGCCTGGCACATCTGGAAAGCTTACTTCAACTTCAAGCTGGGAAATGTACTGTTCAGCACTGCCAAGGCAAAACGGTGAAACAGAAACAACGGCAACCGTTGAACCGAGCATGTGGACCACTTCCAGTGAAACCGGATCATGGGCAGGGGGAAAAGGGGCGGTCTCCCAGCTTATCTGAACATCAAATCCTTCTCCGCTCATAACAGGAGCTGAAGAAAACTCCATTGGGCTGTTCCAGCCGGTGCCGGATACAGATACAACATTCCACGATAGCTGAGGTTCACACTCAGGAGGCACAGGAATGAATCTTGCAGTTTCAGGAATAGAACAGAAGCCGGGCCTTGCAGAAGAGTAAAAACCGCTTACCGTTATCTCCATACCTTCTCCAGCAGGCGTCAGTACCGGATCAGGCGTTTCTACATTAAAGAGTTGCAGCGCAGCTATAAGCGAAAGAACCGACAAGGCAGAGAACAAACCAACCTCCTCTATGAGTCAGCATAACCATTTTGATATATAATCAAATACTCAGCAAATGATTGGAGGTTCCTCTGACAGACCTTTCCTGGAAACTGGCATGGAGATACCTGAGAAGGCATCCCAGCAAAAGACGAATTGCTTTTGCGTCTGTGGTGAGCACAGCAGGGGTGACTCTGGGCGTTGCTGCTCTGGTGATAGTGATGAGCGTACTTAGCGGCCTTGAGGAATTCATAGGTAAAAGTGTTCAATCTGTTGATTCTCCCCTTGCGATTCTCTCTGCAGGCAACAGTCCGGTTACTTCCGATTCGGGTTTTGCAGAGATGCTTCAAGCCCTTCCTGAAATAGAGGCAGTTGAGCCTTTCATTGAAGGCGAAGCTGTGGCCAGAATGCCTGCAAGGGGAATTGAAGCAGGATGTCTGGTTCGAGGTGTCTCTTCTGAAAGCTTCTCAGGCAGCGGTCTGGACACAATGCTTGTATGGGGCGAGGCTCCTGCAGTTCCGGAAAACGGCCTTCCAGGGGCAGTGCTTGGACTTTACCTTGCTGAGGATTTCATGCACAGCGCAGGGGATACAATTATCTTTTTTCCACCTTCCGCATTCTTCTCAAGCGGTCGAAGCGGCACAGGAAGAACAGTTCTCACAGGCTCAGTAGAAACAGGGCTTCCAGCCAACGACAGAAAAATCGCATACATACCCCTTGAGACTGCATCCAGAATGTTTCTGCCTGCAGGGGGATACACCGGTTATTTTCTTGAACCTTCGGAAAATACCAGCCTCGAAAGAGCTTTGAATGCCGTTCAGGAAAAACTACCGGATTCTCTCTCGGTACTCACATGGCAGCAGAGAAATCCGGCACTTTCTGCAAGCATGAAACTGGAAAGGCTGGGATCATTTGCAGCAATACTTCTGATTACTCTGGTGGCATCATTCAACATCACAGGCACTATTTCAAGAACAGTAATGGAGAGAAGACGGGACATAGCAGTGCTGAAAGCCATGGGTGCAGGAAAAAAACTGATAACAAGAGTATTCATCTGGGAAGGGATGCTGGTAGGTGCAGTGGGAGCAGTAACAGGAATACTTCTGGGCCTCCTTGGCTGCTGGCTTATCTCCTCGGCAAACATCATTCAGCTGCCGGATGTCTATTCTTTCCACGACTCCTTTCCTATGAAGATATCCCTTTCATCCACCCTTACTGCAGGAGGCGCAGCTGTTCTGATAAGTCTTCTTGCAGCAGCGGTTCCTGCATTTCGGGCAGCTGCCCTTGATCCGGTAAAGGGGCTCATACAGTGAACCTTCTCATTATGCTTCTTGGAATTGCTGTCTCCCCTGCTGATTCAGCCAGAGCGCTGATCAGCATTCGGGATATTCCTGAAGCAGCCATACTCTATGCCCAGATGGCAGCAGTTGAGAACGGAACATGGCTGCTGGAGTACGGCAGGCTCCTTGAGGCTGACAGGCAGTGGATAAGGGCATCCAATGCTTACGGTCTGGCACTGGCCGGTACAAGCGACCAGAACTCATCCAGATGGTTATTAAACAGAATTCAGGGCTGTTCGGTTCTGGACACCACTCTGGTAATCACAGTAACTGTAGCCAACTCCGGTACAATCACCGCAAGGGACCTTCAGGTGATAATACCAATGCCGGAAATCCATCCGCCGTATCAGGAGATGTTACTTCTTCAAAACGATTTCAGCATAAGCGCAGGAGTTCTCTATGCTCAAATCCCGTGCCTTGAAGCAGGAGAGACAAAAGAGCTTGAGATTACTCTGAAGGTCCATCAGGAGCCCTGGTCTGCAAGACCGGTGACCTTCTCTGAAATGAGCCAAAGCGATCTTTCCTGGCTCTCATCCCTGCTGAAGGAAATGGTCTTCCCCTCGGCACTGCCTGGCCCCTGCGTACCAGTGAGCAGCGAACTTTCATCACTGGCTGCGGAAAGAGGCATTGACCTTACTGTGACAGGGGGACTGATACTGGACGGCGACAGCTGCCTCTTTCACGCCTGGACAGAGAATGAAGCAAACGGTTTGAGAATAGATCCGGTGCTCTTCGCAAGTGACTCACTTCTTGGTTTCGCCCACAATCCCACTGATGTCATACCTCTGTGGAACATGGAGCCCACAGACTGCAGTGAAATCACTGTACTTTACAGCAACCCTGACTACCTGATAAACTGCGGAATGACAGCTAAACTGCAATAAAGCTGTACTGACTGACCTTACAGAAGAATGCGGAACACGCAAATCAGCTGAAGTGGTCGAAACCTCTCTTTCCTACAGATAAAACCTTCCCTTCTGACAAAACAGTCAATCCATTTTCGTAAACTACCTTACCTATTCTGGTAAAAGGAGAAGTCTTTTCAGGAGGAAGGGTAAATAGAAGCTCGAAATCTTCCCCTGCAGAACAGGCTTCAACTGCTCTGCCGGTGCAGTATGGAACAAGGGGAACCCTGTCAAGATCAACCTCAATACCAACGCTGCTTTCCATACAGATGTGGCCGCACTCTGAAAAAAGCCCGTCTGAAATATCTATTGCGCACCTGCAGCCGGACCGCCTCAAATAAGGGACAGCATCAAACCTGGCTTTCGGACTGAGAAATGCATTTACCTGTTCTCTCTCAGCATCTGTCAACTTGCTTTTCCTGCTCTTCTCAAGGAGTGCAGGTGAATTCATCGTTCTGCCCAGCGGGCCGGTAACCCACAATGAGTCACCTGGAGCCGCCTGGGACCGCATAAAAGGTTTTCCTTTCGTGCAGTCTCCAATGGCTGTAAGGGTTATTCCGAACTTCTCGCCCCTTATTGTCTCACCGCCGGCAACAGGGCTGTCTCCTCTGGCAGTGAGACCGGAGTAGAAACCAATCATCCAGTCCAGCTCCATCTCCGGCGGAAGCATGATTGAGCTGAATACACAAACCGGTTCAGCACCCATTGCAGCAAGGTCTGAGAGAGTGGCTTCCAGCAGCCTTGCCGCAAGCTTATCAGGAGTTGTCCACCAGTTATGAAAGTGGGTTCCCTGAAAGAATGAATCTGTGGTAACAACTGGTGTTTTAATAGAACCCAGAACCGCTGCATCATCGCCTGCCATAGCCAGAGGGAACCTGTTTCGCAGTTCATTGATGAAACCCCGTTCACCTAAATCGGAAAGCAGCCTGCTCATCTTTTCAGTACAATCTCAAGCTGGCTCATTTTTTCCCTGGAGCGAGCATCACTGAATGTCATGTGACCGACAGGCACACTGCATTCACAGTGAACAGGCTCTTCCTCGGCAAGGAGAAGCAGAGCTTCAGCAAGAACGCTTCCAGCCATTCTTACATTGTCCTTCACGACCTCTAAAACCATTTCCAGTGTGACATCCTCTTCCCCCTGGCGCCAGCAGTCATAATCTGTGCTCATGGCCAGTGTGGCAAAGCATAAACCTGCCTCTCTTGCAAGCTTCGCTTCAGGAAGGGCGGTCATTCCGATGAGATGCCAGCCCTGACTTCTGTAAAACTCACTCTCAGCCCTTGTACTGAACGCAGGGCCCTCCATAATCACAAGTGTTCCTCCATCATGAACAACAGCACCTGCACTTTCCGCGGCCTTAACCAGAAGTTTTCTAAGGCCGGGGCAGTACGGGTCTCCAAAAGGAGCATGGGCCACAACACCGCCGTCAAAGAAAGTTGACCTTCTGATCCCTTTCGTTCTGTCAAAAAGCTGATCAGGCACAACGAAGTGTCTCGGTTCTATCTCTTCCCGAAGACTCCCCACCGCATTAAAACTTATGATTGCATCAACACCGAGGCTTTTCAGTGCATAGATATTGGCAGCATACGGCACCTCTGAGGGAGAATACCTGTGCCCGTGACCATGTCTGGGTATGAATGCCAGCTCAAGACCGTGCATACTCCCAAATGTAACATCTGCAGAAGGGTCTCCGAATGGCGTTTCAATCCTTCTGCTGCTGTGTATCTTAACGCCGGGGATGGCATATATCCCGCTGCCGCCGATTATTCCTATCATTCTGCTCATTCACGGTTCCTTTCTTTTCCGTTCACTGAAAAATACCGATTCATCAGTATGCAGAAAAGCAATCACCTGTATTTTCCATTATCTTCACTGTCATGATACACAACAAAAAGCGCATACTGGGAATGACATTCCCTGAACTTGACAGCTTTCTTACAGGTGAGCTTAACATGAGGCCCTACAGGGCCAGACAGCTCTTCTCATGGCTTCACTTCAGAAGAGCCGCTTCATTCCATGAGATGACCGATATATCAAAAAAGCTTCGCGAGAAACTCTCAGCGCTGGCAGAAATAACCGTACCTGAACAGGCCCGTAAAGTCTGTTCTGACGATGGAACTGTCAAGCACCTTCTGAAACTTCCAGATGGCCCTGCTGAAGCTGTTCTGATACCTGATCCGCCCAGATTCACAGCGTGTCTCTCAACACAGTACGGATGCAGAATGGGATGCAGGTTCTGCATGACAGGCAGTGCCGGCTACCACGGAAACATGGACGCAGCAGACATTCTGGCACAGCTCTATGCCATAGCCGGCAACTCCTCCGACCGAATAAGCAATGTGGTTTTCATGGGCATGGGAGAGCCTATGGACAACTGGAATAATGTGAACAAGGCTTTAGAAATAATCTCCGACAACAGGGGCATCTGTATAGGGCAGAGAAAAATAACGGTATCCACTGTAGGTGTTCCAGGAGGTATTTCAAGACTTGTTGCCACAGGAAAACAGTACGGGCTTGCAGTCTCCCTTCACAGCGCAGTTCAAAAGACCAGAGAGTCAATCATACCTGCAGCCGGAGCACTGGATATTGAAGAACTGAAAAGAGACATGCTTCACTATACCGGTTCCACCGGAAGAAGGGTAACCCTTGAATACTGTCTGATTCAGGGAGTGAACGACTCTATGAAAGAGGCTTCTGCACTGGCAGCATACTCCAGAGAAATACCCTGCAAGATAAATCTTCTTGTCTATAATCCGGTACCCGGGCTGAACTGGAAACGCCCTGATGAAAAAGAGGTACAGGCATTTACCGAATACCTGTACCCGAAATGTCAGGCTGTTACTGTACGCAGATCACGGGGAGGCGAGGTGGCTGGTGCCTGCGGTCAGCTGGGAAGCTCAATACTTGAGAATCAGAATACCAGAGAACCCTGAATTCTTATACCTGACAGATCCTCTTTCTCTTCACCTGCAAGAGCGCTGCCGGTGGGAACCCATTCGGCGGCAAGGGAAATGTCAAGAAAAGCGCTCTCCCCTGCCTTCATTCTTGTGCCAATCTCAGCTCCCAGCATTCCGCCGCCGGTGTTTTCGGAATCACCTGTTTCAGGATTATCCCATGCAACAAGCCCGCCGCCGGTTACTCCAATGAAAGGCTCAAGCCCCCTTGGACCGGCATAAGGCCTGTAAAAGGGATAACTTCTGTATGCAAGGTTGAGCATCACTGCACCTATACCGTCATACTCCACCCTGTCAGAACCGCACATGGCATAGCCTGCAGAGAGCCTGAACTGATCTCCGTCTGCCATGGGAGTCTCAACACCGGCAAGAAACATTGGCCCTACTGCAAGTTCACTGTTCTCACCAAGCATTCCCGGAACCCATACACCTGCTCCGAGGAATATGTCCACCGCTCCTCTGTCACGGTCCGGGCTGGCTGCAGATTGGTCCACATTGATTACGACCAATGCATCAACCGGCCCTCTGCCGGAATCCAGGTCGGCTGCCGGCAGCGACAGACTCAAAAGAAACAAAACGCTCAGTGCTTTTTTCATGTTTCACCCATCTCCTTCTCAGTTCTCTATTCCTTTTCTGGCCATAAGTTTCTCAGTGTTGTAATAATGCTTGATCTCCTTCATCTCAGTGACCAGGTCGGCAGCATCAATCATTGCCTCACTGGCATACCTTCCGGTAAACACCAGTTCCATCTCTGGAGGTCTTTTCGCAGCCAGTTCAAGAGCAGCTGCTTCAGGAAGAAGACCAAGATGGACTGTCACGCATATCTCATCTGCTACCACAAGATCATATTCGCCTGACAGCAGCGCCTCCCTGATCTTCTTCGCACCGTTCTCTGCCTTTCTCAAATCTTCTTCGGCAGGCTTTTCTCCCTGGCAGAGAAGCTTTGGTGTTCCGAACTGATTCATGGTAATCTCAGGGAATCGTTCCGGAACTTTAAGTTCAGAATAGTCCTGACCTTTCATGAATTGCCCGAAGTACACCTTCATTCCTGAACACGCTGCCCTTACAGACAGACCAAGGGAAGCTGTAGTTTTCCCCTTGCCGTTACCTGTGTATATCTGAAATCTGCCTTTTCTCATAAGGTACGCTCTCCCTGTTCAATTGTTCTTTTTCGGAATATAAAAAGTCCCTTCCTGAAAAGCAGGAAGGATGCCTCTTTAAAGCCGGACAGTCTAAAAAGTTCTTACAACAGCCCTGGAGTTTCCTGCCGGAGCTGCAGAAAGACAGAATCCCTGAAAGCCTAGGAACTCTCCATCGCCGCCGGTACAGCTGAAGGTGATTCAGGCCATGTCTTCACTGTCACAGAATATACCAGGGAAAGCGCCGTCGCCTCCGGCACCTTTGGCTATGACTCTTTTCACAGAAACGCTTGCTCCAAAGGCATCAACACCTGAATCAGGTGAGCCGCAGTCGTCACCTTGTTTTTTTCGTCATGCGCAATATGAAATCCAATGCTCTGACGAAAACAGGATGCCATTCAGAGCCTGTCTGCTGCAGAAACGAATGACGAAAAATAGAGAGCTCGTGAGACAGTGCAACCCTTCGTCTGTAAATTCGTCAGAGCCTGATCAACTCTTTCACGGTCATATACCTTCTCACTCTCTCCCATTCGTCACAGATCTCAATCAGAATCCCGGTAACAAGTCTCAGGAGAGCAGCCTCGTTGGTGAGAGGCCCGGTGAACCTGAGTCTTCTTTCGGCTCTCTCAGAGCTGCAGCTAAAACATCCTCACCAAACTCAACAGTTCCATTTACTAACTGAACTCAAGCAGGAGGATCCTGAAAAACCAATATTTCCATTCCCTGATCTAAAGTTCTCAGGATAACCGGACAGGCTTTTTCTTTTCGTTTTTTCAATCATTTTCATATTAATAAAATTCGAGAATACAATGAAGAGTTCAATTGACTCGTTTCGCTCGCCTGCGAAATATCCGGTAAGGTTATTTCCTACTCAATTAACTTATAATATTTTATCATTAATAAGGCATTAAAGCAGAAGAACATATATTACAAGTTTATCCATTTTTTCAAGATGGCTGCATCAAAATTATCAATTAAATTGAATAATCTTTTATTTGATGTTATTCAATTAATAGAGTGAATAAAAAACTCTTAGAACTTATTCCATACTTCATATGCTCTGGAATATGATTCATTGTCCATAAGCCATGAATCACCGAAAAGTTTTTCCATGGTTGAAATTTCAACACCGGAGTTACACCGGCAAAACATGTAGTGAGAACTCCGTGTCATGATCAGACTGCTCTCTTATACTTTTGGTCAGCACCTATCAGACAACTGTGAAAGCCTATAGGATCACTGACTTCCAACACCAGGTGCTTGATAGCAAATTAATGAATAACTATTCTTGCACTTGAGGGGCAAGAGTTATGCTGCACTGAATTGAAGAAGAAAACCGCTTAAACCGGTGACATATATCGAAAAGGACATTGATGACCAATAAACCAGGTAATATTGTTGCTGCGGCTGTTATATTCTTTTATCCATTATTCATTATTCTTGCTTTTTTCAGCATCTTTCAGCTGCCATTCAGCTCGGAGACTGTAACCAGATTCATTACTCCCTTCGAGTTTCAAGGCCACGCAAACCTTTCATGGGCATTTATGGAATCGACAAAATGGGACATTTTCAGGCCGGTCTACAGTCTCTCAGTACTTTTGGATTACAAACTATGGGGCACAGACTCAGGGATGTACCATGTAACAGACCTGCTCCTCTCCTGGATATGTTATACGGTATGCTTCCTTCTGCTGAGACGGCGCTTCGGTTTGTTAACAGCATCTCTGGCTGTACTGCTTTGGGCGGCACATCCGGCACAACCGTTGTCCCTCTACAAGATTCTCGGCAGAAATGACAGGCTTGTAACACTTTTCACCGTGACAGCTCTGTATCTGTATGACCTTTACCTGCAAAACGGCAAGAGACGATTTCTCTTTTACGGGCTTACACTGTGTTCCGTTGTTCTTGCCGGACTCTCAAAGGACACAGGTATTTTCTATTCTCTCCTGCTGCCCTTATGGAGCATTTTAGCAGCGAAAAGAACACTGCGGGAAACCATTCGATCAGACCTGCCTCTCTGGACAGGTATTGGAACCCTTTCCGCTCTGTTCTTCCTGCTCAGGGCAAAAGCAGGATTTGAAATAACTGCCGATTCTCCTGAACTCTGTACAGGTATGGCTTATGTGGAAGGGTTTTCAAGGCTTGTCAGAATGAGTCTTCCGCTGAAAGATCATCTATTCGTTCCGCCTCTGGCGACTTTTTCCATAGCTGCCGCTGTTTTAGCAGCAGCAGTATTCGTCAGGAAACTTCCCGATGCCATCCGTTTCGGAGCTGCAGGAGCTGCGATATTTATCTTTCCCTTTCCGTTCTTCTGGGTTCAGGACACTTTCATGTGGGGGTTTACCATGTGGGCAGCGCTGATTCCTGCTTCAATCCTGGGAGCTTTCTTTATCACAGCTCGTAACAGGATAGTCGGCAGACTTATTGCGGTTTTCACCATGGCAGTCATCATTGGATTGTCCACTGCATGGGCCCGCAGATACCTTGAGGAAAGAGCAAAATACATGACAATGCATGGTCAGGTGGCTGACCATGCAGTTTCAGAGATCCAGGGAAACTCATATCCTGTTGAAGTACTCATGAACCGTTTTCCAGAGTGGGCTGCAGAAATTGATTCAGAATCTTTAGAGGAAAGGGAGAAAACTCTTTTTTACATAAACGAACTGGTTCGGATTAAAACAGGAAACCCTGAAGCGGCCCTGGAATAATCAGGCAACAACTGTAACTCTGAAAAATCCGCTGTCCGGCACATTCAGCTACAAGACAATAAAAAAGCAAGGGTTCTTCCGTATTCTGCGTACATGACTTAATGCAGAAGGTGTGGACACAGCACTGTATTTCAATGGCAAAAAACCATCTGAACCATTGAAGGCGAACATATCCACAAGTTATACCACGATCAGGAGCTGAACCGGGTTAATTCCCCGGCGGCAGGTGAATCAGCCACACATTCAGTATTTTCTGTCTTGATAAATGATTCAGCTTATGGGGCAGGTGGCAGTATTCAGAACAATCAGCGTAACCACTGCCGTTAACCTCTACATTGTTCCCTGACAGGCGTCTGGTTCATGCTGTTCTTGAAGAACCTTACACGCCACTTGCTGACAGCACCGGGGTGAACTCCGAGAGCCCGGGCAATCTCATTATTACCCGCTCCATCAGCAGCCATGGGAATAATCCTGCTTCTGGTGCAAAGATGCTGTTATGCCCTGCCGGAGCAGATGTTTTGCTCCAGTGCTGATCTCTTCCGAAAGGTCTGTGGGGGCCGATTTGTATGCCATGAAGCCTCATCAATGAGTATACAACATCCTTATCAAATATAGCGCATAGCATTAACTTTTGCAATTAGATACTAGGAAATTGATTGGAAAGGTGTCATATTTAGCAGGAAGAAGGTAAATTATGGAATTTCTGAATGACCCGATCCAGGTTGAAGGATTTGACTCTGTGGAAATCGAAGACTTCACAATGAAGAGTTGACCAAAACTCCTGTGCTTCAATCTTGCATGCGGATGGTATTGCGTGCAGTAGTTCATTTGGTTCGAGAAATGGTCGCATAATATGATGCGCCCACAGACACTGGATATGCAATGACTGTTGTATCAAAATTAGTGAATTGGCTATACAAAAGATGGAAAAGCAGGGGTGTTGTTGCATCAAAAGAACTCACATATAATCTATACATAGATATTAGTGATGATCATATAGCAAATATACTCTGTGAAATTATAACAGTGCGTGGCACAGCTGCTAATCTATACTTAATTATCAATCCATCAGTGAAAGTAAAGAAAACTATAATTAACTCGACTCAAGTGGCAAAGTGGAAGTTCGGCCCATTTCTTGTATTGTCCTTAAAAGGAGTTAAGATTGATCAGGAAATACACGCTAAGATCCTTTATTCATATCAGTTTGATGAGAAGTTTGTGGTTAAACCTGAGTCAATAATAGTACCAACTACCAGTGGGGTCTTTTCCCCTCACTTTGTAACACTATATTGGTTAAATGTATCTGATCATAATTTGCTTTTTGATAGATCAACTGATGAAATAGCTGGGGTAATGTCTGTTTCAAGGTACATCTCGAATATGCCTACACCAACACTAATTGAGTGCAGTGGATTTGTAAGGTATTGCAGCAGCTTCCAATATAGGGATATTAAGATGTACATACCAGGTTCTGTTTACAGTTTCACTATCAGCAAGTCTATCGATAAATATGCAAGAAAAATAATAGCAGCTCTTTGCAGAATATTCAATTGTGAATATCCAGAGACTCTATCAATAGTGTTTGATGAGTTTGCAAATGCCACAAGCAGTGGTTTTAACCTGCTGCTTCCCTTGGAGAAGTATCAAAATGTGATACAGCTGAATGAAAAGGAAATGACAGATTGGGTAATGGGACTTTCCCATGAGATAAGTCACTACTATTGGGGAAATGTTCTAATGAGTGATATGTTCGCAACACCTTGGATTCATGAGGGTTTAGCAGAATATAGCGCATATAGAATTACAGCTGAAATACTGGGTATACATGCAGTTAAAGAAGTTATAGATCATAGAGCAGATTTAGTACACAGTCACAGACACAAATTAGCTCCTGTCTCAGAAACTACTCTTTTAGATAAGAACTTATGGTTGCTCGCATATTGCAAGTCATCACTTGCCCTGTGGGAGCTTAGCGAACAAGTAGGAGCTGATAGAGTAAACAGCGCTCTGGGATGCATGCTTAAAAAGTATGCCAACATATTAATAGACTGTAATGATTTGATTAATGCCATGAATAAACTTAATTCAGAGGCTACTAAGACATATAAAGATATGATAACTAAATAGCATCTAATTTTATTAGCCAGATATAATTATGAAAATAGAAATTCTCAGAAAGAAAAAGATGCTCAACAATGAATCATTCTGAACTGAAGAAAAGAGCCCTTGCAAACAAGAAGGTCAAGGAAGCGTACGATGCTCTTGAACCTGAATGCTCTTTGCTTCATGAAATGCTTCGAGCTTGTCAGAGTGCGGGTCTCAGCAAGGCTGAGATTACATAGAGCATGGGATTTGCCCGGAATCAGTGGCAACTTTCATCCGGAATGACTGGCAACTTTGCCCGAAATCGGTGGCCAGTTTGAGCCGGATTATGCAGGGATAAAGGCTCCAGCCGTTACCAGGCTTGAATCTTCTCTGAGTAGCGGTAAGCACTCTCCGTCACTTTCCACCCTGAAGAAGTATGCTGATGCTCTGGACTTATCCAGCGTCAATTGTTTCTTCCTGTCAGCTACAATTAGAACACCGCTCTGCTCCCCCGGAATGAACGGACATGGTATTCAGGCATGCGTTCTGCTCCTCCCCTGACCCCGGAGATAACTGGTGAACACCGGTCCAGCCATGCGGTTGAATGGGATGGTATGAGGGCACGGGTTTGTTTCCAGGACGAGAAAGGAAACCTTCCAGGCTTGCTCCAGCAAGTCTTGATCCTTAATAACTGTTTGGTGCAGAACCGAATGTGGGAACTAAGACAGATTGATCATCTGAATACAGTAAAGCAGAATTCCTAACTGCCAGGGGGCTGGCCTACCCTTGACAGCTGGAGGCCTCATAAGGGTTAAACGCAAATTTCTTATATGTTGATACAATCACTTCTCGTGCCTGCTCTGTAAATCCAAGTCCCTCAGCAAGTCTCACAGAGGGAGTGTTATCCTCGTCAACCAGATAGATCGGTCGGATACCATTTTGAATGCACCACTCAGCTGCTCTTAGTACAACAGCTTTTCCATAACCCCTTTTTCGATATTCTGGTTTTGTACTCACAACGATATTCCCGGCCTGGTTATCTATGTCGGAAACAAACGAAGAAGAAACAATTTTATCATCTTCAATAACTGCAAAGTATCGACCTGAATTTATTGTTTTCAGTCTTTCATTCCAGATGAACTCTGCGAATTTCTTTCCCCTTTGAAGCAATTGCTTATCAAACAGCTTTTTGTCGCTCTCAGATATTGTGCAAACATCAATCTTCTCATTGCTCTGAGATACATCAACACAATCCATAGTCATACGCCGCATAATCCTCGAACTGTATGACAAAGGTGGAAGCAGATAGAAGAATGAATCATCAATATCTCTGCATAGAGTAAGGTTAACCATTTTGACTTGGCTTTGCCCAATTAAGCTGGTAAAATCAGCAGCAAATCTCGGCGATATTGAGTGAATTAGTCTACCGTCAATTACGGTTGAGATGAGATGATGAACATAGAAATGGGCAACAGATTTTGCTCTTCTTTCGGAAGGGAAAACGAAACGGTCAGATTCTATTTGATAAGAGTCAATCCCAAGATACTTTCTGTAGTATTCACTGAAAGGGATCAAGTTTCTCTTTTCCTTTCTGTTTAACGCTCTGAATAACCTGCACAGCTACAACCGGAACCTGCACCCAAACGCCTTTGGCTGGTTCATTCAGTTGTTGCGCCCGAATTCCAGTCTTGGATAGTATAACCCATAACTGCATTGCACTGATATTTATATAATTATTATTAGCTATTACGCCATTATGTTTTTGCTGTTGCCCATCTTAGCTGACATAGTATCGTATTCATCATCATTTCCATTTCTTGTATGCATATTATACTTTTATTTCTTTTTATCATATTTTTTGTATTTATTCTACAGAAAACACTTTTATTGCTCCTTCTGCATAGTTGCGACCTATCATCATGTCCTCAGACAGCATTGTTACATGACTGATGCATGAATCTGGGAGGCAGTATGTATCAAGATAACTCCCCTCCCAATTGTATCTATCTATCAATGTTACAGGTGCGTAGTCAAGATATTCTGGATCGCTTATAAAACTTCTATCCTGCATTACATTGCACAATACCACATTTATAGTGTTTTCATAACCAAGAAACACATTTCCGCCAATGGGAAAGTAAACTTGCCTTTCCTCTCCGTTTTCAGAAATGAGGCTAAGTGGCCCTCTTGGTTCCGAGGGATACGATCTACTACCTCGATAGATGCATTCTTCACTATCAATATCATATATTGCCAAACGTCCTTCATAGCGGTTGAAGATACATATTCTACCATTGCTGTCGTAAGCTAATCTCATCAGATCGCTTCTTGGTATGTTGTGATACTCAAGCGTTTCTGTGACCCCAAACGACTGAAGAATGTCACCATGGACATCAACAATGTGAATGTCTCCATCAGAGTTCATTCTTGAACCAATTGCAACAGTAGAGTCATCAATCGTAATTATATCCTCTGCTCCCATGAACTGGAAAGAGTGAGAATAGTCACCTGTTTCTCTGTCAAACACTTCGACCCGGCTTAATCCTGAGTTCAGAGCTAAAACGAAGTCCTTCGTAGCCGCAAGTGATGTCATCATTGTGAAATGCCCTGGACCTTCTCCTTGATCACCTGCTCTCCATAGTTCGCTATATCCCTCATCTAAGGCTACAATCTGATATACGCCAGCGTCAGTTATGTATATATTGCCATCATATACGCACATTGAGTACGGTCTAAATACCGATACTTCCTCCCCTGATGATGTACTCAGATGACCTTCTCTTTTGTAAGTAATATGCTTTAATGTATCGTTTTCCCAGAGGCCATTATCCGATGACTCAAAATAGCTGATCCAGTATTCCTGGTCATAGTGCGATGCTTCAAAAGGTCTTGGCGCATCCTGGGATCTATCTGCAGATTCTTGGCAGCTAATCAGTATCATCATCGATATTATAACTGCTACTGACAGATCATATTTCATTATGTCTTCTCCTTACGAGATGACTCAAGATAGAGCCTTACCATATCTTCCATGTTGCTAAATATTGCATGGCACATAACCAGATTGCTATCTGTCAATACAGCGGTTTGACTTTTATCAATCGCTGATTTTGCACAGCCCCCCATGCATATTGGTAACTGAATGCACTCTCTGCATTTCTGGAGATCAAAAGGGTCATAGGCATGCGCAACACTATCTACGCCATTACTGGCCCAAATACCTTCCTCGTCTATATGACCGTAGCAGTTTTTGGAACCATAAGCCAGCTCTCAGCACTTGTAAGCACTTAAATCAGGTCCAATACTGTAAGAGTACAACGAGTCCGGTGAAACGACTTGTTATGTGATTTATTTTTAATCATTTTCAAAGTTATGATTGACAACAGCGTCGAGGATTTCCAAGACTTTTCGCCCATCACTGAAATAATTAATAGTATTTTCAATACTAACGTCAGGATTACCGCCATGTGCAAAATCATTTCTAGCACTTACTAGTTTAGATAGTGATCCTTTTAGTTGTGGTTTGTCGTCTAATGCAAGCAATTCGTCAAACTTAGCCCTCCATCTATCATCAAACTCCACTAGCATATTCTCGATAACACCAAGTTTTGGGTTGCTTGAGGATTCACGTATTTTCTTCCTGATAAAGTTTTTTACCTGCTCATGACTATCTTCATCTACTTTATCAGCGATTATTTTTTTAAAACCTGTTTCAATAGCACCTGTAGCTCGAATAACAGCATACTTTTTCACATAGGGAGTTGGCTTAGCTTTTTCTCCAATTCCATCCAATAGCGACTGGATATTCCTTAACTCTTCAAAACATGAATTTAAAATATCGTTAACGCCTTGATTATTCATTTTTTATGTCTCCAAATAATGCTTTGTACATATTGAATATCCGATAACGTATATTAAGAACTCGCATAGTTTCTTTTGATAGCTTCTCCTGAAACTCAGGATTTCGCAGAAGCTTCATTTTCCTATTAACGAAATCCTCATCAGAATCTGCGACAAAACCATTTTTTAAAGCGATATCAATAGAAATCAATAAGCTGTCGAATACTGTTGGGCTAAATTTGTCGATCAACCTTGCTTCGCCAGTTGAAGATATATTATGGAAAGCACTGTCTGAAAGCTTATTATAGGCAAATTCTATGCACTTATTGAATCTATCTCTGAAAGCATCAATCTTACTAATATCGTTATTATTATCCATAAACTGATTGAGGTATTTTTTTAGAGATATACTTAATGGAAATTTGTCATCGTACAAAAGAGCTTCGTCTGAGAGTGCAAAGAAACGAAGAATGTATTCCATGTCTCTCATCCGCTCATCCACTTCGTTTTTACCAAACAATGTTCGCCATTTTGGATTGCTATTAAGTTCGAATAACAATGTATTTATAGGACCTTGATACACACAATTTCGTATTTCCTGTGGCAACAGTGTTCTTCCACTGGAGTTGATTCTTTCAAAAACTTGATATAAGCTTGTATCTCCATTAATTGGATGTCGTTGCATAAAGATAATTGCATGAATTGTTGTATTTCTTATCCGTCGTCTTTCGTCTTCTTCTAATTCAGTAAATGCTTTACCACGCCATCTTTCATGAATTTTCTGGCTTCTAGATAGCTTAAATACTTTCCCGTCTTTTGAGAAAATACCTTTTACAAAATCTCTTACCGTCATTAATCGCTGATAACCATCAATAATAAGTAACTTTTCATCCTTTGTTTTTGCAAGAAAAATGCTTGGTACAGGTAAGCCCAATAAAATAGAATCAATGAATCGAGAAGCCTCAGTTTTATCCCAAACATAGTGACGTTGCAATTCAGGCTTCACTAATTCGTCTTCGTCATATCTTGCTATTAACTCTCGAAAACTGAGATCAGCTCCCCATGAAGATATTTTAAAGAGATCGTCATCACTGTAAAAATCGTCTTGTTCTTCCTCTAGTATGTCAAGATTTTCTGGTGTTTTTTCTAGTGGGATCATTATTATATTGTTCTCCTTTAGGCTTATTTATTGCGATGGGATTGTTCACATAACAATTATTAGACTGAGTCTGTCTATGCCAATATGTTTTTTGTACTGAAATGATTACTTGGCTCGCAGAGTATGTCAAGGGGGATGCGTGACTTGATGTACATATTGTACACTTACGCCTGGAATTCATCGGTATAGACAGAGTCTCTTTATGCGGTGAGATGAGCAGGGTTTTCTGCAATCTAAGGATTGGGGGGAGGGACGGAAGGAGAGCGCATGCATGACCTGGAGAAGTTCGGTGAGTCTCCTGTGGAAAAGGAAGTTGTTTGAAACAAGTGAGTGTTCCCTGCGGCTCTTCCATGCAGCAGTCAAATAGAACCTGGAATGGAGGGTGTTTTACTCTGCAAACCTTTCAAGCTGCTCAATGAAATACCGGTTATCAGGATCAAGTTCATGGGCAATTGAAGCCTGTTCAATTGCTTCATCTGTATCACCTCTCCTGAACAATGCTTCCGCAAGGGTATCCCTGATATTGGCATCATCAGGAGCAAGTTCCACAGCCATTCGAGCCATCATCACCGCTTCCTCAAGCATATAATTTCTGCTTGCAAGTTCCCAGGCTCCCAGATTAAGCAGTTGAGGATTGTCAGATCCCCTCTCTGCAAGCTGTTCTATGATGTGAAGCATTCTCTGCTCATAAACCGGATTCAAATCAATTTCTGCTTCGTATGCAGGTATGCAGTTGTATAGCTCCCAGGTATAAAGATGGTCGCCGAGTACCGAAAGGGGATCAGGATTATCGTTGACTACAAGTTCAACAAACCTGTCTGTCGCTCCGGAATGTCCGCTTTCCTTCCTTACAACAAGCAGCCCGGCAGACTGTCTGCCGCGGGCATCCCCTCCGGCAGCTTCACCTGCAGAAAGAGCAGCATAAAGCCTCTCTGCAAGAGGATAGCCTTCCGTTGACAGAAAAGCCCTTTCCATTTCTTCCACTACCTGAGGACCGGCCAGAATATTGCCCTGTATGGTATATTCCGGCCCCTGAATGGAACCGGCCCAATCCATGCATTCTGATCCTGTGTAGCCTGCTGAACCGCCATACATATCAACAATACCCAGCTGACGATGTTCCCTGAGAGAATCAGCTTCTGTGAGCAGGTAAACCACAGAATCTGCAGTTAACCCTGCAGCAAGAAGTTCAAGCCCTTCTGTACCGTAAAAGTGGTTGGCCATTGCCTGAGTTGCAATTATTCCGGAACCTGCTTCGCCCCAAATCACAGAGTTATAGGCGAACGGTACACATGATGCCACAGCAGCACCCCATTCACCTGTATCAGAATCATAGCCTGCAATGGAAAAAGTTGACAGCAGGCACAGCATCAGAACAGCCATTATTCCTCCTTTGTGACGGCACAATATAAGGGGGCGGAGTTGCATCCGCCCCCTTAAGGTATCAGTTTTTTCAGCGGTTACCGAACAGGTGTGCTGAGTATGATGAATTCAGCTCTTCTGTTAAGTGCCTTGTTCTCTTCACTGTTGTTTGGAACCGCCGGTTTTTCCTCGCCGTATGAAACAGTCTCAAGAGCAGCTTCAGTAACTCCTCTGGAGATAAGATAGTTCCTGACTGCCATTGCCCTCTCTTCTGCAAGCTCCTGGTTGTACTCAGCAGTTCCATCAGAGTCGGTGTTTCCTGTTATCATAACGGTAGTACCGGGATTGCTCTTCAGTATGTCAGCTATCTGGTTGAGAATGACCTGAGCGTCAGGTCTGATATTGTACCTGTCATAGTCGAAATAGACATTCTCAAAACTGAGGGAAAGACTCAACTCAAAGTTCTGAACAGCAGTGTCACCTGCGGGCACCATAACTGTTCTTGACTGGTTGCTGTAACCATCGGATTTTGCAAGAAGAGTTATTTCACCGGCAGGGCACTCCATACTGTACTGCCCGTCATTACCAGTTGTAACTTCTCCTGCAGATGATGAAATACTTGCCTGAACAGGATTACCTGTGGCTGCATCAGTAACTGTTCCTGTAACTGTTCCTGCCACAGGCATGAGCTGGAAATACCTTGTAACAGTTTCACCTGAACCTGCTGCGATTGTGGTACTCTCAGTGATGTAGCCCTCTGCTGTTACGAGAACAGAATGCTCTCCACTGGACAGCTGAGCGCTGTAAGCCCCGTTAGTATTGCTGAATACAGCATCAGCATCAGAATCAGGGAAAGAGATTTCAGCAACAAGAGGTTCACCTGTTACCTCATCCGACACTGTTCCATTGAGAATAGAAGGATGGGCGTTCAGATCCGCTGTGTACATCAGGTTTATACCTAAACCGTATTCAGGGAAATAACCCCCTGGGAAAGGCGCGTATCTGGCTCTTTCCTCCTCCGTAAGAGTTTGACCTGCCTGGAAATACCTGTGGCCAAGGTCGTTGAACTCAGGATCGAAATCGGACAAGCAGTAGGAACCGGTGATGTCCATTGCGAAACCGTTGAAATCGAACCTTGCACCAGGCGCTATCTGAATGCAGTCGTCAAATCTCTTTCCATTGCCGTCCTCAAACTCTCTGTCAAGGAATCTTCTCCACTCAACTTCTGCGAAGAGAGTAGTGGTTCCTGCAGGGTACTCAATACCACCGGCAATTCTCAGCACAGGATCGTCCACTGTCATGTCGACTTCTTCTGTGGCCACAACATTACCTGAAGCATCGTATCTGCTGTCAGTAAACTCAAAGTCCTGGCTGAACATGTGGTAGCCAAGATTTGCGTGAAGCACAAGCGGCTTCAGGTTAAAGCTGGTCAGGAAGTCGCCGCCGTAGCTCATGCTTCCTGAATTGATCATCGGCCTTCTCAGCTGAAACATGGGCTGATCAAGATGCCAGATACCGTCCCAGCCGTCTCCGTTGTAAATATATCTGTTGTCGCCACCCTGATAAACAGAGAAGTTTGCCCAAGGCTTAATGCCGAACCAGGCACTTTCAGAGTTGGGATTGAAGGTATACTTCAGAGCAAGTCCTGCTTCACTGAAGCCGTCATCACCTTCCCAGTCACCGGTGATGTCAAGTCTTGAACCTTCATCCTCTCTGGCGAGCTGGTTCATCAGATAAGAAACATTCGCCCCGATCTCAAAACGATCGCTTATACCGTAGCCTAATGCGAAGAATCCAGTTCCGCTGTATTCAGTATCGGTTACATTGGTAGTTTCACCTGAAATTACTGCGGTTCTCTCATCCGGCGAAATGCCAAGGAATGTGAAGAGACCTATGGAGAGGAATCCCTTCTCTGAAGTTCGCGCATCTGCAACTCTGTTCAGCCCTCTGAGCCCTGAATATGATGGCAGGGCCATGGCGCTTCCTGCTGCCATTGTGATAATGACAGCGCAAATGAAAAGCTTTCTCATAAATCCCCTTCCTTTGCTGATACGGAATTGACTCCTTCAATTCCTATGATTCTGATAATATAAAACAATATCTTTGTTAAACACCTCAATCAGAACCGGAGGAGGAAGTAGATAAGCAGAGCTACATTCCCGGACACTGTGAAGCTATCTCTTCAGAGATATTCTGGGTTCCGTAAGCCTTTCTGAAGTGATCTGCAAACTCGCCGGCAAGTTTCTTTGCCCTTGCCTCATAGTCACTGCGACTGGCCCAGGTGTTTCCAGGTTCAAGGATTGAACTGTCTTCAATGCCGGGGCATGTAACAGGAACAAGAACCTTGAAGAACGGATCCTTATTCATCGCAGAATTCTCTATGGCTCCTGTAAGACAGGCATCAACCATCTTTCGGGTAAGGGGCAGATCCATTCTGTGGCCGATTCCGTAAGGGCCGCCGGTCCAGCCTGTGTTGATCAGGTAAACCTGAGTTCCATGCTTTTTCATCTTCTCGCCGAGAAGGTCTGCGTAAACATGGGGAAGCCTGGGCATGAAAGGCTCACCGAAGAACCTTGAGAAGGTGCTTACCGGCTCCTTTATACCTGTTTCAGTCCCTGCCAGTTTGCTTGTGTATCCCATGAGGAACCACAGCATTGCCTGCTCCCTTGTGAGTTTTGACACAGGAGGAATTACGCTGTTGGCATCTGCGGTAAGGAAAAGAATGGTGGTGGGATGACCTGATACCGATGATTTCTTGATGTTTGTAAGATACCTTAGAAGATAAGAACCTCTGCTGTTGGGAGTGTACCTGTCATCGAACAGGTCAAACTTACCGTCAGGGTAAACCATGACATTCTCAATTATGGAACCGTGTTTCAGGTATTTATCCTTGTGGAAGCATGCATTGAATATCTCAGGCTCTTTCTCTGCACTGAGATCAATAAGTTTGGCGTAACAGCCGTTTTCAAAGTTTGCTATGCCGTCATCGCTCCAGCCGTGCTCGTCATCACCAAGCAAAGCTCTTGAAGGATCTGCGCTGAGTGTGGTTTTACCTGTTCCGGAAAGGCCCAGAAGCAGAGCACAATCTCCCTTTTCCCCTTCGTTGGCACTGCAGTGAATAGGAAGAATTCCTTCGCCGGGAAGCATGTAGTTCATAACGGTGAAGAGCAGCTTCTTGATACTTCCGCAATAGGCGCTTCCGAAGACGATACCCAGCTGCCTGTCCATATCCATGCCAACCATCATGTTCGATGTGTGTCCCAGAGCAGGATTCTCTCTGAGCTGCCCCTGATACTTTGTGTGGTCAATCTTCTTGTCCGGTGAAGCAAGCAGAGTAAAACTCCTGTTCCTGAAAACAGACTTTCTCGCTGCTTCTTCACTCCATGGCCTGAACATGTTGTCTGTAAAAAGCGCAGTAAGAGCCTTATCGGTAACCACCCTTACAGGAAGAGCATATGCAGGATCGGCTCCCACCATTCTGTCTGTTACAAAAAGCTCATCCGCTTCCTGAAAAACATCAAGAATATCTGCCCAGACACTGTCGAAGGTTTCCGGTGACACAGGAAGATTGTTGGGACTTGTCCAGTCGATGGTATCCTGACTCTCCGGTCTTTTAACTATAACCGTGTCTTTGGGACTCCTTCCGCTGGACTCCGGTTTTGTCCAGGTTGCCAGTGCTCCGCATTCCATAACAATTGCCTCACGGCGTTCCACTGACCTGGCAATCATTTCTTCTCTGGAAATGTTCTCCCTTACAGCCTTGCCCTTTTCGGCAAGCAAGCTGTTAAGATCTTCTGTGAGAGACATTTTGCACTCCTTTGTCTTTATTCGATTGAAAAGTGAATCTGAATCATAGTGGAGATGCAGAATGGAAGGAAGTGCCGCCCCTGTGAATTCACTATGTTCCGTGCAACGGATGGAGGAAAGCCTTATGCAGAAGCTCACATCGGCAGAAAAGGCATGGTGCATGTATGACTGGGCCAACTCGGCTTTTGTAACCACTATTGTTGCTGCAGTTCTCCCTGCTTATTTCGCTGAAGTTGTCTGCGAAGCTGACCTGGTAACTATCAGCTTTTTCGGTTTCAGCATAACCTCATCTTCACAGTCGCTCTGGGGCTATGCAATGTCTCTGGCGGCACTTCTTGTTGCTGCAGGAGCACCTGTATTCGGTGCTGCAGCAGATGCAGGCGGCAGACGAAAACTGTTTCTCGGCATCCTCACTGCAGTTGGAGTGGCTGCTTCTGCACTGCTCTTTGCCAGTGGCCCTGGAAGAGTCCTCTACACTCTTGCAATACTTGTTCTGGGACAACTGGGATTTTCAGGAGCAAATGTCTTCTACAATTCCCTGCTTGTTTCAGCGGCTCCATCTGAAAGAAGAGACCTTGTAAGTGCAAGGGGCTTTGCCATGGGATACCTTGGTGGCGGGCTGCTTCTTGCTATCAACCTGCTTATGGTAAGCAAACCGTCTCTGACAGGCATTCCCGAAGGTGACCTTGGCATAAGACTCACCTTTCTGACAGTCGCGGTATGGTGGGCTGTATTCTCCATACCTCTCTTCAGAAAGGTGCCTGAAGGTGAAAAAACTGCAGGCATTTCCTTCAGCAAGTCTCTGAAAACAGCCTTCAAAACCCTTGCCGACACTTTCAGACACCTGAAGCAGCACAGGAATCCATTCAGATTCCTTATCTCATTCCTCCTCTACAATGATGGTGTACAGACAATTATCATGATGGCAACTGTGTTCGGAAAAGCTGAGCTTGGACTTAAGACATCTGATCTTATAGGCGCCCTTCTTCTTACCCAGTTCATTGGAGTTCCCGGCTCTGTGGCTTACGGCAGACTTGCTGAAAAAACCGGAGCCAGACGATCAATTCTGATGGGCATAGCAGTATACCTTGCTGTTGTAATCTATGCATGGAGAATGACAGAGGCCTGGCAGTTCTGGATTGTTGCAGGTGTTGTAGGGCTCCTGCAAGGGGGCATTCAGGCCATCAGCCGCTCATTCTACTCCAGGCTGATTCCTGCTGAACACTCAGCTGAGTATTTTGGATTCTTTTCTGTTTCATCCAGATTCGCCAGTATCATCGGCCCGCTGATGTTCGCCTTGACAGGCGACTTGACAGGAAGCACCAGAAACTCCATTCTGGTGATATCGGTACTTTTCGCAGCAGGAGCGATTGTTCTGCTCTCGGTAAGGAACAGTGACAATGCATAGAATACTTGGCGGTCTTGCGCTGACAGCGTTCATTATTGAAGAGATCTTCCACCGCAAAAGACAACGGAAGAACAGACTTCCGGCAGAGCCCTCATACAAACAGAGCAATTCAATGGATATCTTTGATGTGCTCAGACTGATAGAAATACTCTTACTGGCCATGATTCTCTCCACAGAAGGAGGCAGACCCCAGGAACCTTCTGGCCAGATGTCCATTATTCTTATCGGGCTTCAGGTATTCAGGCTTTTCGGAAGAAAAATACTTAACAGATGGTCAGTACTTGGTATCCTGCAGGCTCTGCAAGTAATACTTCTGCTAATAGTTATTCTGATTCCTCTAAGAAGTTCAGCTGATTATGTCAGCATAGGACCTGCTGAGGTTCTTTCACTTGCCGGCGGTATTGCCTACGGAATTCTCCTGACACTATGCGCGTCTTTTTCAACAGCATACTGGATCAAGCTCTATTCAAGGGAATTTTCCGGAACATACGAGACCTTCCCTCCGCTTGCAGACTCTGAGAGATGGGCCAGAAGATTTGCCATTTTATCATTGTATGCAGGCTTCACCGCCTCGGCGGCAATGTTCGTACAGTACGGCGCAGTGGCGCTTCCCTTCTTTTTTACCGGTTCAGCACTTCTCACAACAGCAGGAATCATAGCTGAAAGCAGAGAAAGTTTTACAGGACACCACAGGAAGGCACACCTCTTATGGAGCCTTTCCTTCCTGCTTACCCTCTCCATTTTCATAGCAGGGATAACCGCCTCTTCAGTACACTGACATGAACGGTGTTCTTCTGATACAGCTTCCCCTTCATCCGGGAACCGCCTGGGAACCCACCGGCAACATTCCTCTTGCGCCGGCCAGGCTCGCTGCTCAGGCAAACCTGCCTAAAAGTTCAATACTCTCTGAAGAGAAGCTGAACACAATGGGAGACAGAGCACTGCTGAATGAACTGCTGGAACAGAACCCTGAACTGATAGGGGCAACTCTCTACCTCTGGAACAGGGCAAGAACCATACATCTTCTCAGGGAGTACAAAAAAATTCATCAGGATGTGCTCATAGTAGCAGGAGGCCCTGAAGTTACCTCAGACAATGCAGTGCTCCTTAAAGAAAGCTGTGTTGACCTTTTCGTTGCCGGTGAGGGGGAGATAAGAGCTTCTGAGATATTAAATCCCGAAACAGTCAAGGCAATACTGAAAACAGGCACACGATTCCTGGCTCCTGTAATTGACACCTCGCCGCCGGACAGATGGACTGATCCCTACGAAACAGGTCATCTGATACCTGAACCGGGAGGCTCTGCCCACATGGAAACCCAGCGGGGCTGCTGCAATCTGTGCTCCTACTGCGCATACAGAAGAACCTCCCCTGTTCCCAGAATAACACCTGCCTCAACTGCACTTGAAAAAATCCGGCACCTGAAGGAACTGGGGGTGGAAGAGCTTATCTTTCTGGACCCGACCTTCAATGCCAGGCCAGACCTGAAAGAACTGCTCAAAGGGTTGAAAGAGATGAACCTTCAGAGTTTTGCCGAAGTAAGGGGCGACCTGCTTAGAGAAGAGCACGGAGCTGCACTGAGAGCCGCAGGTTTTACCAGCCTTGAGGTGGGACTTCAGACAATGAACGACAAGGTGCTTAAATCTGTAGGCAGAGGAGGAAACCCCCAAAGCATAATCAGAGGAGCAGGCTATCTGGAAGCAGCAGGAATTACACCTGTTATGGACCTTATTCTCGGCCTTCCAGGAGACCATCCAGAAAGCATTCTGCAAGCAGCTGAGACTTTTACAGAGAAGAGTATTGCAGAACAGGTTCAGACTTTCTGCATCTCTGTTCTTCCAGGAACGGAAATCAGGTCAAAAGCTTGCAGTCTGGATATAGAATTCAGAGACACGCCACCCTACTGCATAACAAAATCCGGAGACCAGACCCTTCAGTCACTTCTGAAGACCAGGGAAGAGGTTTCCGACATTCTGGGATACGACGCAGACCCGCCTCCAAGGCCTGTTTTCTGCAGAAACTTTCCAGGAATGGAAATCTTCACACCGGAGAAGCCATCAACAGCCATTCCGCCGTCTGTGAGACACGGAGTACTGAGAATAACAACAGAAGATGCCTGGGCTCACAGGGTAACAATCATGAAAAAGATAAAGGAGAGAAGAGATTCAGACCCATTCTGCCCGCTGGACATCATCATCGAATCCATGAGAGAATTTCCTCTGAATCTTCTGGATATGATAAAGGAACTCCCTGAACCGGAATGCTATGACCGTGAGAAGGCTGTCATCTACAATGTGCCGTCTCTTATAAGACCTGGAGTAATAGCCCCTGATGATTCTGATATGGAATGGCTGATGGAGTGCTCTTCCCTTGCAGTTACAGTGACCAGATCCTGCCATCCGATAGTTCCGTCCGGCAGGGAGATTGGTCTCCTCCTTATGGGCAGTCACGATCTTGCAACACTGTCAGCCCAGTATGCGGAAATCGCCCATCTGGTTTTCTTTGACCTTCCTGAACTGGAAAGGCTCTGGAACCTGGATGTGCTGGGGCTGGGGTAATCTGAAACCTCTGCAGCAGCTTCAAACTGATTATCAGGTTTTATGCGAGGCAGCGTGTTGCTGCCCTTTAACCTTTTCAGTTACTTCTTCAGCTTCTCAACTGCAGAAAGCAGTATTGCGTCGATTTCTTTCAGAGAGACTCCTGCTTCAGCAAGTACCTGAACAGCCATGGGAATAAAGGCGTCACCTGCGAGTATCGATTCAGCTGTTTCCATATCAGGGGGAGGTTCCTCGTGTACAGTACGGGCAGACTCCAGAAGCCTGTGAGCCTCGGTTTCGAACTCACCTTCCAGAAGTGTCTGATGAAGAACCTCTCTCCATCTTTTAGGAAGCCCTTCAGTCGCTGCATCTATTCTTGCCAGTGTCTCTTCTTTCATGAAATGTCTTTCTTGTCAGGCAGGCTCATGAGGATTTCCAGTTTGGTCCTGAGAGAATCCTCTGAATATGAACCTGTAAGCTTACCGTCAAAGGCTACCCTTATACTGCCGGTCTCCTCGCTTACCACAACCACCACCGCATCGGTTTTTTCCGCCAGACCTTTTGCCGCCCTGTGCCTCGTTCCAAGAAGCATTGTGTCGGAACCGGGAAGAGTAAGGGGAAGAATTGCTCTGGCAGCCAGTATTTTGTCGCCTTTCAGAACTATTGCTCCGTCATGATAAGGCCCTGGAGGCGTGAGAAATGACTCAAGAAGCCTGGCGCTTACAGGCAGCTCATCAAGATCAAAGGCATCCCTGCAGTTCTCGGAGGTATTCTCTTCCCTCTCAAGCACGATAAGACCTCCGTAGCCTTTCTCTCTCAGATACCTGCAGGTTTCCACAACAGCCTCCACAGCGGAAAGCATCTCTTTCTCCGAACGGTGATATCTGAAGTCGAGAAAACCTATTCTGCTCAGATACCTGCCGAAACGGGCAAGAAGGTCCTTAACCTCCTGACTGAAAATTACGATGAGGGCAAAAATTGCCACAGAAGCAAATTTCCTGGTTATCATACCGATGGAGTAAAAGCCTATTGTGTTCAGTATCTGGCTTGCTCCCCACATGAGCACCACAGCAACAACCACCCGCATGGCAGGTTTGTCCCATATTGCCCTCAGAAGAAGCCAGGCGAGAGTGGAAACCAGTGCTATATCAAGAATCTGTACAAGCCAGAACCAGGAGAGGAAGGGATGGCCCAGAAGAGTCATGAAAAGCTCTCCAGCGCCTTTGCCGTTTTCAGGGCAAGCGAGGTGCCTCTTACATCATGCACCCTTACAAAATCAGCGTCTTTGGAAAGCACTGTTACCAGATGGGTCAACCAGTCCCGTTCCGCAGGATTATTTACATCTGTGAGCATTCCCAGAAAACTCTTTCTGGAATGTCCCAGAAGAACTCTGCATCCTGTTTCCATCCTGATAGCAGCCATTGAGCGAATAAGAGAAAGGTTGTGCTCCAGAGTTTTTCCAAAACCTATGCCAGGGTCGACTATTATCTTCCGCCGATCAATACCTTTTTCGCAAAGGCGCTTCACCCTTTTCAGAAGGTAATTGGTTACCTCTCCTGCAACATCTCCATACTCAGGATTCTGCTGCATGGTCTCAGGGATGCCCTTCATGTGCATGATGCACACAGGGACTTTCAAGCCGGCGGCAAGACAGGTAATCCCCGGTGTCTCCATGGCGTCAATGGAATTGATCAGACCTGCTCCTGCTGCGCACGCCGCCTCTGCCACGCCTGGAAGAGTGGTATCTATGCTTATGGGAACATCGCTCTTTTCACGGATACCTCTGATTACAGGAACGGTTCTCTCTATCTGTTCCTTTTCCGGAACAGGAAGCGAACCCGGCCTGGTTGATTCTCCTCCCACATCAATGATGTCTGCTCCGTTCTCTGCCATGAACAGCGCCCTGTTCACAGCCTCATCCACTGTTGAATAGCTTCCGCCGTCACTGAAGGAATCGGGAGTTGTGTTCAGAATGCCCATAATAAGAGGCTTCTCTGTGTAGAACAGAACCTTACTGTTAATTGTAACGCTTCGTGGAAGATCAGGGCTTTCAAGCAATGCCCTGATCCTCTCTGCAAGCTTTGTCAGCCCGAATGGCTGACCTGAGAGAGAATCGCAGCCTCGAATAAGAGCAGAAGGAACGCCGTAGACCACAGCGTCAGAGCTTTGAGCGGCGCAGGTGATAACTTCTCTGTGAACAAGTGCGTCTGCCCCCCCTGAGAGCATGCACTGTTTAAGAATAGTTGCAGCAGGCGAAGAAAGAGAGGACGCAAGGAGAAGACAAATACGGTCTCTCTTCTGAAGCCTTGGAACAGAGGCGGGATCAGCACCCACCATCTCCACCAGTTCCTTCCATGGAACACCGCTTCCTGCCCCAAGAAGTCTGACAGAAATCACCTTCCGCTGATGCTCCTTCCTATGAGAGCAAGGGCTTCACTGCGTGTTTCAGGACGCTTGAGATAACCACGCATGGCACTTGTGACTATTCTGCTGTCCCTTTTCTTCACACCGCGCATTGCCAGACACATATGCTCAGCCTCCATGACAACCATCACACCCTTTGCAGAAAGTTCCTCCATGAGCCTGTTGGCTATCTCGGTTGTGAGCCGCTCCTGAATGGTAGGCCTTGCCGCAAGGTTCTCAACAAGCTCCACAATGGCGCTGAGACCGGCAATTCTGTCGTCTGCAGGGAGGTAGACAATATCACACCGGCCAAGGTAGGGAAGCAGATGGTGTTCGCAGAGGGAAGAAAAACTTATGTCCTTTACTATTATCATCTCGTTCTGATCTGCTTCAGACATTACAGAAAGAGGAGCTCTGGAATCAGGATCAAGGCCTCTGCAGAGTTCTGCCATTGATGAAGCTACCCTTTCAGGGGTTCTTGCTATTCCCGGCCTGGAAAGGTCTTCACCTATCCCCTCCAGTATCAGCCGGACTCCCTGCTCTATCTTCTTCCGGTCCATCACTTTTCTTCACCTCCTCATCTGTGGGATCAAGGCCTGGAAACTCCATTCCAGGTCTGAGTTCTCTAAGCATCTCCCCTATTTCTCCGCTGGAAACTGTTTCCTTTTCAAGAAGCTCCTCAGAGAGACGGTTCACCACATCAGAGTTGTCCTCAAGTATCTTGAGAGCTTTTTTGTAGGCTTCGCCGACTATTCTTCTTATTTCATCATCTATTACCCTGGCGGTATGCTCACTGTAGGTTCTGGTTCTGCCCATATCACGCCCGATGAACACAGGGCCATGCTCATCTGTGAATGACACAGGGCCTATCTCAGGGCTCATACCCCACTCGCAAACCATTTTTCTCGCAAGGTCTGTGGCTCTCTGGAGATCGTTTCCCGCACCTGTACTCATGGTATCAAGGAAAATTGACTCTGCGGCTCTTCCGCCGAGAAGTCTTCCCAGAACACTCTCGCAGTACTCTCTGGAATAATTGTGCCTCTCAGCCTTTGGAAGAAAACTGGTAACGCCCAGGGCCCTGCCTCTGGGAACGATGGTTACCTTGTGGAACGGATCAGACTGGGGGCTGAAGATGTTTACAATGGCGTGACCGCTTTCATGAACAGCTGTGAGATTTCTCTCTTCGTCGGTCATTACCATGCTTCTTCTCTCTATACCCATGATGATTCTGTCAACAGCACTCTCAAAGTCCTGCATTTCAACTGACTTCACATTTCGTCTTGCTGCGTGAAGGGCAGCCTCATTGGCAAGAGACTCCAGATCAGCTCCGCTGAAACCGGGGGTTCTTCTGGCTATCACAGAAAGCTCAACCCCTGAAGCCAGAGGCATCTTTGCAGTATGCACCTTGAGAATGGCTTCTCTGCCCTGAACATCAGGCATGCCCACTGTGATGCTTCTGTCAAACCTTCCAGGGCGAAGGAGGGCAGCGTCAAGAACATCCGGTCTGTTGGTAGCAGCTATTACAATCACATTCTGCTTTTCTTCGAATCCGTCCATTTCAACAAGAAGAGCGTTGAGTGTCTGCTCTCTCTCGTCGTGGCCTCCGCCGAGACCGGTTCCTCTCTGGCGGCCTACTGCATCAATCTCATCGATGAAGATGATGCTTGGCGATTTAGCCTTGGCCTGAATGAAAAGGTCTCTCACCCTGCTGGCGCCTACACCTACAAACATCTCAACAAAATCTGAACCGCTCATGGAGAAGAAAGGTACCCTGGCCTCACCTGCAACAGCTCTTGCCAGAAGGGTCTTTCCTGTTCCCGGAGGTCCTATAAGCAGTACGCCCTTGGGAATTTTTCCGCCAAGCTTGTGGAACTTTCCCGGCTCCTTCAGAAATTCTATTACCTCTTCCAGTTCCTGCTTGGCCTCATCGCAGCCTGCAACATCCTCAAAGGTGTTCTTAGGCCTGTCCCCTGCAATAAGTCTGTGCTTGCTTCTGCCGAAGCTGAATGCCTGGCCTCCACCTGACATTCTTCTCATTATGAATATCCAGAGAACAACCAGAAGAAGAATAGGGCCTATGTTTATAAGAATGGCAATCAGGCCGTTGGGGCCCCTTCCGGAAACATCCACACCGTTACCGAGAAGAATGTCTATTGAACCTGTGCTTTCAAAGGGAATGAAACTTGAGTACTTCAGATACTCCCCTGTTGTCTCTCCGTCCTGAATAAGCTGAGGTGACCTGAACTCGCCTTCCACACCACCGCCTGTGGAAATGAGGGCAGTTTCAATCCTGCCGTCTGCCGCGTAGTCCAGAAGCTGAGAATAGGTTATGGAGGCCCGGTCTGAACCTTCGCCGAGGATAATGATAAGAACATATGCCAGAAGCCCCAGCATCACCCACATGGTAACTACTTTGAAACTGCATCCTCCAAGGCCTGGAGGCATCTGTGGAGGCTGACTGCCGTTCTTCTTCGGTGGAGGAGTTTTGTTGTTACTCACTTTGTCTGTTCTCCGTTCCTTCCCTCAATGCCACGATATCCGGCAGGTTTCTCCAGAAACCGCCGGGACCGTCAAGACCATACCCTACAACAAATTCGTCTGGTATGGTAAAGAGGGTTCTATACAGATCCGCTTTGCCGGTTCTTCTGAATGGCTTGTCCAGAAGCACCACCGTACGGATTGATTCAGGTTTGCGTGATTTAATCAGCTGTTGAATATAGGATAGCGTAAGCCCTGTGTCTACAATATCTTCCACTATAAGAACATGCTTATTGTGAAGGGGAAAGGAGGTGTCAAGAGTAAGCCTTACCTCCCCTGAGGATTCAGTTTCATCTCCGTAACTGGAAGCTCCCAGAAACTCAACTCTCACAGGAACATCCATAGCCCTTATCAGGTCGGCGGCAAACATGAATGCGCCTCTCAGCAAAGGAATGACCACCACTTCCTCGCCATCATAGATTTCAGAGAGATCCCTGCCCAGCTCCTTTATTTTTTCCTGTATCTCAGAAGCGCTCACAAGCACCTTGTAGGGTATATTCATTTCTCAGTACCTCCCGAAACCTCTGCAGGTCACACGAATGGTCTCTCCGTCACACTCCATGCGCCGACCTCCAGGCAGCAGGTGTGAACCCTTTCTCATTCTTTTCAGCTGCTTTGCGGTCTTTTCAAACTCGGCAAATCCCTTTCTCGGCCTTCCTGCCATCTCCCACAGTACAAGGGAAGCAAGAACCTCCGGAAGGTCTCTGAATCGGCTGAGAGAAAAAGAATCACCCTGAACCATTCCAGTCAGGCCGTCCTGCAGATCACGCCACATGCTCAGAACTGATCCGGAACGGCATATTCCTCTTACAGCTTCAGGAAAATTCTTCTGTACAACAGGCATAACATTAAGCCTTAAACGGTTCCTGCTGATCCCAGTGTCACCGTTGGACAGGTCTTCACGCCACTGAAGACCTGATGCCTGAAGCCACTCTCTTATCTCTTCCCTGCCCAGGTCGAGCATTGGCCTTACCACGCCGTCAACACCTGTGTAGTCCATTCCACCGAGACCTCTCAGCCCTGCCCCTTCAAAAAGCCTGAGCAGTACAGTTTCTGCCCTGTCATCTGAGTTGTGTGCCACAGCGACAGTTTCTTCAAGAGAACTGTAGATGTTCTGACGAACTCTGCTCCATCTGCTCTCAATGGAACCGGACTCTTCGGCATCAGGATAAAATGCCTTACAAGGAACTCCCAGGTGCTCTGCAAGGTTCCTTACAAAAGCCTCATCGTCGTCAGCCTCATTCCTCAGACCGTGGTTCACATGAAGCACACTGAGATTCCACCCTCTTCCGGAAGCAAACCTGGCCAGCAGATGCAGCATGGCCACTGAATCCGCACCGCCGGACACCGCGGCAAATACATCTTTTCCAGCAGGAAGAAGATTTTCCCGGGAAATTGTTTCAAGGAATACTCTTTCCAGACCGCTCATGCTTTCTAATATAATTCCTGTGGAAGATAACCTGATTAAAACTATACCTGGGGGCTGAAAGCATGACACCGGGAATGCTGCATAAAAACCTGCGATTCACCGACCTGTTTGCCGTGGCTACCGGAGCAATGATAAGCTCAGGGCTCTTCGTTCTTCCAGGGCTGGCCTACATCTACACCGGACCATCTGTGATTCTTGCCTACCTTCTTGCAGGAATACTGATACTTCCTGCCCTGTTCAGTAAAATCGAGCTTACAACAGCAATGCCCAAAGCAGGCGGAGGCTATTACTTCATAGACCGCTCCATGGGGCACCTTGCAGGAACAATCGCCGGACTTGCCGCATGGTTCAGCCTGAGCATAAAAACCGCTTTTGCCTTTGTGGGAATAAGGGTTTTCGTTGAAGCACTGCTGCCTCAGGTTGACAGTCTTGCATTCAGCCTTGCTGCATGCCTGTTTTTCACTCTTCTGAACCTCAAAGGGGCTTCACATGCAGGAAAAGCCCAGATAATAATGGTTACAGGTCTTCTGGGAATACTTCTGGTTTTCTCTGTGGTAGGCAGCCTCCACACAAGTGCCGATAGAATGACTCCCTTCATCACCGGTGGCGCAAAGGGGCTTCTTACTGCAACTGCACTGATATTCGTTTCCTTCGGAGGTCTTACAAAAGCAGCAAGCGTTGCAGAGGAAGCGGCAAATCCCAAGCGAGACATACCTATGGGAATGATAGCCGCACTCTCAGTTGTCACATTCCTCTATTTCACTTCGGTTCTTGTTTCTGTAGGCACTCTGGAAGGTGAGGCTCTGGCAGGTTCAATGACGCCGCTCTCAGATGCGGCAGCTGCTTTTGCCGGAAATACCGGCTACGCAATTCTGACTTTTGCAGCAGTTTTTGCTTTTCTTTCAACTGCAAATGCCGGAATACTTGCCTCGGCAAGGTTTCCGCTTGCGATGAGCCGTGACAGGCTTATTCCAGGATTCCTGGGAAGAATAGGCGCCAAAAGGGGTACACCCTGGATATCGGTACTTCTCACCGGAGGTTTCATTGCAGGAATGCTTCTGCTGGACTTTGAGAGTCTGGTGAAGATGGCCAGCGCCATGCAGATATTTCTCTTCATGCTGATGAACATAGCAGTGATAGTCATGCGGGAAAGCAGAATACACACCTACAAACCCTCCTTCAGAACTCCCCTCTATCCATGGATGCAGGTATCAGGCATCTTCCTGATGCTTATACTTCTTATCCTTCTGGGAACAAAGGCCCTTGCCGCCTGCTCGGTGGTTATCTTCGGCGGAACTGTATGGTACTTTCTCTATTCAAGAAAAAGAACAGAGAGAGATTCTGCTCTTCTGTGGCTTGCAGCAAGAGTTTTTCCTAAACAGCTTCAGCAGAACAGCGGATCTATCGCCAGGGAGCTGAAGGATGTTCTCATGGAGAGAGATACAATCACAGAAGACCGGTTCGACAGGCTGGTTATGAACTCTGAGATAATTGATCTTAATGAGCCTATGGACCTTGAGGCATTTCTGAAAATTGTCGCCGGCCATCTTTCTGAACAGCTGAACATGGATGAGAACCAGCTTTTCCAGCTTCTTATTGAACGGGAAAAGGAGTCCCCTACAGCACTGAGGCCGGGGCTTGCCATTCCCCACATAATCATTCCTGGAGAAGGCAAATTCTCTGTAACTCTTGCCAGAAGCAAACCGGGAATCGACTTCGGCGGAAATACCGCTCCTGTTCACATAGTATTCGTACTGGCTGGAACAATGGACGAGAGAAACTTCCACCTGAAAGCACTTATGGCAATCGCAGAGATAACCACAGCCTCAGGCTTTGACTCATCATGGGCCAAATGCAGAACAACAGAGGGCCTGAGGGATCTTGTTCTTCTCTCAAAACGGCGAAGAGAAGTCTGAAAAACACCGGTTACGCAGATAATTGAAAAACTGCCGATTGATCCGCCACTCACCAGCTGGAAATCACATCTTCCCTGTAAAGCTGAAGCCGATTGCTGAAGGCATTCGTTCAGGCCGAGTACCGGTGCAGCCTGCCTGCCGCATTGGTAGCACTACGAACACAGAAAAGGGCACCGAAAAACCGATGCCCTTGTCTGGTAGCGGCGAAGGGACTTGAACCCCTGACCCGCGGATTATGATTCCGCTGCTCTGCCAACTGAGCTACACCGCCTCTGTCAGTGAACGGAAGCATATTTATAACGCCGTGATTTGTCAACCTCATTGAGGCTCTCTGAACTCCCTTATTTTTCTGATCATGACACTGTCCCAGCCTTCAAGTACAGGGCCTGAGAAGAACAGTCAATCCATACCGGAAGTGAAGCTGCCTGCAGTCCCGTAAGCATCACGAGTGGAACTTGAATGCAGCAGTTGAACCGGAAAAGAAGCCCCTAAAAGAATAATCTGCGCAAGCGGTACCTGCATCAGTGCCCTGGATATCCGCTGAAGGAACCGGTTATCAGGCATGGCTGATATGTCTTCTCGCTAAAGGAAAAACTCACTGCTGCCAGAATCAGCCATTCTCATTAAGCCTTTTTGTGATGGTTTCCAAAATAGCCTCGCTCTCCTCTGGAGGGAGCCCCCGTGAAGACCGCTGAACCCTCAGAAGAACTGAAACGGCACCTGACCATCTGATGATGCTTGCTGTAACGGTAAAATCCCTCACTATGGCAAGAAGAGCCTCCATGTGCCTGCACTCCCTGAGACTTGCAACACAGAACAGTGTGGCTATGGAGCGCTTACGGCCCATGACATCTTCGCAGTTCACAACAGCTCTGCCAACATTGCAGCTGAGAAGCTCGTTCATAGTTCTGAATGCAACACTGATGTGCTGTGCCAGCTCCTCTGCAGGAGAAGAAGCCCGAAGAAAATCTTCAAGACTGTAGTAGAAGTCGGTAGTTACAGTTTCCGGTATTTCAGGAAGCATCTGCTTTATGGTATCAAGCATGTTCACATCGTTGAGTCTCATTCCCTGATCAAAATCCCTGAACTCTCCGAAACTCTCCCTTACCGCCTGTTTGACAATAGAGTATGCATCCTCCATGTGGAAGAACTGCTCCCTTTCCACAACAAAGTCAAAGATGTCCACCCAGATGTCACCCCTTCTTGTAGGAGACTTGAATGACTTGACTCCGATGCCTTTCGTCTGGCTGAGACTTCGTACCAGCGTGAGTATCTTTCCATCATGCTCCTGAATATCAGCAGCATCAACAGCTCGGGTTACAAGAAGCATTTTCAGCTCAGCGTCAAATGTAGTGGTGCTTTCCATGGCTATGTATGCCTGATTTATGCCGGTAGTTCTGCATTCTTTGATAAGCAGTGGAAGAAGAGCTCTGCCGATGTGCTCCGTACCTCCATAGTGATGAATGGTGCGAAGTCTGTCGATTCCTCTGGAAACAAGCAGTTTCTTCAGATAACTCCGTACCACTTTAAGCTCTTCCCTGGTGGCACTCATGCCGTTGGGGCCGGTGAGCTCAACACGAATGGAAACAATACCGTCTGCAGTGGTGTAACGCCTCTGATGCCTTACTGTAGCCCCTGGCCACGCCACTGAAAGGGTCGTGATGAGCTTCTGAAAGGAAATGTCCCGCTCGTAGCCGACTATGTTGATACCTGTAAGATGCTCACTGGTGGCACGAATGTTTCTGATTCTGTAGTAGGGCACTCCACCCTTCTTACGCACCTTCTCCACAAGGTCGTGATTGGTCTTTACTATCCAGGCAAGATCATCTTTCTTTCTTGCGAGAAGATACTGATCTGAGCGGGAGCTGATGAAAAGCACCAGCTGTCCTGAAGGGCCAAGTATCCCCTCAGGGATATTTCCGTAATAGATACGGTCAAGCTCTTCAAGAATACCCTGATAGCATTCAACCCTGTCTGACGACCTGTTCAGCAGAGAAATTATTCCAGCCCTGCCTACTGCAAGCCTCTTCAGAAGAGTGCTGAGTTTTTCAGCGTCTTTGCGGAACTTCTGCCCTCTCACAGTCTGCTCATTCTGAAGAATGATACCTGTGATGATGATTCCTCTTCTTACACCGTTGCGTTCAACAGTGAAGCCTTCAAGAAGATCAAGGTTCCAGCCTTCATGGTGCAGTTCACCTACAACCACCGAAGCAAGCCCTGCCCAGTCCACAGCACTTACACCCAGAAGCGCAAGATTGTCAGAGACATCTACTGTTATGGAAACATCTTCTTCAGAATCAATGAGATCAGCGTAAATTCTCCGCCGGCGCTCACCTGGAATAATCACCACAGGGCAGGTGTCGCCGATATGCAGTTTGCTGTCGGTCTCTCTGTTCTCAGGGTTCATCGGCTAATTATGAAAAGAACCGGAGAACTCAACCAGTATTGACGAATGGAATTTGATTCAGTATTTATCAGGCCGCCGGGGGCGAATAACTCAGCTGGCTAGAGTGCCTGCCTTACAAGCAGGATGCCGGGGGTTCAAGTCCCTCTTCGCCCACCATGAGAACCGGGAGGCTTCTCTCCCGGTTTTTCTATTTCACAAATCTGAACCCTGCGTGCCAGGCGATATCCCCGTCTGCAATGATTCTGGAATATCCGAACCGCATGGCATCCTCAGGCTGTGCCCAGCTGCCGCCGAGAAGCCTTATTGTCGAATCAGCATAACAGAGAGCCATTTCAGATACATTTCCTGCAAGGTCCTGAAACCCGCCTTCACTCAAGGGGTATTCACCGGATGGGGCTGTATAGAGATAGCCGTCTGCGTCCCTGTCATTCCATGAATCAAGCGCCATATAGTTGGCAGGCACACCTGGAACATCAGGAGGAGAGAGTATTCCCCAGGGGAAATTTCCTGCTATTTCGCCTGTAAGCCCCAGAGAAGCTGCGTATTCCCACTGGTCAGTTGTAGGAAGACTGCATCCCATGCTGGAAGCTGCTTTTCTGGCCCGAAAGGGGCTCACATTCACAACAGGATAATCAGGGTAATTGTAGAAATAGTCTTCCATTCCAGGAAACCCCGGATCTGGAGGATGGGCAAGGTTAAGGTTATCGGCCAGGTGTCTGTACAGCCTGTTTGAAACCTCGCTTCTCATCATGGAAAAAGCCTCTACAGTTACTGTATCTCCTACAGAATTGATAAAAGTTCCTTCAGGAACATTAACGAAAAGGGTATCGCTTTCCTGCACCGCTTCAGCGGCAGGGACAGTTATTTCCTCCTGACCGCATGCCAGAAAAAGCACAGGAAGAAAAGGCAGGAACCGTTTAAGGTTCATTCAGCTTTATCCTTTTTTCGCGGAGCAATGATGATTCCCAGTGGAATGATCACACAGTATCCAAGAATGAGCATCACTGGAGAGAGTGATATATGCCCTGCTCTCAGAAGAAACCATCCAGCTGTGATAATCAGAAGCCCTGCTGTAAAAAGTATGTAGTTAAGACCGGTGAAGGGAGTGGATTCCCTCTGGTCCTCGGTCATTACTGTTTTTCTGTCCTTTGCCATTGCTGTCCTTTCAATTTCTTTTCTGAAGGTAAGCTAATCTATTAACTGCCTGCGGAATCGGGAACCCCGCCGACCCATCCACCGGAAACAGCACCGTCAAGTGCGTCTCCAACGGTGTAAAACGAACCTGTTACTATCATTCGGTCACCTGCAGCTGCTGCCCTGCACCTCTCCATTGCCTGCATGATATCGGGAACAGGGTAGACTTCCATTCCCCTCTCCTTCATGAAAGCCGCAAGCTCCTCTGCCTCCAGCCTCCTCTCGCTGACAGGAGTGGTTGCAAAGACAGGTCCTGCGAAACCTGAGAGTATGTGCACCATTTTCTTCCAGGGTTTGTCTGCAAGGAATCCCACAACTGCAGGAACAGGTTTCTTCCAGCCTTTCACATGGTTGGCAAGCGCTTCCATGGACTGGGGATTGTGAGCCACATCGAACAGTATTGATGGAGATCCTGCCCTGTAATCCAGCCTGCCTGGCCACCGAAGAGAGTTGCAGGTTCCCGCATATGCCTCTCTTACCTCCTCTTCAGTACAGCCGAACATCTGTACTGCTGCTGTAAGGGCCAGGGCGCCGTTCGCTTTCTGGTGCTTACCTGGAAGGGGGCTGCTCTCTACCTCAAGAGGGCTCACCCGCTGCAGGTTACCGGCTCTTACCGCTTCTTCTATTACTTTTTCAACGCCAGGTGTATGCTTCCCTGTGACAAGTACTGTACCAGGCGCCGCTATGGCAACCTTCTCAGCAGCTATTCTTTCTCTGGTGTTACCCAGTATTCTGCTGTGCTCAATCTGTACTCCTGTGAATACAGTTGCTTTACCGGCAAATGTTCTGGTTGCGTCGAGCCTTCCTCCAAGGCCTGCCTCTGCAGCAACCCACTTCACGCCTTTTTCCGCGAAGTACCAGGCGGACATTGCAGTGGTTATCTCAAAGAAGGTTGCTGTATGCTTCTTCATAAGATGCATGTTCTCCGAGACGAACCTGGCAACGCTCTCTTCAGGTATCCACTGGCTATTTGCCGCAATTCGTTCACGGTAATGGAGAAGGTGAGGTGAGGTTGTTCTTCCCCAGCTTATTCCCAGCTCGCCTGCAATACCTGAAAGCATAGCTGCGGTGCTTCCCTTTCCGTTGGTGCCTACTATGTGAATTGTGCTGAAACTCTGCTGCGGATTGCCCAGATCCTCCATGAAAGAATTCATACGGTCCAGGCCGTACTTCATTCCCATACGACGACGGCCGAAAAGCCATCTCTCTGCTTCAGCGTAATTCACCTGAAAGCCTTTCCACAAGATTTATCAAACCAGTTTCCTGTTTCTCCCTGAGTATCTGCTGGGCGGAAAGCACTTCCTCATGGCAGACTGATTCGCCGCTTTCAACAGCATTGGTTATAAGAGAAATGGCTGAAACCCTGCACCCAAGCGCTCTCAGTGCCATTGCCTCCTGCGCTGTGGACATGGAAACAGCAGAACATCCGTTGCTTCTTATAAGCGCCACTTCAGCTGCAGTTTCGTAAGCAGGGCCGGAAACACAGGCAAAAATACCGCTTCTGCATTCAGGCATCTCTTCCCTGACCATCTTTCTGAAAGAGTCGGAGTATATATCATGCCCTGTGGGAAACAGAGGCGGATCAGGAATGCACCCTGAATAGTTCACATGATTGGTAAATACCATTGCATCGCCTGTACGATACCCAGGGTCCACAGCCCCTGAAGAGCTTGTAAGCAGCCATCTGTCCACTCCGAGACACGCAAGTGCAGCAGGAAGCAGAACAATATCTCTGCCCTCATATCCCTGATAGTGATGCCTTCTACCCATGACGAACACTATTCTGCCGTCTGAACTGAGGTGCATTCTGTGGGCATGCCCTTTCACTGCCCCACCTGACATGCCTGGAATGTTTTCAAAAGGAATAGAGAACCCTTCACCGAAAGGTTCAGTGACCCATCCCAGACCTGAGCCTAGAATAACTCCCAGCACAGGAGCTGCAGGCAGAACTCCGTTAAGATAGAGCACTGTATCCAGAGTTCCATTTATTGAATCAGTTTCAAGCTCCATTGAGAGGCCGTTCTGCCTGTCTCCGTAGAAGTTGTTCAGAAAACCGCTGCTGTTGAAACCGCAGGCACGGTAGAATGCAATGGCGTCTTCGTTGTACTCACGGACCTCAAGCAGCACCTTGAGAGCTCCCATGTGCCTGCCCCACTGGACAGCACAGGAGAGAAGATCTGAGGCAATACCTCTGCGTCTGTACTCAGGCTTTACTCCCAGACTGATTATGTGCAGTTCTTTCGGCGCAGAGAAGGTGGCAGAGATGTAACCTGCAGGTTTGCACCTGATGAAGGCTGCAAGGGTATAGAGCCCAGGTGCAACTGTGATCAGTGAAGCTATCTCCTCAATATCCCATGGCTCAGGAAAACACTCCTGCTCAATACGGTATATGTCATCTATATGTGTTTCGTCAGGTCTGTAGTATTCCACTTTGCTCATCAGTCCAGCCTCTGGTTGAATTCTCTGAGATAAAGCGGTTCAAGCGTTTTCTGAAAACCCTCTTTTTCCGCCGACTTGCAGGCACACCATGCTGCAAGAGAAGGTCTCGGAGTGTCCAGAAGAGGACTGACCCACTTCAGTCTGCCGGCCATAACTTCCTGAACCTCTTTCCTTCCGCTTCCAACAGCACAGCACCCTTTCGGAATATGGTCCTTCAGTTTCTCAACCCTGTAGATGCCCGATTCAAGTATTTCCTTTGAATCTATTGAGGAAGACTGAAAGACCGCGGCAAACACCTCACCCTGTCTGGCCCTTATACAGGAGAGAACAGGCTCTCCTTCAGGCAGCTGGGAAGCAATTATTCTGAGGGCAGATACTCCTCGCAGTGGAACATTCCACCCTGACCCCAGGCCCATTGCAGTTGAGGCTCCTATTCTTATCCCTGTGTATGAGCCGGGGCCTGCTGAAACACCTATTCCTGCCAGTTCATCTCCTCCCAGGCCCACTTTATCCAGGGTTTCAGAAACAGCAGGAAGGAGTTTTTCAGAATGAAAGGTATCTACCGGAAGTACCGACTCTGCAAGAATGGTTTCGCCATCAACAAGAGCCACTCCCCCTGTAGCTGAAGTCGTATCAATACCCAGCCATATTGCGCTCAATACTTATCCTCCTGACTGTATCAGAGTCTCCCTGAGTAATGTGAATAAAGCAACCTCTCATCCGGTCAAGGTCGGGAATGCGCTCAGGCCATTCCACCAGAACCACAGCCCGGGAATCAAGTATCTCCTGAAAACCCAGCATTATCAATTCCTCTGAAGAGCCCTTAAGACGATACAGATCCATGTGGTGCACCTCAAGTCCCCTCTCTGGAATACTGTATACCGAATCCATCAGAAAGGTGGGGCTGGGAATGGCGCCCTGAACCCCAAGCGCCCTGATGAAAGCCCTGGCGAATGTTGATTTACCGGATCCCAAAGGCCCCTTGATAAAGAACCTGTCTCCAGCCTTAACCTTGTTTGCCATTTGAGCTGCAAGCTCTTCAAGACCTTGTTCATCAATATTTTCTGATATCATCTCAACTTCTTGGGCCTGAGAATGTCACATGGTACCAGCATTTCTTCCAGAGAGACTCCGCCATGCTGGAAGGAACTCTTGAACTTAAGCTGATCCTCTCTGCTTATACCCTCCTGCATAAGGAGATAATTATCACGGGCGAACAGATAGGCTTTTCTGGGGTGATCGTCAGGCAGCCCCCACTCTGCAGGTCTGTTAACTGCAACTGCATACTTATCTCCTGCAGAAAGAGAATGGCCGAACCTGTAACGAACACTGTGAGACATTCCTCTGGAACCCCTGACCCAGGCTATTCTTTCAGCCAGCATGGAACCATGATCGCTGGTTACGATCACTGTTGTTCCTCTGGCGCTGAGGGTTTTCAGCATTTTAAGCAGGAATGAGTGCTCAAACCATTCCTTAGCCAGTCTTCTGAAAGAAGGAACATCCGGAGCAATATCTCTTATCAGGTCAAGCTCAGACCTTCCATGAGTGAGGTGATCAATGAAATTCACCACAATGGCCATAAAGCCTTCCTTCAGAAAGTGAGACAATCCCCTTCTGACATTATCCCCTTCAATCCTGTTGGATATTTTGGTGTACACACTGTTCCGCCCTCTGCTGTAGCCAAGCCTTACAATGGCATCACGGATGAGTGTGGCCTCATAGGAATTCAGCCCTGGATACCCGTATTTTTCAATCCATTTTGTTCTGTAGAAACGCCATATATCCCTGGGCACCAAACCGCTGAAGATAGAGTTTCTGCTGTAAGGGGTGGCTGAGGGAAGACCGGCAACCATAAAGTCGGATTCCCGGTGGAACCACTTCTCAAAAGTCTTGAGCATCAAAAGCCACTGGTCATATCTCATACAGTCCACAACCAGAAACACCACCTCTCCGGCTCCAGATTGCAGTTCAGGCAGAACCTTTCTGGCAAGGACATTGTGGGACATCAGAGGCGCATCTGCAGGAGAGGCAATCCAGTTTCTGTAGTTTTTCTCTATGAACCTGGAAAAATCGTTTTCCACCTGATCCAGAGACCCTCCCTGCAGCCCCTGAAGCCTTTCTCCCAGCTCTCCTCCCAGGCTGATATCCTTTTCAACCCTGGTTTTGTAAAGATGAATCCAGTCTTCAAGGGTACTGGTACTGCTGGACCTTACTCTTTCAGTTTCGGAAATAACCTCAAGTGCCGCTCTGTTTATTTTGAGTCTGCCGGATTCCAGCAATTTCTTCACAGTAAGCAGTATCTGACTGGGGTTCACAGGCTTTGTGAGAAAGTCGGCAATGGTGCCTGAGAGGGCTCTTTCCATCAGCTCCTCTTCCTCACTCTGGGTTACCATCACAACTGGAAGGTCCTTGTAGCTCTTTCTTATCTGATAAACGGTTTCCAGACCGTCCATCCCCACCATCATATGGTCCATAAGTACCAGATCAACCCTTTTGCTCTTCAGTAATTCAAGAGCTTCCCTGCCGCCTGAGGCCTTCAGAACACTGTAATCCCTTTTTTCCAGGAACCTTATATGGGGTTGAAGGTGATCTATCTCATCATCCACCCAGAGAATCGTTATCATCTGCACCTCCATATGACTTGGGCAGACTTACACAGAAGATACTCCCCTGCCCAGGTGAACTGCTGACCAGCCGAATACTGCCCTGGTGGTGCTGTTCCACTATTCGCCTTGACAATGACAGCCCCAAACCCCATCCACCTTTTCTTGTGGTATATCCTGCATTGAATATACACCCCTGATCTGAATAACTTATACCACAGCCGTTATCTCTTACAAGGATTTCGATCTTATCCTCATCAAAATCATTGCATTGAATGATAACCTTTCCTCCTTCAGGTACAGAAGCACAGGCGGCAACGGCATTTTTTATCAGATTCTCAAGTACCCACCCCAGCAGCACAGGATTACCGGAGACCACAGAAGCGGAATTGCTGCAGCTGCTTTCAAGCACGACACCATGGCCCAGAAGCCCCTTTCTTCTGTTGAAGTAGGATACTATCTCAGAGATGACATCACATATACGGAAAGGCTTCATTCTGGGTTTTCTTCCCATCTGCCCATATCTGTCGGCTATCTGAGTAAGCCTTGTGACATCCACAGACATATGATTCAGCGCTTCCAGGGTTGCGGTATCATTCTCAGCCTCATCCCTGAGTAATTCTATCCAGCCCATCAGCGACGAGAGAGGAGTACTTAGCTGATGAGCAGTTTCTCTGGCAAAACCCACCCACGACAAATCCTTTTCTCTGTTTATTTCCGCTCTTAAAAGGAAGTAGATTACAGCAGCTATGAGAAACAGCAGACCAAGCTCAAGGAGAGGAACAATCTTCATCTGCCTGCTCAGCCTGGTATCGCCATAATAAAGATAGCCGATAGTATCCGAGACCATCATCAAAGGAACCGGCTCGTTCTGCTGCTTAAGCGCTTCTATTTCCCGAAAAAGAGAATCTATTCTCTCACGGGAATAACCGTCGGTTACCTCACCGTTAACAATCTGAGGATAACCGTTCATGTCGGAAAAGATCGTGTTGAAATCAAGCCTTGAAACCAGATCCGCAAAGAGCCTTCGTGTGAAGTTGACCACATCTTCCCGCTCTTCAGGCAAAGCTCTCTCAGTGGGAACAAAAAGTGTCGTATCTCCACACACAGGGCAATACTTGCTCAGAGAATCAAGGTATGGAACGGAAATACCTGAGGGTGTCCCGCAAACTGTACACGAATTCAGACGGCTACCGTCAGAGAGGATACTTAAAGGATACTGAACACCTGCCCACAGTCTGGCGATTGTCTCGCAGTTTCTCTTATCAAGCCTGGCAAGTTCATCAACAAGTGAATGGGTATACCACAGGAATATCCATATGCCTGCTGAAGCAAGAACTATGAAAACCAGTCTTCTTCTGAAAGCGTTATTCATCATCACCTGCCGCTGCAGAAAAAACTGTACCGTCAGAAAAGACTTCCCGCAAGTTCACATAATCTATACGCCTGACAACAGTTATTACCATAGTATACTCAACTGTCGCAGCACTCCTTAACAGACAACTGCCTGATCATGGACATTTCTTTCCAATCTGGATAGACTTCACCTGCAAGTAATGGAAAATAATATATGCCGCTTCAGGAGGAACACAATGAACCTCGAATGGAAAAAGATAACAGTTCTTGTTCTGATGCTTCTCGTTGTCACCTTGACTGCCGAAGAAACCCTTGCCAGAGCCGGAGGAGGTCAGAGCTACGGAGGCGGCGGTTCAGGATCTTCAGGGGGCGGAGACGGGCTGGGCATAATTGTATATCTTCTTATAAGGCTTTGCATTGAACAGCCCTGTATAGGAATACCACTGGTCATCATTATCTTTACTTTATTTATACTGGCTAAGAAAAGACAGGTAAAATTGCAGCAGAGGAGAATACAGCAGGCAGGAAATGCCGCCCTTACTCAGAAACAGGCTGCAGGAGTCATGGACGCTGCTCTGCAGAACCTTAAAGCAAGAGATTCAGGTTTTCAGCAGCAGGATTTCCTTGAGAAAGTCAGGAAAACCTTTCTGGATGTTCAGAAGGCCTGGTCTGATCAGGATATGTCCGGTGTGCGTAAATATGTAAGCGACGGTGTCTACGAAAGGTTCTCACTGCAGATACACATTCAGAAAGCCATGGGCTTCAGAAATCTCATGGATGATGTTACGGTTCTGGGAACTGAAATCAACTCAATAGAAAGCACAAGACACTTCGACTCAATTCATGTAAAGATTACAGCCAGTGCGAAAGATACCGATGTAAGTCTTGAAACCGGCAGAAAAATAAGAAACAACTACACAGGTACCTTTATTGAATACTGGAGTTTTCTGAGAAAACCCGGTGTGAGAACAACGGAAGGTAAAAGCCTCTCAGAGGGCAGCTGCCCCAACTGCGGCGCAACCCTTGAACTCTCTGATTCAGGGCAGTGCAGCTACTGTGATGCAGTTGTTACCAGCGGGGAATACGACTGGGTTCTCAGCGAGATTACCCAGTCCATCGAATGGAGCACCGCTGAAAGCCACAATGCGATTCCAGGCTACAGAGAATTTGCAGCAGCTGATTCGGGATTCAGCATAAACTCCATTGAAGACACCGCTTCAGTAATCTTCTGGCGATACATCAAAAGCTACTTTGACGGAAGCGCAGACCCTGTTCGTAAAGTGGCACTTGCTCAGTATGCTGACAGGCTTGAGAACAGTCTTCAGCAAACGGCAGACGGAGACTCGCACATGTTCTTCCATGATGCTGCAGTTGGCGCTGTGGAGGTACAGAGCATAATTCAGGGCTCGAACCTGGACAGAATACAGGTTCTCATAAAGTGGTCGGCGATGAACAGCCGAATAAGCAGTTCCGGCAAGCCGGAATCAAAAGGCCCTAAGACAATCCGTCCACAGATATTTACCCTGGTCAGAAAACACGGCGTAAAGACTCTTGCGGAAAGAGGGCTTCACAGCGCCCACTGTCATGGGTGCGGCGCACCGTACAGCGGAGGCGATTCAGGAGACTGCGAGTACTGCGGCAGACAGCTTAATGACGGAACCGGTTCATGGGTGCTGGAGTCCGTAGGCCCATTCAGCGGCTCAAGGATCAACTCTGCTTCTGTTTCCCCTGTTGCCTCTGCACCTGCAGTATCTTCAGACATACTTCTCATGGCAATGGCAGGTGTGATGTATTCAGACGGCAAACTTGAAGATGAAGAGATGAACATGCTCAAATCTTTTGCAGAGCACAGGGGCATATCCTCTGAAGAACTGGATACCATTCTGAACACTGTGCGGGAACAGGGTGATTCCATTCCTGCTCCTTCCAACTCCTCTGAAGCACTGGAAATTCTCAGGGCAATGGTAAGAATGGCTCTCTCCGACGGAACCATTGACGCGTCAGAGAAAAACATTCTTGAGACCTATGCTGTCAGGGCAGGGTTTTCAAAGAATCTGGTTTCATCCACTATCCGATCGCAGAGAAAGAAAATGTACCGTGAGGTGAAAAAAGCCGGCAAATGAAAATCATCGCTGACAGTGAGCACTTTCAGCGAGTAACAGATGAAGGAGCGCTTCAGTCGGAGGAACGGCTTTGGATTGCCAACGCCAATGCTTATTTCAGATTCTGCCGGAGGCAGCAAAACTGAATTGCAACCCTTCAGAGAAAAGGGGTAACCACCGGACTGCTCCATGTAGGCAAACCAGGCAGGCTGTTTCGTAACTCACTGATCAGAACCAAAGAGCTGCCTGCTTTGCGATGCGGCATTGCCTCTGAGTCAACTTCAAGATGATTCCTGCGGACTACAGAATGTGTCGCACAGGCAGCTCAACCCTCACCGGTGCAGGTATATGCTTCAGATCAGAGCAAAAGCACATCGTTGAAACCGTCGTGATGCTCACTGAAGCCAAAAACATGAAGGCACTGGAAAGCTGCTTCCGCAAAACATGAACAGGCGCGGGGTGCAGAAAATGCTGCATACAAAAAACCTGCCCTGAGCCGTTCATCCGGCAGTACGGCCCACAACTGCAGAATACAGTTCATCTGCCCTGTCGGTATGATACCTTACTTCTATTCTTCCGCTTCTTTCAGAACCGAAGGCAGAAGCATCTGCGTTGATGCAGAAAACCTTTCCGTCAAAAGAACTGAACTTAACCGTCTCTGCTTTCAGGTTTTTCAGAGGCAGATCGATTACCTTCTTTCTGAATATGAAGCCGATAAGCCTTTTTTCCGACAGAGCAAGGGAGCCCCACCCTGTCTCTCTCTTTTCAGCGAAGCTTCTCCCCTGAGACTTGAATCGATGAAAGATTACTGTAACCCTGACTCTCTCAACAATAAACACCTCGCCTTCCGATTCAATCTCCTTCTTTGCGCTTTCAGGAAGAAAGGCAATTCTGAACAGCTTAAGAAAAACTCCGGACACAACACACCTCCTTCAGGAATCGGTACGAACTGTCCAGCCTCTTTTTTGAAAGACAGATGCAAGATACATTGAGGAAAGAAGAACCAGTGGAATACTCACCAGAAGCCTTACCACTGTAAACTTTATTCCCATGAAGGATGCTTCAAAAACTGTCATCGGAATTCTGCACACGGCGGCAAAGCCCAGATAGGAAAGTATTACCTGCGTTTTAGCCCCTTTTTCCCACAAGGCTCCTGCCACAGGAAAGGCCACATAAAGGCCTCCTACTGTTGTGCCTGCAAGAAGAATCATCCAGAGGGAGGCAGTAAAGGAACTGCTGCCCAGGTGCTTTTCCACCTTTTCACGGCTGACCCACACATGAAAAAGGCCGATTATTATGAAAGCTCCAGGAAGGGTAAAAAGCATGGCTTTGGCAAACACCAGAAATCCGGAAGCTATCTTCCTGCCTGGAGTGTATCTGAATATTGCAGAGTAAAGCACAAAAACCAGAAAAGCAGCTGAGACAAGGATGGAACCGCGATTCTTTTTCAAAGGGTTACCTCCCCGAATACCAAACCTGTTACCAGAGCAACTGCCACAGCCACCAGAAAACTCACAGCATTCCTTGTGATGGCAGCGCCTGTCCCAAGAAGTTTTCTCTCAACTGGAAACGAGAATATTCCAACCATCATCAGGGTTGTGGAGAAACCGGAGATAATAAGAAACGGAACTCCTTTGCTTCTCAGTATTCCACAAAGGGGAAAAGCTATGAAACCCGGCATGAAAGCCAGAGAACCTGCCATCAGAGCAATAAGCAGCCCTCTAACTGTGTTCTCCTCGCCTTCCAGATTTTCCTGAATCACATGTTCAGGTATCAGGTAAAGGGAAATGGATACAAGAACCAGCATCACAGCAAACTGTGGAAGTATTGCTGAAAACTTCTTCCAGGCTATCTTAAGAGCTTTCAGTGTCTTCTTTCTGTCTGCCGCCAAAGAAGCCAGCAGAAGCGCCAGCACTATTCCGTAATAAATCAGAGCAGCACCTCTCCTTTCAATACTGTTGACTGTAATGATTATACCCTCTGAGCCCCTTGACCAACAGAGGGGTTTGGGATATTAAACTTAAGGTGTGTGTCATACACAAAACACAAGGAAGGGGACATCATGGCTAAATTTATAATCCCGGCCATCATTCTGCTTATGGTTTCAGCAGCTGAAGCAGAATGGTCCGAGAACTTCGATTCCTACGCAGCAGGTTCAGGAATTTCAGGTCAGGGAGGATGGTTTCCCTGGGATAACAATCCCTCAGCTGATGCCTATGTGAGTACCGACCAGGCCAGAAGCGGCGCCAACTCAATTGATATTACTCCCACATCTGATGTGGTGCAGGAGTTTGATATTACCTCTGGTAACTGGGTTATTACAGCCTGGAATTTCATTCCCGCCGATGCTGCAGGTGAACAGTACTTCATTCTTCTTACCAACTATAATGCTTCCAACAGTGACTGGGCCCTTCAGCTCAAGTTTGACAACACTGCCGGCCAGATGTCAATTGAAGAAGGAACCGGCGTTGCAGACATTATTCGCGACCAGTGGATAGAGGTCAAGGTTGAGATACAGCTCGGTGCAAATACTCAGTCAATTTACTATAACGACACCTTTATTGAGACTATTCCCTGGGCTCCTTCCAGTGGTATTCTTGAGTTTGATGCCCTTGATCTCTTCTCCGACGGCGGAAGTTCTGTTTATTGGGACGATATCCTTCTCACGGAGCAGTTGGCGCTAACTCCAGCAACTTGGGCATCTATCAAGCATTCCCTTAAGTAACCGGCTCGCAGCTGAAAAAGCGGCAGCTTTTCAGAGCTGCCGCTTTTTCCTTAACCTGATAAAAACAACTGCATATTTCACTGTTGGAATCTTGATAATCATCAGGTGTTGTTCATCAACAACAAGATTTTCTGTATTCACACCTAAAAGAAGAGCCTCTTCTTCAGTGAGTGCACAGGTATGAATGCCGGTATACAGGCAGCTCAATTCCATTCATAGCAGATTCCACCATTGCAGTTCTCAAGCATATGCAAAAGGCCTTGACAGAACTGTACTAGTGTACTATTACAATAGCACAGTCAGCAAGAGAGGAGAAAAATGCTGAGAATAAGCAGTGAATCAGCTCTCCCTGTCTACCAGCAGCTTAAACGGCAGATAAGGAGGGGAATCGCCTCAGGAGAGTATCCCAGGGGACACCGGCTGCCCTCCATAAGGGAACTGGCAGCAGAGCTTACAGTGAATCCCAACACCATCGCCAAGGTTTACCGACAGCTTGAGGCAGATGGCTTTCTGGTATCGAAACAGGGCTCGGGCTTCTTCGTGGCTGAATCACAGGAGAACATTGAGAACACCAGAAAAGAACTGCTGGAACAGCTTACTGAAGAGTTTGTAGCTGAAGCCATAGAGCTGGGAATTAATCTGGATCGCATCAGAGAAACAGTACTGAACAGGCTTGAAGGGAGCGCATCTGATGATAACTCTTGAGAAAACCACTTTCGGATACTCCGGAGACCCTGTTCACAGGGATCTCTCACTGAAGATTGAAAAAGGTGATGTAATGATGATTACCGGACCTAACGGTGTGGGAAAATCAACACTGCTTAAAATCATTTCCGGTGTTATGCTCCCCTGGAGGGGAAAAGTCTCATACAACTGGCAGGAAACTGGCGATCCGAGAATGTACATCGGTTATCTCCCTGACAGTCTCAGCATCTACAAATCGATGAAAATAGATCAAATGGCAAAGCTGCACTGGAATGCTTTCGGCACAGGTGAACAGCCTCTTCCTCTGCTGGAAAAGGCTTCAATATCCCGCAACTCCCGTATTTCCGAATTATCTGTAGGGCAGAGGGTAATCTTCCACCTTGACCTTATCCTCTCCACCAGGCCGAAGCTCATTCTGATAGATGAAGTTCTGCACTCTGTGGACAGCTACCTTCGAGAACTCGCACTGAAGGCAATTGTTGAAACCATCGCCGACAGGTCCCCTGCTGTGGTAATGGTAAACCTGAACTACACTGCAGTAGAGCACCTTGTGAACAGAATAGTCTTTCTCACCTCCAACGGTGTATCCATGAACAAAACTTCAGAAGAACTCACAGCAAACGGAGAGAAGATATCCGACATTCTTTGTGAGCTTGTTTCCGGCACATACAGGGAGGGACGCAGATGATTAAAAAGGAAATACTGGACACTCTGAAGCAGGCCGGTACCTTTGCGATACTGGCATTGATAATCCCTGTTGTCTACCTTGTGAACAGCTTGAGGCTGGAGAATAACCAGGACTTCATTCACTATCTGGACTGGGGACTTACATTTCTGTTCCCTGCGCTTATCCTGTACATGTCATGGAGTATTTTCGGCAAAGAAGACAGTGAGGACTCCTGGGATTATCTGAGAACCCTTCCTGTCGGCAGGTGGAAACTCTTTCTCATCAAGACTCTGCCCAGAATAGTCCTGACAATTCCCATTGTCTGCTGGATGACATTTTACAGATGGGGATGGACCATGTACCCCGAGGGAAACACCATGTTGTGGATAACAGTATCCCTTCTTACAGCTTCCTCCGGCTTTTTTCTGGGCCTTGCAGAGAGAAAGAACCCTGCAATGGTTCTGCTGTTCTCTCTTCCTGTGCTGTTCCTCACGGAGTATGTGGAAGGTACCGGGCTGAGCTGGGAAACCAGCATATGGTTCTTCTTAAATGTGATGAAACCAAATGGCTGGGAATACGCAGGGCTGTTCTTCTGGTTTTCCAGAATCTCGCTGCTTCTTTTCACCCTTATTCCTGCAGCGCTGCCTGTTCTGGCACTGATTCCGCTCTATCGGGATTGGAATTCCTGCAGTAAAAAGGCAATGTCGTTGAAAGCAGCGAAAAGAATGGCTATTCCTGTTATGGTACTTGTGGCCATTCACCTGATCTGACAGGGAGGAAGACTGTGCTGAAAAAAGAAATACTTGAGACTCTGAGACAGACAGCCATTATTCTTTGCTTCGCTCTGGCTGTTCCGATTATGTACATGGTGAATGAAGTCACTCTCTCTGAGAACAGACCTGTATCAACCTATGTGAGTTTCGCCACTACATACCTTTTTGTCCTTCTTACTCTGGGGCTTTCCTGGAATATGTTTGCCCAGGAGGACAGGGAAGGCGGAATGGAATACCTCAGATCTCTGCCGATTTCCAAGGTGAGACTGCTGTCCATAAAGGTGCTTCCAAGAATGGCTGCCCTGCTTCTGGCCATAGTTTTACTGACTATGGGCAACATAAACCACATAAAATACCTGCTGACCTCAACCGTAACCGGTTTAATACTGGCTGTTCTCCTTGTATCCGGATTCATGATGGGTATTTCAGAGAGAAAAAACCCTGTTCTTGCTCTGATGCTGGTTCTGCCTGTGTTTCACTTTGCCGTTTCCGGACAGCTGGCTGCCCTAAAAATGGCCAGAGTCCTTCCATCTATTCCGGGTTTAAGCTTCATTCAGCTTGCGCGGTTAACAGACATTGTTGTGTTGTTAATTCCTGCAGTGCTCCCTGTGGCTTTGCTTTTCCCTCTGTATGGAAAGTGGCAGTCATGTTCCGGCAGAGAACTCTCTCAAAGGATGCTGAAAAGACTCATAGCTCCCGCTCTTCTTCTGGCAGGAATAGCTTTATATGGGTTCAGCTAGACGCTAGTGTGGACCTATTGCCCTGAAGTTATCCGGCGGCAGGGAATCCACCGCCATGTAGCCCTCCGGCACAGGGCCGGTGAACCTGTAGACAATGGTGTTGCCTGACTGTGTTCTCCACACCTCTGCGAGGAACGGAGGCGGATTCAGGACATCCCAGGCAGTTCCGTCCGGTGTGCGTCTAAAACACCTTGAAAGCCAGGGCCTCAACACTGGAAGGTCTCTGTCCACAACCATGTACTGAACTCCGTGGTTGTACAGATAGGGCCAGAGAAGCATCTCGTAATCGTTGGGCCAGGCAAGAGTGGGCTTTCTGTAGATGAAGTGATAAAGTTCTGTATTGGGATAGGTGCATACCCAGGCTGAATCGGAAGCATTGTCCCTTATCCACTCTGCAGCCTCCATGGCCTCGGAAGCCCTTGCTCTGCTGTCCTGCCTGAGGATATTAATAAATGGGGCTGCAAGGGTGAGGACTATAAGACCCAGTATCCATGGAAGCATTCTTCTCCGTCCCGGCTCAGAGATCACTCTGACAATACCTGCGCTTCCAGCGGCAGCAGCCAGAGGAACAGCCACAGACATATACCTGCCTGAGTGCTGGTGCAGAACCAGCGCAGCCATCACAGGAACAACCGCTATTGCAGGAAAGAGAAGCCGCTTCCCTGTATCTCTGCAGAACATGGCATACATACCGAATACAACAAAAACAGCAAGGGTCGGCTGTCCGAATACCTCTCCGCTGTGTGTGGAACCTGTGGTAAATGGTTCCAGAACCCTTAGTATCCCTGCTCCAACATATCCGGCCACTGCAGCAGGACCCTGATTTTGAAGCATATCTCCAGGGGAAGGGGGAGTTTCTCTGACACTCCATGCAGACCAGTGGTTCTCGTTCAGGAGGAACTGACCGTTCTGGCTGTAGGAAGGGCTGCCGAACTCATTCATGTTGCGAATAAGCCAGGGTGAGATTACCAGCAGAGTCACTGTGGAGAAAACCAATGCCTTCAGCCACTTCTTTCTGCCGCCTCCAAGGAGCACCCAGAGACCTGCAGCAGGCCCCATGAGAGCCCCCTGAGTACGGGTCAGATAAAGTAATCCAGTCATCAGACCCAGCAGAGCGGATTTCTTCCATGAAACAGTGTTAGAACCGCCAAACATGAGAATCAGGTAAAAGAGAGTTATGTAAAGCATGAGACTGTCAGGCTGTGTTGAAAACCATACGAAAGGAGGATCAAAGGCAAGAAAAGCAGCAGTCAGAAGAGCCGCCTGGTCTCCAAAGAGCTTTCTGGCCCAGAAAGTTGCCGTGAGAATTGCCAGAATGCCGCAGATGAGAGCAACAGCCTGAGCCTGAAGAAATCCTGTTCCGAACACTGCGAAAACCGGCATGATCAGGAATGCCATAGCCGGCTGCCTGTTCGCTTCAGCTCTCAAAAACTCCCGTGATGTGTCGTAAAGATTCCACTTCACGAAGGTATTGAACCCTTTCCCCTGCCTGAGGTTGTCGGCGAGCAGTACATGGGAAGCCATTCCATCACCTGCAGGAATGGGGTTTCTGAGGATTATGAATACCCTGACAAGAACCGCAGCCAGCAGAACCGCCAGAAGAACAGAGTAGAATTTTTTGCCGGTCATAGGGTCTAATTTACCTGATTCGGAGCAAGAGGCAAATAACCCTTGACTGAAAAGGTTCTCCGGGGTAGAAAACATTCAGGAGGTTTTACATGAAAATACATGGGGCTACATGGAATGTTAATTCAGTTCGGGCAAGGCTTCCGGTGCTTCTCAGGTGGCTTGAGAAGGAAAAACCGGACATCCTCTGCATACAGGAGATAAAAGCAACTAAAGAGCAGTATCCATTCGATGCCCTCGGAGAAGCAGGTTATCATTCTGCAGTGAACGGACAGGTAAGATGGAACGGTGTTGCCATTCTATCAAGGGAGCCTCTCCAGTCTGTTGAAACCGATCTCTACGGCTACCTACCAGAGCAAAAGAGAATGATATCAGGGGTTCTGAAAGGAGTAAGGTTTATCAATGTGTATGTTCCTAACGGAGGCGATGTGAATAATCCTAGATTTCAGGAAAAACTGGAATATCTGAAGGTGTTGAGGAAATACGCTATGGCATTTAATGAACCGGTGATAGTTGCCGGCGACTTCAATGTGGCCCCTGCACCGGAAGACACACATTCTCCCGAGGAACAGGACGGAACAATATGCTATCATCCCCTGGAGCGAGAACAGATAGCAGCATTTCAGAAAGCAGGTTTTGCAGATGTTTTTCGGGAACATAATCCGGAGGGAAAAGCATACAGCTGGTGGGATTACCGGGCTGCCGGATGGAGAAGGAACAGGGGAATGAGGCTTGACCTTGTGATGGCTGACAGTAAAGCAGATATTCTTGTTACGGAATGTGTTATAGATAAAGAACCCAGAGGCTGGGAGAAGCCTTCTGATCATACTCCGGTGGTCTTCACTCTTCAGGTTACGGAATAGCAGCATCTGGTTTCAGGTATAATGGATAACTCCAGGGGAAAGGATGACAATGAGAACACTGATTACGATTCTGGCTGTTCTGGCCTTTCAGGCAAATGCTGACACAGATAACCTGAATGAAATAACCGCCGATGAACTGGCACACATCGAGGTGCAGGAGTGGGGAGTTATAACCTGGAGCGGCGGCGATCCAGTTGTGACTGCCTCTTCTGAGCTTCCTGACTCCCATTCTTCAGGAGAAGATGAAGTTTACCAGGTCAGAGCACCTGTAATCTATATCAACGGCCCTGAATTTGAGGGAACAGTTACGGTGAGAACAGACAATGGCTCCATCTTTGATATCTATCCTCAGGTTTCCAACTGCCACAGAACCCACAACAGTGTAAGCTGGACTGCTTCCTTCAGCAACGAAAGAATAGAGGAGTATCCCGCTGAACAGGGCACAGCTCCCGGAGAGTGGAACTATAATCTCTGGAGAGTGGATCCTGCTCTTACAGTTTCCATAGGAGAAAACTGGACCGATAAATTTCTCTACTACGAAACTGCTCCTGAAACACTGGATTTTCTGCCCTGGGTCTCAGGGGCTGAATCGGTCTCAGACGAATACGCCTCAATACCGGTGATGGTTTTCAGGAACAGCGAAAGTGGCGCAAAATACTGTATATGCACAATGCGGGACTTTGTGTACGGCGGCAGTATGGAGTTCAATGCCATTGAAGAACGGCCGCTTCTTATGGAAATAATCAGCTGGTCCGCAGGTATTCTGGAACCGGAACAGGCAGATGCAATGTGGAAAACCTGGTCATCCTGGATCATGAACGGCCACACAGCAGAACATGCTTACAGAAACGGCATGGTTCTCTACATGATTCCTTCTGAACTCACAGAACGAATCAGCTCAATCTCCGTAAGACCTGACGGTACAGGCTATCCTGTTGACTATTACCGCTGTATTCTTGCAGCCATTCCATTGTAAAGGAGTGTGTTTATGTTGCCCCTTCTCTTTCTCACAGATACTGTGATAGCTCCTGATCCTGATTTTGAAGACATATTCGTAAATGAATGGGGTGTTGTGATCTTCACCTCAGAAGGTACCACTGTAGCCGGTGCCCCTGACGAAAATGGAAATGTCTATTTCGGCCGTGAGCCATACGGCCTACTGGAGGTGGATGCCCCTGTGGTATGGATACACGGCGCACCTTTCCAGAATGCAACCTTCACAGTCAGAGCAAACCAGGGCGAGCTTACAGCTCTCTATCCTGAACCTGATATTGTTCAGGGAGACGATATGAAAAGTGCAGCTTCCTGGATAATATCAGGAGAGTTTTACAGACCACCTTTAGAAGAGGCTGAGCCTCCTGACACCTCAGGAGTACCATTCGCATGGGCAATGCCCTTCTGGAGGGAAGTCCCTTCGATGGATATCTATTCTTCAAAGGACGATGAGTATCTGGGTAACTTCCTCTACTACGAAGCAGGGATACTGTTCTGGGAACCCCCTGATGATCTTTACGATCCGAAGCTGCTTGCCGGTTACTATTCCCCTGAAGGGCTTCTTATCGCAACAGGAGAAGAACCTTCTGTGGAAAGAATCAATCTGGTTCCTCTGCCTGACGGAACAGGCTCTGCAAGAGGCAGTGTTCTGAATGATGATCAGGTCTGTCAGATACTCTGCGGCTGGGCAGGAAGCAGCCTGAAATCTTCCGAGATAGAAGCTCTGTGGAACACATGGAAACCATTCTTCACAACTGAAACAGTCTGTGACAAACAAGCGCTTGATCTGAGTACCGGCAGCACACCTGAAAAATGGATACTCTTCCCTCTTCCCTGTGAAGAGATTGAAAAAATAAGCTCAATCACCCTTGAAACAGGGGAAGAATTCTCAGGAACTGTGAACTACAACCGGTTCTTCCTTGGCCTTGTAAGACTATAATGGTTTTGCTGCTTATGCTTACAGCCGCCCTTCAGGTGCACGAATGGGGTATAATCACCTCGAATGAGCTATTCACAGCATCTCCTTTGAGTACAGCCGGGGAACAGACTGAACCGGTATTTGAAGACAAGGCTCCTGTTCTTTATTTCCACGGAGATCCCTGTACAGTGAATGTACGGGTCAGCTTTCCCAACATGGGCTGGGCAACAGCTGCACTTCCCGAACCGAGTCAGGGAGGAATTAACTCCACATCTCTGGCCTGGGAAAACCTAAAACTTGGGCACATAAACACCATCAGCAGCTGGCCGGAATGTGACGATACACAATTCCCTGTTCAGCTCTGGAGGGAAGTTCAGGCTCTTGACATTATCATGGAAAACGAAAGTGACCGGTTCCTCTACTACGAATGTGCTCCGGGCTCACCTGGCGATCTTCCCTTTATCTGTCAATCTGGAAACACAGCCATCAGAATGCCCTACGGGGAAATACCTGTAATAGTTCTCAAATCAACCCTGCAGGGACCTATGTACGGAGTTTTCACCATCTCAGAAATAGTTAATGACATTCCCAGGGAGCTTCAGTTTCTTGAAGATCCTGAGCACCTCAGACGGGAAGTTCGGAGATGGGCCGATGGAATACTCTTTGAAGATGAGTTCGACGCTTTCTGGAAAACATGGGAGAGTTCATTTCTCTCAGACATGGGCAAACAGGTAATGATTCTTTACCCTGTCCCTGAAGAAATCATCAATTCCTTCGCTGAAATAGAAGTTGTTCCTGAAAGAGAAACAGAGGTTGAGCTTAACAGGTTCGTTGTTGCAGCGTTGCCTTACAAAACCTTATAAGAACCTAAGACTCTGCAAAACATTGAAGGCAGCCGATTACCGGCTGCCTTCAACTCAAAAAAATAATCTCCTACAGGCTGTATCTGAGCTGTACTCTCAGAGCAGTGTCGGTGTTTTCGTTGCCTTCAACAGGAGGAAGGTTGTAGTAATCAAGCTGGAAGCCTGTGATGAAGGAAAGATTACCGGTTATTGCGGAACTGGCTTCCAGAAGGTTTCCGACATAGTAGTTTTCCGAGTTGTCAAAGTCGCCTCTGATTATGGCGGACTCTGTTACAGTCCAGGCTTCAGTAGCCTGCCAGTTTGCCTTTATCCCTGAGTACCATGTAGCTGTTGAGAGTTCCTCCTCAATGGTGTTCTCCCGTGACATATAACCGCCACCGGCCTCAAGTGAAGCGGTAAAAGTTTCCGCAGAAACAAGTTCACGACCATAACCTGCTGTTCCGCCGAACTCGTGGCTGATACCGGCGAACTCATCTTTCGTCCAGTATACTCTGGAGGCGATGTAGTTTTTCTCGGAGAAATTGTACTTCAGTGTTGCGTCTGACAGATAGTTCTCAATGTACACATCATCTTCCTTGCTGCCGTATGATGCGAGAAAGGAAAAACCTGTCTCAAGAACTTCTGTAGGCTGCCCTGAAAGCTGAAGCCCAGCATCCAGCTGCTCAACATCGCTGTTGCCTGAAGTAAAAAGCCCGCCAAGGCTTACTGAACCGTTGAATGCCGTTAAAGCACTAAGCGCAATAGCAGATATTATCATTTCGTAAACTTCCTTTCATCTTTTTAAGATTCGGGGTAAAATACTTCCCTTCCCCTGGCAAAGCAAACTTTTCAAGGCTGTCAGGCCTGAAACAATTCAGCATTCCCTCCCTGATTCACTGAAAGAGTGAACGAAATGAGGAAACCTGCAGTTTCTTCTGCCAGTTTCTTCTGCCCTGCTTACAATGCTCAGGGGAATATCAGGAGAACAGCAGAAAAAGCAATCTCTACGCTCTTTGAAGCTGCCTCTGATTATGATATAACAATCGTGGAGGCAGGATCAACGGATGACACTGCTGAACTTACCGACAGTCTCGCAGAGCAGTGCCAAAAGGTTTCTGTAATCCATGATCCGGCAAACCTCGGCTGCGGCGGTGCCCTTAATACAGGATTCAAAGCAGGCTCAACCACGCTGACAATCTCTTCTGCTTCAAGATGCAAACCATGTTACATAACCATACCAAACAACTACCGCTGTTCTACCAGGCCTGTGGGAGGAACAACTCAGCATACTCCTGCCTGCAAAGCATACAACTATCTCGTAAGTATTACTCTGACTGTGCTGGAAACCCCGTTCTGCTCAAGTCTTGCAAAGTAAACACCGGGAAGTATTCCGTCAGCGCCTGTGTTCCAGGTAACCTTACCGGATTCAGTAAGATTGCCTGTCCATACCCGTCTTCCTGTGACATCAAACACATCCAGCCTTCCTGACCCTTCAGCAATAGCAGCACTGAAGTTAACAGATGTTCCGCACACAGAAGGGTTGGGCCAGGGGCCGATGAGATGAATACCGCAGGTCCCCACCTGAAATTCCGTTGATTCCTCAATACCTGTCCCCGAACCGGCAGGCACCAGAGCAGGATCGTGGAATCCGTGCCAGTCCATCAGGCAGTACAGCTCCCGGTCATAACCTCCGGACCATAGAGGAACCCGCCTGTCCTTTGCAGTGGCAAAAGCCTCACCGATCACTTCATTGCCCAGCTGGAACACTTCCTCTGTGATGTACACGCACATCCACTCACTGATGCCCATTTCAGGCAGATTCCCCTCCCATCCGTAGCTGGTGTTGAACATTACAGAAACTGCTCCACCACTGCAATTGTGCCAAAGAGCTTCTGCGCAGCTCTCGTCCATATGGAAAGCTCCGGGGTGGCAGGCTATGCTGTGATGAATACCGGCCATATCACCGTTGGTAAGGCTCTGAGCTATAGAATTGGTCATCATAGATGACGGTGACCCCATCCAGTAGATGCCTGAGGTATTACCGTGCCCTGCATAGTGGTTCCAGTTGGTTCCTGCATTTATCACATCAATGTGGGTTGTGTATCCGTCATCAAAGCTGGCTGTTTCATAAGCCCTGTTCACTATCCAGTGATCAGGGAGCTGCACTGCAATTGAATCACAGACCTTAGCTCCGGTATATCCTGTAAAAAGACCCGCTCCGCAGAGCATCGCTGTTGATCTCCAGTCGCCGGAAGGAGGTGATGTTTCATACATGATGGTACGCTCAACAAACAATGCCGCATCATCTGAATTTCCAAATAAAGCTCTTCCCACGGCAACATCGGAGTACAGGTCAAGATCATCATCAGTCTGCCCATAGTCGTGATCTCCGCTGGCATCCCAGGTTCCGTCCAGATCAGAGTAGTAGAGATCAGCTGGCGCAATATCACCGTACCCCTCGCAGAAGAGATTGATGCTCCGAACAGGAACTACGGTCTGATCACCTGCGAGAAGCACATACTTCAAACCATCTGCATTGTACTTGTCAATGATATAGTTTCTGATTTTTTCCGGATCATCATATCCAGAGGAAGAAGCAAGAATATCGCTTACATAAACAAGCTCAGTCTGAATACCCTGAGTGTTCTTGAAAGTGGTAAAGACAGTGAAAGAATCGGAATAGTCACTTGTGGTTATTACAAGCATATCCAGAGCATCTTCACCTGAGATGGCAGGCGCACAGGCTGTAAGATCCTGCGGGTTGTCAATCCATCCTGCAAGCTGGGCTGCAGCAGATCTTATCTGCCCCCGGGAAACACAGGCAGAAATACCGCTCTCCCACCTTACAGTGTACTCAACAGTATCTGCCACCTGCAGTTCTCTTGATACCGGGTTGTACTGAACAGGATAAACCAGAAAGCTCACAAGAGTGAAACCGCCCTTGTTGCCTGTTCGTATGTTTACCGCAGCTTTACCAGGCCAGAAAGAATCAGATGTGTAAACAGCAGGGTTCTCAGAGATTTTCTCAGGAACCGATGCCGCGGCGCTGAAAGGCCGCGGGACTGCAACCGGCTGAACAGTGCCGGAAACAGGAACAGTATCCGCAGACACTGCTTCAGCGAATACTGTCACATTACAGGCTCCTGAAGGAAGCACAAGGGTCACAGGTTTTACAGGAAGCAGCGGCTCTCCAGGGCTGCCGAACGAAGTACATCCTGATAATGATATTCTGCTGTAGCCTGCCCTGGAGCCAAACAGCACTTCACTGTTCTGAAAGGAAACAATTCCGGTCATCTCGCCGGCAACTGAACACCAGGCCAGAATCATAACCAATACAACAACATGCTTCATTGAACTCTCCCCTGTTAGAATGCTGGAGCTAAGAGAACAGAATAGCTGCCGTCAGTCAAGGAGGCAACTCTGAACGAAGAAAAAACAGTTTCTGAAAAACTGCACCATGAGAGAACAGCTTCCGCTCAGCAATCTGCACTCAACCTGAAACCGTTCCGCTCCTGAAAACAGCGCCTGTAATCACCACATTTCAAAAGCTCAAGAGTACCAGCGCTGTGGTTCATGTCTTAGTGTTTCAGGCTATCACCGAAGTTCTCATAAAATAACTTTGCTGTAGCATCAATTTCCATTAAAACGGCTTAATTTATTTGAACATTGATCCTTCTGAACAGAATAAGATACACACACCAGACAGAAACTTAATTCAGTGAATACTGCTTAATCCTGAAAGAAACAACATTCCCGCAAAGCTGTATAGACGCATAACGAATTCGATCTGTACACAAGGCTGTCTTATAACACAGCATGAGCTTTGCTCTCTCTTATCAGCCCAGGATTCCAGCTGCTGCAGTGCTGTTCTGTCTTTTCAAGAGGGCGATAACGCTTATGTAGTCTCTATCTCTACACTGACTTCTGCTTGAGAATCATTCTCGGCAAAGAGTTTTTTCACCGATTCATTGTTCAGAGTAATAACGGTAAAAATACCTAAAATGGTCCCAAAAGGCATGAAAAAGCAGAGAAGCACTGCACCGACCATGCACATCTGGTATTTCTGAAGACGGTCAAGGTTTCTTCCTGCGTAAAAGATGAGAAATGCAAAACCCAAACCAAAAAGAATTATTACACCTGCTATAACAGCAAAAAAGCCTCCGGCCAGACCAACTCCTGGGTCATTCTCAGTTATACCGCCAAAGATAAGAGCTATGCCAACAGTCATGTGAATAAGAGGTATGCAGGCAAACAGGGCTATCAGCCCGGCCATGACATAGTGAAAGATCGCAAGAAGATGGAGAGTATCCCTGTCTGACGAAGCGCTCATGTAATTCCTCCTTTGCTGGCGTCTGAAGAGAATACTAATTCATTTCAGCCTGTTGTCAAACTTTACACTGCCTCTGTTCAGCTGTATTGGTTAGCTGAAAGGAGCAGCAATGAAAAAATGGACAGTGAACAGAGAGATGATGAAGTCTCACTTTGACACACTGAGAACAGAGCCTTCTGATCAGGACAAAGGTGTTGAACAACCGCCGATTGAGCTTTCACCTCCTGCCGGTTCCAAAACAATTATTCTTCCAGACCCTTCAGAAACCCATCTTGCTGAAAACGATGTAAGAAGCTGCATTCAGGAGAGAAAAAGCAGAAGGAAGTATACAGAAGAGCCTCTGACACTGGAAGAAGTATCTTTCATGCTGTGGGCTACACAGGGAGTAAGGAAAACTGTTCCAGCCTACTCAAGAAAAGGCAGGGCAAGTCTCAGAACGGTTCCCTCAGGAGGAGCAAGGCACCCGTTCGAAACCTATCTTGCAGCAAGCAATGTTACAGGCCTGGAACCTGGGATATACAGGTATTCCGGCCTCAGCCACAGTCTGGCATTCCTCTTTTCAGTGAAAGACATGAAAAAGAAGCTCAGCTCCGCTGCATTGGAACAGATATTCGTGGGAAAGGCGCCTGTCACTTTTATGTGGTCATGCAAACCCTACCTTGGTGAATGGCGGTACATGGGCGAATCCCACAAGGTAATGCTCCTGGATGCAGGACATCTCTGCCAGAACATGTATCTTTCTGCTGAAGCCCTGAAGCTTGGAACAGTGGCCATAGGCGCATACTCTCAGAAACTGGTAGATGAGCTGCTGCAGCTGGACGGCGAGAATGAGTTTGTGGTCTACATGGCGCCTGTAGGCCGTGTTTTCAGCTGAAATCCTCCTTCATAAGAAGCTACCTGATGGCTGATAGTAAGATACATGGGAAGATCAGACAACAGTATATGCAGGGATCTTAAGCACAGTCAACATCAGCGCCGCTTCCTGGTTTCAAGCCTGTCAAACCAGATCTTTCCACCGTAACCGCAGTTATCTCTGATTTTGAGCTTCAGCCTGCGCGTTGCCTGCTGCAGTTGAACCATGTCTTCATACAGGAGGGGATTTGCCGCAGAACTCAGCAGGTTGCTTAACCGATCTGACATAACATTCCTGAGTCCCTGCACTCAATCCCGCAAGCTAGATGTCATCGATCACTGAATGCAGCAGAACTGCGTCCGGCTTACAGAAAGTTATGGCAGTCTATTGATTTTGAGCGTTGTGTGCTGCAAAACGCAAAGGTAACAGGGCAACAGAAAGAGTTCTCTGCTAAAGGTCAGCAGTGCAAGAAGAAGAGCCGTCTATCTCAAGTGATTCATCCGATTCAGCGATATTCTCAAATCCCTGTAACACCCTTATTATGCTGGGTTGTAAACCTCTACGGATTTCTCAAGTTCCTCACCTAATCGGGTTCTTGCTACCTTTATGTTGTATCTGACCTGAAGGTTGAGCCAGAACTCAGGTTGATTCTTGGAAATTCCTTCCGCCTGAAGCTGATTCCCAAAACCGATCAAGACTAATTCGCAACAGGTGCTGCGTGCAGTTCAAGACCAAGCGCATGCACAACCTTGAGAATGGTATCAAACCCAGGGGTACGATGACCAGATAAAGCTTTGTAAAGGCTTTCTCGGGAAAGACCGGCATCACGAGCAACCTGAGTCATACCTTTTGCCCTTGCTATGTCTCCAAGTGCTTTGGCTACAAATGCTGCATCTCCGTTTGATTCCTCAATGCAAGCTTCAAGGTAGGCAGCCATTTCCTCAGGTGTTCGTAGATGCTCAGCTACATCGAATCGCGTTGTCTTGCTCATCTGTCTTTCTCCTGCAGTTCCCGGGCCAGGCACAAAGCCTTTTCCATGTCACGCTTCTGGTTTCTCTTGTCTACACCAGCAAGGAGCAATATCAAGTGTTTTCCCTGCCTCTTGTAGTAAACCCGATATTCGGGTCCATAGTCAATCCGCATTTCCTATACTCCCTCGCCAACTGGTTTGACATCTCCAGGTTTCCGCATGCCAACCTTTGAACACGGGCCAATACACGAGCCCGAGCACGAATATCCCGAAGGCCATTAATCCATTTTGCGAAGTTCTCGGTTTGCGTATTTCCATCATCACATATTGTGTAGCCAACAGGATACACTTTGTCAAGCTTCATAAGCCGTACTGCAGGGAACATCCAGTTTCCCTCAAGAGTATTGAGCGAATGTACTCATATTGCGTGCATTTCTATGCACCTGATAAACTCTTATTCTGTTGCACTGTAAAGGTTTAAAGCTTCAGCATCAAGCCCTAACATACCCATGTTGCTCCCTTCAGTTGCTGTTTAGGCATTGCCCGGTTTCTTCATTGATTTCGCCGCCTGGATAGCAAACACAGCTCTGTAACTGTTGAAATCTGACAACCACTGCATTTCAGCACAGCCAGGCTCGCTTTAACCGGATGTAAGTGAACTGAAAATTGCAGGTAAACACAGCTGTTGTGGTTTAAATTTCGGAGATAGCTGCGCCGGAGAGAAGAGCGAGGTTGATGAGAACATCGTCTACAAGACCGAGAACAGGAATGACATCGGGGATAAGATCAACAGGGAGTACAGTGTAGATAATTGCTGCAATTATGAAACCCATATTTTCCTCCTTGGTATCCGTTTAACTTTTCTGCATCCGCTTCAGTCTTTGCCTTCAGTTACCAGGTAATACCTCTTCATCTGAGAAAATCTGACACTTGCTTATCGGTATTCAGTTTCCTCCGGTTCTATCGGTCTGCAGTCACAACCGGATTCCATGAAAAAACTGACAACTATGATTTCTAATACTGTGGATCGCTGAATTGCAAAGGTCTTTAATACTGCGCCCTTTTCCCCGCCAGGGGCTATTTGCAGATGGAGAATTGAATTGACAATCTGCAATTATTGCTGTATCGTATTGCCATGAAGATAAAAAGAGATGCACAACATACTCTTGAGAGGCTGGCCAGAAGCTTTCCTGCAGTTATTGTTACCGGTCCGAGGCAGTCAGGAAAAACCACTCTGGTAAAGATGACTTTCCCTGAAAAACCATACATTTCACTTGAGAATCTTAACAGCAGGGAAGCAGCTTCTTCTGATCCAGTAGGTTTTCTTGCAGGGTTTCCATTAGGGTGCGTTATCGATGAAGTTCAGAATGTTCCTGAAATTGTTTCCTACCTGCAGGAGGTTATAGATCTGGATTCTGCCCCAGGTAAGTGGATACTTACAGGAAGTCAAAGATTGGGAATTCTTTCCGGCATTTCACAAAGCCTTGCAGGAAGAGCGGCTTATCTGGAACTGCTGCCGTTCAGCCTGAAAGAAATAGGTAAACTGACTGTCGGCGGCGATCTGGATTCAGTTCTCTTCAAGGGTCTCTATCCGCCGGTATATGACAGAAATCCTGAGCCCGGGCTGTGGGCACAGAACTATATCAGAACCTATGTTGAGCGGGATGTGCGAATGCTTGTCAATATCAGGAACCTGAATACTTTTCAGAGGTTTCTGAGGCTGTGTGCCGCAAGAACGGGACAATTGCTGAACTTGAGTAATCTTGCCACTGATGCGGGAATTACACACAACACTGCAGGAGCATGGATATCTGCCCTTGAGGCTTCCTATATTGTCTTTCTTCTTCATCCTCATCACAGTAACTTCAGAAAGAGGCTGATCAGAACTCCAAAGCTTTACTTTCACGATACAGGCCTGGCAGCATGGCTTCTCTCTGTTGGATCACCTGAGATTATGAACCTCTCTTCTTTTAGAGGAGCCCTGTTCGAAAACCTTATTGTAAGCGAGCTTCTGAAAGCGAGACTTAACCGAGGCATGAAGAGCAATCTCCATTTCTGGAGGGACAGAACCGGTCATGAGGTAGATGTGGTTATTGAGCAGGGCAGCAGGCTGAACGCAGTTGAAATAAAATCAGGAAGTACCGTAACCGCCGATTCATTAAAGGGTCTGCGGTGGTGGAGGAACCTTTCCGGAGATGATTCTCCAACGATTATTTACGGTGGAGATTCTTCCTTCACAAGAGAAGGCATAAGCATACTTTCCTGGAAAGCCGATATGGAAGCGCTGAACTGTCAGAGTTACAGGATTGCATCAGCATGTGAACCAGTTCAGGGAATTCCCCGGGTGTACTGAGAAAATTGCACAACCCCTTTAACGACTCTGGAAACTGCTTCTGTAATGATCACCAAAAGAATAATCAGGAAGACTATATCCCTGAATATGCAGACAGGACACCAACCATATATGTCAGAAACATCACTGCGTAAGTTGGGACAACTCCATGCGGTCATGATGCGATCTTCTTGCCTTCTTGCTCCTTATTGAGTGGGAAAGCAGATCAAGTTCTGTAGAGACGCCCATGTATCTCAATGACAAACCTTCCGGCGGATTAAGCGGTTCCAGATTAAAGCTGATAACAGCCTGACATCCTCCCTCAGCCAGAGCCTCAAGCGCTTCCTGTCCTTTGCCCGGCGAAACGGCAATAACAGCAATAGTGTTTTCGTCACAAGCCGCTGAAAGCTCACTGAGAGGCTGCACCTTAATTCCAGCAATTGAGATTCCCACGCGGGCAGGATTTGAATCGAATATAGCCTGATACTCATAGCCGTCTGCATCACTCAATCCAGATTCCACCAGAGCAGTCCCGATATGCCCAGCTCCCAACACGATCACCCCTGGAGGATTTATTTTCCCCAGAATAGTCTTAATGTTGGCAAGCAGGCCACTGACAGAATACCCGGACCCCTGTTTGCCGAACTCGCCATAGTATGATAAATCATTTCTTACAGAAGAAGATGAAACACCGCAGTTTCGGGCAAGTTCTCTTGAAGTCACAGTGGACTCGCCCCTCAGGGAAGCCTGCCTGAGACACCTGGCATACTGGCTGAGCCTTCGTACGGTTTTCTCGGGTACATTTACAGGTAACATGCCCACTCCCATTACTCAAGAACATTACCGCAGGATTGGACCCCCTCCACTCCTGACTGGAATAATCTGTTTCTTCATGATATTATTAAGGAAACACTTCAAGGTCAATGCTGTCCATTATCATAAACACCACTTTCGGACATATGTTCATTCTCTGAAAGCCAGCCTTGCATAGAGAACTATAACTACATATCATGCATGTAGTTATGCTCTACACTGTTTCTGAGCAAACAGCACATTACAATAAGATTGTTTTCCTGTTACCGGCTGACATATATTAACGGCTGCCTGTGATTTTGCAGGCTTAAGTACATACCACTGGAAGCACCGTCTTCATTGTTACCGGCAGCAGCCGGTAGGAGGTACAGAAATGTCAAAGAACTTCGATGCCTTTAAAATGGCGCAGGATCAGTTCGATCAGGTTGCTGAGCAGCTCAATCTCGAATCCGGTGTCAGGGCTTTCCTTCGGGAGCCCATGAGAGAGTATCATTTTACAATCCCCGTGCACATGGATGATGGTTCCGTGGAGGTATTCAGGGGTTTCAGGGTACAGCACAGCGATGTGCGCGGTCCCAGCAAGGGAGGAATCAGGTTCCACCCGGATGAGACCATCAGCACTGTTAAAGCACTGGCCACATGGATGACCTGGAAGACAGCAGTTGTCGACATTCCCCTCGGCGGAGGCAAGGGCGGCGTTGTCTGCGATCCTCACGAGCTTTCAATGCGCGAGCAGGAACAGATATGCCGCGGCTGGATCCGTAATGTCTGGAAAAACATCGGTCCTGTGCAGGATGTGCCTGCCCCTGATGTGATGACCACTCCTCAGCACATGCTCTGGATGATGGACGAATACGAAACACTCACCGGCGGAAAGTTCCCCGGCGTTATCACAGGCAAGCCTGTTGGCACAGGCGGTTCACTGGGCAGAACAGAAGCTACCGGTTATGGTGCTATCTACACAGTCCGTGAAGCTCTGAAGCGCATTGGTGTGGATATAAAGGGCGCCACACTGGCATGCCAGGGATTCGGCAATGTTGTTCAGTACGCCGCTAAACTCTTCAATCAGTACGGCGGCAAGGTCGTCTGCCTTTCCTGCTGGGATCAGAAGGCAGGGAAGTCTTACACCTACAGGAAGATGGACGGCATTGACATTGACTTCATCCTGAGCATAACCGACAAGTTCGGTACTGTTGACGGTGAGAAGGCCAAGGCTGCCGGATACCAGCAGCTTCCCGGCGATGCCTGGATTGAGACTGAGGCTGATGTGCTTCTTCCCGGCGCTCTTGAGAACCAGATCAATGCCGAGACAGCAGGCAAGATTCACTCAAGAGTGAAGATTGTTGCTGAAGGCGCCAATGGCCCCACAACTCCCGAGGGCGACGAAATCCTGAAGCAGAAGGGTATCTTCAATATCCCTGACTTCCTCTGCAATGCAGGCGGAGTTACATGCTCATACTTCGAGCAGGTTCAGAACAACATGAACTACTACTGGGAGAAGGAAGAAGTCCTCACCAAGCTTGACACCAAGATGACAACCGCATTCCACGCTGTTGCTGATCTTGCGGAGAAAAAGGGCGTCTACATGAGAGATGCCGCTTATATGATCGCCATCGAAAGAGTTGCCCACGCAGCCAGAGTTCGAGGCCTTGTGTAAATTCTGATACCGCAGGGGCCGGGGCGAAAGCTCCGGCCCTTTTTTCTTCATCTCTCTTCAAGGCTGTCTGCAGCATCACAGCTGAACGTTTTTGTAAATCTGAAAGAGCATTAACCGGTCAGAATTGTATAAAGAACAGAGCTGCACCTTTAACTGCAGCCTCTTAGAAGAACCTCATCAGCTTGGCATAAACTGTGAAAACAGGATCCTCTTCCTCATACTGAACCTCACCTGCCAGAAAATGAAACCAGCTTCCAGGGGCATACTCCCAGCTGTATAGCATATTGGCCCAGATATTCTTCGAAACAGAACTGTTTTCAACTGTCTGCCAGTTTCTTTCAAATCTGGAGGCCTGGCTGTTGAGCCTTATTCTCATGGCAGAGTTGATGAAGAAGGTTGCCGCAACAGTAAGTGATCTCCAGTCTGAATCGGTAAGTTCCCATTCCCCGCTGCCCCAGCTGTATCTGGTGGCCGGATCCTGTATTCTCAGTGAAGGTTCAATATTCAGAAGAACTTCCGGTGCGGGCTTTATTCGAAAGCCCAGGTAGAAACCATTGGTGTACGAATCAAGATAGGTATTTCTGTTAAAGCTCAACCAGCCGGCCAGCGGTTTTCTGTAATCAGATGAGAGGTTTATTCCTCCTGAGAAACCAGAGGGATACCACCGGCCTTCAGGCCCTTCGTACCGGTCGAATGAGATATCTTCGTAATCAAACCATCCGTTTACATTGAACCTGCCAGGTGTATTTAACCCTGCCCATAAGTTTACGCCGTTTCCAGAACTTCTGCCTTCCATATCACCGGCAATCCACGAACTGAGCCCCAGCCATATGTTGTCGATGGTTCTGCTGTTAACCTCAATGGACTTGTTGGAGTAAAGAGACCATACCTCTTCTCCGTTGCCTCTGAAGTATCCCATAGCCTGAGGGTTGAAGTTATCTCCAAGCCGTTTGTATCTGAAGTTTATATCAAATGTCTCAGGAAAGTATCCGGCATCAAACTGAACAGCCGTGTTGTCATGGTTCTCATATGATCTGTTCCAGGTCATTCCAAGTCTGCACTGAACCCGAATATTGTCCAGCGGTTCTGCAAGACCTGATGCAGAAGCAGATCTGCTGTAGTGATATTCCTCTCCTTCCTGTGCAGGAGCATCCATTGAGGTCGCTGAAAACTTGAACCAGTTTGTGCTGCTGTACTCCTTCAGAACCGAGCCGGCAAACCAGGAGGAGGCAGGTTCCACCATAAACTCACCATCCATAACCTTTTCAGTCGCTGCCCCAAGAACACCGTAACTAGGGTTTGGTGCTGAAGCTTTAACCCTTTACAGCACAACGGTATAAGGGTATATTAGGTGCATAGAAATGCACGCAATATGAGCATATTTGCTCAAAACCCTTGCACCTGGAGATTCAATTGTATCAGCATAACAACCGTC